>Ga0326727_10006051_pt1 | contig 33667 bp, 25 predicted proteins | sample MB2enrmetagenome_FD_207643 | JGI IMG/M metagenome (GOLD analysis project Ga0326727, IMG submission 207643) | Lab enriched peat soil microbial communities from McLean, Ithaca, NY, United States - MB29MY | ecosystem: Environmental > Terrestrial > Soil > Wetlands > Peat | place: USA: New York...
GATCCAGATCTGCTCCTGCTTCTCCTCGCCCTTCCGTGTCCCCATCCCCATGCCGCGTTTCTAAAAAAGGGCCTGTGGATACTTCACAAAATATCCACAGGCGAACTTCGACTTGCACCGCAAGGCTTTCAGGGCTCACGGTTCGCTTCCAGCGCGTTCCTGATACTCGTGAGCGCGGCGTGGAGATCGGCAAGCAAGCATCCCACAGCGACCTTGCGAATAATCTCCCCTCGGGTGCTCGTCAGGGCCGACTGCTCGGTGTCCAGGGCAATGATCAGATAGAAGCCGGGATGCCTTGCGTTGTCGCGGTCTCGAATGCAGAAGGAGAGGTCCAGCGCGGTGCGGAAATAGTGGCTGGAATAAAGCTGCTTCTGGGCGATGGCATAGGCCACATCGTCGTCGGGGTTGCCTTCGATGAGGGCCCCTTCAAACGAAGCCTTGTCCCCATTGACGTCGAAGCTCTCGATGTCCTGGCGAGCGGTCTCAAACAGACTTCGCGTCACTTCAAAACGCAGTTCCTGCCCCGAACCTGAAAATGAGCGTCTCCACTGCAAAGCGCGATCCGTACTTGGCGGCAAGATTCTCGGCGATGCGTCCCGAACCAAGACACGAATCGAAGTCAGCCTGGCCGTTCACGATCGCCAAGCATGGGCTTACCGCGCGGGTGGAATAGGGCATCGGGGGCAGGCCCTCCCAATTACAAGGCCATCCCCGCCATCTCCTGCTGGTGGCTTCCACGCATGAACTGGATGCGGCCCAGTTGACCGGTGTCGCGCAGATCGCGGACGAAGAGAAACTCGCGCGCATAGATGGCGGTTTCCATCATCATGTAGTTCTTCCCGGATTCACGGGCCGCTTCAACGATCCCCCGACACCCTTCGACAGTGGTGGCTGCGGGCACAGTGCAGGCCACGTTCCGCGCCGCCGGATGAAACTCAGCCGACTACACTATGCTCGGCTCACACACCTTGAGAATCTGGTTGACTGTCGTGGTCCCAAGGCTCTGGCGAATTCCGCTCGGCCACACAATGTCGATCTTGTCGATCTTGCTGTCCGCGCCAAGGCCGAAATGGACCCGCCTGTCGCTGGAAGATCCATAACCCACGCTGGTAGTTGCGTGGTTGTGTTGAATGCCGCTTGCGCTTGTCACCGTCACGCGCGCTCCCAGACCGTCCCGATTGCTTCGCGTCCCCACCAGGTCCAGCACAATCCAGTTTCGACCGCCGCCGGTGCGATTCATCAGCAGCTCCGGCTTGTCGTTCAGACAGTTGACGACGATGTCGATGCGGCCGTCGTTGTCAATGTCTCCAAACGCTGCCCCGCGGTGCGCCGCATGCGAGCGGAACCCCTCACCCGCCTCGCTTGAGACATCGCTAAAGGTTAGGTCGCGGTTGTTGTGCAACAGGCAATTCTGCAGTTTGAAGGGTAGGTGGAACAGAAGATCGGAGTTATCGAGAATAGCGCCGTTCGAGGTGAAGATGTCCTTCCATCCGTCATTGTCGAAATCGTAGATCCCGATTCCCCAACCGGTCAGCTTCATCGATGCATTGGTGATACGGGACGATAGAGAGATGTCATCAAAAAAGCCCTTGCCCAGATTTCGGAAGAACAAAAAACTGTCGCCGGACATATCCGTCTCGAAGATGTCCGGGCGCCCATCGTTGTCGATATCGCGAAAATCGACGCCCATCCCGGCAACGCTCTTGCCCTCTTCGTTGTACGAGACGCCGCTGAGCACACCCACCTCCGTGAACGTGCCGTCGCCATTGTTGTGAAATAGATAATTCCGCAGCGAGTCGTTCGAAACGAACATATCGACGAACCCATCCCCGTCGTAGTCGGCAAAAGCAACACCCATGCCCTTGCCTATATGCTTCAATAGTCCCGACGACTCCGTAACATCGGTGAAGGTACCGTCCCCATTGTTGTGAAAGAGCAAGTTAGGCGCACCCTCATAGCTATTTGGATTGCAATACGCACTGACGCCGCTGTTCATGCAGGTTACGTCGGTCTCCGGCGACCACTTGAGGTAATTGATCACAATGAGGTCGAGGAGCCCATCGTTGTCATAGTCGAACCAGCCGGCCGCCGCGGAAAAAAGAGTGGTCAGGTTCGGATGCACGCGCCGCAGCCCGGCCTTGCCGGTTACATCTGTAAAAGTGCCGTTCCCGTTGTTGTGAAAGAGCTGAAATCCGTTTGCGCCGGCAACGAACAGGTCCTGATAGCCGTCGTTGTCATAATCCGCGGCCGCAACGCCAATCGAGTAGTTCGCGCCCTGAGCGCCCGCCTCCGCTGTGACATCTGTAAAAGTCCCATTTCCGTTATTTCTATAAAGCCTATTGTGGAATCGCGGTTCGCTCTTGTCCAGCGTGGGTAACAGTGCGCCGTTGGTGAAGTAGATGTCGAGAAGACCGTCGTTGTTGTAGTCGAAGAGCGCCACGCCGCCCGCCATGGTCTCCACCTGGTATCTCTTGGGAGACCACGAGTTATCAAGAACGAAGGAAATCCCGCTCGATCCAATAGCATTTTCGAAATTCAACGGCGGCGTCGGAACCGCCGCGTTCGAAGCCGCCAGAAGCCGCACCACGGGCAATTGCAATGCGCCCGCTGCCGCGGCCAGCCTGGCGAAATCCCTGCGCGTGACAGATGGAATGCTCACGGCTTCGTCTCTCCGCTCTTACTCACAGCCTGCTCTTTCTTCTCCGCTGCCGGCTTCGGGTCCGCTTCTTCGGTGCGCAGTGTGCGATCCGGCGCCGGGTGCTCGATATGCTGCACAATGGCGCTGGGCCAGCGCATCTCTATCTCCGCAATCTCGTCCTCTTTGCCCAGCCCATAATTTGGCCTGCCCGATGTTTTGTACCAGTGCGATTGTTAGTGTAGCGCAACTGGGCAACTACAACCCGGTTGCCGGAATGGACGATTCCCATTGGGTCGGTCTCTATGAATTCAGCGGTGACCTGGCGGCCTCCACGACCGTCACCAGCGCCTCGACCCTGATCGGGACAACTTCTTGTTCAACCAAATCGCAAGCGTATTGTTGCTGCCAGGCCAGACATACGTGCTCGAAGGCGTGAGCGGGACCATCGATAATTACGCTTACGATGATAATGGGGTCGTTGTCAACGCTCCCATCACCATCGATGGCATCAATTGGGTTTATGGCGGAGCCAACACATTCAACGGCACAGGTCCGATCAACGATACGACCGGCGGACGGCTATTGGAGACCCGGTACGGCTACGCCTGAAGCAAGTAGCGTGACGCTTACAGGGATTGGGCACCTGGGCTTTGCCGGCCTGGCAGGCCGTAAGATGCTGTCTTAAGAACGCTGAACAGTAATAGAATAACCCGGAGCCGCCGGCTCCGGCTAATTTGTTGCAACCGTCAGGTTCGTCCAAGGATCTGGATCGCCATGGGACTTCCGCTCATCCATCCCAACTCGATTTCCGTCACTGCCTGTCCGTCTGAAAGCGAGGCGGCGCCGAGTGGCAGCTTCCAGCGTTGCCGCACCGGCCTGCTCTGCTGCGCCTTTGTGTTGGGACTCGCCAGCGCCCCTTCGTACTCGCAAACGGCCATTACGGGAAAGTGCGCAGCTACTGCGAATGCGGGCACGGAAGCGCAACTGGATGAAGCCCGGTGCCTCGATGCCAATGGCCAGATCGACCAGGCGTTGAGCCAGGTTCATAGGTATCGCGAGGTCCATCCCACCTCCGTCGATGGAGCCCTCGCAGAGGCGCAGGTGCTGATGGAAACGAACCAGTTTCTGGATGCCGCGGATATTGTGGCCCGAGTCCTTCAGGTACATCCGCATTCTGTTCCGGCGCTCGTGCTATACGCGGACTTATCGAACCGCCTGAACGACCCGCTGTTAGCGGAGCGGCTCCTGGTTCAATGCACAAAGGAAGCGCCGGGCAACGCGCAAGCGTGGGAGAGACTGGGAGACTTCTATCTTGGCACTCGGCCCGAGGAGGCCGCGGCCGCCTTTTCCCGGGCACTGACCATAAATGCCAATGACCCTCTTGCACTTGCCGGCCGCGGCGTTGCGGAGGCCCGGCTGGAACAAACCAAAAAGGCAACGGAGGATTTCGAACACGCGCTAGCGCTCACCCGCAATTCCCCTCATCCACTCCCGGTTGTGAAGTACCTGTACGCGGAGTTCCTGCGCACGACGGGACATCCCCGCGAGAGTCTCCCTCTCTATGACAGCGCAATCTCCGACGCCCCGTCCTTTGCCGATGCGTATCTTGGACGCGCGAACGCCGCGATGTCGTTGGAGAAATGGGAGGCCGCGCGAAGTGACCTGGAGAAGATCTCCCGCGATCCGCGGTTCACCATGGCTTCTCTATCGCTCCTTGTGAAGGTCTATCGCAGGCTGGGAAACCAGGACCGTGCTGCCGAACTGTCGCTGCAGTTGGAGCGGATGTCGTCCGAAAACGATAAATCACAAACATCCGGAAACCAGATTGCGGGCCAATTGAGGGCGGCTGCAGATTTGATGAAACAGAACAAATGTGAAGATGCAATTTCGATCGACGAGAAGCTGCTGGCCGATCATCCTGACGTGGGCGAAGCCTATCTCCAAATAGCCAGGTGCGACGCAAGAATGCAGCGGCTTGACGCCGCCGAAGCCGCGTTGCACAACTATGTGGCGGCCGACAGGAACTCTCTTGCCGGCCTGGTGCTGCTGGGCAAGGTCTTGCTGAAGAAGGGACAGATCGCTGCCGCCCGTGAACAGTTCACCGCCGCGCAGGGCATCGATCCACTGCTCATGGACGCGCCATTGGGGCTGGCTGCGTGTTTCATTCAGGAACACCGGTACGCGGACGCGGAGCGAGTTCTGAAGAGTGCTCTGCAAATCCCGCACTCTGCGCCGGATATTCATCTCATGCTGGCAGAGTGTCTTTACAAGGAACAACGTTTCCGCGAGGCGCTGGAACAAGTATCTCGCGCGCTCATCCTGGATCCTAAGAACGAGTCAGCGAATGCGATGAAAGCCGAAATAACTGGGAATACAACTCAATAATCCTCCGGGACAAGAGTCATTGGATTGGGGAACGGCTTCTTTTGCAAATGTAATTGGAGTTCCCCGGCTTTGCCGGGGTGGCAGTAGCAGTTTGACATTTGCGGGAGTCCATCCAAGAGACTCCGAGAGGTGAGCCGCCATGCACGCTTCAAAGAGAATCACGGATGAATGATTAGTTGCGCTTAAGCCCCACCAAGTGAGAGGGCTGTTTAATCCTATGAAAGCAAAACACCGGATTGGGATTATCGGGGGAAAGCCGTACTCCTAACCGTCCATTGTCAGGAAATCGAAGCCATCGCCTGACCGCTTTGCTCCTGGCTCCCACGGGGGCCAGGAGCAAAACAACCCCACCCCAACAACCTTCCAACATGCTGACAAAGATCGAAAGTGGGAAAAACTCTGGACACTACCAACGCCTCCGTCGTCACGCCCGCTCCCAACGGCAGCGCCCATCTCACGCTCATGCAGCCTTATGAGAACGGCCGCGAGGCCCGCGCCGCTACGGTCGATCACACAGAGATTGCGGGAATCGCGAATGCCGGTCATGCAAGAGCTAGAAGTTGAATTTGAGAGCGGCTTGCATGAGCCGCGGGGCGTTGGCACTGTTGATCTGACCGAATGCGGTGCTGTTGACGTCGCCATTGACTGCTGTTGAGCTAAAGAATTGCGCATGGTTGAATACGTTGAAGGCTTCCAGACGAAACTCGACGCGAGTTGCGTCGGTGATTCGCACTAGCTTTTGCATCGCCATGTCGAAGTTGTCGATTCCCGGTCCGAAGAAGTAACGCGGCGCGGTATTGCCAACCTGCCCGAGCGGCGGCAGGCTGAACAGCGACGTGTTGAAATATGGCTTTCCGTTGCGTGGATTGTGGTTCAATTGCAGCGGTCCGGGCCGGACTTGCGGCAAGTCCACAGAGAACGGGTTCACACCATTCGGCCGAGTGCCCAGAAGCGAGTTATCGCTGCTATTTTGCATGGTGACCGGAAAGCCCGTACTGAACCGCGCGATTCCGGAGACTATCCATCCCCCGGTCAGCCTGTTCTCCCGTCGGAAGAGCGCATCGATGGGAAGGTTATAGTTAAAGCTGCCGACGAAACTATGCTCGACGTCATAGGCCGACAAGCCATAAGTTCGATGATCGTCTCCGGGAACTAACTGATCGGCGATGCTGGACGATATGTCGAGCGATTTGCCGTAGGTGTAGCCTGCCAGCAACTGCAGTCTTCCACTCACGTGCCGTAGGGTAACTTCGAGAGCATTGTAATTTGAATTGCCGACCGACTTCTCCAGGTCCACGCTGCCGAAGTTCGCGCCGAACGGTCCTCTTCCGTTCACCACCTGGCCGGATGCCGTGGTAAACGTTCCAGTCTCGCCGAACGGCCCGCAGGTGACGGATCCCGGCGCCACCTGGCTTGGCTGGCTCACGCTCAGGCAAGCGGCCGGAATGCCCGGATTGGCCTCAACCAGGACCAGCAGATGATGGCCCTCGCTGCCGATGTAGTTCACGCTCAGCACAGAATCCCGTCCCAATTGCCTCTGTAGGGATAGGCTGTATTGCGCGGCATAGGGACTGACGTTTCCAGGCGCGTATCCGGGCAGACCGGAGATGGGGAGAAATGACGCCCAGTCGACCGAGGTATTGGGGTTGCTGGGAGATGCGCCGAATGCAGGATAGCTTAGAGGAAAACGCTGCCCTTCGTTAGATCCCGTCGCGGCGTCGACGAAGGGATTGGAAAAGAGCGGAGGCACGGGGCTGACGTAGGTACTACCATACGGTGCGTCGCCCGCCATCACTCCGGCGGTGATGCCTTCCACTGCCGAGAAGAAGCGTCCGGCTCCTAAACGAATGCTGCTATCGCCTGGATTGCCCAGCAGCTTGCCCAGTACGCCACCGTGCCTGGCAGCAGGCGAATAGGCCAGCCCAATGCGCGGAGAGAAATTGTTCCAGCGCGTGGACCCAAGCGAGCGGGAAACGCCAGGATCCCCCGGAAAAACAAGACCTGTGGGCGCGCCGGGATAGACGACCGACTGCTCGCCGGCTACGAGTGTCTGGATCTGGTTGAACTTCTCATAGAAGGGCATTTCCAAATCCCAACGCAGACCATAATTGAAGGTCAGGTTGGGCCGCATGCGCCAACTGTCCTCAAGGAACAGCGCGGCATAATTGTTGCGCATGTAGAAGGGTCGAGCGTCCCCTTGCTCGTACTGGCTTGGGGCGCCGATCAGGAAGTCCGCGAAGTCGGACCCGGTTTCGGATCCGAAGAATGCGAAAAGCCCGTTCGACTGCACATCGGCGTTCGCATTCACCTCGTTGTAGCGCAACTCGCCGCCGAGCTTCAACGTATGAGCCGCCATAACGCGTGAATAAGTATCCGAGTATTGAAAGATATTGTCGTACTGGTTGAGTCCGGTGACGGTAGAACCAATGACGTAGTTGTTGAAAATGACGTTCTCGACTCCTTCGATGGCGGGCCGCTGGGGAAGAATACTTGGGGCGCCGCTGCCGGTAACGAAACCCTGCGAAACCAGCGTGGTTCCAACGCTGCCAACCGGAGTGCCAAGAACATTAAGATCGCGGAGGTAAGAGGCTTGGATCTGGTTTACGGTTTTCGAGCCAAAGGTCATGGTATCGGACATGCTCACAAGTTGGGAGCGGCCGTTGGTCAACGCGTTGAATCCCGGAACCGTCGCTCCGCCCTGCTGCGTAGGGTAAGGATTATTCAGTGCATAATCATCGATCGCATAATAGCCAGAGATCTTACCCCAGCGCGAATTCGCGTCCATGCGGATAGCTCCCTTGTTATCTGCTAGCGTCTGGTCCTGGGCTGACGTGGCAAACTCGCCGTTGGGAAGATTGGGCGCGGGGATGTATTTCAACAGGGCTTTCGCGGGACCAGACCATGCGGATTGTGGAATGACGCCATTGGGAAACACGTCCGGCCGGCCCGAGTTGCAGCCGGTGGACGCGGGGGAATAAGGATCACCGGCCTGTACTAAGGTGCCGAGGTCTTGTGAAAGCAGACCGGCGAAGTAAGGTCCACCCACACAACCTGCAAGTAGGCTGCCGAGTATGGGATCGTTGAAGTTTCCCATACGTTCCAGCGCGGATGGAACCCGTATCTGACCGCTGTCCACGCCCTGCGTCATCCTTGTGCCCTGATAGTCACCGAAGAAAAAGGCATTATTCTTCACAATCGGGCCGCCGCCGGCGCCTCCATATTGATTCTGCTCGAAGGCGCCACGATCCGGCGAGAAGTAGTTGCGCGCGTCGAGAGCCGTGTTGCGTACGAACTCGAAGACATCGCCATGGAACTGGTTTGACCCGGACTTTGTTACCACGCCGATCTGGCCGCCGCTGTAATTGCCATATTCCGCGTCGACATTACTCGTCAGGACGCGAAACTCAGCGATGGAGTCCAGGTTGGGGATCATGCCCGCTCCCATCGTGAAGGGCTCCTCGACGCTCGCTCCATTTACGGTAAACCCGTTCGCGAACTCGCGTTGTCCATTGATCGATATCGTTCCGGGATTCAGGTTTCCGGACGGTGAGATCACGCTGGCGCCGGCCGCGGTCAGCGATCCGGCCGCGAATGAAGCTGAAGGAACAACCCCCGGTTGCAGCGCCAGGAGATCTGTGAAGCTGCGGCCATTGAGAGGAACTGCAGTCGCTTCGATGCTTTCAATGACCTCACCCAACTGAGTATCGACACATTCCACGCTAACGTTCGACGACGAGACCGTTACGGTCTCCGTTCTGCCGCCGACTAGAAGGGAAGCGTCTACCCGGAGCGCGCCGCTGTCGTTCAGTGTCAGATTCGTCTCATGAAACTGCTTGAACCCAATTACCTCGACAATGACCTCGTAGCGGCCGACGGGCAATTCCGTCAGAGAATAAAACCCCTTTGAGTCTGTGGTAGCAGCTTGCTTGATATTGGTATCGAGTTGCAAAACCGTTACATGAGCGCCGGCTACAGGTAAGCCGTTCGGATCGGTCACCGTGCCCGATATGCTTCCGCCGATAGCTGCCCACGCATGGGGAACCGGCAACATCGTCATAAAAACGACTCCGCACAAAGCTCTTCTGCCACGCGTGAACAAGTGGCGAAAGGCAAGACTAAAGAGACTGAACATCGTCACACCTCGCTCCGATTCGTAGTCGTTCTCAAATGGTATCCACTTATGGCTCCCATCTTGCAACAGTGCCTTTGCGCGTCCAACGAATGCGATAACCAGGTCAGAATGACAGGCGCGCCGCGAACTGTAACTCGCGCGGATCGTTTGCCGAGGAGATTACTCCAAAGGTCGACTGATCCGCGAATGCCGACGGCAGAGAGAGGTTTGGGCGGTTGAACAGATTGAAGGACTGAGCCTCCAAGGTCAGCGTGGCGCGCTCAGGCAGAGAGAACCGGCGCAACAGCGAAATATCGAAGGAAGCGTATCCTGGGCCGAGAAGAGAGTTGCGGCCCGCGTTGCCATATGAATTGGGCGCCGCGTCTTCAAACGCGCATGGATTGAACCACTGAGCGGCCGTGTGAGTTGGCCCTGGCTGCGCCGTGCATGAGGGATTGGCCGCGACGGAGCCGCTTTGGTAGGGATTGCCAACCAGATTGGGACGGTCTGAACCGGCTTGCTGTCCGGTGTTTCCGGTATTGCTGTTATCGTCCCCAAGGGAAAGAGTCGGCGTAAAGGGCTGGCCGCTCTGGGCGGTAACTATACCCTGAAACTCCGTATTTCTGGTCCAGCGGTTGCCGTGGGGCAAAGTCAGGACATATGCCGCGACAAAGCGCTGCCTCACATCGAAGCTCGAAGGCCCGCGCTCCGCCGGCACGTTATGACTATTCTGGGGAAAGTTAGGGTCTGCATTATCTCCCAGAAATGCCGAGGCTCCGTCGATGGAGTGAGAAAGGGTGTAGGCGCCCCACACCGAAATCCCCGTAGCCACTCGCCCGGTGAAGTGCGCTTCCAGTGCATTGAAGTTCGAAGACCCCTCGCTCTCCACATAAAAGATGCTGCTATATTGCGAATAGGGCCGTCGCGCCTGCAAGTTATACTGGTTGCCCGTCGCTGAAAGCATGGGCTGATTCAGGTCTGTCTCTCGAATGAGATGCGATCCGGACGAGCCCACGTAACTGAGTGAAACCGTTCCCCGCCTTCCAAGGTTTCCTTCGGTTGTGAAGTTCCATTGCTGCAGATAAGGCGTGACTATGTTTGGGCTGAGGGCGCTCAAGGAAGCCGGCGGCGTGTAAGCCACGCTCGACGGGAACGGATTCTGCAAAGTCAGCAGTCCTGCCGCAGAGGGGAAAAAGACGTTCAACGTAAACTCCGGCGGGTTGAAGTACGCCACCGAACCGATAATGAACATCCCCGCATCGTAGAAAACCCCGTAGCCCGCTCGGACGACCAGGTTGGGGGCGGCATGCCATGCCAGACCGACGCGCGGAGCAAAGTTCTTAAAGTCGGGGTGGATGCCGGAGTCGGTCACTCCATTGGTGCCCACCTGTACGAGCTGCCCGGTTTGAATGTCGAACTCAGACATAGCGTTGTTAGGGTCCGTTGCGGGCCTGTTGAATTCATAACGTCCGCCCAGACTTAGAACCAGGTCCTGGCGGATTCGCCGGTCGTCTTGAAGATAGGCGTCATAACTCGTCGAGCGTAGCCGGATAGGATTGTTGGCCTGCGCCTGAATCCCCAGGGAGGGGTAGCCGAGCAGGAGGTCGCTCAACGGAGTGCCCGAAATGGCGCCGGAGAAGGTGAGAGACCCGCGGACCAACTCATCCAGACGGCCGTTCAATTGCAGATTGCGAACATCCGCGCCTAATTTGAAGGTGTTTTTTCCGTGGATCCATGTGAAACTGTCGGCAAGCTGATAGGTATTCGTATGTCTCAGATCGGGGAAGGCGAAATTGTCTCCAACCTCGGAAAAGCCTGTGACCGAGATGGAGGGGTAGCCGTAGTCCCGAGGCGGTAGATTCAACCAGTCAACATCCCACAATGCGCCAACGTTAGTCTGGTAATTCTGGGCAAGAAAGGCGCGGGAAAAGCGGTTGTACCCCAGCAGCAGTGAGTTGAACGCATTCGCGCCGAAGGTGTGCTGCTCTCGAATCATTGCATTGTGAGTATGATCGTTGATGTAATCTCCAAAGCCGGGAACCGAGGTGACCACGCTTACGCCCGAGGGGTAAGGTTGCAATATGTTCACGATGCCCATGGCGTACCGGAGGGTAAGATCGTCCTTCGGCGACAGGCGATGGTCTCCCCGGAAGGTGTTCTGCTGGTGATTCCACGGCTCGACAGGCTGTCCTAGATAGTTGTTTCCCGATCCCGATCCAGTAAGGTTCGGCTCCGGATAGAGTTTCAGGATGTCTTGTGCGATCGGTGAGATTGGGATGATGCCATTCGGGAACGGCATCCCCGTCAGAGGATTGACGGCTGTTTCTCCCAACCCGCTCAGATATGCGCTTAGATTCCCGGCGCGTTCAGCGTCGGTTGGAACCACGGATTCCTGGCTCAGCCCCTGACTTTGCCGGAAAAAGTCGACATTTGCGAAAAAGAACGTCTTGTCCTTATGAACGGGCCCACCGCCACTGGCTCCAAATTGATTGCGAATATATGCCGGCTTTGCAAAGCCCTCCTGGTCGAAGTAGTTGCGCGCATCGAGTACCTTATTCCTCAGGTAGTCGTAGGCCGTGGCGTGGAAGTCGTTCGTGCCGCTGCGAGTGATCACGTTGACCTGGCCGGCGGCGCTGCGGCCATATTCCGCGTCGTAGCTGCTGGTCACCATCTTGAACTCCTGCACGCTGTCCACGGCAGGCTCGACCACATAGCCGTTGACATAGGGGTCGTTGTTATCGACGCCATCAAGCAGAAAATTGTTATATTCCTCGCGCCCCCCGTTGACTTCCATCGATGTAGCGCCGTTTTCGGAAAGTTGAGACCCCGAAACGGGTGGAAAGGCTCCCGGAGCCAGGAGCGCGAGTTGCAGGAAATTACGGGCGTTCAGGGGCAGTGTTTCTGTCAACTGCTGATCGATGACAGCTCCAACGCTCCCACCTTCGGTTTGAAGAGAAACCACTGGAGCGGTCACTTCGATGAGCGTCTGCGGACCTCCCACCGCGAGATGAAAGTCGAGGCTCAAGGCTGTGTCTACTGGCAGCGACACGGCGGGACGCGTCATCTCCGCGAACCCCCGCGCGTTGACAGAAATTTTGTAGACAGCCGGTGGGAGACCAATCAGCGAATAGCTTCCGTTTGCGTCGGCCACCGTGGTCCGAACCGCGGCATTTTGCGCATTTACGACCGTGATCTGAGCCTCGGGGATCAGCCTTCCAGCAGAATCGAAAACGCGCCCAGAGATGGCGCCTGCGGTTACCTGCGCCGGGAGGGTTTGGAAAATCGCAAGAAGCAGAAATGAGACTAGACAAATAGTATTGATTGCCGTTCTCCGGCTCATAGAAGACCTCGTATATAGCTCTCGGTTAGCGCACCGGTTCCGGGCTAACCGAGGTTTCAGAGAATATCCGGATGCATCCTTCTCCTCGCCAGGCATCTACTTCAATGCTTGGGTTCAATGCTTGGGCTGACAGGGAGGCGTCAAGCGGAGCGGGTTTGAAAGTTCAGGTTGCACCCACATCGTCCATGGTGTCAAGGACTGAGCGTCTTGATTGGAAACTACTGGGGCGGAACAAAAGGGAGCCATTGGAGAGAAGGAAAGCGGGGTTTTTGGTGGGAGATGGGCCTCTGGAGCCTAGCAGAAAGGGCCCTTCTCCCCCGAAACGCGTTCGGAGAGGTAGGTTCAGCCCTCTGAGGATGGGTTTCGTTTACGGCTTTCATAGTGACAGGTTGCGCGAATGAACGGCTGAGATCGGCCCGGAAACGGCAAGAACCTATTTGGTGTCGATTCAACGATTTCTGACGTTTTCCACCGAAAATTCGCGGGAGAGGGGTTGACATTTCCACTTCCCTGCGCAAAACTTCCTGCGCAAACCTTTCCGGGTTTAGAACCCCTGCTACAGTAAATCGCTCATTTTACGGGGAAACGGATGCACCAAACGCGTTCATCGAATTGCAGCGTTTCCGGCGCGGGGAAACTGGAACCCGTTGCAACAGAATTCGTTCCCGCGATTGCCCCGGTCGAAGTTCCAAAAAGGGAAAGTCCTCTCCACTTCCCTGCGCAAAACTTTGCAAGTGGAGAACCCTTGCTGCAATAAATCGCTGATTTTAAAGGGAAACGGATGCACAAAACGTGGTCATCGAATTGCATGGTGATCGTAATTGGCGAACCCAGCTAATTGTCTGAGTCTCAAGGCCCGGCTCTCAAGGCCCGGCAGATAGAGGGGAGAACTCATGAGGACCGAGCAACATCTTGCGAGGTATGCGTTTTTGGGCTTGCTGGCTCTCCTGGCGCTGAGCCAGGTGGCAGTGGCGGGCTCGACCGCTTTGAGCGACTGGTGCGTGAACGTGAACGGTGACACCGCCACGGCCTGCAATGGGGCCGGAGGGGGCGGAGTCAGCGGTCTCGCCAGTATCAACATGGCCGGATTCGACACGACGCTGTCCCCGGCGACAAACAACCTCGGCAGCGTCGTCATCACGCTCAACCCGGGCTTCAGCGGGTATGCGTCGTTCTATGCCGACTACGACCTGGATTATGCATCGTACGGATCGTTCGACGATTCCGCCACGACCCACAACTCGCCGTCGGGCTGGACCTATGAGGCGGACGATCCCAACTCGAGCAACATCTTTAACGATTTCGCCACCAACGCACTGGCGAACACGAACAATGTCGGGGTCCCTTCGGGCCCTCCCAACGAGTGCTGCGATGTTTCCTTCGCCCTCTCGATGGGGGGTATCAACGTGGGCGCCCAACCCGAGACGCTGACGTTCTTGGTTTCCACGAGTGCTCCCGCGAGCGGCTTTTACATCCAGCAGACCAACACCGACGTGGGAGATTCGATCTACCTGGACGGCGAGCTGAGCAATTCGGGTCCGCCGGCGCCGATAATCCCCGAGCCTTCGACTCTGGTTTTGAGTGGTCTCGGCGGCCTGAGTGTGCTGATGTTGAGGCGGCTATGCGCGGCTCGATAGCGAACCGCGCGCGGCTTAACCAAAGGTTCCATCTTGTTCACAGTAAGGGAGATTGGCTCAAATGAATAAGATCTCTTCTCGCCTGCGTATTGCGGCACTGGTGGCTTTGCCCGCTCTGCTGCAAGCCGGACAGTATGCTATCGCTCAGACTCCGATCGCGTTGACGGTGCCATCCCAGGCTGCTTTCGCTTCTTTCCCCTACGTCCCGACCGCCCCACACACCAGTTGGAGCGGCAACCCGGTAACTTTGAAGGGCACCATCACGGGGACGAAGGTCGGCACCGACTCCATTAGTTACGATTGGGATCCCGGCGATGGCGGAGCGCACTGCACCGGCTCTGTCACCCTGGCCAACCAGTACGACATTGAGTGTACGCACACCTATACGGGCGTCTTGGGTACGGTCAGGGTGGCGGTACTGAATGCGACCGATAACACCAACCATACGGTCGCTCCGGTCGCCGCTACCTGCCCGCTCAGCGTGACTGCAGGCGCCTGCTACACGACCCAACTCTATGCTCCTCCGCCCAACCTCCCCATCGAGGTGAACAACGCCATCGACAATGGCTTGTGGTATCTGCACAAGTACATGCGGCGAACGACGTCCGGCTACGGCGCGCCCATCGGCAATTGGTATAGGTGTGACGGAACGGAAGCCGACTCGTGCTCGGCTGGCGGCACGGGCGTGGATGCGCAGGACTGCGTCGCCTTCGAAAACAGCGGTTACCTCGAGACCAGCACCTTGCCCAACCCATATTCGGCGGACGTGGCGCTCTGTCTGGCGGGCGTCTTCGATCAAGCCACGGCCTTTGGCATCCCTTCGTCGGTCGACGACGTTTTCTTTGGTACGTTTGACCCCGATTCCAACGGCAACGGCATCGCGGTGGAGCACAACGGCGGTGATGTGAATTATCAGACCGGCATGCAGATGGACGCCATCGTCGCCTCGTTGGAAAAGACCACGGCGGTCCCGGCAGGCACGCTGCTCGGCAACCAGGCCGCTGGTTTGGGATCGGGTCCGAGCGGCCTTTATACCTATCAGGACGCCGTCAAGGATATGGCGGACGCTTACGCATACTGCCAGGCGCCCAGCTACGACAACGGTTGGGGGACCATTTACGCCGGGGGCGGCTGGCACTACACCTGCCAGGAGGAGACGGGCGACAACTCCGTCAGCCAGTGGGCGGCCATCGGGCTCATCCCCGCGCGCCGCAGCAAGCTGATCGGCGCCACGATTCCCCAGGAGACCCTGACCGCGGACCAGGCATGGCTCGACAGCTCTTTCACCGAGAACACCGCGCCGCCAACTCCCAACGGCTATTTCGGCTACACGAGCAACTCTCCGCTTTGGGGCCCGTACGCCGACACGCCCTCCGGGCTGGTGCAACTGGCGCTGAACGGCCTGGGGCGCGGCACGACCTCGCCCGGAGGTCACCAGCTCTGGGACAGCGCGGAAACTTTCATTCGCGATGACTTCGGCACGCCTGCTAGCGACGGTGCCGGAACCGCGATCAAGGGTTACTACTACGGGTTGTTTTCCTTCACCAAGGCGATGCTGCTGCACGATAACAGCGTTCCCGCCCCAGGCACACAGGGCGGCCTGGGCAACTCCCCAATCACGCTTCTGCGGTCCTTGGACGATCCCGGCACCTGCCTCTCGCCGGTACCAATAGGGACGCCGGGGACCGGAGCAGGCCCCTGCTACCCGCCGCTCGATTGGTACGGGGCCCAGAGCTCTGCCTATGGCGGGACCGATCCTACCGATGGCGTAGCGCGCACCCTGGTTTCGACACAGAATGCGGACGGCTCCTGGTGGGGTCACAACTATGTTAGCAACCAGTATTACCTCGAAACCGGCATCGCAATCACGATGCTCAACAAGACCGTCACCAACGCGGTTCCGGTGGCTTGCTTCACGAGCAGCCCAAGCCATGTGGCCTCGGGTGGACCGGTGACGCTCGACGGCGGCTGCTCGGTCGACCAGAATCCGGCCAACACTCTCAAGACTTGGCAATGGGACGTGGACGGCACGGGCGGCACCAACTTCACGATCGGGCCCGGCAATGCCGCCTGCTTTAACAAGACGTCCTGCTCCAGCATCAACGTGCCCTTCAAGTTGCCCGCCGGCCAGAGCTTGCCGTACAACTACCCGGTGCGCCTGCGGGTGACCGATAGCGCGGGTCTCATGGCCGACGTGACCGGCAGCGTTGTCATTTCCGCCCCGCCGAATCCACCCAACGCCAACGCCGGCGGACCCTATAACTTCTGCCCGAATACTACGGTTGGCAAGGTAGCACCGGGCGTGCTGATCTACAAACCGTTCCTTCTCGACGGTTCCAAGTCCACCAACCCCGATCAGGGCAAGACCGATGGCACGCCGGGCGCGCCGCCCAGCACCATCGTTGCCTACGACTGGGACTATGCTTGCGCCGGCTCGTTCAACAGCGCCAACACAGCTCAGGTGGACGCCACGAGCGCCTTTGACAACCCGGCTGACTTTGGGAGGAGCTTTAACGTCTGCCTGCAGGTCACCAACAACGATAACCTTGCCTTCCCGTCCGCCCACTTGGCGGCCGGCCTGTCAAGCGTAGCCTCGGCGCAGACTACCATTCACCAGCCCACCGACGAGGTGTGCACGCACTGCGTCCAGACTCTCGGGGCGAATGCCAAGGCCCCGACGCCGGGAGTGCCGGGCAACATCCAGCTCTACTGGACCGACACGAACACCTCGACGCAGTTCGCGATCGACCACTACAACATCTACCGGAGTACGAGTGCGAGCTTCACTCCGTTCATACAGATCGCAGGGGCGGCTTCCAGTCCGTTCATCCCGGCTGTCCAGGTATCCAACCCAGCGGGCGGAACGTTGCACTTCCCGGACACCGCCGTTGTGGGAGGGACCACGTACTACTATCGCGTAGCGCCGGCTACCGCCAGCGATGCCGAGACCTGCCAGGGCAACGTGACCCTAGCGGTGACCTTGCCGAAAGGCCGTTAAAGGGGAATCGCGAGTGGCACGCTCCGGCGCTGGTGGAGTTCCGGAGCGTGTCGTCCAATCCAAGATCTCATCGAATCAGGAGCTGAGGAATGAAGAAGCTAATCATCGTTCTATTGCTGACTCTCACGCCTTACCTTGCGGCGGCGGATCTCTCGGGGATCTGGAAAGGCAAGGGTGGCAAAGAGGACCCCAAATACGGTTCGGTGCCGGTCACAGTGCAGATGACCTTGCTTCAGGCAGGCTCGTCTGTAACCGGAACCATCAAATTTGGCAATGGTCCCATCGTCAAGATCCCATCCGGCAGCGTCTCGGGCAGTTCCGTCAAGTTAGTCGTGGGCACTGCGGGGAGCGGTTCGTTCACCTGGAGCGGTTCCAACCTCTCGGGCAGGCTCACGTCGAGCCGCGGCGAAATCATAGATGTCGTCCTTACTCACTAGGCGCACCGCTCGCGGGGCGTTTAGGATCGAGCGTACAGTACCTTGTTGAATCTTGGCCTTCGAGGAGTGCCGGTGGGTGAAACCGTCGGCACTCTTCTTGTGTAGGAGGACTGAATTGATTCTTATGCCTTCACGAGTTTCGCTGGGTCTTCTCCCTTCGGTGTTTCTAGTATTTCTCGTCTCAGTCGCGGCGTCTGTCCGGGCCGCTCAGGCTCCCGCTCCCGCAAAGGCTGCTGCTCCTGCGGCGGCGCCGGCGAGCGCGCCGGCGGCGGCGCAGCAGCCGGTTCTGATCCTGCTTTATACGCGCTTCTACGATCACAGCCACCAGCACACTACCGACGAGCGGATCCAGCGTCTCCTCCCGATGCTCCAGAAGTTCCGCGACCGGCATCCGCAGTCGGGCCTCTCCGCGCTGTTCCAGTTCTCCGGCACGGTCAGTCAGCTACTGGCCGAGGAGAACCCAGGCATGCACCTGGTGGACCGTCTGAAAGAGTCGGCCGGCCGCGACCTTGTCGACATTGGTTATACCGGAGAGGACGAGCCCTCCTATCTATACCGCCCCAAGCCCAGCCTCTTGGAGGCCAATACTCCGGAAGAGCGGTGGACCGCGTTCAGCGAGGCAGCCGAACGCTTCCTGGTCGATTACAAGAATCCGATCACGGGCTTGCCAGTGCCGAATCTGAGCGGAGGGTTGAAGCGCACGACCGAAGTGTTCGGCGACGTGGCGTTCGTCACCGGCGTGGTCACCACCCTCGGCGACGACTCACCGGCGACTCACGAAGTCAGCAAGTTCGCCCCGGCGGCGCTGATGACTGGCATTCCCGGTCGCGATCCGCGACGCGGCATCGAAGCCTTTGCCATCTCCGCAGACAGGTTCAGCCGCGCCATGTGCCCTGAGCCGATCGAGGCGCCCGAGGTCTTCTGGCGAGACAACGTGCTGCGTATCTCCGACACCAGCTTCACCGACAACCAGCCCCACTCCACCGATGAAGGCACGGAGGCTCTGCAGAAGTTTTTCGCGAAGCTGGATCGCAGCCACGTTCGCGTGGTTAAGCTGGAGATAGCCCCCTACAAGCGGTATCTGACAAAGCGCGCGGATGGCTCGGTCGTCGTCGACCCGCTTGAGTGGCTCTACTACCATCCCGACAGCCCCAGCATCCCCCTCACGATTCACGCCTTGGTCACGCAGGGCGAAATCGAGGCCGGCTACCAGAAGGACGAGGCGGTGCTGAAATGGCTCCTGGACGAGTTCCTGCCCGCCAATCCGGGCAGCCGCTTCGTCTCGGTCCGCGAACTGCCGAAACTAATGCTTTCCCCCGCTGCGGAGGTAACCGGCGCGCAACTCAAGGAACTGGCCACGAACCTGAACCAGCAATTCAGCGTGCTCACCATGCGTCCCCCCGAGTTCGGCCGCAGCGGTTCCCGGTTCTTTACGCTCGCGGAGAGCTTCAATCTCCTCGCTCAGGCTCTGGCAGGCTTCCACCGGTCCGGCTCGTTCCCCGCATCCGTTCAGCTCACGCCGATGTATGGCCCGCTCACCCTTCCCGACGGCGAAGGACCTCGAAATGGCACCGTGCCCGTCTCCGCCATTCTCGAAACGGCGTCGGCGCTGGCTCCCAAGCTTGCCGATACGGAATGGAAGACCATCCCCTCAAATGCTGTCCCTGCGGCGATCGACGTGGGGTCGCTGCACCTGACTGCAGCCCAGTTCCTGCGACTCATGGCGCAAGCGTATCTCGATCCGCGGCCGGACAAGACTCTTACCGTGGTCCCGATTTCGCTTGCCAGTATGGCGAGCTACTTCTTCCCGAAGAACACCCCGATGACCGACCTTGGAAGCGCGTGGACGTTGAAACCCGCGCCCATCGACGTCGAGGCGCTCAAAGCGGCGCCCGCCGCGGCCAAGAAGTAGAACTCGCGGTAGCTTGGCTGCGCCGCAAAACAAGCTCCCGCCCGGACGTGAGCGATCCCGCGTCCGTGCGGCAGGAAGATCCGTCAGGCGACCGCGGAGGCCAGCGGCTATCGACACGAAGATCCACTGCCGGCGCGGACGTCTGACAGAGGGGCTTCCTGGTATGGGAATGTCCGCCAGCGGGGGTACAATTCAACCTGAAGGTTGGCATCTGCCGTCCGGACCTCCATGCTCATGAACCGCCGTGACCTGCTCATTCTCTTCGCGGGGTTCGCCGCAATTGCCCGGGCGCAAGCGCCTGTCGGCATGGCATCGCGCGGCATCGCCCCGCAACGGCGGGGTGCGCCTTCCGGCCGGCCGTTTCACGCGACGTTCCACGATGTTGGCGTTGCAGCGGGGCTTCGTCATCCAGTCATCTCCGGTTCGCCCGGTCATGTTGACTACATTGTCGAGTCGATGGGGTGCGGAATCGCATTTCTGGACTATGACAATGACGGATGGCTCGACATCTTCGCGCTGTCCGGAACCCGCCGCGGAGCGCCGGTCGCAGAAAGCACGAACCGGCTTTACAGGAACAACCGCGACGGCACGTTCACCGACGTCACGCGGGAAGCCGGCCTGACGCACCAGGGATGGGGCTACGGCGTGACGGTCGGAGACTTCGACAACGACGGCTTCGACGACATCTTCATCACCCAGTGGGGTCAGAACATTCTGTACCGCAACAACGGCGATGGCACGTTCGGCGATATCACCCGGCGCGCCGGTCTCCTGAACCCGGAACCGAGGTGGGGCACGGGCTGTACGTGGGTTGACTACAACCGCGACGGACTGCTGGATCTCTTCGTCTCGCACTACCTGTGGTTCGACTTCGAGTCCGTGCCGCCAACCGGGAAGAACCCCGACTGTAACTACCTGGGGGTGCCCGTCTATTTCGGCCCGCGCGGTTTGCCTCCGGAGCACTGCCAGCTCTACCGCAACAACGGCGACGGCACCTTCACCGAGGTGACCAAGTCGGCAGGCGTTGACCTTGCCGCGCCAGGCTACGGTCTGACGGCGGTTGCGGTGGACTATGAAGGGTCCGGTTGGCCCGACATCCACGTGGCCTCCGATTCCACGCCCAGCCTGCTGTTCCGCAACCAGCGCGACGGCCGTCTGGTGGAGCGCGGCGTGGAGCTTGGCGCGGCGCTCAACGAGGACGGCAAAGAGCAGGCGGGCATGGGCCTGGCCGTGGGCGACTTTGAAAACAGCGGCGCGCTCGGTTTTCTCAAGACCCACTTCAGCGAGGATACCGTCGGGCTCTACCGCAACCTCGGGCCTGGCGGGTTCGAGGATGTCGCCATGCGCGCGGGCCTGGGCGTGGAGACGCGCTATGTGAGTTGGGGCGCCGGAATTCAGGACTTCGACAACGACGGCCTGCCGGACCTCTTTTGGGCCACGGGCGGCGTCTATCCGGAGATTGAGCGGGCCCGCGCCGATCACCCATTCAAGACGCCGCGCGTCCTGTTCCGCAATCTGGGCGGCGGCAAGTTCGAGCAACTGCTGGATCTTGCCGGGCCGGCAATCCAAGAGGCTCATTGCAGCCGCGGTGTCGCCTTCGGCGACTTCGACAACGACGGCGACGTCGACATTCTCATCATGAACGTCAATGAGCCGCCTTCGTTGCTCCGAAACGATGTGGTTGGGGGCGGACACTGGCTGAAAGTCAAACTGGTCGGCGTGAAATCCAATCGCAGCGCGATTGGCGCTACGGTCATCGCCACCTACGGCGGTCGGCGTCAGGCCCAGGCTCTGAGTGCGCAAAGCAGCTACCTGTCGGTAAACGACCGCCGTCTCCATTTTGGACTTGGATCGGCGTTAACGGCCGATCTGGAGATCCGCTGGCCCAGTGGCGCGAAAGAAAAGATCGGCGGTATCGCCGCCGACAGAGTGGTTACAGTTCGGGAAGGCGAAGGAATTGTAAAGGCCGAAACATTCGCCGGCGCAAACGGAGGGCGTTGATGCCTCCACTCAGCCGACTGCTTGCCGTGCTGGTGCTCGCCGGCCTCCTCGCGCCCGCGCAATCTCCGCAGGATCGGTCCGCCGCGACGGCCCATGCCGGCGCGGCGGCGCGACTGATGCAGGAGCGGCGCTACGAGGAAGCGGCAGAGGAATATGAGCGCTCCCTGGCCCTGGATCCTGCGAACGACGCGATTCGCATCGAGTATGCCACTTGCCTTTTTGCCCAGGAGCGCGACCAGGACTCGCGCGCGCAGTTTGAAATGGAGATCGAGCGGCTGGGCGAGCAGCCGGGTCTGAGCTACTATCTCGCGCAATTGGATATCCGCGCCTACAAATTCGAAGAGGCCATTCGCCGGCTCAAGCCCTTGACGGCGAACCCGGCCTTGCCCAAGGCGTCCTTCTACCTCGGAGTGGCGTATTTGTCGGCCGGCCAGCAGGCCCTGGCGCTGCGGGCGCTGGAACAGGCGGCCCGCGACAATCCTGCCGATCCCGAAGTGCATTACCGCCTGGGCCGGGTCTATATGCTTGCGGACCGCACGGCGGACGGCGATCGCGAGTTCGATTTGTATCGCCAGGCGCAGCAGACCAGGCGTTTCGTCGAGGAAACGGGTCACGCCTGCATGGAGGCCCTGCGCTCGCAGCCGATCGAGCGGGCGCGGGCGGTGTGCGAGCGCATCGCCGATGCGCACGATGCGCGCCGCATGTTGTGGCTGGGAGAGTTGTACGCCTCCCACGGCGCCTACGACGAGGCTCTCGGCCCGTTGCGCGCTGCAGCAGAGCTCGATCCGCAGTCGTTCGATGCCTGGCACAATCTGGGACGCAGCTTGTGCCTGTTAAAGCGTTATGGGGAGGCGGTTCCGGCGCTGAAGAAAGCGGCCGCCTTGAATCCCGGCTACTTCGACACGCTCAATCTTTTGGCCGCGGCGCTGCACGCTTCCGGTGACGATGCCGCGGCGTTGCCCGTGCTCGAACGCGCGCATGCGCTCAATCCGGCCGACACCGCCGCCGCAGCGGCGCTGGAGCGGATGCGCGCCGCGCAACCCGCGCCGCCGCCGCAGCATTAGTTTGTGCAGGCAGCGGGTCAGTCTGGGTTTCTACAGGCTTGCGCCCAGGCGTGTGTCAAAAAGGGTCCTTTGTGAAACACGACACCGACTCTCACCGGAGACCGTTACGACGAAGCAACTCCTCAAGCGCTGCCGCCATTTCTTCACCCAATGTCGCACCGAGTGGACCGACCTGTTGGGTTGCGGGGGTCGGAACTTTGACCGTGAGCACAAAAGAGTTGGGAATATCATCCCTGCCCCCAAACTTGACACTGAAATCTCCCGGCTGGACGTTGATTGAGTAAAGGTAATTAAACGCCCTGATTATACGGGTAATGAGTTGCTCGTCTGCTGAGGTATCCCCACTACCCGCCCCGATGGCAAGAAGCGTCGTTTTCGAGAAAAACCCTGTACGTGCGCCCGGGTTCAGACACTTCACTGTATTGAGCCAGGCGAACCACTCTGAATCGAATTTGTGGGCTGGGACGTTCATCCTTTTATTTCCGCCCGGACCGCAATGGAGTCTAAAGGCCTCGCCAACGGGGTGTTGAATCACCTCAAAGGCGCTGACCTCTGATCGCCGGACCCGTCGCTCGATGAGATCGCGCACGATGACAAAATCCGGGGTCAAGATAACTCTTACGTGGAACAGCACATAAAGCTGAAAGAGGCCAAGAAGGGAAAACAAAACTGTGAATACGAGCACAATTGAGCGCACATCCCTGTCGAGGTCTCCAAAGATTAGGAGGAACCACCCAAAGAGCGCGATCACATCCATCAAGCTGCCCAAAATGAGAAGGATCGCCTTTGACTGCCACCTCGGCCCGTACACCCTCTCAGTTGCATGTTCGTTGCTCCGGGCGTGCCCATCCAACCCCTTTATGATTCTCTGCATTTCTTCGCTGACCTGTGGCGATTTCTTAGAATCTGAGTCTCGCGACTTGCTGGAGCCAACGGAGAAAAAACGCTTCCAAAAGCCACTACGTACTTCACGTCGCAATGCGGAACAGCTAGGACACAACTCGGCCCCGGATACAATCGTGCCGCACTTGCATTTCCACCGGCGTGGCGTCGAGGCCGAACGCGATGACGTCTGGGCCGACGGATATGCAGACGCGCGAATGTTACCGGAGCCGTCCCCACATCTCGGACATTCGTGCACTTTAGCGCCACGACCGTAATACCTGACCCAAACCAATTCTCTGCCGCAGATGCTGCAGCGTGATACAGGATCCATGGTTGAGTTCCTCCTGCAATTACGTCTCAATTGGATCGCCGGCAGCGAAATCTACGGCGACGCGGAGAGCCGGCCTGCTCGCCACGTAGCTTAATGCGGTTGCTCCCAATAGCGGAGTGGATCGGTTGTCGTGTCTGGCATCAAGGGTTCGCACAATTTGCGATGGGCACTGTGGCGAGTCTTCTCCGCCGGGACTCTTCCATGGCCAAGGAGTTTATCACATGGCAAATGTAGTGGTTGTCCGGCTTAAAGAGGCGAAAAGTCTCACAAAGGGTAGGATTTGCGACGCCTAGCGTACTGACTGAAACCAAGGGCTTGCGCACCCAAAAGTCGGCCGCAAAATGCGGGGCTGCAAACGACTCTGTGGGGAAATCCAAACCGGCGCACTACTGTTTGTGCGGGCTCCCACCCAATTGCGCGTTATACTTCTCTAGCAGTTCTAGCGGTGAAAGCTCAGCCGGCTTAGTCCGGGAAGCTTGGGAGGAGATGCCATGGCAACGTCGCTATTGTGCGCATGCTTGCTCCTCTCGCAGGCCATAACTCCCGAGATGATTGACCATGCGCGAGCCGGCGCCGAGGCGCAGGAACAGGGCCGTCTGGACGACGCCATTCGGGAGTTTCGCAAAGTGACCGAGCTCGAGCCGGCCTCGGCAGCCGGTCACGCGAACCTCGGCAATGCTTACTTCCTGAAAGGTGACTACCGCGCCTCCATCCCGGAGCTGGAAGAGGCCTTGAAGATCAAGCCGAACCTGTTGGGCACTCAGCGCACCTTAGGAGTCGCGCTGCTCGTTCTCGGCGACGCGGATGGGGCGCTGCCTCATCTCGAACAGACCAGCGCGCCCGATCTGCTCGGGGTCGCCTATTACCGGACTGGGAGGCTCGGCAGCGCGATCGTGGCGCTCGAGGCCGCGCTGGAGGCAAAGCCAACCGATCCCGACCTGCTTTACTATTTCGGGAGCGCGACGGCGCTGGCTTCCAAGCGAACGCACGATCAATTGATCCGGATCAAGCCCGAGTTCGCCAGTCAGAACCTCAGCCCATCGGAGGCCGGCAGCTCACCGTCCGCCGATGTTGTCAGCCTGCAGAAGGCGCTGGCTGGCAAGCCGGACGACCCGGAGTTGCTCCGCGCCTTTAGCCGTGCCTCGGAGTTGGCGTCTCAACAGGCGTTCGAGAAGCTTCTGCAATCGAATCCGGGCTCGGCCCGGGCACATCAGGTGGCGGCCGAACGGCTCTCCGCGGACGGGCGCCTGCACGAAGCCAGGCAAGAATACGCCGCCGCGGCGCGGCTCAACCCCTACACGCCCGGCGTTCATCTTGCGCTCGGTAACTTGTTCGGCGCGGACGGCAACTGGCCGGCGGCCATCGCGCAGTATCGCGTGGAATGCGAACTGCAGCCGGCAAGCGCGGAGCCGGCCTATCGCCTGGGCTCCGCGTTGCTCGAGACGGGCGATGCCGGGGGCGCGCTGGAGCAATTGGCCGCGGCCGACAAGCTCCGCCCGGAACAGCCGCGGATCTTGCTCGCCTTGGGCCAGGCGGCGCTTGCCGCGAACGATCCAACGCGCGCCGAGGCTGCCTTGACCATGTTGATTCGCATCGACAAGGACGGCGAGGAGGCGGCCACCGCGCATGCGCGGCTGGCCGCGCTCTACCGCCGGCAGGGAAGGATGAAAGAGGCGGAGCGCGAAAGCGCCGCCTATGAGCAAATGAAAAACCGAGGAGGTCGTTGACATGAGTGCCATTCCAACCCGGTTCGCCGGAGTCGTATCGATCGCGGCCACCGCTCTTGAGGTGAATTGCGATGAATAGGCGGAGCTTTCTGGGCCGCTCGATTGCGGCGGCTGGTGGGGCGATGCTCACGAAGAGAGGGGTATGTGCCCAAGGACCTGCGTCGATGACCACGCCACAGGTCCGCTACCCGGACCACGACGCCGTCGCGATGCTGGCCGAACGCAAACAGCAGCAGTTGAAAACACTGGATCAGTTCAAGGTCTTCTACGATTTCCGGTTTGTGGACCGCACCGCCGAGAGCGGGATCACCTTCGTCAACCACGTCGTCGACGACGCCACCAGCGACTACAAACCCAGCCACTACGATCATGGGACCGGAATCGCCGTGGCCGACATCGATGGCGACGGCCTATACGATATCTACTTTGTCAGCCCCACCGGCGGAAACGAGCTATGGAAGAACCTGGGCGGGGGCAAGTTCAAGAACATCACGGCCGAGGCGGGCGTAGGCGTTCCCGGGCGGATTTGCGTTTCCGCCGCCTTTGCCGACATCGACAATGACGGCGCGCCCGACCTGTTCGTGACCACCGTCCGCGGCGGCAATATCCTGTTCCACAACGACGGGCACGGCCACTTCACGGACATCACCCGCGAGTCCGGCATCGAGGGCAACGCGCACTCCTCGGGCGCTTTCTTCTTCGACTACAACCGCGATGGGCTCCTCGACCTGCTGGTCTGCAACGTTGGCCAGTATACCGGCGAGCACATCGGCGCGCAGGGGCAACACATTGCCTATGCCGATGCGTTCTTTGGCCACATGTTTCCCGAGCGCTACGAGTTCCCGGTGCTGTACAAGAACCTGGGACACAACAAGTTTCGCGACGTGTCGGCCGAAGCTGGCTTCCGCCCGGTCGGCTGGAGTGGCGATGCGTCCTTCACGGATCTGAATGGCGACGGCTGGCCGCAAGTGTTCGTGCTCAACATGCAGGGCGCGAGTCACTTTTACGAGAACCACGAAGGAAAGTTCACCGAAGCAACCAAGCGCTACTTCCCGCAGACGCCTTGGGGCGCCATGGGCATCAAGTTCTTCGACTACGACAACGACGGCCGCATGGACCTGTTCGTCACCGACATGCATTCCGACATGTGGGAGAACATCGGACCGGCCGACGAGAAGAAGAAGGCGCAGCACCCGGCCAGCGAGGATCTCCTGATGGGTCCGCGAAGCAGCTTCATCTTCGGCAACGCCCTCTACCACAATCTCGGCGACGGCAAGTTCGAGGAAGTCTCCGATCGCATGGGCGTGGAGACCTACTGGCCCTGGGGGCCCAGCGTCGGCGATCTGAATGCCGACGGTTGGGACGACATCTTCATCGCCGCCGGTATGAACTTCCCGTACCGCTACGGCATCAATTCTCTGCTGCTCAACAATCGCGGCCAGAAGTTCCTCGACGCGGAATTCATCCTGGGCGTCGAGCCCCGCAAGGGGGGGCAGACCCACACGCCCTGGTTTGAGCTGGACTGTTCGAAGCTTCCCAAGGACGCGCCGGACTATTACGCCAAGCCTTGCGCCGGACAAACCGGAAAAATCACGGTCATGTCGGCCCTGGCGAGCCGGTCAGCCGCGATCTTCGACCTGGACAATGACGGCGATCTCGATATTGTCACTAACGACTTCAACTCGCGGCCCCAGGTTCTCATCAGCAATCTCTCGGAGCGCCGCCAGATCCACTGGCTGAAGATAAAGCTGATCGGCACGGTGTCGAATCGCGACGGCTTGGGCGCAACCGTGCGCTTGACGGCGGGCGGCCGGACTTACATGAAATTCCACGACGGCAAGTCTGGCTACCTGTCGCAGAGTTCCTTGCCGCTCTACTTTGGCCTGGGAGAGGCGGCACGGGTGGACCGGATCGAGGTCGACTGGCCATCCGGAATCAAGCAGGTGGTGCCAGGACCCATCCGCGCCAACGACCTTCTGCCGATCACGGAGAAGCGATGATTTGGAAACCGGCGCGTTTGGCGGGTGCGGCGTTCCTGATCCTGCGCGTTGCGCTTTCGGCCCAGGCGGTGAATCCGCCCGCACCGGTCCGTGCGCCCGAGCGGCAGATCGACATCGGGGCCGGCGATGCGCCGCTCAGCGATGCGCAACGCCAAGAGCTCGATGCGGCCATTCGGAAGCACAGTTACGCAGCGGAAAAAGCGGTGATCGACCGGTCACTGACCGAGCACCCCGACTCGTTCCCCCTGCTCGTCATGTGGGGACGGATCGCCTATCTCGAAAGGCAGCTCAAGGACTGCGACGCGGCGCTCGAACGTGCTGACAAGATCAAGCCGCTGTCCGACGCCGACCGGCTGACGCTCGCCATTGCGCAAGGCTTCGTTGGCAAATCGCTTGAGTCTCGTGCCCAACTGTCTAAGCTCATCGAGGGCAATCCTTCCAATCCCGATTACCCCTATTTGCTGGGGCGCCTGGAAGTGCGCATCGGGGATCTACAGCAGGCGAGTCAGGCTTTCACGCGCGCTATTGGTATCGATCCGCGCTATGTGCGCGCCTATGTCGAGCTCGCGTTCTGCCTGCAGAGCCTGGGGCGGGACGACGAGGCCCGCAAGATCATCGAGATCGGAACGGCGGTGAACCGGACAGTGCCCCACCCCACTGCCGACCTTCCGATTCAGCTGGGCCAGGCAATCGCGAGGACCGGCGATCAGGCTGCCGCCGAACCGCATTTCCGCGAGGCGGTACGGCTCGACGCTAACTCGGCGCGGGCGCATTACGAGCTGGGGATGAACCTGTTGCGTCTCCACCGGGATGAAGAGGCGGAGAAAGAGTTGCGGCGGACCATCGAGCTGGATGCTCAATTCACGCCCGCCTACTACAACCTCGCCCGGTTGTTGCAGCGCCTGGGAAAACAGCAGGAGTCGGACCAGTTCCGCGCGACCTTCAACAATCTGACGGAGCAGGAGTCGAGGAGAGCCGCGCAGAAGTGACTGCGGGGAAAGTCGCCTAGCCGTGGCACATGTGGGTGAGCCCAGAAAGTCGACCAATCCTTGGCGCCGCGGTGGCTATAGCCGCCTTTCTCCACCGCCTTTCCGATTGCCTGTTCTATTGTCATGCCTTAACCAAAGCACATCCACGAGGTATTGCAAGTACACTTATCCACTGGGGGAAGCGCTAATGGTATGGCCTTGGTAGGGGTTCAACTGGGGTGTGCTTTGGGAGTTGATCTGCTATGGCTGCCCATGGCCACATGGAAGCGGCTGCGGTTGGCGTATCGGCGGATCCTCCCCGCGCCGGTTTTGCGCGGCTAAGGGCGGCTAAGGAATCGGCGTGTCTCCAGGTGGACCGTAGAGCCACTTGCTCCCCGCGCTGCCGAGCAGGCCGCGGGTCTTCACCGGCCGGCGAAGCTGCATCGCCGGCCTCAAGCCGCCTCCGGGCGCCCCACGAACCTCGCGTTTGCCGGTCCGCCACCTGATGCGTCGGCCCTGGCCTAGGCTTCTGCTCTTGACGACCTCTTGGGACAAGGGGGATACTCGCCACTTGTAGCCTGTCTGGAGGCCTCTTCTGCCTGCCAGCCGGAGTTGGCTTTTTATGGATCTGATTCTTCTGCGTGTTCTTTTTGTGGCCCTTCTGGCCGGGGTCTGCTATTTTCTTCATCCCTTCGGGCTGACAGGATGGGTGAGTGCGGGTGCGGGCGCGGTGGCGGCCTGCGCTGTCATTGTTTTTGAGCTGCGGGTGCGGGCGCTTACCCTGCGGCGGCTGATCGGCGCGGTGGCCGGCAGCGTGCTGGGCATCTTTGGGGCGGCGCTGTTCTGCCTGGTGCTGCGCAGCGCTCCCGTCAGTGGCGGCACCTCGGCCGTGCTGCAGATCTTTGTGCTGCTCCTAATGACCTATGTGGGCCTGCTGGTGGGGGCCAACAAGGGCGACCTGCTCAACCCGGCTGCCCTGGGCACGCTCTTCAGTGGCGAGAAGCCGACGAGACGCAACGCCAAGGTGCTGGACACCAGCGTCATCATCGACGGACGCATCGCCGATATCGCCGAGGCCGGCTTCATCGACGGCATGATGGTGGTGCCCGAGTTTGTGCTGAAGGAGTTGCAGATTGTGGCCGACTCCACCGACGGTTCCAAACGGCAGAGAGGCCGCCGCGGGCTGGACATGCTGCAGCGGATGCAGTCGAACGCCAACATCCAGGTGCAGATCGTTCCCGACGACTTTCCTTCGATCCGCGAGGTGGACTTGAAGCTGCTGGAACTGGCCAAGAAGTGGGAGGCCAAGGTGGTGACCAACGACTTCAACCTGAACAAGGTGGCCCACCTGCATCACGTCGAAGTGCTGAACATCAACGACCTGGCCAACGCGCTCAAGCCCGTGGTGCTGCCCGGCGAGAAGATGAATGTGCTCATTCTCAAGGAGGGCAAGGAGTACAACCAGGGGGTCGGCTACCTGGACGACGGGACCATGGTGGTGGTGGACCACGCGCGCAGGTTGATCGGCAAGCCGGTCGAGATCTCGGTGACCAGCGTGCTGCAGACCGCCAGCGGGAAGATGATCTTCGGCAAGCTGGAGGAGAGCGGCAGGGGCGGGGAGACAAGGCCGGGGCCCGTGGAACTGGCGCACTAGGGCGCGATGATGAACGAGTTGCCGATTCTCTGCACCTGCCCCAAGCGAAAATGTCCGAGGCATGGCGATTGCGTCGCTTGCCGGGAATTCCATTTGAACGCCAAGCGTCCGCGACTGCCGCGCTGCGAGAGAAAGCCCAATTGGATTCAAAGGGTTTTTGGCGCGGCCACTCCGGCCCCAAGATGACCTTTGACAAGGTGGACGAAGACGGCAAGAACGGCGAACTGTGGCGGCCGGGGCCGGTGGAGATTGCGCACTGAGACGCACCTTCGCCCGGGGCGCCTTTTTCGTTCAACCATGCGCGAGTAGGCGATTACTCCCGGCTCAGGAGCGAAGTCAGTCGCAGCTTCACTTCCGGCCATTCCGCAGCGACGATCGAGAAGCGCGCCGAGTCGCGGGCGATGTAATCGGCGGCCATCCGGTGCGCGCGCAGAATTCCCTCGAACTTTCCCCCGATGCGTTCGATTGCGCCCCGTGAGCGGAGATTGCGCGCGTCCGTGTGCAGGCATACTCGGAGCACCTGCCACGCTTCGAAGGCGTGTGTCAGCAGGAGGAATTTGGCTTCTGTGTTGGCGGCGGTGCGGGTGGCCGGGCGGGTCAGCCAGGTGTAGCCGATCTCGCAGGCGTCAGGGTGTTTTCGCCCATGCCGGGCATGGCACTGCGGCCACGGCCATCGCTCCAAGTCGAAGAAACGCGTAGACCCGATGATCGCGCCGTCCTCGAGGCGAATGATCGCAAACGGCACGGCAGTGCCTGCCTGGCGCGAGGCGAGCGCGGTTTCGATGTACTTTGCAGACTCGGGAACTCCCTGCGGAACAAGGCTCCATCGGTAGAGGGACGGCTCAACGGCCGAGGCGGCGGCCAAGCCTTCGGCGTGGCTGTGGTCAAGCGGTTCGAGACGTATGTGTTTCCCTGTCAACATTGAATTCTCCGGGGCATGGTCTGCTTGCCATCAATGAGCCTGTGGCTGCCCGAATGCTCTTACTTTTTCCTGCAAACCAACTCCCCGCTGCCAATGGGGACAATCAGCGCGTCGACTCTTGGGTCGTTGAGCGCGCGATCGAGCATGGGTTGCAAGATATCCCGATAATTGATGGCGTTATCCGCGACGAGAATGCCGCCCGCAACCATGGCCGGCACGACTGTCTCGTAACAACGGCCGTAGATTTCCTTCTCTGCGTCGAGAAAGCAAAAGGCGATGTCCGTCCAATCCGGCAAGTGATCCAAGGCGTCGCCGCAGACGAGCTCGGCCACATCCCAGACACCCGTCGCATCGAAGGTTTGGCGCGCCAGTTCGGCCTTCCCGGGCAATATCTCGCAAGTGGTAATCTTCCTGCCCGTAGCCCGGCAGGCCAGAGCAAGCCACAGAGTGGAGTAGCCCGCGCTGGTTCCGATCTCGATGCAGCGGCCGGCAGGCGCGGCAGCCGCCAGGATGGCGACGAATCTGCCTACTTCTGGCGGAATCTGACGCAACCGCTTCAGTCGAGGCGTACCATCGGCGCGATCGCAGGAATCGATGCGCTCCAACTCGCGCATCCGATCCAGCATCGCCTCCGGTATCTCGCGGAACATTCTCTTCCTTTGTCGAGATTAACTACTCGAAGCACCGCCATATCTCTTCGAGATCGAGGACGAACCCCTCGACCGGGCCGGAGCCGGCTACATGTGATCTTGTCTCAATGCGGGGCGCGGCGTTTGGTTCGTAGACATGAACCTCCCTAGCGTAAGGGTCTACCAGCCAGCCGAGTTGGACGCCGTTTGCAATCCAGGCTTCCATCTTGCTTGCGTACTTGGGCAGGCTGTCGGTGGGCGACCGCAATTCGACGACGAAGGCTGGCCCCAGGCGCGGGAAATGAGCCAAATCGTCGCGCGTGAGCCCGCTAAGTTGGTCAGCTGAGGCGTAAGCCGCATCGGGACTGAGCATGGAGCCATCGGGCAAAAAGAATCCGGAGCTCGAATCGAAGACACGTCCTCGCCGGTGCTGCTTCCACCAGGTCCGGAGTTGCCGATTGATCTCACTGTTGCCGTCGCTGGTCATGCCTCCCGCCGGAGCGTTCACGACGATCGTTCCTTCCTTGGTTCGCTCAAGAAGCGCGAATTCGGATCTTTCGCACAGCCGCTCGAACTCCTCATCGCTCAAGGGAGGATCGAGCACGATGCTGCGGGCGGGCAGTGCCGGGATTTCGAGATTCGCATTCATGCCGCCAATCGCTCCGTGTCAGTACTTTTGCACCTTGGGGTCGATCTCGTCGCTCCAGGCTAGGATGCCGCCGGCAAGGTTGACGACGCTGGGGTAGCCGGCCTGCTTGAGCAACTCGGCGATGCGCTGCGAGCGAGCGCCGGAGCGGCAGTGGACGATGACCTCGCGGTCGCGGGGAATCTCGGCCAGGCGATTGGGCACGTCGTTCTGCGGAATCAGTTTTCCGCCGATCTGGGCGATCTGGTACTCGTAGGGTTCGCGCACATCGAGGATGTAGAGGTCCTCGCCGGCATCGATGCGGCGCTTGAGCTCCTTCACGGTGAGCTGGGGAACTCCGTTGTGCACGATCATGCCTTCACTGGTCATTGGCGGGGCCTCCGGGACGATGCCGCAGAACTGCTGGTAATCGATGAGCTGGGTGACGGTGGGGTGGATGCCGCAGACCGGGCATTCAGGGTTCTTGCGCAGCTTAAGCTCGCGGAAGCGCATGTTGAGGGCGTCGATCAGCAAGAGACGGCCGATCAGCGAATCGCCTTTGCCGAGGATAAGCTTGATGACCTCGGTGGCCTGAATGACGCCGACCAGGCCGGGGAGAATGCCCAGCACTCCGCCCTCGGCGCAACTGGGGACGAGGCCCGGCGGGGGCGGCTCGGGGTAGAGGCAGCGGTAGCAGGGTCCGGCTTGGGTGGCGAAGACGCTGGCCTGGCCCTCAAAGCGGAAGATGGAGCCGTAGGCGTTGGGCTTGCCCAGCAGAACGCAGGCGTCGTTGACCAGATAGCGGGTAGGGAAGTTGTCGGTGCCGTCGGCGACGATGTCGTAGTCCCGGATGATTTCGAGGGCGTTGGCGCTGGAGAGCATGGTGTCGTGCTTGACGATGCGGATGGCCGGGTTGAGCGCGACCAGTTTCTCCTCGGCCGAGTCCAGCTTCTTGCGGCCGATGTCCTTGGTGGAGTGGATGATCTGGCGCTGAAGGTTGGAGGCGTCGACGACATCGAAATCGACCAAGCCGAGAGTGCCGATGCCGGCCGCTGCGAGGTAGAGAGCCAGGGGCGAGCCAAGCCCGCCGGTCCCGACGCAGAGCACGCGCGCGGCCTTCAGCTTTTGCTGGCCCTCCATGCCCACCTCGGGCAGGATCAGGTGGCGCGAGTAGCGGGAGAGATCGTCGGTGGTCAGTTCGGGCAGCGCGGTTGCTTCGGAGATGGTCGGCATGGATCCAATTCTCTTTGGTCGGCGAACAGTGTGCGAGTGAACGAGTGAACAAGTGAAAAGTGAACGAGTCATACTCGATTCGCCGCGGGCATCTGCCTGGGCGGCTGGTTCCGCCAGAGGCGCCTCCGCCTGGGTGGCGAACCCCCGGCGATCGAGGGGACGATGGAGAG
>Ga0326727_10006053_pt1 | contig 33648 bp, 21 predicted proteins | sample MB2enrmetagenome_FD_207643 | JGI IMG/M metagenome (GOLD analysis project Ga0326727, IMG submission 207643) | Lab enriched peat soil microbial communities from McLean, Ithaca, NY, United States - MB29MY | ecosystem: Environmental > Terrestrial > Soil > Wetlands > Peat | place: USA: New York...
CTTCCGACGCCGGGGAAGGTGGCTGCGGAGCGAGATCGGCCTTTCGACCAGGCATCGATAACAGGCTTTAGACTAAAGCAGATAGGTATTTCCAAGCCGAAGCACGGCCGAGCCGCGTCCAAGCTGGCTCATCGGAGAGCTTGTTCGCTGGGTGGGGTCTGGGCGGTGCGGCGGCAAATCGCCCTGGATCCCCACAGACCGTTGGGTACCCTCCAGGAAGCGGCAGTAGACCCTGCCGGCATCGATTTCGGTATCAGCAGGAGACTCCATTGTTCAACCGATTCAAGCCGAAGCCGGTCCAGTGGCATGTAGCCATCCGGGACACACTCTTCGGCGACGTCCCGCTGCCCCGTCTGCTGCTCGTTCCTGAGTCTACGCTGGCGCTGGAACCGTGGGCGTCTTTTGACCGGGCAAACCGATCCATCGAGGCCGGTGAGACAAAGACCGCGGTTGAGTCCCTGCGCGGAATCCTCGACATGCCCAATCTGGAGACGCGCCTGTACCTGCAGGCCTGGAATTGCCTGCGCGATCTGGGCGTGGCCCCGCCGCGCGGGAAAGAAAAGGAACTGCTGGGAGTGGTGGTGGAGGTGGGCATGCCCAAAGGGCTGGACCTGCTGGCCGCCTACCCCGATTTTCACGCCCGCTATTACAACTTCAGCGGCGCCGGCGTGGTTTGGGACCGGTCCAACAACCTGCTCGATGCCTCCATCGAGGATCTGCTGCGCGTGGGCGCCGACGTTGTGCAGGCCATTGGGCCGTGGAAACAGGGCCGGCCGCCAGCTCCCGACAAAGGCGATGCGCGCATTAATCTGCTCACGCCGAGCGGTCTCCACTTTGGGCAAGGCCCGCTCAAATCGCTCGCCAAGGATGGGCTCGCAGGGGCCGTGATCATCTCCGCATCGCTCCTGATGAAGCAGTTGATCACGTTGACGAAGAGCTGACGGGCCGCCCTTCGCTCAAGACCACGGCAAGGTCGCGGTCCGGAACACCGGCCTCACTCCACGCCCAGCACCTTCACGATCACCCGCTTGCGGCGCTGGCCGTCGAACTCCGCATAGAACACGCGCTGCCAGGTGCCCAGGTCGAGCCGGCCATGGGTAACCGGCAGAGTAGTTTCGTGGTGCAGCAGCAGCGACTTCAGGTGCGCGTCGCCGTTGTCCTCGCCGGTGCGGTGATGCTTGTAGTCGGGCCGCGCCGGCGCCAGTTCCTCCAGCCACTTGCCGATGTCCTCGATCAGCCCGCTCTCCAGGTCGTTGACATACACCGCGGCCGTGATGTGCATCGGCGAGACGAAGCACAATCCGTCCTTCACTCCGCTGCGCGCCACGATGCGTTCCACCTCGTCGGTGATGTGCACCATCTCCCGCCGCTTTTTGGTCTCAAAGACCAGATATTCCGTATAACTCTTCAATCTCCACCTCCAGACGATCCTGCACACTCGACATTAAACATCAAGGCCCCGCGCGCCGGGTATAAACTCATTCCAAGCCTATGCGTACCCGTGCCTCGCTCATCCTGACGCTTGTCTTCCTTCCTGCGCTTGTCCTCGCGCAAACCCCGGCAAAGACCCCCGAGAAAATGACTGCCAAGCCCAGCCCCGAACAGGTCCATCGCTCCGCCATCGTTATCGACACCCACGCCGACACGCCGCAGCGCTTTGTCGATGAGCACTTCGACCTGGCCGATCCGCTTGGCGGCGGCAACCTCAATCTGGATTCCATCCACAAAGGCAATCTGGGCGCGGAGTTCTTCTCCATCTGGGTCGAGCCCACCCTCTATAAGGACCATTACGCCCGCCGGACGCTGGAACTGATCGACTCAGTCAAACAGCAGGTGGCCAGGCACCCCGATCAGATCGAATTCGTCACCACGCCGGCCGGCATCGAGCAGGCCCATCGCGACCACAAACTCGCCGCGCTCATGGGCATCGAGGGCGGCCATTCGATTGAAGACTCGATCGCCCTGCTGCGCCAGTACTACGCGCTGGGCGTACGCTACATGACCATCACCTGGTCCAACTCGACGGCCTGGGCCGACAGCTCCGGCGATATCACCGATACCTCCATTCCGCATACCAAGGAAGGCCTGACCGAGTTCGGCAAGGACGTAGTCTACGAGATGAACCGGCTGGGCATGATGGTGGATATCTCCCATGTGGCGGACCGCACCTTCTATCGCACGCTGGTGATTACGCGGGCGCCGGTCATCGCCTCGCACTCCTCGGCCCGCGCCTTATGTGACGCGCCGCGCAACATGACCGACGATATGCTGCGCGCCGTGGCTAACTCCGGCGGCCCCAACTCCAAGGGCGGCGTGGTGCAGGTCAACTTCTACTCCGGCTTTATCTCGCAGGCCTATCGCGACGCCCAGAAGGCGCAGAAGCCCGAAGTTGACAAGGCCATCCAGGACTTGAAAGACAAGGCCAAGGCCGAGGGCAGGGAAGTGAAGTATGAAGACATCGACAAGATTCAGCGCGAATTTGCCGACCGCATTCCCCGCCCGCCGCTGTCCATGCTCATCGATCACATCGACCATATCGCCAAAGTCGCAGGAGTCGACCACGTCGGCATCGGCTCGGACTTTGACGGCGTCAGCGGCCAGTTGCCCGAGGGGATGGATTCCGCCGCCGACCTGCCCAAGATTACCGAGGCGCTGATGGCGCGCGGCTACTCCGCCGAGGACTGCCGCAAGATTCTCGGCGGCAACCTGCTGCGGGTCTTCCGGGAGGTGGAAGCCGTGGCCAGGGAGTTACAGGCAGAAAACCGGCCTAGGATCACCGAAAAGCAGCCGTTCGATAAGTGGCAGAAGTAAAGGCGGAGCTTGCTTCGCCTCGGGCCCTAAACCGGCATTTCGTTTCATTCCTTTCCCAGGAGACCCTCAATGCACGTTCCCCATCGCTTGTTTGCTGCACTACTCGCCGCCGCGCTGCTTGTTGCTCCCACGGCCGGCCGCGCCGACGACGACACACCCGCCAAACCCGATAAGACCGCCGACAAGACGCCGCCTCCGCCGCCAGCCGATGTCACTACGCCTGGCGCCATCGACGCGGGCGGCCAGCACATTGCCTATAACGCCATCGCCGGCACGCTGACCGTAGGCGCCACCGACGCGCAGGACTCGCAGCTCGGCATGGACGGCAAGCCGCAGCCCGGCAGCCAGCTTGCCCTGAATGCTCCCAAGGACGACAAGGACACGCCCCCCGTGGCGCGCATGTTCTATGTGGCGTATTTCAAGAAGGACGCCAAGGCTGAGGATCGCCCCATTACCTTCTTCTACAACGGGGGGCCTGGCAGCTCCACCGTCTGGCTGCACATGGGTTCGCTGGGACCCAGGCACGTGGTGACGAACGGCGACACCCATCTGCCGGCGGCGCCCTACAAGGCGATCGACAACGCCTATTCGCTGCTCGACGTCAGCGACCTGGTGTTCATCGACATGCCCGGCACCGGCTTCGGCCGCATCGTAGGCAAGGATGGCGAAAAAGCGTTTTGGGGCATTGATGAAGACGCCAATGCCTTTGCCCGCTTCATTGCCCGCTTCATCACTAAGTACAGCCGCTGGAATTCGCCTAAGTACATCTTCGGCGAGAGTTATGGCACCACCCGATCCGCGGTGCTGGCCAACATCCTTGAGAATGGCAAGAGCATCGACCTGAACGGGGTGATCCTGCTCTCCCAGGTCTTCAACTTCACCACCGATATCGATGGCCCCAGTGCCAATCCTGGCGTGGACCTGCCCTACGTGCTCGCGCTGCCCACTTATGCGGCCACGGCCTGGTATCACAAGAAGCTGCCGAATCAGCCGCCCGCGCTTGAGCCCTTCCTGAAAGAAGTGGAGGACTTCGCCATGGGCCCCTATACCCATGCGCTGGCGCTGGGCACCGATGTGAGCGCGGCCGAGAAGCAATCCGTGGCGGAGAAACTGCACGACTACACCGGCCTGCCTGTCGCCTACCTGCTCAAAGCCAATCTCCGCGTAAGTGGAGGAGAGTTCGAAAAGACGCTGCAGGACGACCAGGACCTGACCACGGGCCGGCTCGATACCCGGTTCTCCGGACCGTCGCTCAACCCGCTGAGCGAAAACGCCGAATACGATCCGCAAGCCTCCGCCATCTCCTCGGCCTATGTGTCGCTCTTCAACGACTATGTGCGCCGCGACCTGAAGTATGGCGAGGGACAGACCTATCTGCCCCAGGCGCTCTTCGACGGAAGCGAATGGGACTCCAAGCACAATGGAAACCCAATTAGCGTCAACGTCGCGCCCGATCTGGCGGAGGCGCTCAAGACCAATCCGCGGCTCAAGGTGATGGTGAATGGCGGCTACTACGATCTGGCCACGCCTTTCTTCGCCGCCGTCTACGAAGAAAAGCATCTCCCCATTCCGCAGTCGCTGGCCGCCAACATTGAATACGCATTCTATGAATCCGGCCACATGGTCTATGTCCGCGATGAGTGCCTCAAGCAGCTCCACGACCGGGTCGCTGCCTTCATCAAGAGCACGTCGGCAGACAACAAATAGCGGAAGATCCGTGCCCACCCTCACGTCTTGTCTCCGGCGTGAGGGTGGAACCCTCGATCCCCTCAACAGCCCTGGCCGCAACCGGGTGGCGCCGCTACGGCCGCTCCTCTTCGCGCACACCTGCGCGCGATGTAAAATGACCAAGACATTCAAATAGATCGTGAAGGATGCTCCTGCCTTAAATTGGATCTGGCAGAGGCATTCCTCTGGCGTCAGGGGGCTCTGGCATGAAGAACCTGGGATGGAATGCGGCAAGTCGGATCGCGGCTGGACTTATCCTCTTGATAACAACCTTTGCCGGCAGTTGGAGCGTTGCTGCAACGTCCACGGCAGCTTACACGATCACAGTGAAATCGGCTAATCCAGCCAGCGGAGTGAGGATTACCTACGGGGACGCGCTCACTGGTCTTGTCACCATCGGCGTAACCACCTTTACTAAAACTTTTCCATCCGGAACTCCCATCATTCTGAAGGCTCCGGAGACCGCTGGTGGTAACAGCTTTTCGTCGTGGACCGGATGCACCACCGCCAGCACTGTCACCTGCAGCGTGACGCTGAAAGCAAATACAACCGTGACCGCGAAGTACGCGACTCCACCGGACTACAAGCTCACTGTGAAGTCGGCCAGTCCCACGGGCGGCGCAGCAGTCAGCGCGTATCCCGCGGATATCCACGATACCGGCTTCGGCACAACGCCCTTTAGTCTCACTTATCGCTCCGGGACGGCAGTTACGCTGACCGCTCCCCTGTCGTCGGGCGGTTACTCGTTCCATGCCTGGACCGGATGCACCACCGCCAGCGGCGTTACATGTAAGGTGACGGTCAAGGCCAATACGACCGTGACTGCGAACTTCGACCAGCCGTCGATCCAGTCAGTCAGGATAACTCCCAACCCGGCAATCGCAATCATCGGAACGCCATTGCAGTTCACGGCCACTGTCAGCGGCACGGGCAACTACAACAAGGGAGTCACCTGGTCCCTGGCTGGGCCCGCAGGCAACGCGGACCACGGTACGCTGAGCGGAAGCGGATTGTACATCACGCCGTTTCCGGCGCCGGCGACGGTCACGGTAACAGCCACGAGCGCCGGAGACCCGACCAAGAAAGACAGCATTAATGTAGCTCTGAACCCTCCGGCCAAGACCACCGGGCCGCCACTGACTGTGAATGCCGGCATGCCGACCCATGCCATCAGCCCTTATATCTATGGCATGAACGGCTATGCGCTCGATACCTCCGTGGCCACTGAGGCTAACATCGGACTCGTACGCTGGGGCGGAGACAACACGGTCCGCTACAACTACCTGACTAACAACACGAACTCAGCCGCGGACTATTACTTCCTGAATTCCTCTGGCGCCGGGGGTATGTGGCCCACAGGGAACTTCAACGACATGGTCACCAGCGCGGCCAGCTATGGAATCGCGGTAGCGGGCACCGTACCCATGATCGGCTGGGTGTCCAACGGCGATCCTTCCGCATGCAGCTTCCCGGTGGCAACCTATCCGGATCAGCAATCGACGGATTACAGCGGGCAATGCGGCAATGGCGTGTATGCATCTAGCGGCGACGATATTACCGGCAACGACCCCACCGTCACCAGCGTCACGGCGCCGGTTCCCGCTCCACCTGCCGCGTCGGCAGTTACCACGTCGTGGGCCGACGCAACATTCTCAGGGGGGTGGGTCAATTACCTGGTGAACACCATGAACTTCGGCCCTGGCAATCCATCTTCGAGCGCGGGTAAGGGCGTGGCGGTTTACGATCTGGGTAATGAGCCGGCCTGGTGGGACGCAGTCCATCGCGACGTGCATCCCGTGGCATCGACTTATGACGAAGTGACCAACGGCGGAATTGCCACGGCGCTGGCGGTGAAGACGGTAGATCCGACCGCCGAAATGAGCGGACCGGTGGTGGATTACTGGTGGAATTACTTCTATTCCAAGAAAGATATCGAATCGGGATGGAACTCGGGCCCATGCTATGCACCATTTAGCAACCCTGTCGACCGGGAAGCGCACAACGGGGTTTCGTTCGTCGAATACTATCTGCAGCAATTCAAGGCAGCAGAGGCGACTTATGGCTCGCGGCTGCTGGATTTCGTCGACTTGCACACTTATTTCGCGGCCGACTATATGGGCAGTTCCGTCGGGCTGACCACGGCGGGCGATACCGGAGCGCAGGAGGCTCGGCTCAACTCGACGCGCGTCTTCTGGGATCCGACTTATACCGATCCGAACTACCAGCAGCCGAATTACATCACTGATCCGAACTACACAACAAGTTGTTCGCCGCCCGCGCAGGCGCCGCAGTTGATCCGGATGATGAAGAGGTGGATCGCGAAAGATTATCCGGGCACCAAGACGGCCATCACGGAATACAACTGGGGCGGCCAGGAGAATGTCAACGGCGCCGTCGCGCAGGCTGACATCCTGGGCATCTTCGGGCGCGAAGGCCTTGACATGGGCACGCTGTGGGGACCTCCCGACCCACAAAGCCAGGTTCCCGGCCTGATGGCATTCAAGATCTTCCGCAACTACGACGGCGCTAAATCCACGTTTGGCGACATGGCGCTGGCCTCCACGAGCGGCAATCAAAGCAGGCTCGCGGTCTACGGCGCGCTGCGAGCGACCGATAACATGGTGACCGTGATGGTGGTGAACAAGACCTACGGCGAGCTGACCGCCACTCTTTCGCTCGACAACCTGACCCCGAACGGGAAGGCCAGGGTCTATCAATACAGCAACGCTAATCCGGCCGCGATCGTAGCGCAACCCGGCGTGACGGTAACACCGCCGGCAACGGGCAAGACCACCAGCACCATCATCGCCACTTTCCCAGGGCAGTCGATCACACTTTTCGTGGTGCCCAGGACTTAGTCGTAGAATCCGATCGCCGGCAACGCCCAAATCGCACAGGAGCCTCATGAAGCGTCCCATTCTCGCACTCGCTTGTCTCTTCTTCCCCCTTGCAGCAGCAGCTCAATCCTTCACCGTCACTTTCCCCAGCGAAGTCAGCGTCCAGCCGCTCGATGGCCGATTGCTGCTGATCCTCTCCACCGACCCCAGCGACGAGCCGCGCAACCAGGTCGACGACACGCCGCGCTCGCAGATCGTCTTTGGTCTCAATGTGGATGGATGGCGTCCCGGCCAGCCCGCGGTGGTCGACGCGAGCGCCTGGGGCTATCCCATCCGCAGCCTCAAAGACGTTCCTCCCGGCGAGTACACGGTGCAGGCCGTGCTCAACAAGTACGAGACCTTTCACCGCAGTGACGGCAAGACGGTGAAGCTGCACATGGACCAGGGCGAAGGCCAGCACTGGAACAGCTCGCCCGGCAATCTCTATTCGAAGCCGGAGAGAATTACCATCAAGGCAGGCGGCGCGCCGATTGCAGTTTCGCTCACGCAGATCATTCCGCCCATCCCCACGCCCGCGGACACCAAGTACATTCGCCATATCCGCATTCAGAGCCAGGCGCTCACGAAGTTCTGGGGCGGGCCCATGTTTGTAAGCGCCATCGTGCTGGTGCCGGAGGGTTTTGACGACCATCCCGACGCGCACTTTCCGCTTATGATCTTTCACGATCACTTTGTCTCAGACTTCAGCGACTTCCGTACCACGCCGCCCGACCCTGACCTGAAGCCCGACTACAGCGAGCGGTTCCACCTCGCCGGCTATAACCGCATCCAGCAGCAGGAGGCCTACAAGTTTTATCAGCAGTGGATTGCGCCCGGCTTTCCGCGCTTCCTGGTGGTGAAGATTCAACATGCCAACCCGTTCTACGACGACTCCTACGCGGTCAACTCAGCCAACGTCGGTCCGTATGGCGACGCGATTGAGAATGAACTTATTCCAGCCATCGAAAAGCAGTTTCGCGGCCTCGGCCAGGGGTGGGCGCGCTTTACCTATGGCGGCTCGACCGGAGGATGGGAGGCGCTGGCCGTGCAGGTCTTCTATCCGGACCATTACAACGGTGCCTTTGCCGCCTGTCCCGACCCCATCGACTTTCATGCCTTCACTAACATCGACTTATACAAAGACAAGAACGCTTTCTATCTCGAGGGAGCGCACAAGCGCGTACCCCAGCCTGCCATGCGCGACTACCTGGGCCACACGCTTATCACCACCGAGCAGAACAACGCGTATGAGCTTGTCCTCGGCGACCATGGCCGCAGCGGCGAGCAGTTCGACATCTGGCAGGCCGTCTACGGGCCGGTGGGCGACGATGGGTATCCACAACCGATCTTCGACAAGGTAACCGGCGACATCGATCACAGCGTGGCCGCATATTGGCGCCAGCACTACGACCTTGAAGCCATCCTGGAGCGCGACTGGGCCAGGTTAGGCCCGGAGTTAGCCGGCAAGATTCATATCTATGTCGGATCGGACGACACCTATTTCCTTAACGACGCCGTCTATCTGATGCAGGATTTCCTTGACTCGACGAAAAACCCTCCATACAGCGGCGAAGTGACCTATGGCCCGCGCGCCGAGCACTGCTGGAATGGCGACCCCACGCTGCCCAATGCCTACTCGCGGCTGCACTACAACACGCAATACCTTCCCAAGATTCTCGAGCGAATCCAGAAGACCGCGCCGCCGGGCGCCGATCTAACCAGTTGGCGCTATTGAATCCAGAGGCGATCGACCATGATCGCGATTCCGCCGCCCCCGCCAGTTGCAGACGGACGCAATGAGGCTCTATGGTGACTCCTTGATGCCGCGCAGGGGCCAAATCGGAGCACGTGGGTGCGCAGTCATGATGCTTGCCGGGTGGTTAAGCATGGCCTGCATGGGCCAGTCTCCAGGCAGCGAGGGGTTTCCGGATTTGCTCAAGCAGGGGTTCCAGCTTCACCAGCAGGCACGCTTTGCCGATGCGATTCCCGTGCTGGAGCGCGCGCGACGGCTGCAGCCTGGCGACTACTTCGTCAATCTTCTGCTGGGCATCGACCTGCTGCGCACGGGCAAGGCAGCCGAGGCCGTGCCTCACCTGCAACTGGCGGCGCGTGCCAAACCAGAGGAGGAGTTTCCCGAGGACTACCTGGGAGAAGCCGAGGCGGGACTGGGTCACTATGCTCTCGCGGCCGAGGCCTACCAGCGGGCCGTGGTGCGCGGTCATGGCTCTGAACAGGCCCTCGAAGCCTGGGCAGGTTTTGCGCTGGAGCGGTTTCGTTCGATCGGCGAGGGCTTGCGTGCCTCGGGGCCGGGGGTGGCCGCGGCTCGCCGTTTGGCGGATGCCGCGGCCCAACCGGCCGCCGGTCAGGGCTGCGGCGATTCCATCCCTGCGCTGGAACGAAAGCTCACCCTCACGAAGGCAGCCATGGATGTGGATACCGCTTACAAGCTCTCGATCTGCTACGCCGCGGAGGCAGGCAAAGCCGCCGGGCAGCTACAGTCGGGCGCGGAAGATTTGGCCGCCGTGCATCGGCTGCGCGGCGATGTGCTGCTGCGCCTGAAGGGGGATGCGCAGGCGGCAGAGGGAGAGTACCGGCAGGCCATCGCGCTGCGCCCTGGCGATCCTGGCATGCTGGAACGGCTGGCCGAGGCACAGTTATCCGCCGGAGAGACTGAGGCCGCGCAGCAGTCGGCGCAGGCCGCGCTGGCCATCGATCCTCACCGGCGCGAGGCGCTGCGCACCCTGGCGTCGCTGGCCATGAGCAATCGCGACTACGCCCAGGCGCTGCCCTGGCTGCGGCAGCTTGCCACCGAGAGTCCAGGAGACCGCACCGTGCAGGTTCAACTGGGAAAGTCGCTGGCCCAGACCGGCGAGGCGCAGGAGGCGCTGCACTGGCTGGCCCCGGCGCTGGCCGCGGGCTATCCGGATGAGAAGGGCGCGCTGCACGCACTGCTCGGGCAGCAGTTGCGTAAGGTGGGACGCGCCGGCGAAGCGGCTAAGGCAGAAGCCGAGTCGCGCCGCCTGTCGGACGCCTTTCAGGCGGGGAGCGCGGAAAGCAGCCCCGGGAAGCACGATGAGAACCGGTAGGCGCAGCTTCTTGCGCGCGGCTCCGGCGCTGCTGGCTGCGAGCGGGAGCTGGCTGCGCGCCGCTGCCCAGGCTGTGTTGGTGCAAGCTCAACCGGTCAAGCCCGCATCCACGATTCGCATGATCAATGGCGCGCCTGCGGCTGGATTGGACTTCGTGCTGCGCAACGGCGCCATGGGCCGCAAATACCAGGTAGAGACTCTTCCCGGCGGGCTGGGCGTGATTGACTTCGACGGCGATGGCTGGCCTGACCTTTTCTGCACCAATGGGGCGACGCTGCCCGCGATGAACAAGAGCGGGCCGGATTACTGGAACCGGCTCTACCGGAACAACCGCGACGGCACCTTCAGCGACGTGACTGCGAAAGCCGGTTTGCAGGGCGAAGGCTACGCGATGGGCGTGGCCGTGGGCGACTACAACAACGACGGCCATGAGGACCTGTTCGTCGCCGGTGTCCATGGCAACCACCTCTATCGCAACAATGGCGACGGCACATTCACCGAGGTGACGCGCGAGGCGGGGCTGGCAGGCTTTGGCTCGCTGGGCAGGCCGGTTTGGTCGGTGGCAGCCTGCTGGATCGACTACGACAACGACGGCCGGCTGGATCTGTTCATCTCCAACTATTGCGACTGGGCGCCCGGAACCGATCCCGTCTGCGGCGGGCTGTCAGAGCAGACGCGCGCCTATTGCCACCCTGACAAGTATCATGCCGAGCCGATGGAGCTCTACCACAACAACGGCGACGGCACCTTTACCGAGATCACGCGCAAGCAGGGGTTGCCCGACCTGCTGGGCAAGGGCATGGGCGTGGCGCTTGCCGATTTCGCCGGCGACGGCCATGCTGGGATTTTTGTGGCCAACGACAATGCCCGCAACCTGTTGCTGCGCAATCGCGGCAAGGGGTTTGAGGAGGTCGGCCTAGAGGCAGGCGTGGCCTTCAACGGCGATGGCCGCAACATCTCCGGCATGGGCGCGGACTTTGGGGATATCGACGGCGATGGCCGGCCCGACATCGTGATGACCGGCCTAAAGAACGAGACCTTCGAAGTGTTTCTGAACCAGGGGCGGGGCGCGTTTGAAGACGGCAGCGCGAAGACCGGACTGCTGGGACTGAGCCGCAAGTGGAGCGGCTGGGGTTGCGGCCTGGTGGACCTGGATAACGACGGCTGGCTCGACCTGTTTGTGGCCGGCGGCGGGCTGGATACGGATGAAGCTCAGCCCAACCGCATCTTCCGCAACCAGGGCGGGCGCTTCGCCGACGTGTCGGAAGAGGTGGGGCCGGAATTCAGCCGCCCGGCTCTGCATCGCGGGGTGGTGTTTGCGGATTTCGATCGCGATGGCCGCATCGATGCGGCGGTGACCGCGCTCAACGCCCCCATCGAACTGTGGTGGAACCGCAGTTCGCGCGAAAACCCGGCGCGCCACTGGCTGCAACTGCGATTGACCGGGCGGCGCAGCAACTGCTCGGCCATCGGCGCCGAGGTTCATTGCCTTGCCGCGGGACGCGCGCAGGTGCGCACCGTATCAAGCAGCGTGGGCTATGCGTCCTCGAGCGACCTGACAGTGCATTTCGGACTCGGCGAGGCAGCGCGGGCAACAATCGAGATTCGCTGGCCCACGGGCCTGGTGCAGCATCTGGGAGAGATCGCTGCGGATCAGCGCCTCAGTCTTACAGAGCCGGCGAGCTAAAACGATAGTCCCTAGTCGGCGAACCCTGAAATATCGCAATTCTGTGGTCTCTTTTGCTCTTCCGCTGTGTTCAAGAGCGAATCCATGCCAAGGAAAACCATTAAACGCAAGAAATATCGCCATCTCGGATAGACTCCCATTTCCCACTAGGACTATGACTGGTTGCTAGAACAAGCCGGTCATGCTCGGTCGGATGTCTGCCCGCCCGGCAGTTCTGGAGGCTATGAGGAGCGATGAATTCACAGTTGAAACAATCCGCACTGCGTCTGGGTTCGATCCTCGGGGCGATCGTGCTGACGTTATTTGCCTTGGCGAGTCCCGACTTGCGCGCGCAAACCGCGAACGCTCAACTGAGCGGCCTGATTACGGATACCACCGGAGCCGCACTGGCCGGCGCAGAGATCAAGGCCATTAACGTGGCCACAAATGTCCCCTATACAGCCGTTTCCAATGAATCGGGAATCTATGTGTTGCCGGAGTTGCTGCCCGGGCCCTACACCGTCTCGGTCAATGCGCCGGGATTCGGCGAAGTTAAGCGCTCCGGGCTGGTGCTCGGCACCGGCGATCACCTGGCGCAGAACTTCGAGTTGAAACCGGGGGCGGTGGAGGTTTCAGTCACGGTGACCGGCGGCGAGACGCTGATCTCATCGGATGAAGCCAGCACCTCGGATGTGCTCGACAACAAGATGATCACCGAGCTGCCGCAGTTGAATCGCAACGCCCTTGACCTGACCGCGACCATTCCTGCGATCCAGGGCACGGGGCCCCAGGTTGACAACCTTCAAAGCCTTGCCGAAGGCAACGCGGCGTACCTGATTGCCAATACGGGTAACAGCTACTCCGTTTCCGGCGGGCAGGTGAACGGCACCAACATCAGCGTGGACGGCAACCCGGTGCAGGAGGCGGAGTTCAACAACACCAACCGGGCGATTCCCACCCCCGACTCGGTAAGCGAGTTTCGCGTGGAGAGCGGCGTGTTGACGGCCGACAAGGGCCGGTACGCGGGCGGCATCATCTCCATGCAGACACAGAGCGGAACCAACGCGTATCACGGCCGCGCCTTCCTCTACCTGCGCAACGAGGATCTGAACAGCAACGACTGGACGGATAACTCGCTGGGCAACAAGCGGCAGGACTTCCAGCAGAAGAACTACGGCCTGGCCGGGGGCGGACCGGTACGGATTCCGCACTTCTACAACGGCAAGGATCACATGTTCTTTTACGGGGCGTGGGAGGGACAGCGGTTTACCCAGGGACAGGTGGTAGTCAGCAGCATTCCTACTCTCCTGAATCAGGAGGGGAACTTCTCTCAGACCGTGATCAACTACAACAACGGCAACCCGGTGTACGCGCAGATATACGATCCTTACAACGGAAAAATGGACTCCAACAAAGCCGATTGCACCGGTCCGCTGGCTGCGCAGTACACGGCGCAGGGCAGTTGCTGGGTGCGTCCGAAATTTCCAGGCAGCATGATTCCTGCCACCCCGGTTGCCGGCCTCTCCGGCCAGAGCAAACTGTTTGCCCACTACATGGCGTTGTGGCCGCAGCCCAACCATGCACCCGCCGCCAACAACGACCACGTCAACAACCGCTATGACCCCATCCAGCTCCATACCCCGATCGACAAGTATTTCTTCCGTGTCGACGACGCGATCAAACCCAACCACCACATCCAGGGCAGCATCGACCGCTCCATGATCACCGCCAATGTTCCTGCGCCCTTCAAGCACGCCGCCACCTCGCTGACCACCGATGAGGACTGGACCGGCGCGTTCCTTTACACATGGACGATCGGGCCGCGCACGGTCTTCAACTTCCACCTCGGCGTGGGGGTCACGGACCTGGTTAGCACGGGCGTTTCTGGAGATGGCTCACTGCCCGATCCGAGCATCAACACGTCCACCTGGGGCTTCGATCCGCTGATCAACAACAACAGCGCGAAGACGACCGACGAGATTGCCCCGGTGGTCAACCTGGGCGGCAACGCGGGCGGCTACACGCACGTGGGCGGCGACCAGTACGATTCCTTCCTGACGCAGACCGACAACGGAGTGGTTTCCCTGACCCGGCTGTGGGGCCGTCACACGCTCAAAGCTGGCTATGAGCAGTACTTTGTCCGCTTCACCGAGCATGGCGGCGACGCCACCGGCGTCATCGGCCTTGGAGCCGGCTACAACCCTTCCAACGGCGGACCCGGCACCGAGCAGTACTGGAACCAGAACGATGGCGAGACCGGCAGCCAGTTGGCCGAACTCATGGTAGGCTCCTCGAACTTGAACTCCTGGGGGAGCAGTTGGAACATTACGCCCTACGGGTGGAACCAGGCGGCCTACATTATGGACGACTGGAAGGTGAACAGCAAGCTGACGGTGCAGATTGGCCTGCGCTGGGATCACGACGGCGCCAAGCAGGGGCGCGTGCCATTCGGCGGCCTGCTCTACGACTTGAAGGCCCAGAAGGTGCTGTCGCCCAACAATGGCTGGAGCTGGAACTCGGTGATTTCGTCTGAGCCGGCCGGCCTGCTTTCCGGCCTGCCCACCCCGGCCTGGGTGACCCAGGGAGCCACGGGGCGGCTTGCTCTGGTCAATACGCCGGAATATCCGCAGAAAAACCTCTACACCACCAACATCGTGAACCTGCAGCCGCGGCTGGGCGCCAGTTGGGCAGTCAACGACAAGACCGTGCTTCACCTGAGCGCCGGCATGGTCGACCAGGGATTGAACGGCATCTCCACCGACTGGCAGAGCTTCTACTACAACACCAACATCTTCAACCAGACCAGTACCCAGGACGGAATGCACTGGATCAGCGAACTCTGCAGTTGCGATCACGGATTGCGCTCGTTTCCGTCGCAGCCGGGAGGCGGCAATTTGGGCTGGACCCCGCCGGTCAGCAACAACACGCAATTCTGGAACGAGACCTACGGCTCCTACTCCGCCAACGCCAATGGCCAGGGCACAACCATCGGTCACTACGACACTCCCACCGACTACATGTGGGGCTTGAATATCCAGCGCCAGATCGGCAAGGACTGGGTGCTGACCGGCGAATACGACGGCATCCGCGGCATTCATCAGCTGATGCACGTCAACGGAGAGTGGAGCCTGAACAACGTCCCCCTCAACTACTACCAGTTGAAGGCGCACCTCAACGACCAGGTCCCCAATCCATTTGTCAACCAGTCGCAGAGCTTTACCGGCGAAACCACGGTTGCTCTGAGCCAGTTGCTGGGTCTTTCGCCGCAATACGGCGGAACGAATTCGACCACGCCCGGCCAGGTGACGTGGGGCCGTTCGCTCGCCAACTTTGCGAATTTCCAGATTCAGTCGCGCAACTTCAATGGCCTGGAGCTGCTGGCTTCCTATGCCATCCGCAAGACGCTCACCAATGCCGCCAGCACCGACATCAACAACAACGGACTCTCCTATGGCGTGTTGCAGAATCCGCACAACCTGATGGAAGGCTATTCGGTGTCGCCGTCCGAAATGCCGCAGACTATGAAGCTCAACTACTCCTACGATCTGCCCTTTGGGCATGGCCGCCAATTCCTTAATCAGATCAACGGGGTATCTGGCCGGATCACGGATGCGCTCGTGGGCGGATGGGCAGTGGCCGGCATCACCACCTGGAACGTGAAAGGTACGCCGGTACAGGTGCCGACGGTGGACGGCGGGCAGCAGGTGCCCGGCGCCGCGCTGCGCTGGTCGTTCCTGAACAAGAACTTCAGGAAATCCGGTGTCAGCTATAAGGATGCCCTGGTAATCAATGGCGCCTTTGCTTCGACGGCCACGGGTGTGTTGAATGCCAGCTCTTTTGAGCGCACTCCTGACTACTCGCTGGCCAATTCGCCGGTGTTCTTCGCCAATCTGCGCAATCCGGGCGGCTTCTATACCGACGCCAGTATTCTGAAGAAGTTCTACCTCAGCGACGACAAGACGCGTAACTTCGAGTTACGCCTGGAGGCGCAGAACATCCTCAACCACCCGGTATTCGGCAGCATCATCGCCGATCCTGACTCGCCCACCTTTGGTGGCATCAACGGCAAGACCGGCCAGCGCGTGATGCAGGCAGGCGCGCGGTTCTTCTTCTAGGGCTGGATGAGTCGCACGGGACGGGCGATTGCTCTTGAATTGAGCGATCGCCCTGTGCCGTCTCCCTATTTCCTCGACCGGTGCTCGTTGGGAACAACGCTTCTTTGCCAAGTTCCAGAAAACCTTTACCGGACCTGGATTCTTGAGTGCGCTAAATCTTGCCGAGTGCTGAGAAGATGCTGGGTATGGTGAATCTTAGACGAGCGCGCAGCGCGAAGTTCGCGGCCATGGCTGCGTGTTCCGCAGTTTGCAGCACGGCTTTGGCTGCCACAACGCCTCCGCCAAAGATTGTCTCCAACTCCAGCATCCATGTGGTTCTGCGCGACTCCCCGCGGGGTCCGCGGCTCATGTGGATCGAGGGCGCGAAGGTCGCCGGTCGAGAAAACCATCCCTGGAAAAACTCGGCGGATGATCCGTTGCCTGCCAGTGTTGAAGTCAGCGGCGCCACGGTTCCCCTGAAGTGGCAGCTCAAACCGGAACTCGGCAACGCGGATCTGCGCAGGGTGGTGTTTGTCTACGAGTCGGAGCAACCTCATCTGCGCTTGAGCTGGCAATGGGAGGCGCGTGCCGATTTCGGGCCGGTTGAGCATCGCATCACAATCGAAAACCTGAGCGGCCAGGAGCTTTGGCTGCCGAAGGTCGACTCGCTGCGGCTGGAATGGAGTGTGGCAGCAACCCGTGAATTGCGCAACTTCTATGTCGAGAAGGGAGCGGATTCGCCGTCGGCTGAGGGGACCCATCTGGAGACGGTGGCGGAGGGTTATAGCTGGACGGGCAAGTCCTCGACCTATGCGCACCCGGTTCAGGGTGAAAAGCGGGAGATTATTCCGGCCGAGATTGTCTACAACGCAAGTGGAAGCCAAAGCGGCTGGTACGCCGGCATCGAGTTCAGCGGCCGCACCCGCATCACCCTGGAGCGCTCCGGCGCGAGCTTGAAAAGCGTGCTGGGTCTGGACCCGGAGCCGGGGCCGTTTCGCACCCGGCTCGTGCCCGGCGGCAGCTTCGAGACGCCCACCGTTTTTCTCGGCGCGTTCAGCGGCGGCGTCGACGGCGCCGGCAATCAACTGCGCCCCTGGGTGCGCGCGGTCCTCAACAACCCGCTCACCTGGAAGGACCCTCAGTATCCGCTCACGGTGAACAACAGCTGGGGAAGCGGGATGAAGGTGGATGAAGCGCTGGCGCTGCGCATGATCGCCGAATCGAAAGAACTGGGCCTGGAGATGTTTCACCTCGATGCAGGCTGGTTCCGCGGTGTGGGCGACTGGTATCCCGATGAGAAGAAATTTCCCCACGGCCTGGCGGCGATTGCGGACGAAGCTCACCGGCAGGGCCTTCGTTTCGGCATCTGGGTCGACTGGACACAGGCCGCTCTCGATACGGCGCCCGGCGCCTTGAACGTGCGCGATCCCAAGGTCCGCGACTGGCTGGTCACCGATCTCGCGCCGGATTGGAAGCCGGAGGAGTTTAAGGGCCAGACGATCGACCTCGGCGATCCCGCTGCCCGCGATTATGCCGCCAAGGAAGTGAAGCGCATCGTCGAAGACTATCGCCTCGACATGCTGGAGCACGACGGATACCTGGTAGCACAGGGTTGCGTTCGCGACGACCATCCCCACGCCCCGCCCAACCGCAGCACCATGCGAGTTATCCACGACTGGGGCTCCGACTTCGTGCTTGCGGATAACTCGACCGACGTGAGTTATCATGCGGTGCGGGCTTATTACTCCATCTACGAGCAAGTGCGCCGCGACCATCCCGGCTTGCTGTTCGAGATATGCAACGACGGCGGCCGCATGGTCGACTTCGGCTCCGCGGCGCATGGAGATTACTTCTCCATCACCGATACCTACGATCCGCTGTCGAACCGCCGCGCGTTCTACGACACGAGCCATCTCCTGCCGGCCGCGATGCTGGAGAGTTACGTGGAAAAATGGCCCGCCCCGAAGATCGAGAACTTCCTCTACATGCTGCGCAGCGGCATGATGGGCTGGATGACGATCATGCTCGACACCACCGTCTGGACCCCAGAACAGCACGATGCTGCGCGGCGCGCCTTTGCGCTGTACAAGCAGCGGCTGCGGCCGTTGATCCGCGCCGCCCGGCTCTACCACGTATCGCAGCGGCCCGACGGCGTGCATTGGGACGGCATGGAATACTGGGACCCGGCGCGCGGCCAGGGCGTGCTGTTTGCTTTTCGCGGATCCGGCCCGGACGAAGCACAGCATCGCTTTGTTCTGGCCGGCCTCAATCGGCAGCAGCGGTACCGGCTGCATTTTGAAGACGGGAGCGCGCCCGACAGGGAAGCGACTGGGACCGAGTTAATGGGGCCCGGGTTGGCCGTCAAGCTGCGCGAGCCGTTGAGTTCAGAGCTGGTCTTTCTTCAACAAGCGACTGCCGGGAAGTAAGGAGAACGCCGAATGCAAGAGAAAGAACCCGGAGTGAGCAACGAGTTTGCGGGCATGGTTGCGGTTGTCACTGGCGCCGCCCAGGGCATCGGACGCGCGATCGCGGAGCACTTTCACGCCCGCGGCGCGCGGCTCCTCCTGGTGGATTGCAATGGCGAGGGAGTTGCCGCGACAGTGGAGTCGATGCGCCAGCCGGACTGCGCCGCGGTCGAGTTTGTAGTGGCCGATCTGACCCTGCCGGAAGCGATTCCTGAACTGGCGCGGCAGATCGCGGAGTTCGAGCCCAGGGTCGATATTCTGGTCAACAACGCCGGCATCGAACAGGACCTTCCCTTTGCCGAGGTGACTGCCGAAATCTTCGACCGCGTACTGGCGGTCAACCTGCGCGCTCCGCTGCTGGTTACACAGGCGCTGGCGCCGCTGTTTCCCTCCTCGGGAGGCGCCATCGTCAACATCAGCTCCATTCACGCCAGCCACGCCTTTCCCAATGCGATCCCCTACGCCTGCTCCAAGGCCGGGCTGGTGGCGTTGACCCGCAACCTGGCGCTGGAGCTGGCCCCCCGGCATATCCGCGTCAATGCCGTATGTCCGGGATATATCGATACGCCCATGTGGGACGAATGGCTGCGCACGGCCAGCGATCCCGCGGCTCTTGCTACTGAGACCGAGGCGCTGCACCCGCTGGGCAGGCGCGGCTTGCCGGCTGATGTCGCCTCCGCCGTGGCTTACCTGGCAAGCCCGCAGGCAGCCTGGATCACCGGGACGCACCTGGTGGTGGATGGTGGGCTGACAATCCGTGCCCATCCCTGACAAAGAGGCGATTGGACGGAATCTCCCGCAAGATTATGATGAAGATCGCAATTAAACGATAGTTTGTGCCGATTTTCCGGTATTCGAGTCTAAGTTCCGAAGCATAAGATGGCTGCGCCAGCAACTTGGGAGCCGGAGGCGGCTCGAAATGAAAAAGCATAATGCGGACCTGAGCGAAACCCTTAAGCAGGAGTTCAAGAAGGATCTTGAGCTGTTCGAGTATTTTCTGGTGCTGCTGAACCACTCCAGCCCCATCCGAAACGTTGAACTGATGTGGGCCGACGACCTGGAATTGTTCGATCCCACGCAGCGGCCGCGCGTCAACACCGGGGATGCCCTGGTGCAGTTGCAGCCGGTGGGCGCAGACACCCCGGGACGCACCTCACCGAGTCCCAGCACCCACTTCTGCGACCTGGTGCACGGGTTTGGGGCCCATGAGGAGCAAACCTGCGCGCGCAGCGACAAGCCGGCCAAGGAACGATGCCGCGCCACCGGCCGCAGCCACGTCTATCCCTGTCACGTTGGCTTGACCGACATCGCCGTGCCGGTGGTTTGCGAGGGGCATTACCTGGGCACGCTGTTCAGCGGGCAGGTGCTGACCGAACCGCCCACGCCCGAGGGTTTCGCCCTGGTCAGAGCAGCGCTTGAGGGCCAGCCGCACATCGACATGGAGCGGCTGGAGGAGGCCTATTACCAGGTGCCGGTGGTCACTACCGCGCAACTGGCTGAGATGGTGCGCATGATGGAGGTGTTTGCGCGCTACCTGGCCAATGCCTGGAAACGCCTGGAAATCATGAGCGAGTTTCAGCGCATGAGGGAACGGGAGCTGGCCTTGGATCGCCGCGAACTGGCCGAGATGCTGCTGGCGGGGCAGGTGGGCAATGGCGGCGCCGCCAACCTGGAGTCGATGCGCACGTTGGCCAGGAACGTGGGATTGGAGCGATTTCCCGACCGGGTGCTGGTGCTGCGGATGCAGGCCGCTCAGGAAGACGCCGGGGCGCCGGCGCCTTTAGCTCACGCAGCCAGGCAGACGGCGGAGATCGGCAGCCATCTGATGCTGGCGCGCGTGGCGCATCTGATCGAGGACCGCAGCCAAAGCTGGGCCAATACGCTGGCCACGGTGGTGACGCCGGGAGAGATGTGCATCTTTACGGCGCAAAAAGCGCGCACGCCGGGACACGAGCGGATGCTGCTGGAGGAGATGGCGCAGACGCTGTTGCGCACTGCGCGCTCCCAGGGCCTGACCCAGGCCAGGGTGGGCATCAGCGGCCCGCATCCGCAATCCGCCGAGCTGCTGCGCGCCTACCATGAGGCCGCTTCGGCTCTCGACTCGGGCCACTCGACCCTGAACTGGTTCGAATCTCTTCCCGAGCGCCAGCAACAGCCGGCGCAGTCGCTGGGCCGGATCCTGAAGGCTCTGGAAGCGGCGGAGCCGGCTGCGATTACGGCGGCGGTGCGGGAGTTTCTTGCCGGCGCGGCGCCCGCGGCAGCCACCGTGGCGCAGGTGCAGCAGGCGCGTGGGCTGCTGACCTGGGCCTGCGAACATCTGGCATTGGAACTGGCCACGCTGGGCGCCAGCGCAGTTGCGGTGAATGCGGCCAAGGAGCGGGCGGTACAGATTATCGTGGGATCGCCAAGCTCTTTCACCATGGCCGAGGCGTTTCGCGGTTATGTTGACCAGCTGTGCAATCTGGTGATGCACCTGTTCGCGCAGCGCGAGGAGAAGATTGTGAGTGAGACCCAGCGGCTGGTGCGCGAACTGGGTCCGGAGAAGGTGACGATCCAGGAGATTGCGCGCAACCTGAAGATCTCCGCCGGGCACCTGGGCCGGGTCTACAGCCGCACCACCGGGCAGACGCTGGAGGAGTACCTGATCCGCCAGCGGCTGGAGATGGGCAAGCGGCTGCTGCTCGATCCGCGCCTGCACGTGGCCGAGGTGGCCGATCTGTGCGGCTTCTGTAACCCGGCGTACTTTGCCTCGGTGTTCAAGAAGCACATGCACTGCACGCCGCGGGCCTATGCCAGCCAGCCGCAACGCTGGGGCACGCCGGAGCCTGCAACAGCGGAACTGGAGCGAGCCGGTTAGCCGCTGCAAGCGTGCGCAGGAACGCGATTCTGAGCCTGCAGCTTTCTATTGCCGATAGCGGTAGCGCTCGATGGTTGCCGGGTCGAGTGTTACGCCCAGTCCCGGCCCTTGCGGCACGGCGACGCAGCCATCCTCCTCCACCGGGAAGTGCTCCTTCGTCGTTTGCCAGCGCAGCGGCGAACGGCTGAGCGAAAACTCGAGAGGCTCCCGAGCCGGCTGCGCCGCCAGGAAGTGCAGGTTGGCCGCAACCTCGATGTTGGTCTTGTAGCCGTGGGTGATCACGCGCTTGCCGCGTGCGTAGGCCGCCGCGGCTACCTGCTGGATGCCCGTGAATCCGCCCACCTGCGAGATATCCGGCTGGCAGATGCTGGCGCCGCCCGCATCCATCATTTCGATGAACTCGCGCACATGCGTCAACCCCAGATCGCCGACGCCAATCGGCAGCCCATGGCGGCTCATCTCCAGGTGGCCTTCCACATCGTCCAGCGGCAGCGGCGCCTCAAGAAACCAGATCCCGACGTCGTGAAAGATGGGGAAGAGGCGCAAGCCCTCGGCCGCGGTTCGATAGGAAAGCGCGGCATCGACGATGATATGCGCCGCATCGCCGGCCTGCGCGCGCGCTGCCGCCAGCAGCCGCCCGGTGAGGGCAAGATCGTCAAGCCACCACGGGTCGGCGGCGAATTTGAAGTTGCGCAGATTCCTGGCCTGGCCTGCTGCCACCTGCCTGCGCACCTCCTCCGGCGTTTGCGCCATGGGATAGATGGTTCCGTAGGCGGGAAGCCGGTCGCGCCTGGCTCCGCCCAGCAACTCATGCACGGGCTTGCCTTCTATCTTGCCGCGCAGGTCCCACAATGCCAGATCGACACCGCCGATCGCGTGCATGGCCAGGCCGCGCCTTCCCACGTAGTCGGTGGACTCGTACATGCGTTGCCACAGTTCCACCGGATCGGAAGGGTCGGCGCCCACCAGCACAGCGGAGAGCGAGCGGGCATGGTTATGCGCCGAGGGACCGCGCACGATGGCCTGAATGGCCGGCGCCATCGATTCGGTTTCGCCGATGCCGGTCAGCCCGGCGTCGGTATGAACCACCAGCACGCAGTCGTCGTAGGATCCGTCGAACAGCTCGATCAGCGGGTCCTCCGCGCGCAGGTGAATGGCCTCAATGGCAGTGATCTTCATGGCATCTCCCCGTCTGACGCGCTGATGATAATTCGCGCCCTCGACAAGCGGGAAGGCACAAACGCCAGAACGAAAGAATGAACCGCAAAACAGGCGCAGCAGGCGGTCGAGGCCATTGCCCATGTGCCGCAGGACCGGTATGCTCTGCCATATCGTTTGTGGAGATAAGAAGCATGGCGGAGAGCCGATCGCGCAAGCTGCCCGTGTGGCTGATCTGGTCGCTGGCCACCATCGTGCTGTGGGGCACGTGGGGACTGGTCTCGAAAATCGCCTCCGGTGGCGTGGACGCCTACGTAAACCAGCTGCTCTACACCGCGGGGCTCGCGCCGCTACTGGCCTTTGTCGCCTGGACGGTGTGGCAGCGCAGCCGTGGCGAGGCGCTGGCAACCGGGGAGCAGCGCAAAGCAAGGCGCGTGGGCGTGTTCTGGGCCTTCCTGACGGGCATCCTGGGCGGCGTGGGCAACCTGGCGTTCTTTCAGGCCCTGGTTACGGGCGGCAAAGCCTCGGTGGTGGCGCCGGTGACCGCGCTGTTTCCCATGGTGACGGTGCTGTTGGCCCTGGTCTTTCTCAGGGAGCGGCTGGGCCGGGTGCAATGGGTGGGCCTGGCGCTGGCCTTTGTGGCCATTTACTTACTCAGCGTGTGATTCAAAGGAGGAGCAAACGTGCACGCCTGGCTTGGATTCGCCTTTCTGGCGCTGATTCTCTGGGGCATCACCGGCGTCACCCAGAAGCTGTCGACCAACCGCATCTCCAGCGAGCGCTCGTTCCTGTGGTTCTGCTGGGCCATGGTGGCGCTCTCCGCCGTGGTGCTGCTGGTGGCGCACCCGCATTGGGGACTGGGGCGCACCGTGGTGTTGTGTGCCATCGCCGGCGGCGCATTGAACGGGCTGGGCGCCTGGACCAGCTTTCGCGCCCTCGAGTCCGGAGGCAAGGCCTCCATCGTCATCTCGCTCATTTCGCTCTACCCTCTGCTCACCGTGGTGCTGGCGGTGATTCTGCTGGGCGAGCGGCTCACCTGGATGCAGTCGGCGGGCGCTGTGGTCGCGATTACCGCGGCCATCCTGCTCTCGCTGGAACCCGCGCCCAGGGCGGAAGCCTGAGTACTTCCGTGGTTAGTCTTCGTCCCCGGCCAGGATGCGCCCATCCTCTTCGACGCCCCCGATGGAGGTCATCCCCTCCTGCACCGTGAACAGCACAGTGGTCTCCAGGCTCTCACCCGGAGCAAGCCGGCGCGCCCGCCCGCCGTCGATCATGGATTGAATCCGGAACGGGTAGCCTGTGGCCGGCTCCAGCACGGCAACATTCAGGTCGCACCAGCCGCCGTGGCTGGCGAAGAGCCAGCAACTGGAGAAGACTTCTGGATCGAAGCGCAGCGCGCAGGCCAGCCCACTTGCCCGGTTGGTGATGCCGCACCAGCCCGAGACCAACCCCGCGCCGTAAAAGAAATGCAGCGCGCGTGAAGCCACATCGGGAACCTGGCGCAGGTCCAGCATGGTGTCGCCCAGAGGCGCATAGGGCCAGGGAAAAATTGGCGGCGCTTCGCCCAGAGTGCCCGGAAATTCGGGCTCCCGGAGCACCGCCATCGGCGGGAAGTCGATGCGATGACGGGTCGAGACGGCAAAGGCTGGATGCAGCTTCCATAGAAACGGGTAGGTTTCGGCTCCGTGGTTGGTGAACCGGTAGTGAATCTCGAACGCCGCCCGCTCCGGCCGCAGCAACAACGCCCTTTCCACTAGAAAGTTGCTGATCGGCGTTGTGAACCGCAGGTGCAAGCCCGGAGTATCCCCGTCTTGAATTGGCTCCGCCTGCCAGCAACCTGTCCATAGCTCACCGTGATCGGGCAACTGGGCTCCATGAAGAATCCCGGCCTCGTCATTGGGAAACAACTCGTCCCAGCCGCCGCTCCATACCTCGTCGTAGGCGCTGTGCAGGCTGTGCCGCGCGGCCGGCACACCGGGGTTGTTCCATAGCAGGTCGGCGCCGAGCGGCTTGTACGTGATCTGGCGGATCTTGGCTCCCGCCTCCGGCAGCACCTCAAGGCGCAGGAAGCGGTTCTCAAGCACCAGTGCGCGCAGCATCTCCGTAGTCGGGCCGGTAGTGAGCGTCAATTCGTCCATGGGTCAGCCGGATGCACACTTCAGACTAGCGGGAGCAGAGCCCGGAGTTGAAGCCGAAACCGCTGGAATATGGAGGATTGATTTGTTTTTTCGCCTTGCGGCGCGATTCTTCGACAGATTCACCCGCAATCGCCCTGGTCAGGCGCGCGTAATCGTGTACAGGGTAGTCCGCTCGATACGGTCGCCGGCGTTCAGGGTCACCAAAGGGCCGAGGGTTTCAAGTTCCACATAGCCCAGTTCGCCGGGGTTGGTGTAGATCTCAGTAACGCAACCGCCATCCGGATACTCGCCCGGGCCCGTTTCCGCGTCGATCCGTACAGTGCAGGCGCTTCCCACCCACAACAGGCTGCTCGCCTGGGTGCCGATCTTGACGCTTTCAGACGGATGGCGCACCAGCGATAACCAATGCGGGCCGATGCGCAAGCCTGCGGGTTCGGCCGGCATCAGCCGGATGTATCCGTCGGGAAACTCCGACTGGGCCGGCAACAGCGCGCAAACGCGTTCGGCGTCCTGCATCTGCGTAACCGTCCAGATGCCTACCCGGACGGCGCTGCCGGCAAGCTTGTGAAATTCGGTGCGAATGCGCAGGACCGGTAGATCGGCCGCCAATTCAACATGGCGCGCAACCTGGATGCCGTACGCCGAATCGATCGGCGAAGTCATCAAGACGCCGCGCGGTGTGGAAACCGCTTCCATCGGGCTCGAATCGAAGGCCAGCGGCGGCGGCCAGTCCCGGCCCAGGTGGTGCGCCCAGCCAATCTGCGGAGCGGGCCAGCACTTATCTCCGCCAAAATTCAGCCACTCGCCGGCGGCCGGGTCGTGGAGTTGGCCGTCCAGCGCCCGGTTTTCCCAGAAGGTTCCTGCCGCATCTCCCGCCAGGCGGAACTGCATCACACGGCCGATGGCCGGTACCACGACCGCTTCCACGAATCCGTTCGCGAGCAGGTAGCAATCCGGCCAGCCATGATACGAGACACGCTCGGCCGGCATTCCCACCAGTTCGCCGGCCGCGGGGGCTTGCTCTTGCTGGCTATCGAGTTCGGTGACGTGTGCATCCACGCCGGACGCTAACGACACGTCGAGCCTCTTTCTATTGATGGAGCACTGGTGCGTCGTGGGCGGCAGCCTTATCGGTTTCAACCTCGCGCTCGGCCAGGTGGTCGTACCAGGTGAACTTCAACACAGCGGAGGTTGCCAGGACGACCGCCAGCGCAAGCGCGGCGCGCTCGTATTCCTGGATCACGAAGTAGAGAGGCAGCACCACCAGGGCAATCTGCCACGCGATGCCTACCACGATGTTGAACATGTCGCGCACAAAATCGCGATTCCGCTGGAAGCCCGGATCTTCAGCCAGCACTTTGTTCAGGACCGGGCTCCAGAAGCCCCATGGCCGCACGCGCCGGTAGAAATCCTTCAGCACCGCTTCGTCCTCCGGCTTGGTCATCAGCGTGCCCACCAGGCAGCCGATCAGCGAGATTCCCAGCACCAGCGGGAAGACGATAGTGACGTCGAGATTGACAGGGTAGCGGGCCAGCAGGCTCCGCACGGCGGGCAGGTTGGCCAGCAACCCCGGCCAGGCCAGAATCAGCGCCGATGTTATACCGGTGATCATGCCCCAGAAGTATCCCCAGCCATTGAAGCGCCACCAGTACCATTTCAGGACGTTGGAAGCGGTATAGCCGCCCCAAAGGCCGGAGACGATCCATAGCACGACCGAGTTCACAGAGGTAACATTCCATCCGATTAAGACGCCGATCACGACCACGGCAAAAGAAGCCAGATAACTCAGCCGGACATAGGTCTTGGGCTGCGCATTGGGGTTGATGAAGCGCTTGTAGATGTCGTTGACAAAATAAGGCGGCGCGGCATTCACGGTAGCCGCGAAGTTCGACATGAAGGCAGCGAGCAGGCCGGCAATCAGGAAGCCCAGCAGGCCTACCGGCACAAAGCGCCCCAGTGCGTAGGGCAGCACCAGCTCGAAGTCCATGTTAGTGCCCATGGCGCGGATGTTATCGCTGAAGAAAGCCGCCGCCAGCACGGTAAGTCCTATAATCAGGAAATAACGCGGGAAGGTGAGCACGATGTTGACCCAGGCGCTCATCATGGAGGCTTCGCGCGGCGTCTTCGACGAAAGCACGCGCTGCATATCGTAGTTAGGCGCGGGTCCGGCCGCCGAAATGAGAATGCCCTTGAAAAAGAGCATCATCACGAAGAAGCCGAACAGCCCGTAGCCATCCTGGGCAATCTTGGTGCTGGCGGCCGGCAGCAATGTTGACCAATCGAGATTGAGTTGCCATCCGAAAAAGACGTTGTCCCAACCGGCGGGAACCATGCGATGCAGCGTATCCGGCGCCACTTTGAGCATGGCGATAATGCCCACCGCGAACGAGGCAATGGCCAGGATGCAGAACTGCACTACCTCTGTAATCACCACGCTGATCATGCCGCCCTTGATGACGTAGATCGCTGTAATGCCGATCAGGATCAGCGCGTACATGTTGGGTGAGAGATGCCAGGGCAGAAACGTGGCCGCGAATTTGCCAATGCCCTTGAAGCCGTAACTGAAGAACCCGATAATGCTGACGAATGCGTAGACCACCACGATCAGGTGCGAGAACTGCGCGCCCCGTCCGGTGCCGAAACGCGTCTTGATCCATTCCGCGCCGGTCATTACCTTTGAGCGGCGCAGCCATGCGGAGAGATAGACCATCAGGAAGATCTGGTTGAAGGTCGGCCACAGCCAGGGAATCCACACGCTTTTCAAGCCGTAGATGAACATCCAGTAGACCAGCAGCATGGTGCCGCTGATGTCGAACATCCCCGACGCATTTGAAATGCCCAGCACGTACCACGGCATCTTGTTGCCGCCCAGAAAATAGGCCTGCATGCTTTGCGAAGCGCGATGCGAAACCCAGTAGCCGATAAACACCGTGCTGAGCAGATAGGCGACGATTATTGCGATGTCGATGATGTGCAGGTTCATTTAACTCCTCATTTCGGACCCGTCGGCAGCTGCCATCTAGTGGAGTTCCCCGGCCAACAGGAACACCAGCGATGCCTGCCAGTTGATGGCTATCTCATTGCTTGCGTAGGACGCTAACTGATCGGCGTAGACCTTTGCCGGCGGTAAGTCTTTCGGTAACTCCGCCAGTACTTCGTCCGCGCGCCCCGCGTTGGGCCCGCCGGAGAGCAGGCCCGGCCAGGGTTTGTCCTGCTTACCGTCGCCGCTGGGCCGGTGATGCGGATGCCGGAAAGGATTCTCGCCCACCTGCGTCACCCACGAGAGCGAGAACGTGTTCCTGCCCAGCAGATAGTGCAGGTTATCCCGCGCCGCATCCACAAACCCTTGGTCCGGAGACAGCTTGTTGGCAATCAGCAGATACATGCCGTAGTTAGCCGCGACGCCATTCGAGCCCCACACATAATCCTTGGCCTGCATGCTCACGTGGTACGGATTGCTGCGCGTCCGCGCCACCACCGCGTGCGCCGCCGTCAGTGCCCGTTGCCGGATCGCCGTTACCACCTCGGCGTGCGCGCCCTTGCGGGTTGAGAGCGCATAGGTCCACAGGGCCATCGCTCCCATAGCACTCCAGTTCTCCGACGGCGGAGAGTCCAGGCTGGGCAGGAACTCGGCATAATGCTTGACGAAGAAGTCTTGATAAGCTGGTTCGCCGGTCGTCCGCCACAGCTCAGCCGCCGCCCACAGCCGCTCGTCCTTGCAGCTTGAATCGCCATACACGCCGGTTGACACGCCCGTCGGGTTCTTGAATGTCACGTCCGGATTTTTCTCCGCCCATGTCCAGGCCTTCCGCGCCGCTTCCAGCGCCTGCGTGGCGAATTTGGGATCGAAGGGCTTGTATACCCGCGCGGCAATCGCCCCCACCGCTGCCAGGTCCGCGGTGGCGCACGTGCTCTTGAAGGGCGCCACACCTGTTCCAATCACTTCGCTGGGCAGCTTGTCGTCCTCGGGCGCAACAAACCCCGAGAAGTGCTCGCTGGTCTGCTTGTGCCAGGCGCCCCCGTCGTCGTCCTGCATCTTGAGCATCCACTCCAGGTTCCAGCGCGCCTCGTTGAGGATGTCCGGCGTGCCGTTGCCGCTCTCGGGAATCTGCAGCGAGATGTTCTTGAGCCTGGCCCCATAGATTTCCCAAGCCCACAGCAAGGTGCCCGTGCTGACCCCCGAGTTCACCATGTAGCGGCCATAATCGCCGGCGTCGTGCCAGCCGCCGATGTTGTCCCGCGGGCCTTTGGCGCCGGAACTCGCATGAAACTCACCTTGCTGGTGGCAGATGGCGTGGGTATACCCCGGAAACTCCGGGCCCATGTCCACCGCCGTACCGCAGCGCTGCCCGTAGAAGCCGCGCATGGCCAGGTAGTAGGTGCGTTCGTAGACATTCGCGTCCACGGAAAAGGTCCAGCTGCGTCCCACGCCCGGGACCTGAAGGTAGTAGCTCCCCTCGCTCTTTAACGCGGAAAAGTCTGCTGCCTGTACCTGGTCGCCGGTATTGGCGTCGGCCGCGGCGGGCGTCAGCTTGCCTTGAAATACGACTACGCCGTCGCTCGCACGCCGCACGTCAAACGTCTTGGCCGCGGTGCTGACCAGCGCGACCTTGGGCCCGTGCAGCGGGTAGCCCACCTGGTCCACTTTGATTCCCAGCACGGGGCTTTCTGCTCCGCGGGCCAGGAAAGCGGGAGCGATCAGCAGCACGGCCACCAACACAACCAGCAGCCATTCGCGGCCGGAGCGGGGCATCAGGGGATATAAAAACACAGAACTAGCCATGTGTGCGGTTGCGCCTCGTGAAAGCTCTGAAGATAAGTGCAAAATCGAAGAAGTTTCTCACATTCACCTGAAACTTGGCAACGATGCTGGACACACCGTCACTTTGTCCCGATGCGTTGGACTCCGATTTCTTTTCCCTCTTCCGCCGCGTCAAGTATAATCGCGCTTCGCTTTCCAAGGTAGCGAAAACTGCTCTGGAAAAACGATTGACTAGATTCTTGCCGGAATCGCCGCGGGCTCCGGCCTGGGTTCGAGGGGGCTCTCACCATGAAGTTCGGGTATTTCGACGATCGCAACCGTGAGTATGTCATCACGCAGCCGGACACACCTTTGCCGTGGATGAATTACCTGGGCTGCCAGGCTTATTTCGGAATTATCTCCAACACCGCCGGGGGATACTCCTTTTATCGCGACGCGCGCCTGCGCCGGCTTACGCGTTACCGTTACAACAACGTGCCGCTGGACTTCGGCGGGCGCTATGTGTACCTGCGCGACGACCAGTCGAAGCAGTTCTGGTCGCCCTCCTGGCAGCCCACGCGCCACGACCTCGAAAACTACTCCTGCCGCCACGGCATGGGCTACACCGTCATCGGCTCAACATACAACGGCATCGAGGCGCACACCCGGTACTTCGTGCCGCTGGACGAGAATCTTGAAGTCTGGCAGCTCACGGTCACCAATCGCCGGGCTACTAAAGCGACCCTCTCGGCCTTCGCCAGCATCGAATTCTGCCTGTGGGATGCCCAGGACGACGCCACCAACTTCCAGCGCAACTTCAATACCGGCCAGGTGGAGGTGGAAGACGGCGTAATCTACCACAAGACGGAGTACCGCGAGCGCCGCGACCATTTTGCCTACTTTGCCTGTTCGCGGCACGGCGCGGGCTTTGACACCCAGCGTGAGTCGTTCCTCGGCCAGTATCGCGGGTGGGACAAGCCTGCCGCGGTGGAAGCAGGGCAGCTGACCAACTCCATCGCGCATGGCTGGTCGCCCATAGGCGCGCACCAGGTCAAGCTCGGCCTCGAACCCGGAGAAACAAAGCAGATCGTCTTCGTGCTCGGCTACCACGAGAATCCCCGCGACCAGAAGTTTGACCCACCCGGCTCGCAGACCATCAATAAGAAACTGGTCAAGCCGGTCATCGCGAAGTATCTCGACGCCCGCGATGCCGATGCGGCCTTCGAGCGGCTGCGCCAGTACTGGGACAGCCTGCTCGGCCTCTTCCAGGTCAATACTCCCGACATCCACACCAATCGCATGGTGAATATCTGGAATGCGTATCAGTGCATGGCCACCTTCAACATGTCGCGCTCGGCGTCGTTCTACGAGTCCGGCATCGGGCGCGGCCTGGGCTTCCGCGACTCGAACCAGGACCTGCTCGGCTTTGTGCACATGGTGCCGTCGCGCGCCCGCGAGCGCATCCTCGACCTGGCTGCCACGCAACTGCCCACCGGCGGCGCCTATCACCAGTACCAGCCCCTGACCAAGCGCGGCAACAACGACATCGGCGGCGGCTTCAACGACGATCCCCTATGGCTGATCGTAGGCGTTTCAGCCTATCTGAAGGAGACCGGCGACTGGAGCATCCTCGACGAGCCGGTGCCCTACGACAACGAGCCCGGTTCCGAGGCGCCGCTCTACAACCACCTGCAGTGCAGCTTCCGCTACACGCTGGACCGGCTCGGTCCACATAGCCTGCCGCTGATTGGGCGCGCCGACTGGAACGACTGCCTCAACCTCAACTGCTTCTCCGACACGCCGGGCCAGTCCTTCCAGACCACGACCAACAAGGATGGCAAGGTAGCCGAGTCGGTCTTCATCGCCGGCCTCTTCGTCCATGCGGGATGCGAATTTGCCGCTATCGCGAAGCATCGCGGGCTGGCGGACGAATCTGCCGCCGCCCTGGCCGAAGTCGCAAAGATGGAGCAGGTGGTCCACGAGCACGGCTGGGATGGCGAGTGGTTTCTACGCGCCTACGACGACTTCGGCGCCAAAATCGGTTCGAACGAATGCGAGGAAGGGAAGATCTTCATCGAGTCGAATGGCTATTGCGTGCTGGCTGGCATCGGTCTCGACGACGGCAAGGCGCTCAAGGCCATGGACGCGACCGGCAAATACCTCGCTACCAAGCATGGCATCGTGGTCCAGCAGCCGGCTTACTCACGGTACTACCTGAATCTGGGCGAGATTTCGTCCTATCCGCCGGGCTACAAGGAGAACGCTGGCATCTTCTGCCATGTCAATCCGTGGGTGATGATCGGGGAGACGCGCCTGGGCCGCGGCGATGCGGCGCACGACTACTACAGCCGCATCAATCCCTCGGCGCGCGAGGAGATTAGCGAACTCCATCGCTGCGAGCCGTATGTTTATGCGCAGATGATCGCGGGCAAGGATGCGGCTACCTTCGGCGAGGCAAAGAACTCCTGGCTCACCGGCACGGCGGCGTGGAACTACTACGCCATTGCGCAATGGATTCTCGGCATACGCACCTCGCTCGACGGTCTGCGCATCGCCCCGGTGATTCCAACGAACTGGCAGGGATTCACAGCCACGCGCATCTTCCGCGGCGTGGTCTATAGGATTTCCATTGAGCGTAAAAGTGACGGCAACCGGATCGCTCTCACCGTGGATGGCGCGCCGATCGAGGGGAACATTGTGCCGCTGCCCACAGATGGGCGGAAAGAAGTTACAGTGGTGGGTGTTCTGACTTAGGATGGTGTCGCGGATCTCAGGAGCATTTCTCTGGGTGTGGCCGAAATGAAGGAGGCAGGAGGCAGCGCTATGTACGAGGCAAACGAACAACGCTACGACACCATGCAGTACCGCCGCTGCGGCCGCAGCGGCGTGCGTCTGCCCGCCATCTCCCTCGGCCTGTGGCACAACTTCGGCGGAGTGGATGTCTTTGAGAATGGCCGCGCCATGCTGAGGCGGGCCTTCGATCTGGGCATCACTCACTTCGACCTCGCCAACAACTACGGCCCGCCGGCGGGCAGCGCTGAGACCAACTTCGGCGAATACATGCGCCTGGATTTCAGGCCGCATCGCGACGAGCTGATCGTCAGCACCAAGGCAGGCTGGGACATGTGGCCCGGCCCCTACGGCAACTGGGGGTCGCGCAAATACCTGCTGGCCAGCCTGGACCAGAGCCTGCAGCGCATGGGCCTGGAGTATGTTGACATCTTTTATTCGCACCGGCACGATCCCGAAACGCCGGTCGAGGAGACGATGTCCGCTCTGGACTACGCCGTGCGCTCGGGCAAGGCGCTCTACGCCGGCATCTCCAGCTACAACGCGCAACAGACCGCCGTCGCCGTCAAGATTCTGCGCCAGCTCGGCACCCCCTGCCTCATCCACCAGCCCAGGTACTCGCTGTTTGAGCGCAGCATTGAGAGCGGGCTCCTGGACGTGCTGGACGACGAGGGCGTGGGCTCTATCGCCTTCTGTCCGCTGGCCCAGGGATTGCTCACCGACCGCTATCTTGACGGCATCCCCAGCGGGTCGCGAGCCTCAAAGCCCTATAGCTTCCTCAAACCGAAGGATGTCGACGAGCAGCACATAGCCAAGGTGCGGGAGCTGGATAGTGTTGCCAGGCTGCGCGGGCAGTCCCTGGCGCAGATGGCCCTGGCGTGGGTGCTGCGCGGCAACCGGATCACTTCAGCGCTGATTGGCGCCAGCCGGGTAGAGCAGATCGAGCAGAACGTGGCCGCGCTGGCCAACCTCGAATTCACCGGGGACGAACTGGCTCGGATCGACGCGATTCTGACCAAGGCTGCCTGATGCACGACCTGCGCCAGAAGGTAGAAGCCGAGTTGCTCACAGACATTCTGCCTTTCTGGCTGAAATACACGCTCGACGACGAGTATGGCGGCTTTCGCGGGCAAATTGCGAATGACCTGGCCACCGATCCGCACGCTGCCAAGGGACTCATCCTCAACGCGCGCATCCTGTGGACGTTTTCCCGCGCCTTCCGCTACTATCGCGACCCG
>Ga0326727_10006054_pt1 | contig 33645 bp, 19 predicted proteins | sample MB2enrmetagenome_FD_207643 | JGI IMG/M metagenome (GOLD analysis project Ga0326727, IMG submission 207643) | Lab enriched peat soil microbial communities from McLean, Ithaca, NY, United States - MB29MY | ecosystem: Environmental > Terrestrial > Soil > Wetlands > Peat | place: USA: New York...
TTCTCAAAACTCGGCTGGCTGGCAAAAGTTATCTGGCGCATCGCGATCCCCATCCCTCTTCCATTTTATGAAAGATCGGGGCGGACATGCGACTTGTTCAGAGGTTCCTTAAAACAACGCTATGCTTGCTGCTTCTGTGGCCAGACTATTGCGCCAGTAGTTCCTGACGTCGCCTCTCTCGCATACTCGACATGCTTTGACCTACCCCGGAAATTTCAAAAGGAACAAACCTTCTTTTGCCACACGAAGTGCTTTCAGGAAAAGCTAGCGCCAAAGGCGGAGCTTTATGTTCTTGATCTCATTCCCAAAGTTTGAAAGTCGTGTGTGTAATACGTGTGTGGAAACCGCGTAAGGTGCGTTTTAAGCGTCGCTTAAAATCAATAACTTGTTTATTTTCAAAAACAATGTTCTTATCGACCCCTCCCGGCACCATAACTATCTTCTTGACAAAAAAGTTAAATGGCGACCGTTGAGGCTCGTGCGTTCTCGTGTGCGTTGTGCCCGCTATGTGTGTTGCATCTGTGGTCAGAGAATTATCCAACGAATGAATCAATAGCTGAACATTAATAAGTAATATCTACGAAGATCTTCGTGACGAAGAAGCACGCACGACCAAAGTGGGAGGTAACAATACGGTTCTTGGCTGTGGGTGATTGTCCGATTCGATAAGATCCAGCAGGATTTGCCCGGCGCGTTTGCCTATCGCGCTGCAATGCTGATCGATGCTGGAAAGAGGAACCCGCAAGGATTCGTCATAGTATGAGTTACCACAACCTATCACCGCGATATCTTGTGGAATGCGCAACCCGGCGGCAAGAATCACATTCATGGCGCCGATCGCCAATGGATCGTTGAAGCAGAAAATTCCATCGGGCAACGGGTTTTGCTTCAATAATAACTGCATTGCTTCCGCGCCTTGCGTAATGCCATCGACGTCGACTTTTGACCGGGCTATGACCCGAGAATTGTTATAAGTAATCCCGTGCTTTTGTAATGCCTGTTTGTATCCATCAAGCCGTTGTGTACCTGAAATTCCCTTTTTCCCTTGAATATGTGCGATCACCCGGCAGCCCTGTTCGATAAGATGGTTCGTCGCCATGCGGCCCACTGCAGTATCGTCGACTCCAACATAGTTAGCCGGAATTCCGGGAATCCTCTGATCGACTAAGAGATAAGGCTGACCTAAACGGTTCATCTGCTCAAATGCGCTGGTCTCTGCTCCTGAGGCGGCGATGACGAGAGCATCAATGCGCCTGGCCAACAGATGCCGGATTTCGGTGGACTCCATGGCCGGATTCTGTTCCGAGGATGTAATGATCACGGAATAGCCACGTTTGCCTACTGCCGCGGATAAGGCCATGGCGATTTCCGCATAGAATGGATGTATCAAACCTGGCACCACAAGCCCAATCAGATAACTGTGTCCGGTAACAAGACTACGGGCCAGGATATTCGGCTGGTAGTCAAGCTCTTGTGCTCGCTTAAGTACACGCTCTCTAGTGAGCTTCGCAACATCCGGGCTATTTCTTAGGGCTTTGGAGACAGTGATGAGTGAAAGCCCCAAATCCTGCGCGATATCCTTCATGCGGCTTGCCATAATTAGCGTTCATTATAGGGGAAACCTTGCTGCAAGCACGGCAAAAACGCAATATGTTTTTCAAATCAAAACCAGTTGGACCAGAATGCGAATGGATGGATCATTGTCACTACGCCATTGAGTAAAAACATAATTTTGGGATGGAAGTTGAAGCGGAATCGCACAGACCGTCGTAACGAATTGCGGGGGCGCGAGGAATTCATTCGCAATGAAAAAATCTCTGCCGGCGTGATCCCGCCTGTAGGAATTGCCAGTGTGAACGCAAACGAAAATACCGCACGGAATACGGATTTTCTGTGGACAAATGTAGTGGGCAAGCGTTCATCGTGTTTAATATAAGTATCTATTTATCAGTATCGTACGCTATGTGTCTTGCCGCTGGTTCACCGAGTAGCCGCGCGTGTACCCCAAATGAAATTTATTCGTATAATAATTTTCTGCCTTGACAAATATGCCTTCGCCCTTTTAAATTTCTCACGTTTTGTAGGTCATGCTTATCGCTACCGGTAGCGTATAAGAATTAGAGCCGTGGAGCGGTAAGAGGTGTACCGAACGAGAGAGGAAATGAGATGCGAAGGTTTTTACATCTATTGGGCTTGATGACGCTTATGCTTTGGGGTTTGCCTGCCTTTGGCCAGACAGGCAGCGGCGGATCGATTGAAGGAACCATTACCGATCAAATGAGTGCCGTGATCGCGGGAGCCGATATATCTGTGACCAATACGGACACAGGTGTAACTGCTCATGCGCGCTCTACATCCGCGGGGTTTTACTCTGTTCCCTCGCTGATTCCGGGCGTATATACCGTTCAGGTGGGAAAAAGCGGCTTTAAAAGCTATATTCAGAAAAACGTCCAGGTCAATGCATTGGATGTTATCGGACTGAATATCAAGCTCACCCTGGGAGAAGCGGTTGAGTCGGTAACTGTAACAACGGCGCCGCCAACTCTTGATACGGAGAATGCCTCGCTGAACACCACCATGGAGAACGAGACGTACACCGATCTGCCGCTGACCATGAACAAATCTCAGCGCGACCCGACCGCATTCGCGGCGCTGGCGCCAGGCGCGGGTGGCGGTGGACGCCTGGGCACGTTCAATAACGCCGGCGGTGTCGGCAGCGACTCCGATTCGGGTGTCGTGGTCTATGTAGACGGCGTGCAGTTCTCGCAGGGCGACAACCGCCCCCTCGCGCTGGCGGTTTCCGTCGATGCGGTCGATCAATTCCAAGTCACGACCGCCGGAGCCAATGCCGCTCAGACCGGCCTGGGATCGGAGAACTTCAACATCAAGCACGGCACCAACAAGTTTCACGGAAGCGCATTTGAATACCTGCGCAACACGGCATTGGATTCCTGGAATTTCAACGCCAAGGCGGTAACGATTACCCAGGCTGACGGGACCAAGGTCCAACAACCCAAACCCGCGGAGCATCAGAATGAGATGGGCATCACCTTCGGTGGTCCCATCAGGAAAGACAAGATCTTCAATTTTCTCTCCGGTGAGTTGTACCGTTACACGGCCTTTGTAAATCCGTACTATAAGACGGTGCCGACGGCCGCCATGCGTACCGGAGACTTCAGCGCCCTCAGCTATCCAATCTACGATCCCAATACGCTTTCCATATCCGGCAGCACGTACAAGGTAACGCAGTTTTCGGGCAATATCATCCCTTCGAACAGGATCTCTACGATCGCGAAGAACATGATGCAGTTTCTGCCGGAGCCGAACATTTCCGGCACGTTCACCAGCAATTTACTCACGACGCATCCCACCGGAAACGATAACTACGAAGTCTCCGACCGATTCGATTATGTTCTGAATCAGCGCCATCGCATTTCGGTGCTCGGCAACTCCGGAAAGGAGGGATTTATCGGCTACGACTATGCCAGTAACTCCACGCTGCCCCTGCCATATGTCGATGCCACGCTGGTCTCGGAGTTCTACAACTCGCTCATCCTCGAACACACGTACATTGTCAGCTCGAATATCGTGAACCAGTTCAAGGTTGGCTATGTCAGAACGAATACGCCGATCAAGAACCCGAGCGAACAGAATTCCTCGCTTTACTCCGCCGCCAAGATGGGCATCGGCAATCTGCCTGCGGGCGACGCCACCAATGCCTTTCCGAACGTGACATTCACAGGCGGCCAATACGGCAGCGACGAGTGGTATAGCCCCGGCGGCCAAGTGGACCTGAACGACCAGTTGGCCATTCACGACGACTTCTCTTGGGCTCACGGAAAGCATCTGATTACCGGCGGTCTCGATTTCCTCAATTACGAGAAGAACTTTTCCAGTTGGAACGGCCAAGGGCAGAGACTGTCGTTGACCTTCAACAGCAACAACACGGCCGGCTTTGTGCCCAACAAAAGCGGTACAAATCTGGCGAGTAAGACCGGCGACCCGACGGCATCGTTCCTGCTGGGCGACGTCTACAGCACCAGCGTGACTGTCCAGCCCTTCTCGACACTCGGCGACCGCTACAAAACGTTTTCGCCTTTTGTGCAGGACGACTGGAAAGTCAAGCCGAACCTGACACTGAATCTCGGATTGCGCTGGGACTTGTATCCGGTGGCTTACGAAGTTCAGAACCGCGGTTCTTTCATGGACCCCAGCCTCACCAATCCCCTTACCGGCAATCTGGGAGCCTATTCTTTCCTGGGCAATGGCACGGGAAGGGACGGTCTGCGTTCTCCCGGTTCGACATACTTCGGAAACATCGGTCCCCGTGTTGGCCTGGCGTATACGGTGTACCCGAAGACGGTCATCCGCGCCGGATTTGGCATCAGTTACGGGCACAATGGTAGCGCCGCCTCGCAGGCTGGTACATCGGGCTTTACGACGACCACCAACTATGCGACTTCTGTCGGCAACGAACAACCGGAATTCTGTTTGAACGATAATGCCGGCTGCCCCTTTGCGAGCAACCCATCGACAGGTCCCAATACGAGTTTGCCGGCGTGGTCCAACACCTTCACTCTGAATCCCGGCATGAACACCGGCAACTATCTGGTTTCTGGCACTTCCTATGCCGCTCCAGGTAGCGCCACGATGGCTGCGCAAGGCACTACCGTGCGGGTTCCCACCGTCTACAACTGGAACCTCGGCGTTGAACAGTCACTTACCAACAAACTGGTGTTTTCGCTTTCGTATGTGGCTACTGTTTCGCACTTCATAGGCAGCAAAAAGTCCTACATGGGCACGGATGCGAAATACAACGTCATCGGCCAATATCTTTCGCAGGTGCCGACTGCGACGGATACCGCCACTGGGCAAACCTATCTCGCGGATGCGCAGGCGCGCTTCGCTGGCATCCAACTGCCGTACAGCAGCTACGGTGGAAGTACGGGAACCATTAGCCATATGCTGCAGAGATTTCCTCAGTACAGCTCAACCAGCCAGATCTGGGGGCCGTATGCAAATGCGGATTACCACTCTCTGCAAGCCGTGCTTCGCCAGCAGGAATGGCATGGCCTTACCTACAGCGCGAATTTAGTCTTTGGCAAGGCGATGGGCAACACGGGCAGCTATCGCGCCAATGGCGACTACATTCCCGGGAACGTCATGTACGGCGGACAAGGCGTACGCACCAACAAGATCGAGCATTCTTTCTTGTCGACCGATCAAAGGGTTGTTTTCAAGGCCTATGGGGAATACAAGCTTCCGTTTGGCCGCGGTTCTTGGGGTGGTAGCAACTTTTATGTGCGGCAGGTTGCCGGCGGGTGGAAGCTGTCTGGCATCTATACCATCGGCACGGGAAGCCCATTGGCCTTCAGCCCCTCTACCCTGGGATACAATCCCAACTTCTCTGGCCCGATCAGGATCAACGGTAGCTACGGCAAGGGCTACCTGGCGGGTATGAGCACCAGCACTGCACCGCGTTACATCGACGTCAATGGGTTCGTTCTCGTTCCCAAGTATATGATTGGCAATGTTCCCAACTATGCCCCGTATAACCTGCGCACGGCGAAAAGCACAAATATCAACATGGCCGTACAGCGCACGTTCCCTGTGTGGCGCGGGTCGCAGTTCATGCTGCGCGGCGAAGTCTTCAACCTCACCAATCACGTGCAGTTCGGCGCGCCCAGCGTCAGTTGGCCGAGCGACTGCGGTTATGCCACAACGGTCGTGGACTTCGGCCAGGGTGGCGGAACTTGCACCCTCTCTCCCTCCGATACGTTTGGGCAGGTTTCTTCGCAGTCGAACTCGTCAAGAGATTGGCAGCTATCCGGAAAAATCAACTTCTAAGAGATTAACCTCAACGTGAATGCTTATACTGCGAAGGGAATCATTCCCTTCGCAGATTTTTTTACCAAGAACGATGAGTTGTTATATAAAAATGCGCAGACGCTGTGCATGGTGGCATATTCTATAACTGATCCATTCAATCAAGAAAAAGCGGAACCTGTTTCTGGACGGTGGAATCGCACTTGAGACGCTGCGAATCGTATCGATATGAAAAATGATCGGACTAAGTTGGATCAAAGCCGGAGGCACTTTTTGTCTTCCGGGATGGCAGGCCTGGCGGGGTTGATTTGCGCGCCGGGTGTTCTGCTTGCAAGCGGCGAAACCCGCGCAGCGTCAGCCGCCGGCGAGCCGCCACTCTTTCCTTCTGCCGGCCCGGCTTGGCGCAAGACATGGGATGCGGCGCTGGCGGTGCTGGCCGGTAATGTATTCCGCGTGCCGGCCTATGACAGGCCCATACTTTTAGAGGGCAGCACTTATCGCGGAGCATGGCAGGAGTGCGGGCCGCACGAATCGCTGGTGTATGCAGGGTTGCGCGGATTTGTAGCGCCGCAGCCGGGTGCTCCAAATCCGCTTGAAGTTGCACGCAATACGCACATGGCTTTCTTCGCCCTACAACGGGCTGATGGGCAGTTGCCGGCCAGCGTGAAGACAACCGAGGCCGGCTTTGGGCAGATCCAGATGGTGGTGCCCATTGCGGCCACGGCTTGGGAGCTTTTTGGTTTGTTGCGCGACGAGGAGTTTCTTACCGCGGCCTATAACGCGTGCAGCCGTTGGGATGCCTGGTTGCGGATCTATCGCGACACGCGCAAGACGGGACTGGTGGAAGGCTTTTGTGTTTACGATACGGGCCACGATCATAGCCCGCGCTGGGATGGAATTCCCAATCGTTGCCCCGACGCGGATGCGCGCAAATGCCCGCCGATTGCGTCGATGCCGCGGATCTGTCCCGATCTTTCCGCGACCGTGTATGGCGCGCGAGTGGCATTGGCGCAGATGGCCGCGGCGCTGGGTAAAAACAGCGAGGCAGACCGCTGGCAGCACGATGCCGAGACGATCCGGCAGCTGATTATTGCCAAGCTCTATTGCCCGGAAGACGCGGCGTTTTACGATCTGGATTTGCAGAATCACTTTGTGCGTGTGCGCTCGGATGTGATCGGCCGCGTGATGGGCGAGCACGTTTTGCATCTGAACGACAAGCGCGACCGGGCGATCTTCGACGCTATTTGGGCGCGCCAACTGCATAACCCGGCGGCCTTCTGGGCTCGCTTTCCATTGACCAGCATTGCCGAAAACGATCCTACGTTTGTACGGCCGATTCCGCGTAATTCGTGGGGCGGGGCATCGCAGGCGCTGACCGCGCTGCGCACGCCGCGGTGGATGACGCACTACGGCAAGCAGGCGGAGCTGCAACAGTTGATGCGGCAATGGTGCGAGGCGATTGTGCGCGACGGCGCCTTCCGGCAGCAGATCGATCCGGAGACAGGCGTCTTTACGCTGCCAGATCCTGGCGGCTATTCTCCGGCGGCGCTGGTGTTTCTGGAGTTTGCCCGTCAACTTGCTTCGGCTGAAAAACATAAAGCGTGACGGCGGCAATCTGGCAGCGTTTCGGCGAGAGCCGCCCTGCTATTTATTTGTGCGCAGCCAAGAGAGAAAAGCATGAGCGATCATCGGTGGACGAGACGGCGGTTTCTGGGCTCCGCGGCGGCGTTGGGTCTGACGCCGGGCGCCTTCGCCAAAGGGTTGTGGATGCGGCCTTCGGCCGATGCTCCGCGGTCGCAGGCCGATTCGCCCGAGATCACTGCCGGGCGGCTTATGCCATTGTTAGAAGAAAATATTGCCCGGCCTCTACGCTACAGCCCGGAAAAGGATGGCGGCTTCACGGTGCGCGATGGCGCGGAGTTTTTCAACCGGCCGCTTTATGGGCCGAATATCCCTTTTCGCGCCGATGGCGGAGACCGGCCGGAGTTTTCTCTCTATCTGCCCGGCCACGGCGGCAATCTGCGGCTTGGCGTGGCTGGCGAAGATGGCGCGGCGAAGTGGTTGTTTGAATTTGCTTCCATCGTTTCATGCTATGTCGATGGCCGGTTGAGTTATGAGTTGCAAGATCCGATATTAGGCGACGGGGGAGTGCTTCGCCTGGAAGCTATAACTAACGGCGCCGGCCTGTGGGTTGAAGTTACAGCAGAGAAGGTGCGTGCAGGTCTTCGTCTGGTCTGGGCCTATGGCGGTGTAAGTGGCCGCAAGGGATCGAGAAGCGGCGACATAGGTTGCGAGAAGCAGCCGGTTACTGAGTTTTTTCAACTCCGGCCGGAGGAATGCGCGGGCAATCAATGGACCATTGCATCCGCAAATACGGCGGAGGTGCAGGGTGGCAAGATTCGCCTGCGTGTTGAGAGTCCGCCAGATTCAAGTCTCCGGTTGGCCGATGCGGAGTTATGGAATGCCGGCTGGCCAAAGCTTTGGAACGCGCCGGTGCCGGAGCGGCCTATATTGATCGGCCAAGTAACAATAAAAGATGCGCCGTTGTATCTGCGTGTCTCTGTTCTAGCCGGCGCGCTGGTGCCGTCCAATCAAGCAGCAGCGCTGCCCGAGGCCCATGATGGCGCGGCATTTGAACGCAGGCGCGCCGAATTGTCGGCCACGGCGCGGCGCGTGCGTTGGACCACGCCCGACCCGTTTCTCGATGGGATAAGTAGCGCGCTGGGCATTGCGGCCGACGCGCTGTGGGATGAATCGCAAGGCTGCCTGATGCATGGGGCCGTGGCCTGGCGGGTGCCGCTGGCAGGCTGGCGTGGGCCGTATATGTTGGATAGCCTGGGCTATCACGAGCGCATGCGGCAGCATCTTCGCCATTGGATTGCCCGTCAGAATACTTCGCCGGTAACAAACGGCTCGGCAGGCGTGACTACTAAGTCGGGTTTCAGTGGGATCGTGGAGGCAACCGGTTCTACAGATCCTGGCAGCCACGGCGCGCGCACCGAAAATCTGCTGCACTCGGCGGGAGATCTGAGTCACAACCATTACGACATGAATCTGGTGTTCTTCGACGCGCTGCTGCGACATCTCCGCTGGACGGGGGATCTGGCGTTTGCGCGCGAGGCCTGGCCGGCTCTGGAATTGCATGCGGCATGGGAGCGCCGGCTCTTCCGCCGCGACTATGGAACAACAGATAAACCGCTGCCGCTATACGAAGCTTATGCCGCCATCTGGGCCAGCGATAACTTGCAGTACAATGGTGGCGGCGCGGCGCATAGCTCGGCCTATAACATATTTCTCAATCGCCGCATGGCCGAGCTGGCGCGGCTTATCGGCAAGCCCGCTGAAACCACCGCGGCTTACGCTGCCGAAGCGGATGCGATTGGCAATGCGATGCGCGAGTTGCTTTGGATGCCGGAGCGCGGAGCTTTTGCCGAAAGCTGCGAATGGCTGGGCGAACGGCGCCGCATCGATAACCCCGCCGTCTGGACTGTATATCACACCATTGATAGCGAAGTAACTACGGCGAAAGAATCCTGGCAGATGGCGGCCGAACGGCTTCGCTCGCTGCGCCGGATTCCTATCACCGGCGATGGCGTGCCTGAGGATGCCGGATGGCAGATAAGTTGTTCCGGCTGGCAGCCGTATGTATGGTCGTTGACGCTTCTCGTGCTGGCGGAGAATCTGGCGGCTGCGCTGGCGCTCTTTCAAGCGGGCATGGCCGAAGAGGGGTACGGCCTGTTACGCGGTAGTTTGTTGGATGCAGGTTATCGCGGTCTATGTCCGGGGAACTTTCCTATGTTGCTGCAACTCGATCCGCACCGGCAGGAGTCGCAACGGGATTTTGGCGATCCTATAGGTTGTGTCTCGCGCGCGCTGCTGGAAGGGCTTTGGGGCGTGCAGCCCGATCTGCTGGATGGCCGCCTGTGGCTGCGCCCGCAATTGCCATCAGCATGGGAGGGTGCGGAACTGCATCATCCGGAATTGGAGTTGACTTACCGGCGCGAAAATAATCATGAGAGCTGGCAACTAACTCCGCGCTTTGCCGAGGTTGTTGAAATTGTATTGGAGCTGCCGGCCCGCACCGTCGAACTTCCCGAGGTGCGATTGAACGGGCAACTTACAGCAGTGCTGTTTGTTCACGAGGCAATCGGCAGGCCGCGAATTTTGGTTAAAGCGCCAGCGGGAATGAAGACTTATCAATTCGATCTTCGCTGGCAAGGCGCGCCGCCTGTCGTGCGCGGCGGTGAAGCGATGACTTGTACGGTTGGTCATCCGGTACCGTGGCCGAAAGAAATGTCAGTTGACCAGATCGACGATCCGCAAGGATGCTTGCAAGATGGCGTTGCGCGCCAAGCGGGCAGATATACGGTTTTTGTTCTACAAAGCGCGCGGGATTGCCGTTATTGGTTGCCGGTTGAGTTGCGGATCGCGGAAGAAAAGCGCCAGCCTATTGTAACGCCGCCGGCTGCGATGCAATATGAGCCTGTTCCGGTCGATTCATTCTTTACCGGAGATGCCCGCGAAATATTTTCGCGGAGTTACTCCCAGCCGCGCTCCGGGCTTTGTTCGTTGTATCTTCCCGATGGACTTTTGGGCGGCTGGGCCAATATGAATGTTACCGCTACCATCGACGATGCGGGGCTCCGTGGCTGTAATGGCATGTTGCAATTGCCGGGCGGACTGCGGTTTCGCACTCCGGCGGGAGCCAGGGCGAGAAACTGCTGTTACCTATCGCAGTTCGCCAATGATCGAAAGACCGTGAGCATTCCACTTAGCGGCCATGCCCGGCAGTTAGCGTTGCTGCTCATCGGCACCACGTATCCACAGGCGACCGGCATGCCGCATGCCAGTGTGCGTGTGACGTATCGGGATGGAAATCTTCCCGCGACGGTTTCAGAGTTATGTAGTCCGCAACAGTGGTGGCCCGTCGAACAGGATTATCTCGTTGACGACTACTTATTCCGCCTGGACGGGGAAGGCGAGCCGGAGCGGCCATTGCCCCTGCGCGTCGATCTGCTCACCGCACGCCCGTGCCCGCTGCTCCGTTCCGAGCTGCGCGGCAAAGGCGGCCCAATCAAGGGCGGCGCGGCTTTCGTCGTACAAATTGACTTGGATGCCAACAGGGAATTATCCGCGGTGGAGCTTCACTGCGGACTTTACGGCGTCGTGATGGGAGTGTTGGGCATTACGCTTGTCCGTTGAACAGAACGTAGAGGCAATCATCTGCCAGGGAGAGTGGCTTTGGTGGGCGGCCAGATCTGACGGGTAATATGAGCTCTACCTTAGAAGGTGGATTCCCAGGTTCCGCAGAGAGCTGGGAATTGCGATGCGGTTTTTCTGCTATTCCAGGTTTTTTTCTATGCAGACCAGCCTCACCCGCCGATAGAGCGGACTACTTTTTGCTCCGCCCCATGGGCCTGTTTTTGCTCCGCATTTGACAACATGCTTGCAAATGCCGTAATAGACATTTACAAAGCGATTGCACACGAGAGAAGTAGGAGCGGAGAACAAAATGGCTATTGTCAGAGAATTCGACAAAGCAAGAAACACCGTCATTTTTCTTTACAAAGGGCAACCGATAACTCCGGAAATCGACACAACGAACCCGGAGCAGATTCTGGATGTTCTCTCGCTTGCTTTAGAGAAGGCATATCAGAAATTGAGAGATGCCGAAATCGAGTAGCCGCTTTTCGGGGCCGGGTGGCGCAGGTCTGACCCTGTCGAGATGAAGATGTTTCCCAGGCGCCGCTTTGGGCGCCTGGGAAAGCAAAATGTCAGCATCGCAATTCCCAGGTCTGAAAATCCAGATAATGCGCACCCCACCTTTACGATCTCTGCGCGCTACGGTACCCGGCCACAACGGGTGAATTTATTTTTCTTCTGCCGCGATTCCTGCATCGACGGCGGCTTTCATCACGCCGCATTCGGTAAAGAAGTGGACAAGACCGGCAGAGAGCGTGCTGCCTTGCACGGCTGCTGCGGTATCTTCGCGGGTAGCAAAGAGGGCCGTGCCGGGCATGGTCGAGTTGGCTGGCGCGATGGCCTGGCGCTGTTCGCCGCTACTTTGCGCGCTGAGCAGCAGAGCCGCCAACTGGCGCGCCAGTGGCAGCGCGAAGCTTTCGGCGACGAAGACCATGTTGCCGCGCGTGACGATCAGGACCGGGCCTTCGCTGGTGGTGAAGAGCTGTTCCCCCGCGTCGGGGCTTGCGGTAGTGTCGCGGTGGACGCTGGAATATTTGCGGCCCAGATTGCGCGCGTAGAGTTTGGCGAAGGTTTCGGCCGAGTCCGGACTCTTCCAGATCGAAAGATAGAACAGGCCGAGCGACTTGGTGCTGGCCTGCTCGGCGGCGGTGGCCGAGCGCAACTGGCCGGCCCAATAGAGGCCGCCGCCCCAGGCCGGGGTCAGGTCGCGGGCCGAGTTTTGGCCGCCCAGCAGTTGAGTGAGAATGTGCACGTCGAGCTGGCCGATCTGGCCGATGTCGTAGGGCTTGTAGAGCGGGTCCACCAGCGGATGGATGTCGGGCATCAGCGGCACCGAGGGGCTGTGTTTGTGTTCGTACTCGCGGGGATTGAGGATCTCCCAGCTCGATGTGGGCGGATGGTCGAGCGCGCCGGTAAAGGCGGCTTCGCGGCCCTGGTCCATCCATACGTCCTGCTCAAAGCTGAGCCCTTCGCGATAGGGGAAGAGCATGGATTCACTGAGCAGCAGCGGCGCGCGGGCCATCACCGGCGCGTCGCCACTCGACTCCATCTGCCCGCGGATCACATCGATGACTTCCGGGTCTTTGACCAGGCTTTTACCCAGCGGCTTGAGGATGTAATCCATCATGACGGCCGTGGCCTGGCCCTCGGCCACCGAGTCGCGGGCGGTGTCCATCTCGTCGCGGACCAGGTGGTCGCGGTCGCTGGCCGCGTCGGTAGAAACATCGTTGGGCGTCTGGTTGTCCCATTTTTCCAGGTCGGCGTGCTGATCCTGCAGGGCGTGGGTCAGCTCGTGGGCCATCACCGGCTTCTGCTCTTCGGGATCGACCCAGTCCAGCAGATTCACGGTCTTGGTCTTCGAGTCGTAATAGGCCTCGATCTGTTCTTTTAAGAGCGCCAGCAAAAAGGGCTTGAGCTCGAAGTCGCGATCGAGCATGCCGAATTTTTTGAGAATGATTTCGTCGCGTTGCAGCCGCTTGGCGCCCTCGTCCTCGTTGAATTTCTGCTGAATGTAGCTCTCGACGGCCTCGCGCGTGGTGAGCTGGCGCTTGACCTCGCTTTTGATGGGCAGGCCGGTTTCCTGCGATGAGAATTTGATCAGCTCATCGACCAGCGAGAAGAGTTTCTGGGCCTGCTGGGGCGTGATATGGCGGCTGAATTGGGTGGTTGTTTTGCCGTCGTCGGCCGTGGCGATCGGCCGGTTTTGCGCGGCGGCGGCCGTGGCCAAGGCCAGGCAGAGGAGCGGGGCCAACATCGCCCGGCGCCAGTTACGATTCCCGTTTTTTCCCAGTTCGTTCATTCATTCCCCCTGCCGGTTTTTTGTCTCTGGCGCCGGTTCACACAGATCTGTTAGTTCAAGGCTATAATCAGAAAGCGGTTCCGTGCCAGTATCTGAGAAACGCAGGGCCGGACGCAGATGATCCCCATGGCTGAAACCGAACTTATCGCCCCTCTTCAGACCACCGTTCTGGTTGGTCTTCTGGAATCCACACACACCAAACACGAACTGGCCGTTTACCACGGCATGCAGACACCAAAGCGGTTAGACGCCGCCGAGGCAGAGATAGAAGCACTGGCCCATGGCGCGGCGATCCACGATCTGGGCTGGCTGCGGCGCGTCGCGGTGCGCGGCGACGACCGTTTCCGCTGGTTGAGCGGCATGGTCACCAACACCGTCAACGATCTGTTCCCCAACTCCGGCGCCTGGAATCTGGTGCTTGACGCGCAGGGCCACATTCAAGGTGACTTGACGGTCTGGCGTGGGGGCGAAGAGAACTCGCCGCTGCATCGCACTCCGGCCGGCAAAATGCCGGGCGATAGCCTACTGGGCACGCCTTTTGCCGGCGAGTCAGAGCTGGAGCTGGTGATTGCCGCCGACCAGACGGAAAAGCTGCTGGCTCATTTGAACAAGTTCATCATCATGGACGACGTGGAGCTGGTTCCTCTGGGCGGCGATCAGCCCGGCGAGCGCGGCTCGTTGACGGCGATCGGGCTGACCGGGCTGCTGGCCGGCGAGGTCATGGAGCGCGTGGGCCTGCCTGCGATAGCCAGCGAAATGGAAGCTGCCAGCGTGGAGTGGAACGGCTGGAACCTGCGGATTCTGCGCACGTATGGGGCGCTTGCGCCGCACTACGAGTTTTGGCTGCCGGCCGCCGGGCTGGCCAAGCTGTGGTCTTGCCTGCGCACCGGTGGCGCCTCGCCGGTAGGTTGCGAGGCTCTGGAAGCCTTTCGCATCGCCGAGGCCATTCCGGCCTATGGTGTGGATATGGTGGAGCGCGACCTGCCCCAGGAGACTTCGCAAACCCGCGCCCTGCACTTTGCCAAGGGTTGCTATCTGGGCCAGGAGATTGTCGAGCGCATCCGCTCGCGGGGTGGCGTGCATCGCCACCTGCGGCCGCTGGAATTGAAAGGGCCGCTGCCGGCCAGCGGTGCGGAACTGACCGCCGAAGACGGCAAGGTCGTGGGTGCGATCACCAGCGCGGCCAGCCTGCCGCTCAAAGGCGGCGCGCGCGTCTTTGCCCTGGCCATGGTACGCGCCGAGGCCGAGATTCGGCCCCAGAGCTTCCGCTACCAGGCGGCTGGCGCTGAGGGAGAGGCCACGATTTTAGCGGCTCCGCCGGCGTTGGCCTGAAGTTCTGCTTGCCGGGCTTTTTGAGGGAGCGGCTCTTCAGCCCAATCTCGGGCCCGGCAAACTATGCTGGGCGATAACCTTTGTGAATCGCTGGCTGGAAGAGCTTTTTAAAATGATTGAGATGAGCCATCCGGCCGCGAAATGAGAAACTGGAACTATGAGCGATACACCGAAATTCGAAGTGATCGACCGCCGCAAGTTGAAGGCGGAGGAAGAACAAGAGAGTACGCAGTCCGCAGCGAAGGCTCCCGAGCCGCCCGCGGCGTCTAAGCCGGGCGAGCCCGCCCCAGGCCCGCGCCTGGTGGTCAATGAGCCCAAGCCCGAACCCCCTGCGGAAGAGCCGCCTGCCGCCCATGCCGAGACCGGGTTGCCTCCAGCGCCGACGGCCGCCGAAAGCCGCGAGCAGAAGGCCGCCTACGATGCCTCGGCGCAGCGGCTGGAAGATATGATCCGCGCGCAGAATCCCACCGCCGGGCCGCAGCCGCCGGTCGAGTTTGGCCATCTGGTGCAGCAGCTTTATTTGACCGCGATGTTGCAGATGGGCGCCGGCACCCCCGAGGGCCAGCAGGCGCGAATCGATATCGTCGGCGCGCGCAACACCATCGATATGCTGGGCGTATTGGCCGAGAAGACGCGCGGTAATCTCTCCCCGGCAGAGAGTCATTTGCTGGAATCGGCGTTGTTCGAGGCGCGCATGGGATTTTTGGAACTGAGCACCATGGTGGCCATGCCCAAGGTTCCACCGCCAGCTCCCGTGAAGTAGTGAAAAAGCAGCTATTAGCTCTTAGCTCGCGCTGCTGGACTTGGTTGCATCGGCCGTTCACTTGGCAGCAGAGGCAGAAAGTTTTTGCGCCAACGTTGCAAGCCGCGGAATCATGCCGCCATAGAGCCGCCAAGTGTCAGGGCACGGCTTGAGCCGTGCCGAAGGTGCGGTCAAAAAACGGGGCTTGAGCCCTTGCGGAATCTTTCGCCGCGGCCAGACAGAGCACGAATAGCTAAAAGCCAGGAGCGAACTGCGAACAGCTAAACATGGATGCCACGCTGACATTTTTAGGGTCGGGAACCTCGATGGGGGTTCCCACGCTGGGCTGCGACTGCGCGGTCTGCACCTCGGCTGACGCGCGCGACCGCCGTCTGCGGCCCTCGGTGCTGCTGCGCTGGCACGATTCCGCCGCCGAGCGCAATGTTGTCATCGACACCGGTCCCGATTTTCGCGCGCAGGCTTTGCACGAGCGTCTCACCCACGTCGATGCCGTTCTCTACACGCATGCCCATGCCGATCACATTCTGGGCATGGACGATCTGCGTCCGTTGAGCTTTCTTACCTATCGCGCGAATGGGCTGATTCCGCTCTATGCCGACGCACGCACGGCGCGGGTGATGGAGACGATTTTTTCGTACACGCTGGCGCCCGGCGCGACCTATCCCAACCGCGCGCGCGTGGAGTTGAAGCCGCTCAAGGCCAGCAATCGCATCTTCGGCGCCGAGTTCCGGCCGGTTCCCGTGCTGCATGGCGAGCTGCCCATCTGCGGCTTCCGCTTTGGCAACGCGGCCTATCTCACCGACGTCAGCGATATTCCCGAAGAGAGCTTCGCGCTGCTGGAAGGGGTTGAGGTAATGGTGCTTTCGGCGCTGCGCCACAAGCCGCATGCCACGCACGCCTCGCTCGACCAGGCTGTCGCCTGGGCTCATCGCATCGGCGCGCGGCAAACCTGGTTCACGCACATCGCCCACGACCTGGGCCACGAAGTAACCAATCGTTCGCTGCCTTCCCATATCCAACTTTCGTATGACGGGTTGAGTGTGCCCATCGTGCTATGAGCCGCGCCACCATGCAGGTCTTCCGCTCGCTTGCAGAAATTCCTTCGGGCTACGGCCCCACCGTGGCCGCGGTGGGCAACTTCGACGGCGTGCACCTGGGCCATCGCGAAATTCTCTCCGCTGTCGCTGCCGAAGCCCGCGCCCTGGGTGGCCGCGCGGTCGCCGTCACCTTCGAGCCGCATCCGGAGCGGTTTTTGCGCCCCACCGCGTCGCCGCTTCTGCTCACGCCCTTGCCGGAACGGTTGCGCTTGCTGGCCACCACCGGCATCGATGCGGCTCTGGTTCTCAATTTCGATGCGGAACTGGCGCGATTGACGCCACGCGAATTTGCGCAACGGATTCTCGTCAACGCGCTTGGCCTGCGCAGCCTGCACGAGGGGCGCAACTTCCGCTTCGGCAAACATGCCGCGGCCGGCATCGCCGAGCTAACCGCCCTAGGCGCGGAGTTTGGTTTCGCCGTGCATGTGCATGAGGCGGTACATGCGCGCGGCCTCGAAGTTTCCAGTTCGGCCACGCGCGCGCTGGTGGCCGCTGGCGATATGCGCCGCGCCCGCTGGATGCTGGGCCGCCCCTTCGCTGTCATCTCTCGCCAGGCCTTGGGCCGCGGCATCGGTACGCGTCTGCTGGTGCCTACGGTGAATCTTGCCGCCTACGGCGAACTGCTGCCGGCCTTCGGCGTTTACGTTACGCGGCTCAAAGTCAACGGCCGCGCCTTCCAGGCCGTGACCAATGTTGGCAACCGGCCCACCTTTGGCGAGGCTTCGTTCTGCGTCGAATCGCACATCCTCGACTTCGAGCCCATCGAGATCGGCGACGCGCCGGTCGAGCTTGAATTTCTCCTGCGCTTGCGCGGAGAGATTCAGTGGCCCTCGCCCGAGGCGCTCAAGGCGCAGATCTTCAAGGATGTGGCGCGGGCGCAAAGATACTTCCGGCTGGCCGAGTGATTCGTTAAGGTTTGATTCCCGCCGACTCTTCCGCTCGCGCTGCAAGCGTGTTCTGAATGAATTCGCGAATCAACCGTTCGTCGCCTCGGCCAATGAGACGGCCAATACCTGGAAGAATGAAACCCCAGGCGACTAAAGCGAGTGGAACAATAATTCCTACCCAATTGTCGTTATTTGCATTGCTACTGTGATGCAAATAATCCGATAAGCTAAGGATGAAAATCGGTATTCCGATGATTGTGACAATCAACAACCATAGGCGCATGAACAGTTTTATCCTTTTTCGCATTTCGAAATAACCTTCAATTCGCGTTCCTCCTGCTTCTGGTGACAGACGGGCATAAAACTGTGGCGCAAAATCATTTCTGCTGAACAACGAAGGGCGTTTACGCAGCCAAAATGAGTCCTGGTCCCCTTCACCGAGAATGGCATTGCAGCCTTTGTATCCGGAGAACGAGAAGAAAGTCCACTGTTCTGCATCTATGTTCCTGCGCAAAGTCTCTGCCAAAACGTCTGGCGAAAACGCGGAATGGAAGACAAAAACTTTCCGGCTCATGATCGATTCATTTTACTTCGAAGAGCCTTGAGCGCCGCGATGATTTCGTCCGGATCTACTGGATTGACTTCAAGTAGGCGACGATCTGCCAGCGTTCGGTCTCGGGCAGTGCGGTCCACGAGGGCATCTCGCTGCTGCTCACGCCCTGGCGCAAGAACCACTCGATGTCGCCAGCGGTAGCCTGGCGCAGCCGCGCGCCGCGCAGCGCCGGATAGCTTGCATTGCCGCGCGCCTCTTCGCCGTGGCATTGCAAACAATGCGTGTGGTAGCCGGCCGCGCCCAGGGCAACTGCTTCGGGCTGGCCGGCGAAGGGATTCGCGCGCAGGTGGTCGGCGGCGGGCACTTGTTCCCAGCGATGCACGAAGTAGTAGAGCGTGAGCGCCGCAAAGATGCAATAAAATCCGCTGACTGAAACCAGCGCCCGCGCGTCGGCCGCGCCGGTGCGGAAGACCAGCCAGAGAAAGATCATCGCCGCCAGCGTGACTGCAGCCGAGATGGTCAGCGAGCGGTCGAAGCGCCAGGGAGTGAAGAACAAACCCAGCGCGCTGGGCACAGTGGCCTGAATCATCATGGCGCCGGAGATGTTGGCCAGCGCCAGTTGCTCCTTGCCTTGGCGAACCCAGATGATGGCGTTGACCGTCTCGGGCAACTCGGTGGCAATGGGGCTTAGCAGCAGCGCGGCCATTTGCGGCGGCCAGTGCAGCGCCGTGCCGATGGCGCCCAGTTGCAGCACGAAAAGATGCGAGGCATAACCGATGACCGCGAGCGCAAGAAGCGTTTGCGCGGCAGCCCAGCCGAGCGTGGGATGGGCGGCATGAATCTTCAGCGGCTCAAGATCGCTCGCGTGCGCCACGTTGTCGCGGGCCTTGATCTTTTTTGAGAAGTAAATCGCATAGACGGCCAGCAGCAGCAGGCCGAAGAGCGGTTTCATGGGGAAGGCCACCATGCCCAGCAGCAGATTGGCGGCGAAGATGGGCAGAAAGACGGCCTGATCGTGTCCAATGCCGCGAATATCGGCGGCAACGCGGCGGTCTTGGCGCTGAAGCCCGCGCCAACTGAGCAGCAACGCGCCGCCCAGCGCCGCATAGGCCAGCGTGGCCAGTACCAGCGGCCCGCCCAGTGCCGCGCCCACGCCCAGATCTTTCTGGCTGGCGTTGCGGCCAAAGACGACGGCGATGAAGGTGACGGAACTTTCCGGCAACGCGGTGCCAAAGGCGGCCAGCACGGCTCCCACGGCCATCGAACCAAGTTGCAGCCGCTTGCCGCACCACTCGATCCCGTTGACGAAATACTCGCAGGCCCAATAGATTGCCGCGGTCGAAAGCAGAAATAAAAGTAGAGTCGTGGGCATGCGTTGGTGGATTCTGGCGGCTGTCGAGCGGCGCTTCTTTCAGTCTATTGCAACGATCGGGCGGCCATGCGCGCTGCGTTAGCTGACAGCGAGTTGTACGTTTTTGGTTTTGGCGCGGAAGTTTTCGGTCTGGTCGTGGGCGCTGTGCGTGCGTTTGGCCCAACAGCAGTGTCAGGCTTGCCGGAGGCGTCGTCCACCTGATCCGGCATATCGTCGCTGGGGAACTGCTCGTTGGGATTGCCGGCGATGGCCACGCGCATGAAATCCATCCAGATGGGCAGCGCGGCAACGGCGCCGGTCTCTTTTTCGCCAAGCGACTGGCGGCTGTCGTAACCCACCCAGACGCCGCAGGTGATCGAGGGCGAAAAGCCCAGGAACCAGGCGTCGGTAAAGTCCGAGGTCGTGCCGGTTTTGCCGCCCAGCGGATGATTCAACTGCCGGGCCGCGGCGCCGGTGCCGTGATCGACGACGCCGCGCAGCAGCGTCATCATGGTGCGCGCCGTCTGTTGGTCGATGACCTCGTTGATCTCCGGCGCTTCTTGCCAAAGCGCGATGCCGTCGGCGTTGGAAACCTTGCGGATCAGCCGCGGCGCCACGCGAATGCCGTCGTTGGGAAAGACCGCGTAAGAGGCTACCTGCTCTTCGAGCGTGATCTCGACCGCGCCCAGCGCGATGGGCAGATAGGCGGGAATATTCGAGGTAACGCCGAAGCGGTGGGCCATGTCGATGACCTTGTGAATGCCCACCCGGTCGGCCAGCTTGAGCGCGGGAATATTGCGCGATTCGGCGAAGGCGTTGGCCACCGTCATCGCCCCCTTGTAGTCGTTCTCGTAGTTGTGCGGCGTGTAACCGCCAAAGCTCACCGGCCCATCGACGATGATGTCGGTAGGCTTGACGCCGTCTTCAATCGCGGTGGTGTAGACGTAGGGTTTGAAGCTCGATCCGGTCTGCCGCTGGGCCTGCGTGGCGCGGTTGAAGACCGATAGCGAGTAGTCGCGGCCGCCCACCATGGCCAGCACATCGCCGGTCGCGTTGTCGATGGCCATCAGCGCGCCCTGCGCGCCAGAGTCCTGCTCGAGCGTGGCATGACGCGGGCCGCTTCCGGCCGCCGCGCTCAGATGCACGTAAATAATGTCGCCGGGCTTGGCCAGATCGCCGCCGCTGTGCTGGCCGGTCCACTGCCAGTCCTGCGCCGCGAGCACAACTTCATCGCCGGGCTGGTTGGGCGGGCCAATGCGCGCGCGAATCTCCTGCGGCGCGACATGCGTTACCAGCGCATGAATGTAGTCGCCGGGGTTGGCCTCGATCGCCCAGTCGGGATGGCGGTAGTTCTCCATCGTCGCGCCGGTGGAAAGAATGTTTTCCAGCTTGCCCTTCCATCCGTGGCGGCGTTCGTAGGTAGCCACGCCGTTGGCAACGGCGCGGTTGGCCTCCTGCTGCAAGTCGAGATCGAGCGTGGTGTCCACGCGCAGGCCGGCCTCGTGCACCTCTTCGGCGCCAAAGTGCTTTTCCAGTTCGCGGCGGATCTCTTCCTGATACCACGGCGCCACCGCGCCCGGCGGCTGCGAAAGATGCAGCCCCAGCGGAGTGTTGCGCGCCGCCTCGGCCTGTGCGTGCGTGATCGCGTGGTCTGCCTCCATCTCGCTGATCACCAGATTGCGCCGGCGCAGGGCGCGGTCCGGGTTCAGAATCGGCGAGAAAGCCACCGGCCCCTTGGGCAAACCGGCCAGCAGCGCCGCCTCGGGCAGATTCAGATCCTTGGCGTGCTTTGAAAAATAATATTGCGAGGCCGCCTCAAAACCGTACATGCCGCTGCCCAGATAGATCTGGTTGCCATAAAGCGTGAAGATCTGCTGCTTGGTGAAGCTGCGCTCGATCTGCACCGCCAGATAAGCCTCCTGCAGCTTGCGCATCGCATTGCGGTCCGAGGAGAGAAAGAGGTTGCGCGCCAGTTGCATGGTCAGCGTCGAGGCTCCCTGGGCGCGGCCGTGCGAGCGGATATCGTGCCATGCGGCGCCGGCGACGCGGAAGACATTGATGCCCCAGTGCGACTCGAAATTTTTGTCTTCGATCGAGATCACGGCCTGGCGCAGCACGGGCGCAAAGTCGTCGTAGCCGGCAATCTCGCGCCGCTCCAGCGCGAACGAGCCCACGATGCGGCCCTTGCGGTCGTAGAGATCGGTGGTCGTCGAGGGCCGGTACTTCTCCAGATCCTTGATCTGCGGCAGATCGACGGAGTAGACCAGCGTGAGCCCGGCCAGCGAGCCGGTCAGCGCGGCCAGCAGCAGCATGGCAATCAGAATCGAGCGTCCGGCCAGCTTGCGGCGGCGCTGCGGCGACATCGGCGGCTTGCCGGCAGGCGGCCCGTCGCCCTCCGGCACCTCTGGATCGCGTTCAATGCGCGCCGGCTTGCTTGGGGCTGGTTTGGCGACAGAAAAACTCCGCTCGGTAGATGGAAAGCGTGGCTTGAATTGCGGTTCAGCCTGCGCTTCCGGCTTAGGCGCGGCATGCGCGTCCATCTGCGGCTCCAGACGCAGGCCGGTGCGCGGCGCGGGCCGCTCGAAAGGGGGCTGATTGGAGGCGGTTGCCAAAGTGTTTCAGGCCTCATGCGCGCCTGTCCGCGGAACTGCGGGACGGCTGCTCCTTTCAGGCTAGCATCGCCCACAACCGCTGCGGCAACATGACCGCACGTCGCGCACCAAAGCGTGCAAGAGCGGGAACGAAAATGCCAGATGGGAGGTGGCGAATGCGGACGCGAAAGATTTTTTCGAGCGACTTTTCATGCTTGCCGATGCGGGCTTGAGGAGTCGTTGCGATACAACTTCCCTAGGCTTGTGCCGGGACAAAAATAAAACGCCCGCAGGGAATCTGCGGGCGTTCTGCAACGTGTTCCAGCCATACCGCGTTAGCTGCTCTTGGCCTTCAGCAACTCCAGTGCCTTGTTGAGCTGCTCGTCGTTGGTAGAAGACGGTATGGGCTCATTGTCGTCCACCGGCGAGTTGACCTCGACGGTCGGTTTTACCGCATCGTCCTCGATCTTTTTGCCGTCGGGGGTGGAATACTTGGCTACGGTGAGCATCAGCGCGCCACCGTCGGGCAGATCGATGGTCTTGAGCACCGCGCCCTCGCCAAAGCTGCGCTCGCCGACCACGTCGCCGCGCTTGAGCCCGCCAATGGCGGCGGCGGTCAACTCGGGCGCTCCGTAAGTGCCGCGGTTGATCAGCACCGCCAGCGGAGCGTTGGTCAGGCATTGCGCCGCATCGGCATTGAAGGTCTGCAGGGGAAACTTCTGGCCTTCCAGCGTGGCCATGGTGCCCTGTTTCAGAAAGAGATTGGCCAGCTTGAGCCCCTGCTGCAGGTCGTCGCCGGTGGTGTTGCGCAGATCGAGCAGAATTTTGTGGTTGCCGCCCACCGCCTTGATGCGGGTAGCGAGGTCGTTGACCCGCTCGGCGGTTAGCACGCCGGGCTTGAGATAAAGAATGGTGGCGTTCTCGTAAAACTGTTCGCCGAGCGCGGGCGTGGCCTGCGCGGCGCGGGTGAGCACGATCTTGTCCGGATCGGACTTGAAGGGCCGCACCACCGAGAGCGTGACCGTGGAGCCGGGTTTGCCAGAGAGCATAAAGCGGATCAGCGCCAGGGGCAGATCGTGCGTCGATTGGCCGTCGACCAGGTCGATCACATCGCCGTCGCGCAGATGTTGCGCATCGGCCGGCGAGCCAGGCAGCACATTGACTATGGTGGCGTAGCCAAAGCGCTTGGAGACGGTGATGCCCACCTGCGCGTTGTCGGTAGCCGGCCGCTCGCGGTAGACCTTGTACTCGGCCGCGGTCAGGTAGCTCGAATCCGGATCGAGGGAGCCCAGTAGCCCGTGCAACGCGCCTTGCGTTACCTGGGGAATGTTGGGCTCGGTCACATAGTAGTTCTGAATCTTGCGCAGCACATCGGCGTAGACGCCTACCTGGCGGTAAGCGGCATCTTTTTCATCGCCGGCATAGACGCCGATCCAACCCAGTTCGCCTAAAATGTAGCCGGTGCCGAGGCAGGCAAAGATGATCACCGAGACGGCAAAGACAATTCGTTGAAAGATTCGCGACACACACACCACCGGGAGCGGCCACAAGAGGATCCGGACCACCCACACCTTATAGACGCAATCATATCGTAAGCGGTGTGTCGTCGTCGGATGATTTCGTGCGGCGGATTGCAAAGAAAAGGGTTATCGAACCACTTTGGGCTCTGAAGATCGGCTTGCGTCCGCGGCGGGCCTGAAGTTTGCACTCCGCTGCGTTGCGACGCAAATGTTTGCAGCCGTATTTGCGGACGAATTTACACGATCTCTAAAAACTCCGTAATTTTTCCAGATGTTTCCTGTGTATGATCTGCTAAACCGTTTCAGTCGATATGGGAAACGGAAATCGAATCAGGATTGGAGATAGTTATGTGTGATTCCAATCAGAGCCGGGAGTTGGATTGCTATATCAAAGAGTTGGAACTGCTTCAGTCTGAAATGGACCAGCGTTTGGCCAGACAGGCCAATTCTTTTTACATCAGCGCCACCATCATTGCGGCAGTGATAGCGGGTATCGCGATCATTTTGGCTAAGCCCGAGAATTCTTCTTCACCCCTCGCGATCAACCAGCCATGGATCTATGTTGTCCTGCTTGTGTTTCCATGCCTGATAATGCCTCTTGCCGGATTGTTTTTCGATGACGATATGGTGCGGGGCGTTACCGTGCTTCACATTCATGACAGAATTATTCCCGGAATTCGATCGTGCTTGAAAAAACTGCAAGGTAAAGAGCCGCCGGTATTTTACGGAACCATTTCCGACCGTTTCCGCTTTCTAAAAAGACTGCGTATACCTTGTCCGCGCATGGCCTCGCATGTGCGCCGTTTTTTGTTTGCATTGCCTTTTTTCGTGGCAGTACTGTCGTTCGTGGGTTTTCTGATCAATGTGCCTTCAAAACCAGCGCAACTCTGGTTCACGATGTTGGTGCTTGCAGTTGTTGACGTTGTGTTGGCTGTGTTGCTGGTGTGGATGTGGCTCAATGCCGAGCGGACATGGAGTATTACGCACAAGCATTTCCGGCGTAACAAGGATAACGTAAGCGAAAAAAGCTCGGGAACGGACGATGCATCGCTGCGTCAGGCGCAGTCGGTTGTGTAATTTTTAACGAGCGCTTTTCGCGTCGAAGTTAAGATCGGCCGAAGCCGGAACGCTCCACGGATGCTCTAAAACAGGAAGCATCCGTGAAGCGCTGCGGGATCTTTGCTGTTGGTTAGTTGCGCCGGGCCGCTGTCTGGATGACCGCCGCAACGTGCAGCTTGATTCACGTGATGCGATTCCATCCTTCAGCACATAACGTTTGAAGAATATGTCACCCCTTTATTGTGCCGAACATAAGGATGAACCAGCTGAGCACGGCCCTTGTGGCTGCAATTTGCTCTCTCTATTTTGAATTCTGGAATCTTTATTTTGATTTGAAAAATCAATAGGCCAATGGCTATGGCCTAGCGTACTACGGAGAAGATGGCCCGCCACCGATGAACAGTGACAAGGGCTTGAAGGTTGATTGATGACCCTGCACGGCGAGCACGCGCAGACTGGTAAAAAAGTGAGAGCGATAACCATTCCAGTAAAGATGAAGATTGCCACAAGCAGCACGAACCGTAGTTTATTTCCCGTAGCCCATTGGATGATCATGTTGCCGCCTTACTGTGTAGGAGAGAAGTTTCATTGTAACCACCCGAAAACCAAGGGCAGGTTCACACTCATGCTCTGACCAACGAGCGGCACCCGGTTTCTCTGGCTTTGAATCGGAATCAATTGTACGCCGCGGCGCGAATCACCGTGTCGAACGCCGGCTTGGTTTTGCCGTTGCGGTCAAAGAGCAGCGGATAGTTGGTGCGGCCGGCGATGGGCCAGTCGTTGAGCCACGAGTCGCCGTCGCTGATGCCCCAGAAGGTGACCCGCTGCAGGTCGGCGCGGTGCTTGGCGAAGACCTGGAAGAGCGCCTGGTAGCGGTCGGCGATCTTCTGCTGCGCCTCTTCGGGCAGGCCCTTGGCGTAGGGATTCAGCGCCGGGTCTTGCGCGAGCTTGAGCGTCACGTCGGCGGTCGGCCCATGGCCGGGCAGGGGAAGTATATTGATGTCCAACTCCGAGATGGCGACCTTCACGCCCAAAGCGGCGAAGGCGGTAATTGCCGCGTCTTCTTGCTCGGCGGTAGGCGAATCGGGCTGCAGGTGAGCCTGGATGCCGACCACTGCAATCGGAATTCCCCCGGCCTTGAGCTTTTTCACCAACGCGATGGCGCCGGCCTGCTTGGCGGCAAATTCGATGTTGTAGTCGTTGTAGGTGAGCTGCGCCGCCGGGTCGGCCTCGTGCGCGTACGCAAAGGCCTTTTCGATGTAGTCGGGGCCGATGATCTTGAGCCACATCGACGGGCGCAACGTGCCGTCGTCGTTGAGCGCCTCGTTGACCACGTCCCAGCTCTGGATCTTGCCCTTGTAGCGGCCGACCACGGTCTGAATGTGTTCGCGCAGCCGGGCGAGCAGCGCCTCGCGCCCCAGCAGGTTGCCCTTGTCGTCGCGAAAGACCCAGCCGGGGACCTGATTGTGCCAGACCAGACAGTGGCCGACGGTGAACAGATGAAACTCCTGGCCGAGGGCGACGTATTGGTCGGCGAGCGTGAAATCGTACTTGCCCGGCTGGGGATGAATGCGCTCCCACTTGAGGGCGTTCTCCGGCGAGATGGAGTTGAACTGCTCCTTGAGAATCGCGTCGCCGCGCGCATCGCTCCCAGAGATTTGCGCCGCGTTGATGGCCGCGCCGATGGGGAAGTCGTTTTTGTAGGCATCCTTCAATGTAGTGGGTGCCTGGGCCGCGGCGCTGGCAGCGAGAGCGGCGATCAGTGCGGATTGCGCGAAGATGAGAGTTTTCGTCAGCATGATTCCTCCCGGCAGAGGTTGGTGGCGAAGCTGCTGCCAGCGTGGCCTATTCATCTTGTCCAGGGGCTAAAGCCCCTTAATCGATGGGCGGATTTAATGTACGGGCTAAAGCCCGTACCCTTCAAACACCGGCTTTGTCAGAGCATCTTTCAGCTTGTGGTCTGATACGAAGGTTGATGAAATAGCTACGAGCCGCGGTTTCAGGCCACTGATCACTGACCGCTGATTACTGTTGCGTAGCCTTTGCGTCGCTCGGTTAGTTCGTCAGCGATCTTCTGGTTGACCTCGCGGTTGATGGGATAGAAGAGCAGACAGAGGGCGGCGGCCAAAAATGCCGCGCCCGCATAGACCGAGGCGGTTAGCCGGATGCCCTCGAGCGCGTGCGCGGACTGAGCCGCGGCCGTCGAGGAGTAGCCGTAGAGTGCCAGCAGCCAGCCGGCGACGGCTCCGCCCATCGCCACGCCCACCCATAGGGCAAAGACCACGGCCGAGATCACGGTGCCCGTGGCGCGGCGGCCCGTCTTCCACTCGCCGTAATCGGCTACGTCGGCCATCATCGACCAGAGCACGGGCCCGGAGCAGCCAAAGATAAACTGGCGCAAAATCTCTGTGTAGAAGATTGGACCGTATGGGATCTGAACAGCGTAGTTGAATAAACGGATGCTACATAATGCCGTGCTCGTAGTGGATATGCAGAAAAGCGCTACGGTGAACATGCCGGTCAGCAACATGCTCCAGAAAAACAGCGCACGCTTGCCCATCTTTTTTACCAGCGCCGTCGAGCAGGTGACGCCCACCAGCAGCGCGATCAATCCGAAGCCGTTGAACCAACTGAAGAGCAACCGGTTGCCGGCCAGATTCTCAAAATAGGGCAGCATCACGTTGCCACGGATCAGTAGCGCGCTGAAGTAAAAAACCGTGACCAGAAAGAGCATGACCCACGGGCGGTTGCGGACAAGGTCGCTCAAATCGCGTGTAACGGAGCTCTTCTGGCTGGCGTCGGGTTGAATTCTTTCTTTGGAAACGGCGAAGGCGACGAGGAAAAAGATGATGGAAAGCGCGAGGAAGCTGCCCATCGTGAGTTGATAGCCCTTGGCGCTGTCGCCCGCGCCCAGATATTTGACCATGGGCACGGCGAGTGCGCCGACGATGAAGCCGGCGGAATTGGCAAAGAACTGGCGGTAGCTGGCGATGGCGTTGCGCTCGTTGGGGTCTTCGGTCATTACGCCGGTCAGCGAGGCGTAGGGCACGTTGTTGGCCGCGTAGATCAGCCGTAACAGCAGATAGGTGCTCCATGCGTAGACGAGCTTGCCGAAGGGGCTGAAGTGCGGCGTGGTGAAGGTGAGAATGCCCACGATGCCGAAGGGAAAAGCGGTCCACAGCAGCCAGGGCCGGAACTTTCCCCAGCGCGTGCTGGTGCGGTCGGCGATGACGCCCATGACGGGATTGAAGGCCGCCGAGCCCAGACCCACGGCGAGAAACATGGTGCCCGCTTCGGCCGGGGTCAGTCCATATGTTTTGGTGTAGAAATCCAGTTGCAGAACCATCAGCGCCTGAAAGACGAAGTTGGCTGCAAGGTCGCCCAAGCCGTAGCCGAATTTTTCGCGGAAAGATAATTTCTCTGTCATTGCCGCCTCGATCTATGCCGGCGCTGCCGGACTTACTCAGTTACCCGCAGAATCAGCTTCTGCAAATCCTCGTTGCGCGACGAAGTGCCGACCATCAGCTCGAAGTCGCCGGGCTCGACCACGTAGTCCATATTGATGTCGTAGAAGGCCAACTGCTCGGGGCCGATGTCGAAGGCCACGGTCGTCGTCGCGCCGGCTTCGAGCCAGACCTTTTTAAAGCGCTTGAGCTCCTTGACCGGCCGCGTGACCGAGCTGACCAGATCGCGGATGTAAAGCTGAACAGTCTCGCTGCCCGCGCGCTGGCCGGTGTTGGTCACTTCCACCAGCAGCCTTGTCGCACCATCGCGCGCGATTTTTTTCTTGGTCAACCGCAGGCTCGACAGTGTGAAGCTGGTGTAGCTGAGCCCGTAACCGAAGGCGTAGAGCGGCGAGACCTCGTCCCACAGGTAGCCGCGCCGCGCCGAGGGCTTGTGGTTGTAGTAGATGGGTAGATGGCCCACCGAACGCGGGAACGAGATGGGCAGCTTGCCGCTGGGGTTGAAGTCGCCGAAGAGCACATCGGCCACGGCGTGACCCGTCTCCTGGCCTAGATACCAGCACTCGAAGATCGCCGCGGCTTTTTGTTGGAGCGAATTGACGGAAAGCGGCCGCCCGTTGAACAGCAGCACGACAACCGGCTTGCCCAGCGCGGCGATGGCCTGGAACAACTCCTCCTGGCGGCCGATCAGATCGAGGTTGGTCCGGTCGCCCATGTGGTTCAGCGCCCAGGCTTCGCGCGAGGTCTGCTCGTTGCCGCCGATGGCCAGCACCACCACGTCGGCCTGCTTGGCGGCGGCGACGGCTTCGGCGATCAACTTGCGGTCTTCTTCGGGATCGCCCGGCACCACCTCGTCCTGATTCCAACTGCCACCGATGGTGATCTTGCAGCCCTCGGCATAAACCACGTTGACCTGGCCGCCGAGCTTTTCCTTGATGCCGTCGAGTACGGTGACATTGTGCTTGGGCACGCCTGAATAGCCGCCCAGCAGGCCGCGATGCGCATTGGGTCCAATCACGGCCAGTGTCTTGATCTTGCCGGCGTCGAGCGGAACCGCGGCGTTTTCGTTCTTGAGCAGCGTGATCGATTCGCGGGCCGCGGCGAGCGCCAGTTCGCGATGCTCCTGGCAGCCGGCCACCTGCTCGGCCTCGGCCGGATCGACGTACGGATCGTCGAACAATCCCATCTCGAACTTCCAATACAGCATGGGCGCAATCAGATCGTCGAGCTCGCGCTCCTTGAGCACGCCCTTGCGCACCAACTCGACCAGATGCAGATAGCAGTCCGGATCGGGCAGCTCGATATTGACGCCAGCTTTGACCGCCAGCGCGCAGGATTCCTTTTTATCTTTGGCGACAAAATGCCCGTGCGTGTCGGGCCGGTACCCCAGCTCCCAGATGGCGTAATAATCCGAGACCACAAAGCCCTTGAATCCGAATTCCTTGCGCAGCACATCGCGCAATAGCCACTTGCTGGCGTGCGAGGGCACGCCGTCGATCTCGTTGTAAGAGGCCATCACGCTGATGGCGCCAGCCTCGCTGAGCGCCGTTTTGAAGGTCGACAAAAAGGTTTCGCGCAACACGCGCAGCGAGACGTTGGCCGGGGCGCAGTTCATGCCCGACTCGGGCTGGCCGTGGCCAACAAAATGCTTGAGCGTGGCAATCACGCGCCGCTTGTCTTTGAAGGTGGCATCGCCCTGAAAGCCGCGTACCGCCGCCACGCCCAGCCGCGCCACCAGATACGGATCCTCGCCGTAGGTCTCTTCCACGCGGCCCCAACGCGGTTCGCGGGCTACATCGACCACCGGCGTCAGCGCTTGGTGCGTTCCGCGCAGCCGGGCCTCTGCCGCCGTCATTGCAAAAAGCTTTTCAACCAACTCCGGATTGAAGCTGGCGCCCAGCGCGATGGGCTGGGGAAAGCTGGTGCCGTCTATGGCGGCGTGGCCGTGCAAACACTCTTCGTGAAAGATCACCGGAATGCCCAGCCGCGTGTTTTCCAGGAAAAATTTCTGGATGGCGTTGGTCAGCTCGGCCATCTGCCGCGCGTTGCGGCCCTTGCCGGCGTCGCTGGGCCGGCCCACCTGGCCCAGGCCGCGCTTGTCTTTGAAGGCCTTCTTGGCCTTCGCTGGATCGAAGTTCCCCTCGGTGTCGACTAGCGTCTCAGCCTTTTTTTGCCAGACGCACTGCATCTGCGCGGCCTTTTCTTCCAGCGTCATCCGCGATAACAGATCCTTGACCCGTTTCGCGGATGCCATGCCGGAATTCTTGTAAGCAGGAAGTGCGGAGCTGCGCGAGGTGCGGCTTGCCGGGGGTTTCTTCATGAGTTTTGTTCCTTAAAGAGTAAGAGATGAAGCGAGGGGGGGTGGCAAAGGCCGATCGTTTTCCGCTGGGAAGAAAATCGTCCGATCAAAAGATCATGGGCAACGGTCGAAGGGCCGGCGAGATTGCTCTCGGGCGGTACCGGAATGCGCGAATTTGATCGAAGGGCCGATGCCATAGCGAATACTTGCAGCGCAGGGAGCGCTTGTCCGCCGGTTTTCATATAGAAGTCCGCTGCGGGCATTCCTCACTGGTTGCAAAACAGTGTATCCGCCAGATAGACGGATGGCAAGTAGAAAAGCGATTTTCTTGAGGGTGATTCACATGATTTGGCGCGGAGGGCAGGGTGTAGAACCCGTCTGAGCCTTTTCATTATTGTGGTGGAGGGCGTAACTATCATGAGATCGAAGACCATTCCGGATTTCTTCCCGAAGAAGCGCGGTGAGAGAACGGCTTAACAATTCGTTGCTAGGTTTGCTAGGGTGTTTCTATGCAAAAAAAGTGGAGTGCGCAACAGTTTGCAGCGGAACGGGCGCCAGGCGCCGGTGTCTTGCTGGCGGCGGTTTGTTTATTGACCGGGATAGGTCCGCTGCGGGCGCAGGCGATTGACCGCGTCGTCTCCTGCGATGGCTCGCCGACGGCGCTGGAAATCGCTGGCCACCGGCAGGCGCTGCCGGTCTATGTCGCGCCCGGCGAGCCGGAGACGCTGCAGCTTGCCGCCGATCTTTTTGCGGGCGATGTGGAGAAGGTTACCGGCCTGCGTCCGCGCGTCGTGCATTCCCTCGATGGCGTCACCGATGCGATTGTGCTGGCCACCGTCGATCATGTTTCGGCTCCGTTGCAATCGCAACTGGCGCTCGATTCGCTGCGCGGCAAATGGGAGAGCGCGCAGGTAACGACGCTCGACCACGCGCTGCCGGGTTTGCATCACGCGCTGTTTATCGTGGGCAGCGACCGGCGTGGCGCGGCCTATGCGCTATTGCAGCTTTCGCGCGGCATGGGCGTTTCGCCGTGGAACTGGTGGGCCGATGTCCCCGTGCAGCATCGCGATGCGGTCTGTGTCTCAACGGGCAGCTCCACGGAAAATGAGCCCTCGGTGCGCTATCGCGGCATCTTTTTGAACGACGAGGATTGGGGGCTGCGCCCCTGGGCCGCCAAGCGGATGGACCCCGATCTGCATAACATCGGGCCCCATACCTACGAACGGATCTTCGAGTTGATGCTGCGGCTGCGCGCCAATCTGTTGTGGCCCGCCATGCATCCCGGTACGCTGGCCTTCAATGCCGTTGCAGAAAACGCGCAGCTGGCCGGCAAGTGGGGCATCGTCATGGGCTCTTCGCACTCCGAGGCGCTATTGCGCAACAACGTCGGCGAGTGGGATCCCAAGCGCGATGGGCCGTGGAACTACCAGACCAATCGCACTGCCATCGATGCTTTTTGGAACCAGCGGCTCAAGGAAAACGGCCGCTACGAAAATTTCTACACCGTGGGCATGCGTGGACGGCACGACTCGGGGTTGGAGGCGACCGGCACCGCGGAAGACAAGGCCCGGCTGGTCGAGCAGGCCATGGCCAGCCAGCGCGCCATGCTGGCGCAGCAGGTCAATCCCCAGGTCGAGAAGATTCCGCAGATCGTTTGGCTCTATAAGGAATCGCTGGAGCTGTATCGCGCCGGCATGAAGGTTCCTGACGACGTTACGCTGGGCTGGACCGACGATAATTACGGTTACATCCGCCAGTTGTCCACCGCCGCTGAGCAGAAACGACCAGGCGGATCGGGCCTCTACTATCACGTCTCCTACTGGGGCGCGCCGCACGATTATTTGTGGCTATGCACGACGCCGCCCAGCCTGATGCGCGAAGAGCTCACCAAGGCCTACGATCATGGCGCGCGCCGCGTCTGGGTGCTCAACGTGGGCGATCTCAAGCCCGCCGAACTGAATATCGACTATTTTTTGCAACTGGCCTGGGACGAACCGCGCCTGGCCGCCGTCGCACAGCAGAGCTTTTTGGAAATATGGTATGGCGAGCAGTTTTCCCCGGCGCAAGCCGCGGCAATTGCCCAGCTGGCCAGCGAGGCCTATCGGCTGAACTTTATCCGCAAGCCAGAGTTCATGGGCTTCAACGGTTATAACGACGGCATCAACCGCACCGATTTCAATCCGCTGGCCTGGGGCGACCAAAACCGCCAGCGCATCGCGGCTTGGCAACAGTTGGCGCAGTCGGCAGAGGTTATTGGCAAGCATCTGCCGGTCGCGCAGCGCGATGCCTACTTTGAGTTGATCGGCTATCCCATTGCCACGGCCGCGGCGCAAAACGAAAAACTGCTCTGGACCGATCGCGCCTATCTCGATGCCTCGCTCAAGCATGCCGCCGGGATGGAGGCCGACAAGCGCAAGGCCAACGATGCCTTTGCCCAAATAGGCGCGCTGACCGAGCAATATAACCAACTGGCCGGCGGCAAGTGGGATGGCATGATGGACTTTGCGCCGCGCAACCGCAAGGTCTTCAAGATGCCAGCGCTGCCCACGGGCAACGAAGCGATCACCCTGCCCGATTCCTGGCGCGCCGCCGAGCCGGCGTCATCGTCTGCTCACGGGCCGAGCGCCTTTCGCGAGATCGATGGCGTGGTGTCGATCAATGCCGTGCACTTTTCCGCGCATCAGGACGGGGACCATGCCGCCTGGCAGATTCTAGGCGATTTGGGCATCTCGGGAGATTCCATCGCCTTTGGCGCTCCCGGCCGCATGGATTTTCCCGCGCAGTTAGGCGCGCGGCAGCCCTGGGTGGAATACCGTTTCGATACGGCGAGCGATGCCCCGGCCAGGCTGGAAATTTATTTGTTGCCGACCTTCGCCGTCGATGCCGATCATCGCCTGCGCTACACCGTGCAGATTGACGATCAGCAGCCGCAGCAACTCGATCTGAGCGGAGCCGGCGAATGGCATGAAAATAATGCTCCCGAGTGGTCCGCCAATGTGCTGCGCAATGCGGCGATCCAAAAAGACGATCTGGGCCGGCTGGCTCCTGGCACGCATCGCCTGCGCCTGACGGTGATCGATCCGGGTCTGGTCTTTGAGCACATTGTGGTTCACTTTCCTGCTGCGGCGCCAGCCTATCCGGTGCCGCCAGAGACGCAGGCAGCCCCGTGAGCATTTCTGAGATCGGCTGCTGCGTCCGCCGATCGAAATGTGCCGGAATATGCTCTTGAATTGTTATATTTTTGAATAGCGTTCCTTTCAGGCAAGCAATTGCAACTGGGCGCGGTTGTTGGCAAGGCCATGGCTAAGTTGGATTCCGGCAAGGGCGTCATCGAAGTCTTAGTTACCTTGCAGTAACAGCATTGCAGCCTTGAGGGAGAACGGCATGTCGCGCACGTTTCGC
>Ga0326727_10006055_pt1 | contig 33638 bp, 25 predicted proteins | sample MB2enrmetagenome_FD_207643 | JGI IMG/M metagenome (GOLD analysis project Ga0326727, IMG submission 207643) | Lab enriched peat soil microbial communities from McLean, Ithaca, NY, United States - MB29MY | ecosystem: Environmental > Terrestrial > Soil > Wetlands > Peat | place: USA: New York...
CCAGCCGGAGCCCTGCGACGCGAGACAACCCTCGACGATCTCGCGTCAAGCAAGGCCCCATCGTCTAGAGGCCTAGGACACCACCCTCTCAAGGTGGAGACACGGGTTCGAATCCCGTTGGGGCTGCCAGCATGTTTGATCGTTAGAGCAGGTCAACGGCACTTTCGGAGTTGACCACTCCCGACCGTTAAGCACCATTGGAGTCCCGTTTTTCCCGATGCTTAGTGCACGCTTAGTGCACGCGGGGTCAAGAATTCAGTCACCCGGAGGTCAACCCGTGACGGCCTTCGGTAGATCGTCGCTGTTCGTGATGACCGCCTTAGGAGCACGGACGACAGTCTCAGAAGCACGCGAACGACTGCGGCGCGGCGCAACCCTCGCCCTGCTCGGCCGGGTGCTGAGCGTTGGTGTGCAAGGAAGCCGCGGGCACTTCGGTTCGGTCGGTCGCGTAGGAGTAGGAATGGGCTAGGAGTGACATGGCTAACCCTGACGTTCGAGAGCCGGAGCGACATTGTTGTCGACGACGGCTCTCGGCATCGTCGCTTCCGGCCACGAGTAGGACTCACCTACCAGCAGGATCTTCGCTCTCTCATCAAGGAGTTGACTTTAGATGCTGTCCCAGTTCCGACGTGCCTAGGCGCTACGACGAACCGCGGAACCGCGCAGGTCTTCCTTGAAGACTAAATTCGCGTAACGCCCATCTGAGGACAGCGACCGCACCACGGCGCGACGATCAAGCACGTCGTCACCCTTCACGAGGACCGTGTCACCCTCGCGGAGATGTCCCCTGTGCTGCGACCACAGCTTCACCCGAATCATCTTGGCTGTGCCAACTCGGTTGTAGTCAACCATGAACGTTTGCATATCGGTCTCCATTGGATGCTACTTCTTTCGGCTCCTTGTGAACAGAGAAAGCAGCTCTTCGAGGTGCGGCCTCAGGTGTGCCTCGCACAGGGCCGTGAGTGCTGGGTCGTCCACCGGGTCGGTCGTTTTGAGTCGTTCGTCAGGCGGGTCTGGCAGGCAGACATCGAAATGAACTGGTTGGAGCCACTGAATGTCCGGAGGTAGGTCAGGATCATCGTCTGCTGTCGGGAGAAGCTTGAACGCGTCGTTAACGGCACTGGCTGCCGCCACTCCGTAGCTGCCGTGCACCAAGTGATCCACGATGGCCTCCTCCGCAACGTTATGGATCGTTGCAAAAACCGACACCGTGAAGTAGCCCAAAACTCCGTCACGCAACTCCCTGTAATCGTCGTAGTGATCGATCGCAGCGGTAAGTACATAGTCAACCTGGCCCTCGCCGCCGTGGATGACGAGTGTCGCTTCCCCTGGCCACTCGTCCTCTTCGCGCAACCAGAGAGCCATGCGAGCTTCTCCGCCTTTACTTCAGCCGGAAGATTTTCAGCAGCTTGCCAGTGGCGCCCATGCTCTTGCCGTAAGTCTTCCGGCGCACCACGCGCTTCGCGTAGGCACCTGGGCCACGTGAGGCGGCACGGACGTTGTTGCTGAGTCGTGCGGCCCGGTAGAGGTTGCTGGTGAGTGATCGGTGGCGCGGCATGGCTTCTGAGGCTACGCCCTATGTCCCGGCTTGGCTGCCCGTTCCGCGTTGCCGCGCATGATCAACTCACCCAGAGCGGCAGGTTTCCCAGCTCAAGCGCTCGCGCCCTCTAGGCTCGATCGGGTGGTCGACCTCGCCGATGATCTCATCATTGCCGGTGTTGGCGCGGCCATCAGCGCCGCCGCGGCAATCTATGGTGCTCGGATCGGAGCCAGATCCACGCGAGAGGCGACTACCAGGAGTTTCAATCTCGCTGCCAAGCGGGAGGATGAATTCTGGCGTGAGGCGCTAAGGCGCGAATGTGAAATCAACCTCACTCGCTGGGCTGACCTCGAACCACAACTGCTAAATGTGCACTGGTCCTTCGATACTGGCGTACTAGTCGAATCCACGTTGCACGCCAGAGCCTTCACGCCCGAGGTCTTTCAGCGCATCATCTGGGTCAGAACTAACAACGACCAGGTGGAGCTGGCTCTCGTCTCGGCAATGAGCGGAGCCGAGCGATCTCGGCAACGACTACCTGAGCTGCGCAGGCAGACCCACGCCGAGATTCAAGGGCTTTTCAACGCTCTAAACGCTGCGCGAATCCGTCGACGGCGGTCGCACTAGCGCGCCGAACACATGTTCGCTAGCGTTGGAGTGTGGCCGACCTGTCTCCGGAGGAAGCCGAGATCCTGCGTCGGTCGATCGCGATGCTGCCTCCGAAAGCGCCGAGCGGACTCAGTCGTGAACGGGCGCTCGCGATCCTCGGTCAGCTCGTGCGGTCGCTGAGGAAACTGCGGCGGCGGTAGGTGCCAGTCCGCTAGCGAATCGCGTCAGGTGGTAATGGGTCGAAGCCGACTCCCGGAGCCAGCCAATCCCACCCACTCGCATCTCCGCCCAACCCGCCAGCAGCGCGTTCGAGGTCCGGTAGCACGTGGATCAGTTCTGGGAGGCGACAGATTACCCGTGTGCCGTTTCGTTCGTCAGCGTGCGTCCTGCGCAAAGAATCAACAGCGGCCTTGTCGGCTACAACAACGTGGCAATACGGGACGGCGAAACTCAGAAAGTCAATGTCGTGAAGGTCGTTGAACGTCCAGGTCTTGCTACTATTGCGGAACAATTCGGCTTTCATATCGACGGCGATTCGGACGCTCGGCAAGGAATCCCAAAATGCGGTCATCCGTGAACGAGCGCTCCCGGGCTGATCCCGTAATCCACCCATCAGCCTGTCGAAAGAGAGGCGATACTCATGGAAGAGTTCCGTGAGCAACTCCAGATGCTCGTGGATCACCTCGCGGGCCTGCACTCTGACTCGAAGCTCCGCGCGACTGATGGGATCGTTCCGCAAGAGGCCAACGTAAAGCTCCTCCCACTCCAATCGACTGGCAGTAGCCTTCCCTGTTTCCTCTGGCCTGTATCCGTACTTCCGCCGTAACTTCTCGACCTCGTCATCTCGCGGCCCGGCAAGAAACTGCGTTTCAGCCCATTGCATCATACGGCAAAGAACGTCTGGGGGCAGGGCCGCCTTAGCAGCCGCAGAGATCGTCTTCGGAGCGTGAACATTCAGCTGATACTGTTCCCCGAGAAAGGCCCAATGCACCCCGATACCGAGCGGCTCCGAAGGTTCCGGCCGGAAGGTCGGTCGTCCGAAGCTCTCATGCATCGCCGTCAACATCTGGTCCCGGAGCAGAGCGCGGCGTGATCGTAACGACCGACAGTGCGAGACCGGTGCCATCACGTTGGATAAGTCCGCGCGCTGGCGATGTGCGGTGACCTTGCTCGTCTCGATGTAGTGCGTAGCGGAGAGCGGGAACGCTACTCCAACATTGCTGGCGCGCCGCACTGCTTCGAGCAATGCGCTGTCGCCTGTTTCGCGCGGCTTGCCTTTAGCAGCAGCGGCCAGACGGAACCAAACCCACTGATCTAGGTAGACGCTGGGCCGCCTAGCGTGCAGATCACCTGGCAAGGAGGTCATGTCGACAACCCTTGCCTTTGCTGCGAAGTGGGAGTTCGTCTAGAGGGCACTTCGGCGGGTCCTGTCTCTATGAGTCCCGTGTTGCTGGCCGGGCACCTTGGGCATTCTACGGTTTCTGAAGGCTGTCATATCCAGGGTGTAGAACGGATAGGGACATGAGGAGCCAAGCGTGGCGACACTCGAGGAGCTGACACCAGGCGCAGGCGTGCGCGGTATCGTCCCCGGCGAGTCGGTCACCGTCGTTGCAACGCGCTGGGCAGGTTCGCGAAGCGTCGTGCTCACCTTCCGAACCGACGCTGGCAGGGTCGATGAACAGATCGTTTACCGCACGCAGGAAGCTGAGCTGACGCTCGACGGGCAAGGGCGAGCCTGGTCCTTCGACGGCGACGGCACCCTTTTCCGACTCGTTGCCGAGGCCCGCAGAATCCGTCTCGCCTACCTGTTCGATCCCCGTCTCGCGGTGCATCTCAGTCTGATCGAACCACTTCCTCACCAGATCATCGCTGTCTACGGTGAGATGCTTCCCAGGCAACCTCTGCGCTTCTGCCTGGCGGACGATCCTGGCTCCGGCAAGACGATCATGGCCGGGCTGTACATCAAGGAACTGATGCTTCGTGGTGATGTCCGCCGAGTCCTGATCGTGGCTCCCGGCGGCCTCGTCGGACAGTGGCAGGACGAGATGCACGATAAGTTCGGACTCGACTTCTCAATCCTCACCCGAGAGCTGATCGAGGCCGCCCGGACAGGCGATCCCTTCGGCGAGCGCAACATGATGATCGCCCGGCTGGATCACCTGTCCCGCAACGAGGACTTGCTTGAACGTCTCGGAGCCACGGAGTGGGACCTCGTCGTTGTTGACGAGGCGCATCGCATGGCGGCTCACTACTTTGGCAATGAGGTCAAGGAGACGAAGCGCTACCGGCTCGGCAAGTTGTTGGGCGGTACGACCCGTCACCTCCTCCTCATGACGGCGACGCCGCATGCTGGCAAGGAGGAAGACTTCCAGCTCTTCATGGCACTGCTCGACTCGGACCGCTTCGAGGGCAAGGTCCGTGAGGGCGTCCACACAGCGGACGTGTCGGACCTTATGCGGCGAATGGTGAAGGAGAACCTTCTGCGCTTCGACGGGCGACCCCTTTTCCCCGAACGCCGTGCGTACACCGTCCCCTACCAGTTGTCCGACCTAGAGATGGTTCTCTATGGCGAGGTTACGGACTACGTAGCCCAGGAGATGGGGCGTGCCGAACGGCTCGCCGCCGAAGGTGAGGGTCGCCGAGGAAACCGTGTCGGTTTTGCTGTCACGGTGTTGCAGCGGCGTCTTGCGTCAAGCCCGGAAGCGATTTTCCAGTCGCTCTCACGACGCCGCAGGCGACTCGAAGACAAGGCGATCGAGGTCAAGGCCCAACAGCGCGCTCACTCGCTGCTCGCCGAGAGCGAACCGCTACGAGTGCAGCTCGATGATCCCGACGAAGACTTGGACGACGACATCGAAGATCTCGAAGGCGCTGAGGTCGAAGAACTGGAAGAGCAACTCATCGACCAGGCGACCAGTGCGCGCACGCTCGCAGAACTGCAACATGAGATCGCCACGCTGAGTCGCCTCGAAGCTCTCGCGGACCGGGTGCGCAAGTCTCAGGTTGACAAGAAGTGGACTGAACTCGTGGGACTTCTCGCGGAAGCTCCCGAGATGGTGGAGTCGGGAGGATCACGACGAAAGCTCATCGTGTTTACCGAGCACCGTGACACCCTCCACTACCTCGTCGACAAGCTGCGCGCCTATCTGGGCCGTCCAGAAGCCGTTGTCGCCATTCACGGTGGAGTGATTCGCGAAGAGCGCCGGGTCATTCAGGAACGGTTCACTCAGGACAAGGATTGCCTGATCCTCGTCGCGACCGATGCGGCGGGAGAGGGCATCAACCTCCAGCGGGCGCACCTTCTGATCAACTATGACCTGCCTTGGAATCCGAACCGGATCGAGCAACGGTTCGGACGGGTACACCGCATCGGTCAGACCGAGGTCTGCCACATGTGGAACCTGGTCGCTGATGAGACCCGAGAGGGCCAGGTCTACCGCCGGTTGCTCGACAAGCTCTCGGAGATGCGCGAGACCCTCGGCAAGGATCAGGTCTTTGATGTTCTCGGTGACGTGCTGCCAGGCCGAGAGCTTCGGGATTTGCTGCTTCGGGCAATCCGGTATGGCAACCAGCCCGAGGTTAAGGCTCAGCTCAACAGGGTCATCGACGCGAAGGTGGGCGAAGGGCTTGCCGAAATGGTTCGCGAGCACGCTCTCAGCTCTGAGGTGCTGTCGACTGCAGATCTCGATCGCATCCGTGTTGACATGCTCGAAGCCGAGGCTCGTAAGCTGCAGCCCGGCTACGTGCAGGCATGGTTTGCGCAGGCATTTGCGCAGCTCGGCGGGCGCATGAGCGAGCGGGAATCGAGCAGGTTCGAGGTCACCTTCGTCCCGGCAGAGATTCGCAACCGGGACCGGCTGATCGGTGCTGGCATTCCCGTTCTTGCCAAGTACCAGCGCGTCACCTTCGAGAAGGATCTCATTCGCGCCGAGGGCAAGCCCCTGGCGGAACTGGTCGCGCCAGGGCATCCTCTCCTGGAAGCCGTGCTCGACATCACGTTGGAACGGCATCGGACTCTGCTTCGCCAAGGGGCGGTGCTTATCGACCCCTCCGACCAGGGAACCGAGCCACGAGTGCTCGTTTTTCTTGAACACTCCGTCACCGATGCGAGAGATGACAGCCACGGAAACCGTCGCACCGTGTCGCGACGCTTCGAGTTCGTCGAGGTCCCCGAAGTAGGAGAGCTGCGACCGGCCAGCTATGCGCCATACCTCGACTTGCGGCCTGCCACCGATGCGGAGCTACCTGCCATTAGGCCACTAGTCGAGAAGATGGACTGGTTGCAAGGTGACATGGAGAACCGGGCGCTCGACTATGGGATCGACGTGCTATCCGCGGAACATCTCGCCGAAGTTCGTTCACGCACGCTTGAGCGGGTTGCCAAGGTGAAGGCCGCAGTCCAAGAGCGTCTCACCCGTGAGGTCACCTACTGGGACCACCGTGCGAGCGAGCTTCAGTTGCAAACAGACGCCGGGAAATCGCCACGGATGAATCCCGATCGAGCTGCTGGACGTGCCGACGAGTTGCAGCGGCGCAAGGAGGCTCGCCTTGCGGAGTTGGATCGTGAGGCTCAGCTCGCCTCGCAGCTACCGGTCGTTGTCGGTGGCGCGCTCGTTCTGCCGATGGGCCTGATACGACAGGCGACCGGCGATGCTTCTCAGCTCCCTCCTGTCCATGCGATCGACACGACCATCGTCGAACGGAGAGCGGTTGACGCGGTCTTGACGACCGAAAAGCGGCTAGGCCACAAGACAGAAGAGATGCCTCACAGCCACCCCGGATACGACATCCGCTCGACCCTGCCCACCGGCGAGACGCTGTTCGTCGAGGTCAAGGGGCGCGTTGAAGGAGCCGATGCATTCGTGGTGACTCAGAACGAGCTGCGGTTCGCGGCGAACGTGCCGGACGCCTACGTCCTGGCACTTGTGGAAGTCTCGGCGGACGGAGTCGAACAGGACCGGGTGCGTTACTTGGTGGGGCCGTATGGACCTGATGTCCGTCTGCCGTTCGACACAACCAGCACGACTCTTTCCTGGCTCGCTTACTGGAAACGTGCCACCTCACCACTGGACGCGTGATGCCTACGAAGCTGATTGAGGTTGCTCTTCCACTCGATGTCATCAATCGTGAGGCCGCCCGAGAGAAGAGCATTCGCCATGGCCATCCCAGCACGCTCCATCTTTGGTGGGCGCGGCGGCCGCTGGCGGCCTGTCGCGCAGTGCTGTTCGCCCAGCTGGTTGATGACCCTTCCGCTCACCCGGAGTTGTTTCCGACCGAAGCAGACCAAGAGCGGGAGCGTCGGCGTCTGTTTGACATCATTGAGCGGTTGGTTCCGTGGGAAGCGACCAATAATGAGAAGATCCTGGAAGAGGCACGCGCAGAAATTCGGCGTTGCTACCCCGACGGGCCGCCTCGAATTGTCGACCCGTTCTGCGGCGGCGGCTCGATCCCTCTGGAAGCACAGCGTCTCGGTCTCGAAGCGCACGCAAGCGACCTCAACCCGGTAGCTGTTCTAATCACGAAGGCCCTCATCGAGCTTCCACCAAGATTTGCCCACCGGCCACCCGTTCATCCCGCGGCCGGGACGACCCTGGAAGGTGTGCAAACTTGGCGAGGAGCGCAGGGCTTCGCCGAGGACGTGCGCTCCTACGGTAAGTGGATCCGCGATGAGGCCGAGCGACGGATAGGGCATCTCTACCCGAAGGCAACCCTACCCAGCGGGCAGCAGGCCACGATTATCGCGTGGCTTTGGGCAAGGACAGTTACGTGTCCAAACCCCGCTTGTCGCTCGACAATGCCACTCGTACGAAGCTTCTGGCTTGGCAAGAAGAAGGGCAAGGAAGCCTGGGTTCGACCTGTCCCCAATCTGTCGACGAAGCGGGTCGTATTCCAGATTGGACAGGGCAAACAAGGCCCACCTGTCGAGGGAACTGTCATCAGAACGGGTGCAACCTGCCTGATCTGTGATGCCGTCGTACCCCTGGAATACGTTCGTTCGGAAGCGCTGGCCAAGAGGATGGGGGCTCAGTTGATGGCGCTCGTCGCCGAAGGTGGTCGGAGACGGGAATATCTCCCTCCGACAGAGCAACAAGAGCAGTTAGCGAGAGTCCCGCGTCCTGTCGATGCCCCAGACACCGAACTGCCTGAGCATGCGCTTGGCTTTCGTGTGCAGGCCTATGGCATGACGCATCACATTGATCTGTTTACCAATCGGCAACTAACGGCGCTTTGCACCTTCAGCAACCTCATCGTAGAAGCCGCAGAACGAGTGCTACACGACAGCGGCGGTGATCAGAATTATGCGAATGCAGTTGCTACGTACCTAGCCTTTGCGATTGACCGGTGCGCTGACTATGGCTCATCTGTGGCAACATGGGCGAGCCATCCGAAACAAGAGGCGATTCGAAACACTTTTTCGCGTCAGGCAATTCCGATGACCTGGGATTTTGGTGAGGCCAATTTCTTTGCCGATTCAGCCGGAAGTCTTAATGAGAACTTTGCGTGGATCGCAAAGGTAATTGAACGTCTTCCCAATTCGTGCACGATCGGCAGTGCTGCTCAGTTAGACGCCGCTACTCGCAAATTTTCGGGGTTCGTCGTCACTACCGACCCGCCCTACTACGACAATATCGGTTACGCAGACCTTTCAGACTTCTTCTACATCTGGTTGCGTCGCTCCTTGCGCGATACGTACCCGCAGTTGTTTGGCACGGTGCTGACACCGAAGACTGGCGAGCTGATTGCCACTCCGTATCGCTTTGGTGGTGACAGGCGAAAGGCGGAGGACCACTTCGAGTCTGGCTTTGAAAGCGTGTTTGCTCATGCGGCGCTGCAGGCCGATCCTGACACCCCAATGATTGTTTTCTACGCCTTCAAGCAGAGTGAGGTAGATGACAACGATCCGGAAGTTGCGAGTTCAACGGCGTCTACCGGGTGGGAAAAGATGCTGGAGGGGCTTCTTCGGGCCAATCTACAGGTCACGGCGACCTGGCCGATGCGAACAGAGCTAGGGAATCGGATGCTCTCTTCTGGCACCAACGCCCTTGCGTCCTCCGTCGTCCTCGTTTGTCGGCCTAGGTCTGATGGGGCTGGAGTGACCGATCGGCGTGGATTCATTCAGGATCTCAAGGGAAAGCTCGGACACGCGCTTAAGGACTTGCAGAGTGGCGCTGTAGCACCTGTCGATCTAGCGCAAGCCGCTATCGGACCTGGCATGGCTGTGTTTTCTGGCTACGCGAAGGTGATCGAACCCAGCGGAGATCCGATGCATGTTCGTACCGCGTTGGCGCTGATAAACCAGGTGCTCGATGAGGTCTCAGCGGAACAAGAAGGCGAGTTCGATGAGGACACGCGGTGGGCCATCGCCTGGTACGCCGAGCACGGGATGGACGACGGTCCCTTCGGTCGCGCCGACGACCTCAGCCGAGCGAAGAACGTCAGCGTAGCTGGACTCGTTCGCGCTGGGCTTGTGGAGTCGGGTGGTGGCAAGGTCCGGCTACTGGATCGAAACGAACTAGATCCCGACTGGGACCCTGCTAAAGACAGCCGTCTGACCGTTTGGGAGGTCACGCAGCATCTCATTCGACGGCTGATGAATGACAACGCGGCTTCGGCTGCGGAGCTGCTCTCCAGGGTCGGTGGACTTGGAGACGCAGCGCGTGACCTGGCGTATCGTCTGTTCCTCATCGCAGAATCAAAGAAGTGGGCCAAGGAGGCTGGGCCGTATAACTCCCTGGCTGCATCCTGGCTTGAGATCAGTCGACTGGCCGCCGCTGAACCCGCTGGCCAGGGGTCGCTCTTCTAGAGGTTAGGGGTCCAAATGGCGCTCAGTAACCGAGATCGGGTGGGCAACGCGCTGGAATTATTGGCCCGAGCGTTCGGCCCATACATCGACCGCCGCATGACCAAGAAGTCACCCGTGGGAGGCAACTGGAAGGCTGCGTACGCCGACGTGAATGTCGAGGAGGACCCGTCGGCACAGATCAGCGTCGTGCTGGACAACTGGCAGGCCGTGTTCCGAGACGAGCTGCGGTCGACGGGTCGCAACCTCGTTGGCGAAGCTCGCGACTGGCGCAACAAATGGGCACACAACGAGCCGTTTTCGCGCGACGACGCTTACCGATCACTCGACACGATCGAGCGGCTTCTCGCGCTGATCGACGCGCCAGAAGCAGCCGAGGTCGGTACAACCAAGAACGACTTGATGCGCCAGAGGCTCGACGCCGAGACGAAAAAGGTAACTCCGAAGCCAGACGCGCTCTTCACGGAACCCTCCGCGGGCCTTTTGCCGTGGCGCGAAGTGATTCAGCCTCACAACGACGTTGCGCAGGGAAAGTTTGCTCTTGCCGAGTTTGCGGCGAACCTTCATCAAGTGCACCTTCGCAAGGGGCTTGCCGAATATACAGAGCCGGTTGAGTTCTTTCGACGGACGTATCTGACCGTTGGGCTGCACCAGTTACTGACTCAGGCCGCGCAACGCATCGTGCATGGCCGTGGAGTGCCCGTCGTCGATCTCCAGACGAACTTCGGTGGGGGAAAGACGCACTCGATGATCGCGCTCTACCACCTCTTCTCGGGGTTGCCGGTGACCGGTTTTCCACAGGAGATTCAAGAACTCCTGTCTGATGCTGGTGTGAAGGAGCTACCTGCTGTACGCCGAGCTGTCCTCGTCGGCACGGAGATGTCACCTGGTCAACCCCAGATGAAACCGGATGGCACGGAGATCCGCACCCTCTGGGGTGAGATCGCGTGGCAGCTCGGAGGTATCGAGGGCTACGAGCTGGTGGCCGAAGCCGATCGGACGGCTACGAGTCCTGGTCAGGCTATGTCCGAGGTGTTCCGGCGCTTTGGGCCTTGCCTTGTACTGATCGACGAATGGGTGGCGTACGCGCGCCAGCTATTTGAGACCTCGGAACTGCTCCCCGGTGGCATGTTCGAGACGCAGTTCTCTTTCGCCCAGACGCTCGCGGACGCGGCGATTGCTGCTCCAGGCGTCCTTCTTGTCGTTTCACTGCCGGTGTCTGATGATCCTGCCCGTCCAGGCTCTTCTCCGATCGGATCTGAAGCAGAGCTAGGTGGGGTAGCCGGGCAAGAAGCTGCCCGTCGGCTCGGCAACGTCATGGCTCGGACGGAGACGCCCTGGCGTCCGGCGTCCGCAGACGAGAGCTTCGAGATCGTTCGCCGCCGCCTCTTCGAACCCGTCGCGACAGACCGCATCAAGGACCGTGACGCCACCGCACAGACCTTCAGCGAGTTCTATCGGAGGCAGGCGGCAGAGTTCCCAAGCGAGTGCCGGGAACCTGGATACATCGACAAGATCAAGAGTTCGTACCCGATTCATCCAGAACTCTTCGCTCGGTTGTACGAGGACTGGTCGACGCTCGAAGGGTTTCAACGCACCCGCGGCGTACTGCGGCTGATGGCTGCGGTGATCTCAGCCCTTTGGGCTGGAAGCGATCAGTCGCCGATGATCCTGCCAGCGAGCGTCCCTCTTGACGATGCGGCAGTGCAAGCGGAGTTGACACGGAACCTGGACCAGGCGTGGCAACCCATTATCGACAGCGACATCGACGGACCCGGGTCGGTGCCACTCAAGATTGATCGCAAATATCCGAACCTGGGCCGCTACGGAGCCGCTCGGCGTGCAGCTCGTGCTGTGTTCCTGGCGTCAGCACCTCGGGCTGGCTCTGCCAACCGGGGAGTGGAGATTCAGCGAGTCAAGCTCGCGTGCACACTTCCAGGAGAATCGGTCGCAACCTACGGCGACGCACTCAACCGCCTGACTGACCGCTCCTCCTACCTTTACGTCGAGGGGGCGCGGTACTGGTATGGGACCCAAGCCTCCGTAGCTCGGCGAGCGCGTGAACTTGTAGAACAACTGCTGACGACCCGACGGGACGAAGTCCACGCTGAGATTGTCAGAAGACTTCGGGACCAACCTCGTGAACGCGGCCAGTTCCAGGCCGTGCATGTCTGTCCTGCCAGCGCCGGAGACGTTCCCGACGATCCAGATGCACGCCTGGTTATCCTTGGACCGACCGCACCCCACTCGAATCGAGACGACAACTCGCTGGCGATGGCGGCGGCACGCGGCATCCTCGATCAGCGTGGGTCGGGCCAACGCCTGTATCGCAACATGCTCGTCTTCTTGGCCCCGGACCTGAAACGCCTGGGGGAGGACCTCGAACGAGGTTCGGCTGAGTTTCTGGCTTGGAAGGACATCGACGACCACTGGGAAGAGCTGAACCTCGACGTCTTCCAGAAGAAACAGGCAGAGTCCAAGAGACGCGACGCCAACACAGGGGTCGATTCTCTTCTTTTCGAGACTTATCACTGGTGCCTAGTTCCGCACCAGCCGGACCCGACCGGTCCCGTTGAATGGGAGTCGATCAAAGCAGATGGCGAGGGATGTCTCGCTGAGCGAGCGAGTCGGAAGCTTGTCAACTCAGGCTCTCTTGGTGCCGCGTACCCATCCGAGTTGCTCCGCGGTCTACTCACCGGCACCGGCGTGCTCTCTTCGATGTGGGCCGATGGGTACACGACGGTGAACGCTCTGTGGGATGCCTTCGCCCGATACCCGTATCTGCCTCGGCTCAAGAACCTGGAAACACTCTGTGCAACTGTCCGAGCGGGCGCGAACCCAATCACCTGGCAGATCACAGGGTTCGCGGTCGCAGACGCCTTTGATGCCGGTACCGGTCGGTATGTGGGCCTGACCATCCACGGAGACGCCTGGAACGTGATCGGCACGACTCTCGTTGTCCGCCCGGATGTCGCAGCGGCGCAGCTCCACGATGAGGAAAGTCAAGTGGTGTCGCCCGTAGACGACGGTCGCGGACCTGAAGCCACGTCCACTCCTGGTGCCGGTGATGACCGCCCCACCGTGGACGACAAGCTTCGTCGCTTCTACGCAGTCGTTCGACTGGACCCGGAGCGCTGCCAACGTGACTTTTCCAAACTTGCGGCTGAAGTCATCGCGAACCTTGCCGGACTTTTGGGCACCAACGTTGAGATCTCTGTAGAGGTGACGGCCACCAATGGCGCTGGGTTCCCGGAGCACGTCATCCGAACAGTCACCGAGAACGCCCGCACGCTCAAGTTGGACTCTTATGGCTTCGAGACGGAGTAACGCGACCGTAGCGCCTCAGAGCATCGCGGGCACCGCAGACGACTCGCGAGAACCCTGAGCTGGACTCAGCGCACTGACAATCTCTCGACTGCCAGCGATACCCCTGCTCGGTCCTTGTCCGCTCCAATGAAGCGTCGCCCGAGCCGAACGGCTGCCACGCCCGTCGTGCCCGTGCCGCAGAGCGGATTAAGACTGAGGGGCTGCGGCGAACCCTCCGTCGGTTCCATCGCAACAGTATCCCCCAAGCTTGCGAGGGCCAGGACTTGCGACCTTAGTCCGGAGGTGCGACCGACCAGAGGAATTACTGATCGATGGTTTCAGTCTCGCCCATCGGTCTGCGCCTCTGGCGTTGGCCCTTCGGCAGACTGACCATCCAGGTAATCGGTCCATTTCGGTCCCCCGTTGTCTCTCAACCATGCCACCAGGTCACCGTGTTGAAAATGGGTGTCGAGCGCCATCACAAGCTGGCTTTGCCTCGTGAATCCACGATCGGCAGCGAACTCGAGGTACTGCCCCAAGGCTCGACGCATGTCCCATCCGAAGTTCCGAACGATGTCGTCCGACACGTCTGGAGCATCGGAGCCGTGTACTGCCGCTGACCGTACGTCCTCGTACAGAAGATGCGTCTCGGTCGGGTGCGAGAATCCCGACCCCACCGCGGTTGCGAGCATGGCGCGGCGAAATGCCAGGATCGGTGCTTTCAACGTCTGGCTCTTGTCGCCTAGCAGCGCCTCCAGTGCAAAGAAGTAATACAGCAGCGACACAATTGGCTCAGTCGCGAGCATTCCCCGCTCGATCCACCGGGCAGCGAGATCCGCCTTACGTTCAAGGTGGTTTCTCGGCACGCGGGGCAAGCCAAATATCTTCTCCTGAACAGCTGTGTCGACCAGCTTGGCGCCGTATGTCAGCGCCCACGACGTGTCGTCTCGCGACTGATAGCCGGTGAGTTGCTCCCTGAAGGCGTATGACTCGCCCAGGCGGAATCGGAGCTGCCGGTGATGAATGAAGGGATGTGCGCGCAGCGAGATCCGCAGAACACGAAGTGCGTGCTCCGCTACGGCTCTAGCGCGCTCTGCCATGAGCTGGTAGCTAGTACCGGAAACGGCAACTGCGGCGACGCATCCCACCGGTGGATCGAGGCGGAACCACCGTTCTGCCTGAGGCAGCTCAACCGCATTGGTCGGAAGGAGACGTACCTCCGAGACGGTCTTCTCCTCATCGACGCTCAGGTACTCAACCGGCAAGTAACACGTCGTATGGGCGACCGCTCGTGCGTTCTGAACGATGAACCCCGCCACCTTGTCGGACGGTCGATCGAGGAAGCATTCGCACGTGAAGCGCCACAGCGCCTTATCCAACTCCGTCCGGTCTAGGTACTCGAACCGCAGATCGACGGAGATGACCCCTTTTGCGTCTTCGAGAGCGTTGTGAGCGTCTTCGTCAAGGGTGAGCCACTTAACCTCCTCAGTCGCCAGATCCTCAGGGACCTCGCCCGTCCGCATCGCCCGATCCCCAGCCGATGAACGCTTCCGCGCGCACGTCTGAAGCCTCTTGAGTGCAGTTTCAGATCCGAACTTGTTCCTGGCCACAGGCCATTCTCTCGCGCGACCGACCCTTAATGGGCCACCAGGTGGTGGACGAGAACGTCGAGTTCGTCAACAACGCAGATGCCGATGGCAGCTGTGGTCCAAGCCAAGGGCACAACTCGAAAGCGTGTCCCTCTCCCGATCTCTACAGCCCAACCGCGCTGGCGGCGTTCTCACGGAACAACGATCCCTCGCGGATGTAGCGGCGAAGCATCGCCGTGCCCTTGTGGCCCGTCTGCTCGGCGATGACGCGCTCGGGAACACCGGCCGCAGCAGCCGAGGTCGCAAGACCAGCCCGCAGAGAGTGTCCGGCCACCTCGCGGGGGTCGAGCCCGGCCCGAGCGGCGTGGCGCTTCAATACGAGCGCCACCGCATTACCGCTGAGTCGTGTTGTGCCTATGTGGCCATGGCGGTCCACGGGGCGAAAGGCGGCTCCCTCGGTGATGCCTGAAACCTCGAGCCAGGCGCGCCAGGCACGGACTGGGCAGGTAACCGGGTTCGACCCGTACGGGATGCCAACTGTGCGCCCGGCACCCTCCTGGTCGGTCTTCGAGCGCCGGAGGTGAACTGTGAGCCCGTCGGCACCCTCGGTGATGTCCGCAACGTCGAGCGTGACCAATTCGCTCCGGCGCAATGCTCCCGCGAAGCCGAGGAGGAGTAGGGCTCGGTCCCGAGACCCCGCCGGGCCGAAGCCGAGCCCCTCGAGCATCGTACGCAGATCGGGAACCGTGACCGGGCGCACCTGGCGTTGCGCGGTCCCCAGGGTTCTACGCACGCCACGGCGCACCAAGCGGACCGCCTCCTCCTTGGTAGGGCTCTCATAGCCCGCGGCTCGGTGAGCGGCACTGATAGCTGCCAGGCGGGAGTCGATCGTGGCGGGCTTGGCTGCCTTGGCGAGGTCGGCCACGTACAGGGCCACCGTCCCCTCGCTAGCGGGCAGGGCAATCACCCTGTGCTCGTCGCACCAGGCGGCGAACTGCCCCCAGCCGGTGCGGTAGACACGGTTAGTGTTCTCGGCCCTGCTCGCAGCCACATAGTCCCGCGCGTGGGCCGCGATCTCGGCAAGCTCAAGGGCCTGCCCGGTCGTATGGAGCAGCGTCATTATCCGTCTCTTTTCCTCGTTTGTGACCAACGATAATATAGAGTTATCATGAGTAAGAGTCAAGTCTGAGGGCACTGACAGATGACAATGAGGGCCGATTTAGTGAACCCGGCATTCGTAAATGCCGTGTGAAAGTAGCGGCTCTCCGTTGGCCTCGTACGGCGTTTAAGCGATCAGATTGCTCGCTCACCAGGGGGGTTACCAGATGTCATGCCTCCACGTGCAACGGTGGACGGTCTGCGGGCATCGTGGACGCGGTCACCGACGTAGGGCATTACCGGATCCGCTCGGCTCGAAGCGTTGTCGCGACGTACCGGGTCCTCGAGCAGTCGGACCGCCACGCGGCGGCGACTGTCGAGAAACCTGACAGCTAAGGCGACAGTCTGCTTGTATTTCTGACGTGGACGGCGTAGAGTGCTTGTCAGGAAACACGACAGTAACCTCTAGCTGCCGTCAGAAAGCCGGACAGATGACAACCACCGCGACCGAGACCTCGCCGACCACGCCGGAGTTGGCGACAGCCATCGTCACCGTGCTCGCCGAGATCCGCCAGGTGACAGTGGCGGAACTGGAGGCGGAGCGTACCGGCGGGGATCTGGAGATGGCCTCACCGGAGGCAGTCGCGGTCATCGCGACCCTGGAGCACCGCTTCGGGCGGAGCCTCGCTCAGGTCGATGACCTGGAGCCTGAGCAGCTCACCTCGGTCGCGAACCTGGCGAACCTGCTTCACCGACGTTTCCCCACAGCCGCGCCGCTGTCCACGAGGGTGGAGTCCTGATGGCGCTCTTCGTCGAGGGGGAGAACGTCTCGGCCGCGTGGGTAGAGGGACTGGAGCGGCTGCTCGCAGCCGGCGGCGAGGCGGTCAATCTGACAGTCGCCATCGCCGACCCGACGACGGAGGAACCGGCAGTTCGCTCGGTGGTCGACACCTTCATCGACGAGCGGCGCCGCGCCGGCCCGAGGTCGGTAGAGCGGATCTCGACCGTCGCCAACACGATCTTCCCGCAGTCGCTGTATATCGAACGGCTCGGTGAGGGCGCCGAGAGCCATCTCTACGACTTGGAACGGCGAGCACGACGGTTGACCCGGGTGCGCAACCGGCAGGGTACGTACTTCGAGCGCATGGTCGCGTGGCCGGTCGAAAAGCCGAGCAATGGTCAGCCGGCGGAGAACTTCAACCAGTTGGACCAGGCGGTGACCCGCCTTCGCCGGCTACGCAAACAGGGCACACGGCGGGGCAACCAGTTCGAGATCGGGCTGACGACGCCCGCCGATCAGGCGATCGCTGTCCCCATCGTGGTCCCAGGCCGCGACCGTCAAACGATGGGGTTCCCGTGCCTGAGCCACGTGAGTCTGAGCCTGCAAAAGGGCGTCGTGCACATGACGGCGATCTACCGCAATCACGAGTTCATCAAGCGGGGATACGGCAACTACGTCGGCCTCGGGCGTGTGCTGCGGTTCGTCGCGCAGCAGTCCGGCTGGCCGGTCGGAGAGCTGACCTGTGTTTCGGCGTCGGCGACGGTTGGCGGCGGAGCGGGGTTCGCCCGGGGCGCTGTGACCGAGCTGCTGGATGCGTGCCGCCGAGCGCAGAAGGAGGCATCGTGACTGATCGCACCGGCCTCCTTGCGAAAGGGGTGGAAGACCTGATGCTCGAGGAGCAGATCCATGCGGGCGTTGACCAGGTGGAGCTGGAGGAGTTCACCCGGATCTTGGCGACGGGAGGCGATGAGTTCCTTGGGACCGTCTACACCGACGCGGAGCGCGAGCACTGCGGTGGCCGCCTTGAGCGGCTGGCAGCGCGGTTCGCTGCCAAGGAGGCGGCGACCAAGGCGCTTGGCACCGGGCTGCGGGGCATTGGACCGCGGGAGATCGAGGTGGAGTCGGAGGCCAATGGCCGGCCCCGGCTGCGGCTCCACGGCCGGGCGCATGATCGAGCGCAGGCACTCGGCATCACTTCGGTGTCCGTCAGCCTGACCCACACCCAGACAGCAGCGGTGGCGTTCGTCGTTGCCCTCGCCCCTCTCGCGAACACGAACGACTCATGAGTGTCATTGCGAAAGGAGAAGAACAGACGGTGACCGATCCAAAGCGTTCCCGCCCCGCCGACGAAGGCGTCGCGCCAGACGAGGCGTACACCTCGATGGGTGCCCGGCTGCGAGAGGCTCGGGAGTTCCTCGGTCTCTCACAGGAGGCGGTGGCGGAGGCCCTGGGCGTGCCGCGGGCATCTGTGTCGGCGATGGAGAGCGGGCGCCGCAAGGTGAGCAGCCTGGAGCTGCGTGACCTTGCCCGCCTATACAAGCGCCCGATCGAGTTCTTCTACAACGACGACCGAGGTGGCGACGCGGTGGAGGACGAGGCGACCCAGGCACTGTTCCGTGCCACGAGGAACCTGACCCCGGACGATAAAGAACAGGTGACGCGCTTCGCCGAGTTCCTCAAGGGTGCCGGCCAGGCTCCGGCGCGCCGACGGAGCCAGTGACGTGAGCGCTCGCATCACCAGTCGCGGATAGAGACCGATGCCACAAAGATTGAGCATGTACGAGAGCGCGCGGGTCGCCGGCATGAAGGCGGCACAGGAGGAGCATCAGCGTCTCGGAACGACGATGCACGAGCGGGTCCCGATCTTCGACGTCATCGAGGACGCCCGGATCTGGCTGTTCTTCCGTCCTATGCGGAACATCTACGGCGCCTACGAGCGCCATGGCAACGCGGCGGGGATCATCATCAACTCCCAGCACCCCCTGTCGCTCCAGCGGTTCACGGCCGGGCACGAGTACGGGCACCACGTGCTCGGGCACGAGGCGAGCGCCGACGACGAAGAGCGGATCTATCGCGGCAACCGGCAGAGCATGCAGGAAGTGGCTGCGCAGGCATTTGCCGGAGAGTTCCTCATGCCGATCCAGCTCGTCAACTACACCCTGCGCACCATGGGGCTGGCAGTGCAGCACCCGGCCATGACGCCGAGCCTGACCTACCAGCTCGCGCTCGAACTCGGGGCGAGCTACTCGGCCGTCGTCACCCAGCTGGTCGGGCAGCGCAAGCTCTCGATCGACGCTGGGCGTCGGCTGCGCAAGCTGAGCCCACTCGAGATCAAGACGGGGCTGGTGGGTGACAAGCCGGCACACTCGTGGGCGGACGTGTGGCTGTTGGACGAGGCGCAGGAGGGACGGCAGATCATCTCGCGGTTGCGCGACGAGATCCACGTCTGGCTCCCCGAGACGCCGTCCACCGGGTACGTCTGGGATTTTGTCGATCCCGCGGCCGATCTTGTCGAGCTGGTCGCCGACCGGTTCGAGACCCCTGACGGCACCGAGGAGCAGATCGGTGCCGGGGGTGTGAGGCACCTGTGGTTGCGGGTGGTGGCACCGGGCTCGGGCCGTATCCGGCTGGAGCTGCGACGTCCCTGGCAGGCCGACGCCCAGCCCGTGCGCACCTTCGAGGCGATGCTGGACGCCCTGGCTCCTCTCACGGGAGATGTCACCGAAGGTGCCACAACCGACCAGAAGAAGGGCGTGATCCATGACTTCCAGGTTGCCGCTGCGTGAACATGCGGTCGCCGAGTGCCGTCCCGTCCGTGGACCTGCGCGCCCTCATGGCGCCGGTCCGCGACCAGGGACAGCGAGGCACGTGCCTGGCGTTCGCAGTGACGGCCGCGCACGAGGTCGGCCGCAGCGCCGGCTCGCCGCCCGAGGATCTCGCCGAGGAGGCGCTGCACTGGGGCTGCAAACGGACCGACGGCAACTGGACCTCGGGGACGACCTTCGCGTCGGCGTCGACCGCGCTCGGTCGGTGGGGACAGCCGCTGGAGACGGACTGGCCGTATGACCCCACGCATGCAGATGGCGTGGCCTACTCGCCTCCCAGGGCGCCGGGCGGGAGTGGGTGGTTCCGGTCCGGCCTGCGCAGGGTCTCCTTGGCGCTCGCCGATGTCCGAACGTACCTCGACGGCGGCACCCCCGTCCTGCTCGGGCTGACCGTGTTCGACACCCTCTACAGGCCAGACGCCGCCGGGTACATCGCCGACCCTCCGCCCGGAGCGAGCACCCGGGGCCGCCATGCGGTTCTGGCCGTGGGTCACCGGACCGACGAGCTTCTGATCCGCAACTCGTGGGGAGCCACCTGGGCGTTGGGGGGCTATGCCTGGATCGGCGACGGCTACGTCGGGGCGCACGCCGGAGACGCTTGGATCATCGATGCCACGGCGGCCACGGCCGGCACGCCGGGCGCGACGCACACCGACCTGCAGGAAGGAGAGACGCATGGAACTCGGTGAGTACCAGCGCGAGGCGCAGAAGACCGACCAGTTCAGAAAGGACGAGAGGGTCGTCCCGCTGCTGGGGATGGGCGGCGAGGTAGGGTCCCTCCTTGCTGAGTACAAGAAGTTCATGCGGGACGGGCCTGCCCATGTGCTGTTCCCCGTGCAGGTGGCCGAGGAGTTGGGCGACATCCTCTGGTACCTGGCCAACGCCGCGACCAAGTTCGATCTTGACCTCGACACGATCGCGGCCGAGAACCTCGCCAAGACCCAGGATCGCTGGCCCCCGGACGGATCGGAGCCCGTCTACCGCCTCTTCGACGACGACTATCCAGCGACCGAACAACTCCCCCGCCGGTTCACGGCCCAGATTCGCGAGGAGCCGGGAGAAGGCGGCAAGCCGCGGATCGTTCTGACGATCGATAGCGTGGCGGCTGGCGACCCGCTCCAGGACAACTCGCACGACCCCGACGGCTACCGCTTCCACGACGTCTTCCATCTCGGACATGCGGCCAAGCTGGGGTGGTCGCCGGTGCTGCGGGGCAAGCTCTTGAAGCGCAAGGACCAGGAGCCACCGGACCGCAAGCGGCGGTCCGACGAGGAGGTCAACGAGGTCGAGGACGGCGGGCGGGCCATCGTCATCGACGAGGCAGTGGTCGCCTACGTGTGGGAGTACGCGAGGCGACACAACTTCCTGGACGGAGTCAGCACTGTCGACTACGGGGTGCTCAAGACGATCAAGCAGCTCACCAGCGGGCTCGAGGTGGCGGCGCGCTCATCCCACCAGTGGGAGGAGGCGATCTTGGCCGGCTACGGAGTCTGGCGGCAAATCAAAGAGCGACGGCAAGGCGTGATCGCCGTCGATCTGGAGACGCGGGTGATCGAGGTGGTCGGCTGAGCGCCTCGGAACCCGGCAGGCGGTCGTTGAGGCCCCACTTGGGGGGGAACCACATCGCCAGCGGTGCGGAGAGTGCTCGGAACTTCTGCTTGATGCGGGTGCGCTTGCCGATGCCCTCGGCCTCGGGATGGGCGACGCGGGCGTACTTGTCCACCTCGCAGAAGAGGTTCTGGCAGTCGATGAGCTGGAGTGGCCGACCCCACAGATCCTCGAAGTCGAGGCCACGGGCGGCGAACTCGTCCGCCTGCCGATCGGCCACGAAGCGGATGAGGTCCTCGTCATCGAGGTCGCCGGGATCGGTGAAGCACTTGCGCAGCCCGCTACGGGCACCCGGGCCGGCCATGACGAACTCCATCTCGGAGAAGTCGAGGACGGCACTGTAGTTGAGGTCAGTGACGAGCTGGTAAGCGAGGAAGGGGCCAATGCCGCCGTAGCCGAGGAGCAGCTGGAACGCCTCGTCCATGGAGGACGCGCAGGTGAGCCGCTGAGGGAGAGCATCTCTTAGCATCATCCGCACTAGCTCCAGGTGAGTCCGGTGCTTACGGTGGGAGCTCCGAGATGCGGCCGGCATGATGTAGGCCGCCGAGTAGAGGCGCTTACCCTCGTCGAACGCCGCCGACAGGACCTGGTCACAGCGATCGACGTCGAAGATGTCGGCACGCGGTGGGCCGTGCGCGTCCGAGAGCAGCTCCCAGGTTCCGATGCGGTTGAAGAGCTTGAACAGGAGGACGCGAAAAACGACCTCCTCGGGTGCCTGGTTACCCTCGTAGACGACGCGGCGGATGAGGTACTGGCTGACACGGTCCGACGCCCGGTAGGCGTTGGTAAAGCGGTAAGCGGTGAGTACGGGATCGGTGGTCCAAGGCGGTGGCTCGCCGCGCACTCGGCGGTGGAAGACGTCTTGACGGCGAGTGGCGAAGCGCCAGTAGGTGTCGTAGACCGGCGAAGGCCTCGGCGGCCGCCGCCGGACGAGGAGGTCGATCCGCGCTGTCACCGTCAAGACCAGTCCTCGGTGTGAGGAGAGTGCGACCGAGCGAACATGCGTTCGTATACTAGAGATGGGGTGTCACAGCGGCCTGTCGCCGCCACGAGGTGCGGTCGAAGAGCCGGGACGATCTCACGCATCGTATAAGAGTTGGCGTAGATGTGCATGGGTCTTGAACGGGCGGACCCTGGCCCGGCGAACTTCATCCTGGTGGCGCCGGCCGCCTGGCGGCCCACGCCGCAGCTCGACCAGCGTCCCCACCCGGACGGGGTACTCCGGCAGGGTCGACGTCTCCGGGAGGTGATCCTCGAACACTCGCCCAAAGCGCTTGCTCTGCTTGAGGGCGGCGACAGCGGTCTGAAGTTCGCCGCGAAGGTACTCATCCTGCACCTTCTCCACGAGATCCTCCACCAGTCCCATACGCTCGCAGCCACTGGGGCCACCCTCCCTTACCGACGCTACCCCAGGGCCACCGCGCAGTCCGGGAACTGCTCACGGACTGGGTAAGACGCCCACTCCGCGGGACGTCAGGCCGAGTCCGTCGCCGATGCCGCCAGTGGCGGGTTCTACCAAAATGGTCTGATAGTGGCTGCTTCTCCAATCCCCTGGGCACTCGCATGGGTCGCGAAAGGGCAGCGACGTGCACCTTAACTGATGTCGATATGCGCTCGGCTGAGTCGACGGAGGGTCGACGTTTGGGCCGCGGCTTCTGTATTCGTGGCTACCTCTGATCTGAACGGAGCCTCGGGGACGCCCGCGACCTATCCTTCGTCGTACCCCTTAACGGATTCGACCACGGACGTGCCCTAGGTCGGAATTGACACCCTATATGGTCTCGCTCTTCTTAACCCAACAGACACGGTCTTCCTAAAGAAACTGGGCTTGATCTTGTAGATGCCTCGCAGGCTGACTGAGATCTCATCGACGCCTTTCGGGCTAAAGAGAAGCCACATGAATTCGACATCACCGACAACATCGCGTGGCTTTTTGAGGCGCCAGTCCGCGAAGGAATCCTGCTGGCCAGTCGCGACGATGTCAGCCCTATAACGCCGCCAATCCCAGATCAAGAGGAAGTTGCCTGCCACATCGGCCTTTAGTTCTGCGCCGATAGGAATGCCGGGGTGGACGGGCACATCGGGAATCTCGAAGCCGAAGTTTGAGTTCAGTGCCACCTGGAGGGTCGTTCCAGCGGTGGCTACCAGTCTGAGCTTGGTTGTCGGCCACATCGACCACGTAATTGCCCCGAGATCAGCGGGTATTCCCAGGCGAAACCCAAGATATTTGAGATCCTCACCCTCCACTGTATCGGCGTGTAGGACAAGCCGTAGAAGCGTAAATCGACCCTCCTTTTGTTTCTTGGTGATGTCGACCGGAATGTCGTGCTGGAAGTTGCTAATGGCATTATTCAGTGGGAATGCCGTGAGCGTCTTCGCGGGTACTACGCGCGCCGCCAGGCCCGTCTGTAAATCTGACCGAAAGTTCTCAGCCAACTCTGCGATCTCGGGTTCTTTTGGCGTGCGGGCCTTCCAGTTGGCCGCGTAGTGGGTGCTCTGCCTCAAGAGCATGGATCCGCCTACGGTCGGCGACTCTGCCCCGATGCTCGCTAGTGTTTCGCGGGCAAGTTCTCGCAGCTCGGCTCCGTGTTCTTGGGTCAGCCGTACGTCGTATTCGACGTCTGCTGAGGTTCCTTGTGACTGCTCCCAAGGCATGACTGATACTAAACCATGGCGATACTTGGTTGACGCCGGGTCAGGGACTTCATCATCCCGGAGGGCGTGATCCGCGAGCAAGGCGAGCCGGATTCGCTTCGCGCCGGCGAAGTAGCGCGTCTCAAAGAGTCGGCTGTGTGGTCTGCCGGAATGTCCAGGGGGCGAACGGGCGATGAGCGCCCCGATTTGATGTCAAGCGTGGGCATCCTCACTGCCGAGTGCAGGCCGGATCAGCGCCCGTCGAGCGTCATGGCCTCGCGCCCGAGGCGCGGTCGCAGCAGGGCTGGCACAGCCAGTAGCCGGTGAGCAGCGCCACTATGGCCGGCGCGCCGCAAAGACTGCGCCGTTCGCGAGTCTTCCAGGGTGCCCGCGTCGATAGCGACCGGTTACCTTTCGTTGGCATCGTTCGACTGCCGGTTTGCCGCGGCCGGCTCCCGGAAGCCGAACACCTCTGCCCCGCTCAGCTCGACTGATCTTCGTCTTCCGTGTTCTCGTCGTTGTCAGTCAAGCCGAGCCAGCGACTGAACCTGTCCTGGCCGTCTGCGATCGCGCGCAGCCCTTCGTCGTCGAGCGGCGTTGCTCCGCAGAACGGACAACATCGAGGAGAACCGCGTTCGGCGAGGATGCGCACGAGATCGCGCGAAATCGTCGCCTCTGAGACTCCGAACCTCTCGACCAGCGCCCGCTGGGTGCCTCGGACGAAAAGGGATATGCGGCTCTCGGCGAGGAAGCAGATGATCTCGATCCGGCGAAGTTCGGCGCGGAACTGCCGCACCGAGTTGTAGTGACGCCGCCCGCCCGCCGCGTGGATAGGATCGTTCGCCCAACCGGGACGATCTTGCACACTTATGTTGATTCACTTCCTTGCACGCTCATAGCGGATTGGGTCGAAATCACGACCGACACCGGAAAGCGCGACGGCGCGCAGTTGCTCGGCTTCGAACGCATCGAGCTTCAAGCCGGAGATGAGCGCCTCTGCGACGACGACGCTCGGCACGCGCCGACCGTGTTCGAGGTGGCACATGTAGCCGGCGTCGATCCCGGTCGCTTGGGCAGCTTTTCGAAACGACCACCCGCACCGTAGGCGCGCATCGCGGAGGGACTCGGCGACTTCTGGCTCGAGGTACCGGTGGGGCTCGTGTTGCCCACGGGGTCCGTCGACCGGAACGTTGTCAAGCGGGAAGGGGAGCCCCTCTGATGGCGTTGCTTGCCACCCAGAAACGATCTCTCATACCAGTGCGGGGAGCAAGCGTCGTGACAGCCCGCCTAGACGCGTCTGCAACACAAGAACGACCGCCAGCCGGAGTGCCGCCCAGTACCAGGCATAGGTCGGTTCGAGTGCCACCTCGGGATCTTTACCGCCATCGAACCAGTCCTGGTGCGCCTTGCAAATCGAGCCTGTGCCGTTGCTTCGCAATGAAGGTGCGACGCGGGGTTAGCGCGCGAAGCGGACGATGATGCATCACTACACGCAAAAGGACGGTTTCTTTCGCAAGAACGGTACGCGGCGCGCGGGGTGGTAAAGCCGACCAGCACAAGCGCTAGCCTTGCCACCGATAGCTGGCCCGCGGCACGAAGGGCTGCCTTGGCCCCCGATGGATACGGTTGCCAAAGCCATTGCCCTGATAGACAGACAATATTGGGGGCAAGCCACGCTGTGCGCGGGACCGGAGAATCCGTACACCGACTGTCGGTCCGGTTACGGCACCGAACTGACTTGAAGTTCGACAGCGATCAAGACTGGTTGCCGGTCGGGTCCGAGACTGACAAAGCCTTCCGGTTGCTCAAGGACCAGCTCGTGCGACACACCGTCAAGAACCAGGTAGGCCGTCACCCGTCCGGAAGGATCGAACACGATGAGCGAGTCGCTGCTGTAAAGAGATCCGCGAGTGCCGCCGTACTTGTATTGCTCGTACACGGCAGCGTAGGTTTCAGCGCCAAGAGGCGACACGCACCAAACCTGGTCAGCCGTAGTCGAGTCCCACACTCGCAGGGTGCCGTCATCCGACCACGACAGCACGCGCTCGTTCGAGAGAAGCAGCGCGCCTTTTACCAACATAGCGTGCCCTTCCATGCGTGCAAGCTCGTCGCCGGTCACCAGGTCCCAGACCCGCAGGGTGCGGTCCTTCGACCAGGACAGCGCCCGCGCTTGGGGCAGGAGGATGGCGCCCTCCACCGAATCGGTGTGGCCTTTCATACGAACATTCTCGGTGCCGGTCGCGGGGTCCCAGACCCTCAATGTGCGGTCATTTGACCAGGACAGGATTCTTTCTTCAGGCAGGATCAGCGCGCCATGTACAAAGCTGGCGTGCCCTTCCATGCGGGCGAGTTCGACGCCGGTCGCGAGGTCCCAGACTCGCAAGGTGTGGTCACCCGACCAGGACAGCGCGCGCTCGTTCGAGAGGAGCAGCGCGCCATCCACCCAGCTGGTGTGCCCTTCCATGCGGGCGAGCTCGACGTCGGTCGCCAGGTCCCAGACTCGCAGGGTGTCATCGTCTGACCAGGAATCTGACCAGGAAAGTGCTCTCCCCTCGGGCAGAAGAAGGGTGCCCTCCACGCCCTCCGCCTCCCTTTCCATGCGGGCGAGTTCGACGCCGGTCGCCAGGTCCCAGACTCGCAAGGTGTGGTCACGGGACCAGGACAGTGCCCGGTCCTCAGGCAGGATCAGCGCGCCCTTCACCCAGCTGGTGTGCCCTTCCATGCGGGCGACCTGGCTTCCGGTCGTCAGATCCCAGACTTGCAGGGTGTAATCGTCGGACCAGGACAGCACTCGGTTTTCGGACAAAAGGAGGGCGCCGTTCAGAGTCCCGGCGCGCTCTTCCGTGTTGAGCACGTCACCTGTCTTGAAGTCCCAGACCTGCAACGTGTGGTCACCTGACCATGACAGCACGCGCTCGTTCGACAGAAGTAGCGCGCCATTCACCCAGCTGGCGTACCCTTCCATGCGCGCGAGTTCAGTACCGGTCGCGAGATCCCAGACCCGCAAGGTGCCGTCATGGGACCAGGACAGTACCCGATCCTCAGGCAGGAGGAGGGCGCCCGCCACCGAATCGGTGTGGCCCTTCAGACAGCCGACCTCGGTGGCGGTGACCAGGTCCCAAACCCTCAAGGTTCGGTCGTTGGACCATGACAGCACGCGGTTTTCGGACAACAAGAGGGTGCCGTTCACCCACTCGGTATGGCCTCGCATGCGGGCGACCTCGGTGGCGGTGACCAGGTCCCAAACGCTCAGAACCTCCCCAATGCTGGTCAGCACACGGTAATCGGGGAGGAGCAGTGGACCCTTCGTCCAGTCGGTGTAGGTGTCCATGCGTGCGAGTTCGGTACCGGTCGCGAGATCCCAGACCCGCAAGGTGCCGTCATGGGACCAGGACAGTGCCCGGTCCTCAGGCAGGAGGAGGGCGCCCTCCACCGAATCGGTGTGGCCCTTCAGACAGCCGACCTCGGTGGCGGTGACCAGGTCCCAAACCCTCAAGGTTCGGTCCTCGGACCAGGACAGCACTCGGTCCTCGGACAACAAGAGGGCACCCTTCACCGAGTACGTGTGGCCTCGCATGCGGGCGACCTCGGTGCCGGTCACCAGGTCCCAGACCCTCAAGGTTTCATGCCGGGACCATGACAGCACTCGCTCCTCGGGCAAAAGTAGGGCGCCGCCTATCTCGCCTGTATGGCCTTCCATGCGCTTGAGCTCCATGCCAGAGGTCGCGTCCCACACTCGCAGGGTGCGGTCGCTCGACCACGAGAACACGCGGTCCTCGGGGAGTAGGAGGGCGCCATTCACGCGGCTGGCGTGACCTTGCATGCGTGCAAGCTCGGTGCCGGTCGCTAGGTCCCAGACCCGCAAGCTGTCATCATGCGACCATGACAGCACCCGCTCCTCAGGCAGCAAGAGGGCGCCGTTCACCAGGGAGGTGTGCCCAGCGAGGGTGAGCGTGGCCATTCTGTGTGTCTGATGCTTAGGCCGTTTCTCGAGATGGAGGGGCGGTGGTCCGTGGACTGTGCTCAGCTGATCGGCCTCGTTGGCCATCGATGAGCCCTCAGGAGAGTCGTAGGCGAGCTGGTAGAGGGTTCGCTCGGACGGCCAGCCCGGAATCTCATGACGGAGGTGATGGGCATGGCGTCGGATTAGGTTTTGCCACGCTTGAGCATTTGATGCTGCTGCCTCTGGGAGAGAGAGGTCTTCCCTGCCATCGAGGAGGCGAGAGAAGTCGCCTATCAATCCGTTGACCGCTTCAACCCCGAGCATGGCGAGCCGCTCGTAGAGGTAACGGAGCGAGCACAGCGCATCGAGTGCTGCCTTGAGCCTGGTGCGGTCGATTAGGTAGGCAACCCCGTGGCGGAAAAGGTGACGGCTCAGCTGCTCGGGTGCGCTCGCCACCTCGTCGAGCATGTGCTCGGCGGCGTCCGCCAGCAGCCGGGCGGCGCCGTTCCAGGTCAATATGAAGTTTTCGTCATGGGCGAGGAACTGGCGGAAGCTGTCGTGATCAAGCGCCCAGCCTTGCTTATCGTCCTCGTCGTATGCCGGGCGCAGCACGGGCCCGAAGGCGGCGATCACCTTGTCGGCCCTCTCGTGCTGGAGCTTGGCCTCGGCGTCGTCTCCCGGCGGGAAGTTGTAATAGGCAAGGCGGGCGAGGGACTCGGCGTCGAGCGGAGTGCGGGAACGTGCGAGCAGGCAAAGTGCCGGGGTCTTGAGGGCCTGGATGTCCCCCAGGCCCCAGCTCTCGACCAGCTTGGCGTAGAGGGCGTCAAGTCCTTCGGGCAAGAGGCTGGGCGCGGCCACGACCTTTGCTATCTCGCCCTTCACCTCGGCCACCGAGTCGAGTCGCGCCAGCCAGTCGAGCAGGAGACGCAGGTACAGCGGCGAGCCTTGGGCCTTCTCGAGGAGGGCCTCGACGTAGGGGTTGGAGACACTTTGCTCGTCGAGGTCCTTAGTCACGCTGAAGATGGCGTTTCTTACGACGGGAGGACACCGCCCGAAGAACAGCTCCCGCATGGCTCCCTCGGTCATGTCAGGCAGACCGTTCTCCCACACCGGTGTCGCCCCGAGGGTGGCGAGCGCGGCCACCACGTTCTCCTCCGGCCGGCCCGAGAACAACCAGCGGCCTCCGTAGCGGGCAAGCTCGGCCAGGCGGGCACAGCCGCCTTTCTCGGCCCGCTCCAACTCGTCGAGCCCGTCGCAGATCACGAGCGGGTCGCGCTCTGCGAGTAGACGCCGCAGGTCGCCGAGACGCTCCTCGGCGGAGACTGTCCGGCCGTCACCCTTGCCCAAGCCCTCCAGAGCCAAGTGCTCGAAGCCCTCGGTCGAGCACCGCTCGCCGTCACCCGCCTTGAAGAGGTGAACCACTATCGGGCGGTCTCCTAGCCGACGATCTGCTTCGAGACGGGCTGCGGCCGCCGCCACGAGAGCGGACTTCCCGCGCCCGAGCGCCCCCCACAGCCACCAGATCCTCGTCTCGGGATCCCGTAGGCAGTCGATGAGATGCTCGGTGTCGCGCTCCCGGCCGACGACGCCGACGGCCTTCTCGTCGATCTCTGCGGTGAAGTCGGAAATCGCATGACACAAAGATCGGGAATCCGGCTGCGGGAGTTCTTCGGCTTCGCGAGCGGTCTCGATACCGCCTCCATGATCAACATGGCCGCGGGCTCCCCGACCTCGAAGCTGGAACAGGTCGCGCAGTCCCTCTTTGGGCCCCTCGCCTTCGGCCCGGCCGTAAATGGCGTCGTGGCCGTAAGGGGCATAGTGCAGTTCGTCGCGTTCCAGGCGCACGAACACCTGGGTGACGAGATCGTCTGCTGGGAGCCCCCATGCCTCTAGGCCCAGGCGGTCGTGCCGGAACACCGGCCAGATTTGCAAGTCAGCGCCCGGAAGGCGAAGGTAGAGCCCGGGAGCTAGCGGTGCCGCCCGCGCTCCGAGCGGAGGCGTCGCCGGCCGACCCATCGTCTCGCAGGTCCCATCCGGGACGACCCGGAGCAGCTCGCCCGGCGCGAAAACCTCGGCGATGGTCTCGAGCGCCGGGAGGAGAAGACGCTCGACACGCTCAGCATCGATACGGGAGCGGGCCTCGGTGGCCCCGCCGGCGTGGTAGAGCCAATTGCGCAAGTCGCCCAGGGCGAAGCCACCCTTGGCTTGGACCCGTGGCCGGTCCTGCACCAACTCCGTGTTCCTCGCAAAGCTCGACAAGGACGCTGTGGCCTTACCGAGTCCCCCGAGCAGCGGGTGCAGCCGATGCTCCTCGATCGCGTTGGAGATGCTGCCCAGCCTCTGCAACCAGTCCACGAGGCTCGGGCGCTCAGGAAGATCGAGCGGATCGAGATCAGCGAAACGGAACTCGGCAGCACCGACAGTTACGACGAATTTCGCCGCCACCTCGGCCACGTCCAGCAGACCCATGAGCCGCACCAGCGAGCTGCTCGAGTCGACGGACTCGACGGCAAGCTGCAATGGGAAGGGCAGACGGCCGGCCAGGTCGGCCAGACCGTCGTCTGTCATAGCTCTTCCTGTGGGGAGGCACTGTCAGCACTGTCGGTTGGCGTGTCGGAAGAAGCTGCGTCAGCTTGAGCGACTCCCCCGGTCCGGTGCTTTCGCTTGGGCCCAGACCGGCTGGAGCGCTGACCACCGAGCCACAGCTGGAGGAGAAGAATCAGCATGACCAGCGCCACGAGCGCGCCGAGCGTGATCCACATCGTCGACGCGGGTGAAAGCGTGCGTACACCGGGCCAGCGGTTGACCTTGCCGGCGAACAGAGCCAGCAGCACCCCGGCAGGAAAGAAGATGGCGGTAATGACCATGACCGCGACCTGTACCAAGGACGCTCGACGCTCCCTTTCTTGCCGGTCAAGCGAGTCGACGTAGTTCCGGAGTGCCCCGACCTCCTCTTTCACCTCGCGATACAGGCCTTCGACCTGGTTGATGTTGCGAAGCCGGTCATAGTAGAGGTGGTGGTCCGGACCCTGACTCACCTGGAGGTAGAAGCAGCGGCCCGTGAATTCCAGCAGTTGACGTTCAAGATTCACCACGCGGTCGAGTTGGGCTTGCAAAGCGCCTCTCTTCGAGCGACTGGACGTCCTCGGTGTGATCCAGACAACCTGCTCAGAGAACTCGGTCAACGCGAAGCGTTGCACGAGGACGAGGAGGAACATCACGAAGTACGTCTTCTCGAGATGATCCGGCAAAGTGTCGTTGGTGAACTGATCTAGGCCGGCATCAAAGGCCACAAACGCGCTCCCTTGGATCGACAGTACAAACTGCTGGCCGTCTCGGTAAGGCACGAGCCAATCGCGATTGTCGTGACCACCACTACTGGCTCGGACGTCTTGGAGGCTGTGGAACCCGCCACGGACCCGTGCGAGCAGCTCGGGTTTCTGCTCGGTCGTCACCCCATCGAGGAAGAGGCTCGAGAACACCAGCATCTCCCCCGGGACGAACAGATCCTTCGCGTAGCGGACCGGGTCCGTTGGCGGTCGCCCACTAGCGTTCGCTGCTGCAGCTTGGCTGCCGTAGGCGAAGGAGAGGCGTTCGTTCTCCAAGAGCGCGCTCGACACAACGGGGCCGATGAGATCCGCCATCTTGTAACGGCGCCCACCCCCGCTCAGGGTGAGGGCTTTCGCGCGTGGTCCGTAAAAGCGCAGGAAGTGGAGCAGGTCGAACCAGGAAGCGACGGAGAACGACCGGGGAGTCACGTGGATAACCCCGAAACAGATGTCGGGACGAAACACGGCGAGGTAAGCGTCGGTGATACGGAATCGGACCTCGGTGACCTTCCTACCTTCCTTTTGAGGCAGGCAGAGCTGCCACGAGTCCGAACGCAACAGGACACTGTCAATCGACTTGGGCTGAAGCTGCCAGACAAAACCGAGAGCGTCCTGTTCGGGCGAAGGCATGTCACCCGGACCGCTGCTAGATGTCGGACGCCGGTTCAGGTGATGACGAACATGCGGCAGGAAGTCGTTGAGGGAAGGGTCCGCCAGCTCCCACAGAAGACGACCCTTGTCGTCGCTCTGTTGGCTGATCATCCGGCATCGCTCCTCGAATCTGCCCCTCGGGAACGCCAGGGGCAGGACGAGGCGCATGAACGACCCGCGGCGTTGCCGCACACGCAGTTCGGATCGTTCCCCCTCGGTCGGGTCGTTGGCCCCAGAACCTCCGTCAACCTCGATTGTCGACACGAACCCGCTCTCAGTCACGCGTGAGCCGCCCGCGGTTGCGCGTTTCGCAATCGTACTGAGGGTCCAGCTCCGGCGCTCAGCCCGCGGCTGCTCAGGTCGGCGCAGACGTGGCGTGGTGAGCCTTGCTGCCGATCTCCTGTTGCCACCAGCACTCGTGTTCCGCCCGCGACGCCGCTTCGATGACGCGTCGGGTGCTGTCACCGCGCTCTCCTTTACAGCCCAACCGCGCTGGCGGCGTTCTGACGGAACAGGGAGCCCTCCCGGATATACCGGCGCAGCATCGCTGTGCCCTTGTGGCCCGTCTGGTTGGCGATGACTCGCTCGGGTACCCCAACAGCAGCAGCCGAGGTCGCAAGGCCGGCCCGCAGCGAGTGAGCGGCCACCTCGCTGGGGTCGAGCCCGGCGCGGACGGCATGGCGCTTCAACACGAGCGCCACCGCCTGGGCGCTGAGACGTGTTGTGCCGATGCGGCCATGGCGATCCACCGGTCGGAAGGCCGGTCCCTCCGTGATGCCCGAGACCGCGAGCCAGCCGCGCCAGGCGCGACAGGTAACCAGGTTCGATCCGAACGGGATGCCGACGGTGCGGCCAGCACCCTCCTGGTCCGTCTTCGAGCGCCGGAGGCGAACGGTGAGCCCGTCGGTCCCCTCTGTGATGTCGGTCACGTCGAGGCCGACCAGCTCGCTCCGGCGGAGCCCACCCGCAAAGCCGAGCAGGAGGAGTGCACGGTCCCGACACCTGGCCGGGTCGCTGCCGAGTCCTTCGAGCATCGTGCGCAGCTCGGGCACCGTGAGCGGACGCACTTGGCGCTGGGCGGTTCCGAAGGTCCTCCGCACGCCACAGCGCACAGGCGGACGGCCTCTTCCTTGGTAGGGCTGTCATGCCCGGCGGCCCGGTGGGCGGCACTTATCGCTGCCAGGCGAAGGTCGATCGTGGCGGGCTTGGCGGCCTTGGCGAGATCAGCCACATAGCAGGCCACCGTCTCGGGGCCTGCAGGCAGGGCCACCACGCCGTGCTCGTCGCACCAGGCGGTGAACTGCGCCCAGCCGGTGCGGTAGACACGAGTCGTGTTCTCGGCTCTGCTCGCCGCCACGTAGTCCCGCGCGTCGGCGGCGATCTCGGCAAGCTCGATGGCCTGCTCGGTGCTTTGGAGCAGCGTCACAGTCCCTCTCGTTTCCTCGTTTGTAACCAACGATAAACTAGCTTTATCGTGAGTTAGAAGCGAGTCAGAGGGCGCTGACTGACAACAATGAAGGGCATATCTAGCGGACCAGGATTAGCGAATGCGGTGTGAAACAGAGGCTCTCCGAATGGCCCCGTATTGCGTTTTAGGCGATCAGATTGCTCGCTGGTAGCTTTCCACTCGAGAGGCGATTGCGTGCTTCCACGCGCAACGGTGGGCGGTCTGCGGGCATCGTGGAAGCGGCCACGGCGCGGCAGCGTTCTTGGGAGCTGGTGCTCGCCAAGACTGCCTGATACTGCCTGCTTCACGAAACGGCCTGGGCACTCGCATGGGTCACGAAGGGAGCAGCGACGTGCACTAGACCGAACTTACTTTTCGTAGAGCATGCTCTTGCCCACCTACCTGGGAGTTCATTGCTTCGGGCCGGATAGTCCTGGCTACACGAGGCGTTTTGGGACGGGCACACCGAGGAGCTCG
>Ga0326727_10006056_pt1 | contig 33636 bp, 25 predicted proteins | sample MB2enrmetagenome_FD_207643 | JGI IMG/M metagenome (GOLD analysis project Ga0326727, IMG submission 207643) | Lab enriched peat soil microbial communities from McLean, Ithaca, NY, United States - MB29MY | ecosystem: Environmental > Terrestrial > Soil > Wetlands > Peat | place: USA: New York...
CCCGCCAACTCCGCTAACCCCGCTGCTCTTTGCAGTTAATTTCCCCCTTCCGGCGCACAATTCTAAATAGAAGGAATTGAGGCCGGAAACATGAAGAACATCGCCGTATCTGTCACCGACAAAACCTGCGCGAACGGTCGCAAGTGGGCCGCCCTTGAAGCCTCTGATAAAGCTGGCGGGCGAAGAGCATCGCAATCCGCCCCTCAGCCCCGCTCCATCTTTCGCACTCCGTCGAATTTTCTTAAAAAGCATGCAGAAACTGTACAGCCGCAAGCCGGCCCAATTAAATCAACAAGTTGACATGCGAAAACCGCACAGTTCCAACTGTGCAGCGGCTGTGCAAGGGCTGTGTGGGGCTGCGCGCTGGCTGTGCACCGGCGAGCTCTTCCAATCGAATCAACAAATTGGCACACCAACCCGGGACGCTTCGCAGTCCGGCCATGAGACCTTCAAGACAGCAAAAAGCCCGGACTCGTTGGAGTCCGGGCTTCTGCTAGCGCTGATTGCGCCGGTTGCGGGCTTATCGCCTTATCTGCAGGCTGAGCGTGGTCGTTGCGCTCTGGCTGCCGCTCGTGCCCTTGATGGTGATGGAGTAGGTTCCGGTCTTGGCGTTTCTCGCCACGGTGAGGTTGAAGTCCGTTGTGCCCGAGCCGGTGACCGAAGTTGGGCTGAAGCTCGAAGTCACGCCGGACGGAACGCCGGTTGCGGAGAACGTGACTGCCGAATCGAATCCGCCCGAAGCCGTCACGGTAACTACCGCGTATCCGCTCTGACCCTGGTCGAGGTATCCCGAGGAGGGCGAGACAGACAGCGTGAAGCTGCCGCTGTTTGGAGCGGTGACGGTCAGCGAAACGGTGGTGGTTTCGACTGTCGAGCCGGAGGTGCCGGTCACGGTGATCGGATAAGTTCCCGCCGCCACGGTCGAAGCCACGGTGATCGACATCGTCGAGCTTCCTGCGCCGGTGATCGAAGCCGGGTTAAAAGTGACCGTTACTCCCGAGGGCTGGCCGGACGCCGAAAGAGCGATGGCTGAGTTGAATCCGCCCGTCACGGTGCTGGTAATGGTTGAAGAGCCGGAGTTGCCCTGGAGGATCGATACCGCTCCCGGCGACGCCGACAGGCTGTATCCGGGCGTGGTGGAAACTGAGCCGGCCAGCGCATTCAGCAGGCCCGAACCATTGGGGCTGCCCCAGCCGGTGGCCAGGTCGTAGCCCGTGGTGGCCGAGTAGCCGTTGCTGCCGCTGGTGACGTCGTGGAAGTCGGAGTCGTAGCTGGAGCTCTCGCCGATAGTGTAGAGGCTCGGATTGATGAAGCCGAGCGTCTTGTTGCCGTTGGCCACCGACTGCTGATTGACCAGCGCCAGGTAGCCGGCCCACATGGGCGCGGCAAAGCTGGTGCCGCCGTATTCGTTGGCCGTGCAGGTGGTCTGATCGGCGCAAACGTAGAAGGTGAAGTTGGCGTTGGCTGAAACGTCAGGCCCGTTGCGATAGGTCTTCGAGCAGCTCGAGCATCCGGCCGCTGCAGTAGTTTGCCAGGATGGAATCGCGTACTTGTCGGGCGAGATGCCGCCGCCGCTGTCAGCCCACGCCGTTTCAGAGGCCCAGGGCCCTGCGGCCGAGCTGGTAGAGAGATCCGTACCGCCCACTGAGGTAACGTAAACATCGTCGGCGGGGAAGATCTCCGATGCCGTTCCCGAGGTGGTCCACTTGCCACTGTCACCGGCGGCCTGGAACAGGTTCTGGCCCTGCGCCGCGAACTCCTCAAAGTAGGGGTTGTCGGTGCTTGGGTCGGCCGGGCTCCAGGTCCACGACGAGCTCAACTGCGCATTCAGCGGGCTGGCGGTGGCCATGGCGTTGAAGATGGCTGAGTCGGTCGAGCCCACGTACATTACCAGGCTCGAGAGTCCCGGCGCCATTCCCAGGGCCTGCGTCATGTCGAGGGTCTGCTCGGTATCGTCGCAGGCCGAGTAAACGCAGCTGGTGCTGGTTCCGTCGGTCGAGAGCAAGGTAACAGGGACGTTGTTGGTCTGGCCCGCGTTCTTGTAGTAAGTGGTCAGATCGGCCAGGTCGGTGCCGTAGTACTCCAGCAGTCCGAGCGACTGTCCCGAGCCGGTCAGCGATCCGCCGTAGTAGGCAGCGCGCATGTCGCTGCCCAGGAACGAAGCCGAGGGGCCGGAGCCTGTGGTCGCGCCGGATTTGGCTTTCGATCCAGCCGGGCGCCTCTCAAGGCCTGCCGGCCTGGGGATGGAGAAGTTATCGAGGCCGGCAACATGCCAGAGCTGGTAGGGCAGGCTGACCGTCGGCTCGCGATCGGGCGCGTAGAAGGTGCGGGCTTCGGTCGGGTGCTGATACAGGCCCATATGCACGTTCAGGGCGCGCTCAACATTGGCCACCGTGCCCGAGACCTGCAGGTTCACGCGGTTGCGCGAGGTGGAGACGACCGTCAGGCCGTTCTCGCGCGCAAAGTCGACCAACGCGTTGTAATCCTCCTGCGTGGGGCCGAACCGCGCCGTGAATTCATCGACGGAGAGGAATTGATGGTAGGAGGGGCTGTTGGGGTTGTAGAGATCGGAAAGCAGGCCCTCCAACTCATCCTGGTTGCGGAGCGGCAGAACCAGCACCAGGTTCATGGTCTGGCTTGCGGGCAGGCGGCCCAGCATCGGCGCCTGGCCGTTGCCGGTGGCTTCGCGAACGTGCTTGGTAAGAACCGGCTGAAGTTGCGCGTGGCTGAAAGCGGCCGCGGTAAACAGGACCGCGGTAGTGGCGAGAATCGTACTGCTCAGTTTGCGGATCATTCTTTCTCCTTGGCTGGGGAGGTTTTTGGAGATATTTCCTGAATAAAGGCGCAAAAGAAATCTGGGACGATTTTTCAGAGTGAGTCCTGCGGGGTGGGGAGCGAGTTCCCAATGCACCTCTTGGGGTGCTTGAATCAAAAGTCTTTCGGGGGCCCGATGTTGATGAATTTTGAAGGATCGGAGGTGCGGGTGTAAAGAGAAATCAGCAATCCTTATGAAAGCGCGATGAAGACAATCTCCCGAGCCGGTCCGGCTTTGTAACCGGCGCAAGCGATCTGAGTGAAAGTGGGTTAACAACGGGTAATGCCAATGGTGTTAGCATCAAGGGTGACTGATGCCTACAAATCATAAGCTCAAAATCATCCCTCTGGGCGGGGTGGGCGAGTTCGGGATGAACTGCCTGGCCTTGCGCTGGGACGACGACATTATTGTGATCGACGCCGGCCTGATGTTCCCTGAATCGGAACTGCTGGGTGTGGATATTGTCGTCCCCGACATCTCATACCTGATAGAAAACAAGCAGCATGTGAGGGCGATTCTGCTTACTCACGCCCACGAGGATCACATCGGCGGCCTGCCCTGGATCCTCAACGAGCTCAAGGTGCCGGTGTACGCGACCGAGTTCACGCTGGCCTATGTTGAAGGCAAGCTCGAAGAGCACGGGCTGCTCGACGAGACCGAGTTGATCGAGATCGCGCCCAAAGAGAAGTTCTCCATCGGGCCGTTCACCATTGAGCCCATCCGCGTCACGCACTCCACGGCCGATTGCGTGGCCCTGGCCATCGATACGCCAGTGGGCGTCATCATTCACACCGGCGATTTCAAAGTGGATCTCTCGCCGCTCGACGACAAGGCCTTCGACCTGCACACCTTTGCCGAATATGGCAAACGCGGCGTTCTGGCCCTCCTGCAGGACTCCACCAATGTTGAGCGCTCCGGCTATACGCCCAGCGAGCGGGCGGTGATTCCACGCCTCGACGAGGTATTTTCGCGCACCAAGAAGAAGCTCTTCTTCAGCTGCTTCTCCTCATCGGTCTATCGCATCCGCATCGCGCTTGAGCTGGCGCGCGCCCACGGCCGCAAGGTTGCGGTCGTCGGCCGCTCCATGAACGACAGCACTGAGATTGCGCAGGACCTTGGCTACATCGACATTCCGCCGGGACTGATCATCAATCCCGGCCAACTGCGCGACTATCCGCCTGAGCAGTTGATGATCCTGATCAGCGGCACGCAGGGCGAGCCGATGAGCGCGCTGAGCCGCGCCGCGGTGGACAACCACAAGCACGCGCGCATCGAGGCCGGCGACACGGTCATTTTGAGCTCGCGCATTATTCCCGGCAACGAGAAGAACATTCATCGCGTGATCGACCACTTGAACCGGCGCGAGGCCGACGTGATCTGCGACGACGGCTCGAGCGGTCTTATCCACGTGAGCGGCCACGGCAGCCAGGAGGAGTTGCGGCTCATCATCAACCTGGTGCGGCCAAAGTTCTTCATTCCCATTCATGGCGACTACCGCTTCCTGCGCAGGCACGCGCGCATCGCCATGGAGACCGGCGCCGTGGAGCACGCCATGGTGATTGAGGATGGCGATGTGCTGGAACTCGACAAGGACGATGCCCGCAAGAGGGACAAGGTGACGGCAGGCCGGATTCTCATCGATTCAGGATCGTCGATCGATGTGGTCGAGGACCTGGTCATCCGCGACCGGCGCATTCTCTCTGAAGACGGCGTGGTCCTGGCGGTTCTGGCTATCAACAAGAAGACCGGCAAGGTGGAACGCGAGCCGGAGGTGCTGATGCGCGGCTTTGGCGGCGCAGACATCACCGACCAGTGCCGCGAAGTGGTGCTGAAGACGCTGGATGGGCTGAGTACGGAGCAGAAGAGCGACTACGGCATGGTCAACGAGAAGGTTCGCGTGGAGCTGAAGCGGCTGATCCAGAAGTCGACCGGCCGCCGGCCCATGATCATGCCGGTCATCCTGGAAATCTGATTGAAGAATCAGGCTGCGTGATGGCTCGCCGCAGGCCGGGTGGATTCACGCGTGACGCTTCGCCGCGCTGCATGCGGAATGGTGCGCTTGAGTATAAACACCTCGCCCAGCGCAATCCACGCATTGCCTTCCAGGTCGAGGAACCCGGCCTTGTATTGCCTGCATAAAGCCCGCCCTTCATCCGAAATGCAGGGCGCGATAACCACCGGCGTTGCGGCTGTCTGCGTGTTCGCAATGCTGTTGCACAACTCTTCAAGCAGCGTACGAAGCTGCGCGGGCTGGCCGTCAGATGCGATATCGCAGGCCAGCAGGTGTTGCCGGCCATACACGTCAACGCGGGCGGTGAATGCACTTGCCGATCCCGCATCGGGCGAGGCTGGCATGACCTCCCTCAGCTTTGCCCCGGACACCTCTGCCAGTGCCGCCCGCAGCGCTTCCGCCGCCCTGATCCGCAGTTCCTGTCTGGTGTCGATCGCTCTCATTTTCTACTTCCCCGCCGCCGCTCCCGCTGGCTGCCTGCCCGCATCGTCGCGATCGTGCTCCGGGCTCCTACCGCACGTGGTGAAAGGCCCCTTTTCACGCGGCAGCGCCGGTTTCCAGGTTCTCCAGTTCGAACTCCAGGTCCAGGAACTCAAGCTCAGCGCGGCGTTCCCTGGCGTGCCCATGAGGCATCGCGAATCCCAGTACGAAGTCTCCTTCGCCTGTCGGAATCATGTAGAGAGGCATAGACGAGCGGCAATTGCTTTCCCGCGACTGCTTCGACTCCAGCCATAAGCACAGCCGCGGGTCGTGAATCTCCGGCTCGCCGTCCCAGAAACTCGGCGCTAATTCACACTGAATCAGCAGATGGTCGAGCTGCAGGTTGATGGTTTCAACTTTCCTGGGGAAGTAGCGGCGAACGTTGTTCTCGCCAACATAGAGGCCGAAGACCCGGTTTCCGATGCATTGCGATTTGACCAGCATAAGATGACTCCCTGAAGACGACGTATATGAGGTCGACTGGTTGCTCGCCGGAGCGCCGGCATTTTTTCATCGCGCCGAAGGTTGTGAAGTTCACTGGCAGAAATCCGACAGTATTTTTTCAGCGGTAAAAAGCCGGCCCATCCTCGGAATGCCTGACCCGAGATACTCCGACACCCGCTGAACATCGAGGTCAAAGGGCTAACGCCTACATCCTTTGACGCTTGAATTGCCTTGGAGGTGCGCGTTATTCAGGTTCTTATGGGCGCGTACATAGGCCGAATCGAGGCTCTGGCTGCCGAGCAGCGCACGCAGTCAAAAGCTCTGGGGATTCAGCCGCGCAATCAATCGGCATTGTGCCGATGCCTCTGATGGGCTGCCTTCGACTTCGCCAATTTCCGTCATCAGTGCATTTCGAATCGACGCTTCCTACCGCTTTGATGCGTTCTTTTCGAATTCGAGATGCTTTTCCCCTGGGCTCCGCGCCTTCGCGGAGCCGTCTCTGGCCCGATAGTGATCCACATTGAGCGCGAAGTCAAGCGCGGCGAGATGAAAATTGCACTTTGCCGGCGCGAATCCGCGGTACGCCCCCGCAGCGGGCACAGCCACTGCCGGCAGCGAACCTCAGGCCCGATTGCGCGCCCTTCGCGATGGCTCGTCAGAGAAGATCTGCCCGTCGCGGATGTGCACGACGCGGTGAGCGAAATCCGCGATGTCGGCCTCGTGGGTGACCAGTACAATCGTGTTTCCGCGGGCGTGCAGCGTATCGAAGAGGGCCATGATCTCGAGGCCCGTCTTCGAATCCAGGTTGCCGGTTGGCTCGTCGGCCAGGATGATGGAGGGATTGTTCACCAGCGCCCGCGCGACCGCGACCCGCTGGCGCTGCCCGCCCGATAGCTCATTGGGCTTGTGCATCATGCGCGACTCAAGGCCCACTGCAGCCAGCGCATCTTTGGCCCTTTCGATACGCGCAGCCGCCGGCGTGCCGTTGTAGATGAGGGGCAGCTCGACGTTGTGCAGCGATGTGGCCCTGGCAAGCAGGTTGAACGTCTGAAAGACAAACCCGATCTCCTTGTTGCGGATGCGCGCCAGCTGATCGTCGTCAAGTTCGCTTACCAGTTGCCCATTCAACCAGTATTTTCCCCGCGACGGCGTGTCGAGACAGCCGATCAGGTTCATCAGCGTACTCTTGCCTGATCCCGAAGGGCCCATGATGGCCACGTATTCGTTGTGGCGGATGCGAAGCGAGACGCCGCGCAGAGCCTGCACCTGCTGCTCCGAGCCCATGTCGTAGGTGCGCCACAGGTCTTCCACCACGATCACATCGTCGGGGGGAACGGTCCCAACCTCGGCAGAAATCTCGCTCATCATTCTATCCAGGGCCATCCATCCATCCTCTTGCCTGCTCAGTCCCTTGCCGTTCTACACCCGCCTCGTCCGGCGCCTGTCATCTTCCCTCGCGCCGGCCTTCGGATTCAGCCCGCGGGTTACGAGGAGCTACTGCTCGTCGAAAGCGAAATCTTCGCCGTATCCCGCTTCACCAGCGCGCCGTTCTTCAAAATCCGCAATGTCTTGTAGGGGCCCGTCACAATCTCCACCCCTGGGGCCGGTCCGGTCAGAACCTCGATGTCGGTCGCTCCGGTAATGCCCGTGGTAACCGGCACGAACCGGGCGCGGAGCTTTCCGTGCGCGTCCTTCTCCACCACAAACACACCCTGGATAAGATTCGGTTTTGCTGCTGCTTCACCCGGTGCGGTCGATGCCGCCTGCACCGTGCCCGAGCCCTTTTTGGAGTCCTGGGAGGGATCGTACATGGTGAGCGCCTGGATGGGCAGCGAAGGCACATGAGATTTGTGCGCGGTGGTGATCTTGGCGGTGCACGAGAGCCCCGGCCGCAACTCGCTCAACTCCTGGGTTGTGCCGCTGAGCGTTACCACCACCTTGAAGTCCTTTGCCTCTTCGGTGCCCGTGGTCGAGGTCGAGGTGGCCTGCCCGGTGGAACGCAGCAGCGCCTGGTCGCCCACCAGGGTCACCTCGCCCTTGAACGTTTTGCCCGGCAGCGCATCAACGGTCACATCGGTCGCCTGCCCAAGCTGCACGTTCACAATATCGGTCTCGTCTACCTTCACTTCGGCGGTGATCACGCTCATGTCCGCGAGGGTCATCAGCGTGGCGCCTTCGGTGCCCTGGATGCCTGTGACCACCGTCTCGCCCTCGCGCACCGGCATGTTGGTCACGATGCCGTCAAAGGGTGCGGTGGCAACGGTCTTGTTGAGCAGATCCTGGTTGGAACGCAGCGTGGCGATCTGGGTCTGCAGGTGTCCGCGCGCAGACTCGGTATTGGCCTTGGCCTGGTTCAGCAAGGCAATGGCGTGGTCGAGGTTGGCCACGTCGGTGTCATAGGCCGCCTTTTTGGCGTCGTAATCCTGCTTGGCCATGATGCCATCGCGGTAGAGCGCTTGCGCCCGCTCCCAGTCCAACTTTTTCTGTTCGAGGTCGGCCTGAGCCTGCTCCACGCTGGCCTGGGCTGTTTTTTCGGCCGCGATGTCGGACTGGATGTCGGTTCTGGCCGCCGCGATCGCGGCTTCCTGTCCGTTCACGTTAGCCTGCTGCTGCACATTCTCGATGGTGGCAACCGTCTCGCCCCTGGTTACCCGGTCGCCCTCCTTTACATAAAAGTGCGTAATGCGCCCGAAAGAGGTCGCCCCGACGTTCATATAGGTCTTTGGTTTGATCTGTCCGGTGCCGCTCACCAAGGTCGTCAGGTCCTCGCGCACCACTGAGGAAGTCAGCACCTTGGTGTAGCCCGCCTGCTGGCGCACAACCATCGTCACCACAAGCCCCACGGCAACCAAAACTCCCAGTACGATCAGCAGAATCTTCTTCATAATCGCTTTACTGACGAGGCTCCTTAGTCAAATGTACGTAAGCCGGCTACGGGCGGTTCCCTGCGGGCGAGTCCGGGTTTCATGATTCTAAGGACGTTTCAGACCGGGATTTTGTTTGACCGGCGTCGCCTTGAGAACCAGCGTGTGTGCCGCCGAAGAACGCCGGCCAGTCGCCGGCCCTATCTGGATTCCGGGTCAGACGATTAGATTCACGAAAAACAGCGTTGCCACTGCCACCCGATTTCCCCGCGAGGTCATTTTACCGTCTTCCGGGGCCGGGCCGAGGTTGACCTCGGGTTAATGTGCGCGTCTAAACGCCAGACCAAGCGCCTCGAGCCTGCCGGAACCAGGGTCAAACAGGCTCTCAAGCCTTGCCCGGCCCTTCGCGGACCCGTAGAATAAGGGATCGCAGGAGTTTTTGAAGGCTATGACGTTCAGCAGTCGCCGTATTCTCGTTTCTGTTCTGGGTTGTGGGGTACTTTGCGTGCCGGCAGCCGTTGTTTTTGCCCGGCAGGCCGCCCCGGCGGCGCAGGAGCAGGCCCAGCCCGCCAACAGTTCCGACCAGGGCCCGGAACAGGATCCGCTCAAGCGCCAGCGCACTCCCCAAGAGCGCTACAAGGCCCAGAGGGCGCTTCGCGGTGAGATTAAGGGAACCTACAAGATCTGGCTCAACGAGGAAGTTCCCTACATCATCACTGACGACGAGAAGAAAGCGTTTCTGAGCCTAAGCAACGACGAAGAACGGGACGCATTTATCGAGTCGTTCTGGCTGCGCCGCAATCCCAACCCCGATTCGCCGGAGAACGAGTACCGCGAAGAGCATTACCGCCGCATTGCGTACGCCAATGAGCACTTCGCCGCCGGCAAACCCGGCTGGAAGACCGACCGCGGCCACATTTATATCGCCTTCGGGCCGGCCGACAGCATTGATTCCCATCCCTCCGGCGGGACCTACGAACGGCCGATGGACGAGGGCGGCGGTGAAACCTCGACCTTCCCGTTCGAGGTGTGGCATTACCGTTATCTCGAAGGCATCGGCGAGAACATCGACATCGAGTTCGTAGACACCTGCATGTGCGGCGACTACCACTTCACCATCGACCGCAGCGAGAAGGACGCCCTGTTGCATGTTCCAGGCGCCGGCCTCACCCAGTGGGAGTCAATGGGCAAGGGAGACAAAACCGACCGCTTCAAGGGCGGCATGGAGCAGCTGGGAACCGGACCGGAGGGCACTTACAACCAGAGCAAGGAGTTTGACCGCATCGAGTTGGCCTCAAAGCTCTTTGCGCCGCCCCCGGTCAAGTTCAAGGACCTGGAAGCGCTCACTGAGACCCATATCCTGAATGGCCCTCCATTCCCGTTCGACGTCAGGACCGACTTTATCAAGGTCACCGATAACACCGACCTGGTTCCTGTTACTATCCAGATCCGGAACCGCGATATCACCTTCCAGACCAAGGACGGCGTTTCGCAGGGTAAGGTGAATATCCTGGGCAAGGTCACCACCATCATGCACAAAACCGTGCAGACCTTCGAGGATACGGTAGAGGTGACCGAGCCCGCGGAGTTGCTTGAGAAGTCGCTCGACAAGAGCTATGTCTACTGGAAGGCGTTGCCTTTGCAACCCGGGCTCTACCGGCTCGATATCGCCATCAAGGACGTGAACAACGCTGAACACCTCGGCCTTTACGGGAAGAGCATCAATGTGCCGGTGTATGACGACGAGAAACTCGGCACCTCGTCGCTGATCCTGGCCGACGTCATGAATCCGGTCTCGTCGCGCGACATCGGCAGTGGCAACTTCGTGATCGGCAACACCTACGTGCGCCCGCGAGTGAGCCGCAGCCCGGGCACCCCGGTGAGTTTCAAGCGTAATCAGGACCTGAACTTCTGGATGCAGGTTTACAACCTGAGAATCGACGACGACACCAAGAGCAACTCGGCCACGGTCACTTACGAGATCAGCGACTCCACCGGCGCCGTTATTTTGCAAAAGGGGCTCGAATCAAAGGACTTAGGTGCGCACAGCGATCAGCTTACCGTGGAAAAATCCCTGCCCCTGGCAGGTCTGACGCCGGGTAAGTACAAGGTGACGGTAAGAATAAATGACGCAATCTCAAAACAAGAGATTGCGCAATCGGCACCTTTTGTCGTGGAATAGAAGTCACACTGCGCCGGAAGGGCAGCCGGACCCCAGATCCGGCGCCTGCGCGGGACTTTTGAAGTTTTCAGGGATACTGCCAGGGACGCGGCGGATCACAGATCTATTGATGATGCGAACTGCCCATCTCGCCGGTTTCGCCGTGCTTATTGCGCTGGGGACCGCTCAGGTCTACGGAGCGGCCACAGCCTCAGTGTCGGGCATGGTGCGGGACTCGGCCGGCGTTCCGCAAATGGGCGCGGAAGTCCAGTTGCTTCGCGGCGACCTGAGCGTAGTGGCCAGTGTTTACACCAACAACAAGGGCCAGTTCACTATCGCGTCGGTCATTCCGGGCAGCTATTCGCTCAAGGCCATGGGCGCCTATTTTCTGCCCTCGCTGCGCGAGAACATCCGGGTCCGCAAAGCCACCATCGTCGATTTCACGCTGAACACTCTCTACGAAGTGATGCAGTGGCTTCCGGCCAAGCCGCGAGCCGGACATTCGCAGATGGATGACTGGGCGTGGACCTTGAAATCTGCCGCCAATCGCCCGCTGCTGCGCTGGCTCGAGGATGGTCCGCTGGTGGTTGTTTCAGACGGCCAGGGGAACGCTCCAAAGCTGAAGGCGCGACTGATGGCCACCGGCCAGGCCGGAACCTTCGGCGAGAGCGGTGAACGATTTTCAAACACGGTGGAGCTGACGCCGGCCGACAGCCGCGAGCTGCTGGCGCGTGTCGATTTTGCTCCCGGTTCCGACGCGGGGATGGAATCGATGCTCGGCTTCCGCCAGGATCTTGGCTTTGCGGGATCGGTTCAATCCGTCGCCGCCATCGCCATCCATCCCGACGAGTTCGGCGGCGCAGGCGACCGGGGCATGGACGAGGCGGCGGTGAATACCTCAGAGACCATGCGCCTGGGCGACGAGTTTGAGGTGGACGCCGGATCCACCCAAGTGATCGGCCACATGGCGGGCGGCAGGCCGGCCAGCGTGACTGCGGCGCTCCCCTTTGCCTCGCTCGAATGGCGCGGCGGCGCCAAAGCAATTCAATACCGCATGGCCACCATGGTCCCCGATCCGGATTCGAACGACCAGACCGAAGCCGCAACCTGGTTGCCCGCGGTTGCCGTGCGCGATGGCGACCTGGTTCTGGAGCGCGGCCTGCATCAGGAGATCGGATTCGAGCGCCAGACCGATATCTCGGGCCTGGCTGTGACAGTCTACGCCGATAATATTGAGAATCCGATTCTTGAAGCCATGAGCCGCGCAGCCGGCGGAAAACTGAGCGATACCGGCGCGCTTTCCGCTGCGCTCGTCGATCCCGGCAGCGGCATGGTTCGCACGGCAGGTCCCGGATTCGCTGCCACCGGCGTGAGCGCCAGCTTCGAGCGCCAGCTTGCCGGCGGCAACCGCATCGCGGTCAGCTATGCGAGCGGCAGCGCGCTGGTGATGCCGGCGCTGCCTGGCCCGGCGGGCATCCCGCAAATGATGGCTGCTACCCGGGCGCGCCGTGCTCAGGCCTACACGCTTTCGTTCACGGGAATTCTCGAAGGCACTCACACCCGATGGCGGGCCAGCTATCGCTGGCAGCCTCCGAATACCGTTACTGCAGTGGCGCCGTTCGCGGTCAATTCCGCGCCGCCCTATCTGAACGTCCATATCCGCCAGCCCCTTCACTTCAACCGCGATGGCTCGGGCGGATTTGAAGCTCTGCTCGACGTGAGAAACCTGCTTGCCCAGGGCTACCGGCCCTACATCCTCAGCGACGGCTCGCTGCTGATCTTCACGCAAGGGCAGCGCGCGGTTCGCGGTGGGGTGGCCTTCACGTTCTGAGCATCTTGACTACGTGACCCACCTGCGGGCAAGTGCCAGGCCGTGCCCAGACAATGGAAAATCGCATATTGTCGCGCCGTCCCTACGGGGCCGGGCGCGGGTGAGATGCAGGGGGTTTTGCGGGGGTGTTCCCGGCTGCCTGGCGTATCATTCTCCGTGATGAATGAAAGATCCGTTTCGCCAATCGCAAAACTGACGCGCCGCGCTGCCCTCAAGTCCGGGTTGGCGCTTGCGGCGCTCGCTCCGCTGGCCAAAGCCGAGACGCCGGCCGTGCGCAAAGGCAACATTCGCCAATCCGCTTGCCAGTGGTGTTATCAAAGCACGCCTCTCGACAAGCTCTGCGAGTACGCCGCATCGATCGGGCTCAAGGGTGTCGACCTGCTGCAGCCGGATGAGTACGAGATTCCGCGCCGTTACGGCCTCATCTGCACCATGGCCTACGGCGGCGGCGGCGATATTCCGAATGCACTCAATCGCACTGAGAATCACGCCGCGATTGAAGCGGCCTTCCGCACCAACATCCCGCTCGCCGCCAAGGCAGGAGTTCCCAACGTCATCACGTTCAGCGGGAATCGCCGCGGAATGAGCGACGATGAGGGCGCGCGCAATACCATTGCCGGCCTGAACCGAGTGAAAAAGATCGCCGAAGACAACGGCGTGACCATCTGCATGGAGCTGCTCAACAGTAAAGTGGATCACCACGACTACATGTGCGACAACACCGCCTGGGGCGTGCGCGTGATGGAGGAAGTGAACTCGCCCCGCGTGAAGCTGCTTTACGACATCTACCACATGCAGATTATGGAGGGCGATCTGATCGCCACCATCCGCGCGAATATCCAGTGGATCGGCCACTTCCACACCGGGGGCGTGCCGGGCCGGCACGAACTCGACAATACTCAGGAAGTGCAATGGGACGGTGTGATGCGCGGCATTGCCGCGGCGCAGTTCAAGGGCTACGTTGCCCATGAGTTCATTCCCACCCGCGACCCGTTTACCAGCCTTCGCGCCGCGGTCGATTTGTGCGATGTGTAATCCTGATTCCGATTTTGCCTGGTGATCTATGAAGGCCCTGCTTCTTTCCGCATACAATCGTCTCGAAATCGTCGACATGCCGCTTCCTTCAGCCGGACCCGATGAGGTTCTGGTTCGCGTTGAGGCCTGCGGCATCTGCGGCAGCGACGTGCACGGCATGGACGGCTCGACCGGCCGCCGCATTCCACCCCTCGTGATGGGCCATGAAGCTGCCGGCACTGTGGCTGCTGTCGGCTCCGGCGTCCGCGACATTGCTGTTGGCGATCGCGTCACCTTCGACTCGACCATCTCCTGTGGCAAATGCGACTACTGCCTGCGCGGCGACATCAATCTCTGCGACAACCGCGAGGTGATTGGCGTCTCCTGCGGCGAGTATCGCCGTCACGGCGCCTTTGCCGAGTACGTCGCGGTGCCGCGCCGCATCGTCTACTCGCTGCCGCCTGAGCTTCCGTTCGAAGAGGCCGCCATGCTGGAGGCAGTATCAGTGGCGATGCACGCGGTACGTGTCTCCGGCGCCGCCGGAGGTGAAACCGCGCTGATTGTCGGCGCCGGCATGATTGGGCTGCTCACGCTGCAGGCAGCCCGCGCGGCAGGATGCAAGCCTGTTTATATCTCCGACCTTGATCCCACGCGCCTCGCCCTGGCCGTGACGCTGGGCGCGGATCATGTGCTGCCTTTCTCAGGCAGGCAGCTTGCCGTGCGCGTTGCCGAGCTCGCCGGCGGGAGCGGCGCCGATCTGGTGTTTGAAGCTGTCGGCAACAATGAAACCGTCACCACCGCCATCAACTCCGTGCGCAAGGGCGGCACGGTCACGCTCATCGGCAATGTCGCGCCCGAAGTTACCTTGCCGTTGCAGAAGGTAGTTTCGCGCCAGATACGGTTGCAGGGCTCGTGCGCCTCGTCGGGCGAATACCCGCAGGCCATTGAGCATGTGGCCTCGGGCAAGATCGAGGTCAAGCCGCTCATTACCGCTGTTGCTTCGCTTGACGAAGGCCCGCAATGGTTCGAGCGCCTGCACGCGCGCGAGCCCAACCTGATGAAGATCGTTCTCGCACCGTGAAAGCCATGACCGACTCGAATTCCGCTTCGATTCCCGCCTCGATTTTTGACCTTACCGGCCAGGTTGCCATGGTTACCGGAACCAGCCGCGGGCTGGGGCAGTACCTGGCCCGCGCTCTCGCCAGAGCCGGCGCCGACCTGGTCATCACCAGCCGCGACATCAGCGCGCTGAGGCCGTTTGCAGAAAAGATCGGGGCCATGGGCCGCCGGGTGGTTCCGCTCGCGCTCGATGTGCGCAATCAGCAGAGCATCGAGCGAATGGCCGCCGAAGCCGAAGCCGCCTTCGGACAGATACACATCCTGGTCAACAATGCGGGTTGCAATATTCGCAAGCCCGCGCTCGAGGTGACGTGGGACGACTGGAATACCATTCTCGACACCAACCTGCGCGGCTCATTTTTTGTGGCGCAGGCCGTGGCGCGCGGCATGGTGGCCAAGGGCTACGGCCGCATTATCAACATCGGCTCGGTAACGAGTGTTGCCGGCTACCCCGGTCTCGCGCCTTATGGCGCCAGCCGTGGCGGCATCCGCCAGCTGACCATGAGCCTCGCCGCCGACTGGGGTAAATATGGCGTGACCGTGAACTGCCTGGCGCCGGGGTGGTTTCGCACCGAACAGAACAAGGTTCTCTACGAAGATCCCGGCTGGGTCGAGTACCTCGTCGAGCGCATTCCCGCGAATCGCCCCGGACAGCCGCACGACCTGGATGGCGCCGTGGTCTTTCTCGCCTCCGAGGCCAGCCGTTATGTTACCGGCCAGATTCTGCTGGTGGATGGCGGCATCTCGACCGGGTCAACGCGCGCCACGGTGGCGAAGCGTGAGTCGTGATTCGTGTTTTCCGGAGTCGCAAAATTAGGACTTGGCGAGCCAAGGCTTGGTGGCACGATGAGAGCAGCGAGACCCGGGTCACACGTCAAAGATCCACATACCGAACTGTGCGAGGCAGGGCCATGCGATTGATTTGCGGATTCGTGCTAGCTTTACTATCGGTTGGCGTGGGGGGAGAGTCTACGCCCGCGCAGGTTACGGATGAGGCGGCTATTGCGAGTCTGCCCGATAGCATTGGAACGCAGATATACGGTAAGCAGTTTGCTGATAAATACGAAATCGATTTGAGTCATAACCCGTTCTATCTGAGGGGAGATTTCGACGGGGACGGGATCGCAGATTATGCGGTTGCTATTCGCCTCAAGCTAACGGGAGAGCATGGAATCTGCGTATGGTTGAGCTCTAGAAGTCAGCCGATCACTATTGGCGCTGGGCGCGCGGCCCGTGATGCGGACGGTCGAGGTACCGAGAGCTTAGTTGATTTTCAGTATTGGCGGGTATACAAGAGGCAGCCGGTTCAACGTGGGGTAGGCGCAGGTAAGCCACCCGTCCTGTCTGGGGAAGCGATCGAAATCGGCCAGACCGAGGGGGCGTCTGGGTTATTTTTCTGGAATGGCCGCCGGTTTGCATGGTATCAGCAGGGAGATTGAACGGTTCATTCCGGTTGGAGACCAAGTACTCGGGGTCGGGATGAGATCTGAGCGAAGAGACTGGCTCGCCAACAACAATTTCAGGCCTCAGAACTGAGAGTTTTCAACTTTGGGGTCCGGGGCACCCGGCATTGTTTTCAAACCCAAAAACGCAATGCGGCCGCACCCGTTTTCAGGGCGCGGCCGCAGGTTTGGTGCGTGAGTTTACTGTACGGTCAGCGTGATCGTGCTGATTGTAGCGGTCTCTGCTCCTGAATTGGCAGAACCTGTCACTGTAATCGTGTAGGCCCCGGCAGTGGTTCCGGACTTCTTGCTGCCTCCGCAGGCAGAGAGTCCCACCGCTGCGAACAGCACCAGAAGCGCGACCATTGCCAGCCAGCTGCGGCGCCGCCGCGGCGCGATGAAGAACAGCATCAGCGCCAGCGCCGTTCCGCCCGTCGAGGGCCAGAAGAGACTTGGCTTTTCATTCGCCGAGCTCGAAGTCCCCGTGGTGTTCACCGTCAGTGTCGACGTCTGGGCCGTAGTGCCGCTCAGGGTGACTGAAGTCGGGTTCAGGCTGCATGTTGGCATGTCGCGGGCGCCGGTTATCGACGTAGTTACGGCGCACGTCAGGTCCACAGTCCCACTGAACCCGTATGTTCCCACCACGCTGATGGTTGCCGTGTTCCCGGTGGTTGCGCCCGGCGAGACCGACAAGCTCTGGCTGCCTGTGCCGGGGCTGGGACCAAAGCCCGGCTCATTGGTAATCGTGAGCGCAACGGTGGTGGTTTCGGTGAGCGACCCCGAAGTCCCCGTGATGGTGACTGTGACGGGGCTGGAGGTAACAGCAGCCGATGTGCTGACGGTGAGGGTCAGCACTTCAGTCTCCGATGCCGTTCCCGCCGCGAAGCTCGACGTAACTCCGGAAGGCAATCCGGAAGCGGCGAACGAGACGGTGCCGGTAAAGCCATTCGCAGGAGCGATGGTAATGGTGCTGGTTCCGGTTGCGCCTTGGGCGATTGATACGCTGGTGGGCGAAGCCGAGAGCGAGAAGCTGGGCGCGGGCGTCACCGTCACCGACCCCGTGCCGGATGCGCTGTTGTAGATCGGCGAACTGGTCGAATCGGGCGTGTAGGTCGCTGTCAGGGTATCGGTTGCCACTGCGAGCGATCCCGCGGGAACGGTGATGGACGCTGTACCGCTGCTCAAAGAAGTGGCGCCGGAGCTGTAGCTGCCGCTGGCCAGCGTTACCGAGCCGGTTGGAGTGCCAAAGCTCGCTGTTCCAGCCACCGATATCGTGACAGCCAGGGATTGGGTCGCATTAATGCTTCCCGAGGCAGGCGTCACGGTGACCGTGGGTGTCTGCAATGGATCGACCGTTACGCTGCCCGTACCTGTGTCGCTCGAGTAAACAGGCGAACTGGCCGAGTCGGGCGTGTAGCTCGCCGTCAGGGTGTCGCTGGCGGTGGCGAGCACGCCGGCGGGCACGCTAATGGTTGCGCTTCCGCTGCTCAGCGCGGTTGCCGCCGAGGCGTAGCTGCCGCTGGTCAGCGTCACCGAGCCCGTAGGTGTGCTGAAGCCGGTTGTGTTCGTCACTGTTACCGACACCGAGAGCGGCTCACCCGTGGTAATGATGGTTGCACCCGGCGTCACGGTTACAGCCGGCTTCTGCAGCGGATCGACGGTCACGCTTCCGGCGCCGCTTGCGCCCTTGTAGATGGTTGAAGAGTTCGTATCGGGCGTATAGGTTGCCGTCAGCGTGTCGCTCCCGGTCGCCAGCGATCCTGCCGGTACGCTGATGGTGGCGCTTCCGCCGGTCAGCGTTGTCGATGACGATGCATAGCTCCCGCTGGTCAGCTTCACCGAGCCGGTGGGAGTTGCGAAGCCCGCCGTTGCGCCCACTGCCACCGTCACTGAAAGCGACTCGCCCGTCGTGATCAGCGTCGATCCCGGCGTTACTGTCACCGCCGGCGTTTGCAGGGGATTGACCGTGATGTTCCCGGTGCCGGAGGTGCTGTTGTAAATCGGCGAGCTGGTCGAATCGGGTGTGTATGTGGCCGTCAGGGTATCGTTCCCGGTCGACAGCGATCCTGCCGGTACGCTGATCGTGGCGCTTCCACTGCTCAGCGCTGTCGATGACGATGCGTAGGTTCCGCTGGTCAGCTTCACCGAGCCGGAGGGGGTACCGAATCCTGCAGTTGGAGCCACCGTGACGGTCACATTCACGCTCTGGGCCGTCGTAATGCTGCTGGACGCGGGTGTCACGGTCACCGTTGGCGTTTGCAGCGGGTCAACCGTCACGCTTTGGGTGCCGGTGTTGCTGTTGTAGATTGGCGAGCTGGTCGAATCAGGCGTGTAAGTGGCTGTCAGAGTGTCGGCGCCGGCAGTCAGCGATCCCGCCGGAATATTGATCGTGGCGCTTCCTGCCGTCAGCGTGGTCGAGGACGATGCATAGCTTCCGCTGGTCAGCTTCACTGAGCCGGTGGGCGTGCCAAACCCGGTGGTGTTGGCCAACGTTACGGTCACCGATAATGGCTGGCCTGTAGTGATGGTCGTGGCCGAGGGTGCGACCGTCACGCTCGGTGTTTGCAGCGGATCAACGACCACAGATGTTGTTCCTGTTCCGCTGGAGTAGATGGTGGAACTGGTTGTGTCAGGCGTATAGGTCACCGTCAGCGTGTCGGTACCCTGCGCCAGCGATCCCGCCGCTACGTTGATCGTCGCGTTTCCGCCGCTGAGCGTGACTGACGAAGACGAGTAGCTCCCGCTGGCCAGCTTCACTGAGCCCGTTGGTGTGGGATTGCCTGAAGTCGCTCCCACCTTGACCGTAACCGTCAGCGGTTGGCCCGTGGTGATCGGCGAGGCGCCTGCGGTCACAGTCACGCTAGGTACGGGCAGGGTGGTTACGGTGACGGTATTCGTGCCGGTGTTGCTGTTGTAGATGGGCGAGCTGGTCGAATCAGGCGTGTAGGTGGCCGTCAGGGTGTCGCTCCCGGTAGCCAGCGATCCCGCTGGAATATTGATCGTGGCGCTTCCTGCCGTCAACGTGGTCGATGACGATGCATAGCTTCCGCTGGTCAGCTTCACTGAGCCGGTTGGGGTGCCAAATCCGGTTGTGCTGTTTACCGTCACCGTCACCGTGAGCGGCTGGGCCGTCGAAATACTCGACGAACCTGGAGACACGTTCACGGTGGGCGTCTGCAGTGGATCGACAACCACAGATGTTGTTCCTGTTCCGCTGGAGTAGATGGTGGAACTGGTTGTGTCAGGCGTATAGGTCACCGTCAGCGTGTCGGTACCCTGCGCCAGCGATCCGGCTGCTACATTGATCGTCGCGTTTCCGCCGCTGAGCGTGACTGACGAAGACGAATAGCTCCCGCTGGTCAGCTTCACTGAGCCCGTCGGTGTGGGATTGCCTGAAGTCGCATTCACCTTCACCGTAACCGTCAGCGGTTGGCCCGTGGTGATCGGCGAGGCGCCTGAGGTCACAGTCACGGTAGGTACGGGCAGGGTGGTCACCGTGACGGTATTCGTGCCGGTGTTGCTGTTGTAGATGGGCGAGCTGGTCGAATCAGGCGTGTAGGTGGCCGTCAGGGTGTCGCTCCCGGTAGCAAGCGATCCCGCCGGAACCGTGATTTGCGCGCTCCCCGAGCTCAGCGTTGCCGACGACGATGTGTAAGTGCCGCTGGTCAGCTTCACTGAACCGGTGGGCGTGCCAAATCCGGTTGTGTTGTTTACCGTTACCGTCACTGTGAGCGGCTGGGCCGTCGAAATACTCGACGAACCTGGAGACACGTTCACCGTCGGCGTCTGCAGGGGATCCACGACCACCGTGTTGCTGCCTGTTGCGGTGGAGTAGGTAGATGAACTGGCTGAGTCCGGCGTGTAGGACACGCTCAGCGTGTCGGTACCCTGGGCCAGCGATCCGGCCGGGACAGTGATGCTTGCCGCACCTGTTGAGAGAGTAGCCGCTGAAGACGTGTAGCTCCCGCTGGTCAGCTGCACTGAGCCCGTCGGCGTGGGATTGGCGCCTCCGCCGCTTACCGTTACGCTTACCGAGAGCGGTTGGTCGATGGTGATCGGGCTGGCCCCTGGCGTCACGGTGACGGTGGGCGTCGTTTTATTCGAAGTCGCGAAGTAGTCGTCGATAAATGTCGCCACGTCGAGCGAGCCCCAGCCGGTGGCCTCGTCGTATCCGGTCTGTACCGCGTAGCCCGCCGTACCGCCGGTCAGGGCGGTGCTGCTGGGGATACTGTTATTGCACATGCTGGGAGTGCTCACGCTGCACGAACTCACGCCGCTCGAAGCCACCGTGACGTCGTGGAACGCGGCCGGATCGCTTGCCGCCAGAGTGTAGATCGTTGGCGTAATGTTGCCCTGGGCGCTTCCCATCTTCTGGTCGAGCAACGCCGTAATGCCCGCCATATCGGGCGCCGACGCAGACGTCCCCGAGAAGATAACAAACGGGGTGCCCTGGGGTGTGCTCACGCAGCTTCCGCCGGTTACCGCAAGGCATGCGAAGTATCCGTCGTGACCTGCTGCGGTGAAGGAAACGTCGGGCGTGTATCGCCCGGCCCTGGCTGAAGGCACACCGGTACCCGTCTGCCACGAGGGAGTGGCGATGTAGGCGCTGACGCCTCCGCCGGTTCCCGCAACCTGCAATTGGCTGCTGCTGTTCAAAGGCTCGTTCCACGCGCCCTCAGGAATGTAGCTTTTAGCCGATTCAAATCCGGTGCCGTTCGTGGCGCTCCAGTAGGTGGAGTAGTCACTGGCATCGTTGAACTCGGTGCCGCCTACGCAGGTTTCGTAAATAGGTGAGCAGAGGGAATTGGGGCTGGCCGGCCCTGCGGTCGCCGGCGGAGCCGCGCCATGGGTGTCGCATCCGGCTGCGCCTGCGTCGCCCGACGACACGAATACCGAGATACCCTCCCCTTGCGCCGTCTGAAAGACACTGCCCCACGCGTTGACATCCGCGAGATTGTCTTCCGCCTCGCAACTCCCGAAGCTGATGCTCATCACCTGCGCCGGAACAGGAGTGGTTTCAGTAAGATATTCAGCGTCGAACCAGATTCCGTCGGTTGTAACCGAGGAGGCGGACGTTACCAGCAGAAGGTCAGCAGCGGTGGCGACGCTGCCGGCACGGGTTACGTCGAGCGTTGCCTCGCCCTGGTCATCGATATAGCCGGCTTCAGTGGCGCTGCAGGAGTTTGTAGTCTCGCAAGCCGGTTCCGAAGTATAGGCCGCGCCGGGATCGGTGCCTCCCTGGACCGTAGGGACCACCTGAGTGGGCGAATTGAAATTCGCACCCAGGAAACTCATGAAATTGGTCAGGTCGGCCGGGTCGACATGCGCCCTGGCGACAATGCCGATGGTCACGCCGCTCCCCGTAAGGCTCGACGGCAAATCGTAAATCTTGGCAAAGTCGTCAGGGCCGACGACGTATTGCGACCCGGGAGTGAGCGTTATGTCCGGCTTGTTCAGGAATTCGTTTCGCGAGGTGTGCTGCGGCCGCTCCTTGACGGTGTAAAGTCCGCGCACCGCAAGAATCGCCGGGGCCAGCGCAGTTGGGACCCTGGGATCGGAGGTGACCGAAATGCGCTGCTCGCCGTTCACGTTGTAAGCGTGCATCGGAGTGCCAAAGGCGTTGCTGAGGCTGGCCGCAGTGCCGCCAAAGGCGATGAAGATCTTGCTCGGCGCCACCCAGTTCACGTGCAGCCCCTGACTTTCAAGCCATCCGCTGATGGAGGCGATATCGTGGTCCGACGGGCCAAACCGCGCGCCGATCTCAACCGGCGTCAGCCAATGGTGAAACTCGGGTGACCTCGGATTCTGCTGGTCCTGGAGCAACTGCTCAAAGGCCTTCTCCTGCTCAGGCGACCGCGCCAGAACCAGCGTCAGGTTGTCGATGACCTTGTTCGGATCGAGCGCGCCGACATCGTTGGCCGGTATCGCCCACTGCGGGTGATGGCCCGCGAGCACGGCCGCCGGCGTGGGATCGAACGATTGGGGAATGCGGTCGGCGGTCTGCGCCTGGGCTTGAATCGCACCTGCGCACAGGGCCAGCATCAGGAACGCGGCATTGAGCCCGGGCAGGGTGCTCTTGCGGCCGATGCGTGAAATCGAAATCGCTGATGGGAGGACGTCCGGCAGTGCCATTGCTGTTTACTCCTTGCGGAACGGGCAGAGATGGATTGTAGTTTGCGGGGGCTTCGAGCTCCCGGCGATTTGCATTTACGGGCCAGGGAACAGGGGATGACCGGAGAATAACCTATCGGATACGGCCCGGGAGCCAGTAATCAAGACTAGTGGGCGGTCCGGCTGTCCCTGGACATAAAGTGTCGCCCGGCGCCAGACCCTGATACTTATGCTGAAAGCCGAGCGTAAGTGATTTATCTGCGATTTGCAAGGGAATATTCGTGAAAATCTGCGCCAGGAAATAGCCCGGCTTTAAGCCAGTTCCCGGCTCAGGGGATCGAACCGGCCGCCACGGCTGCACGATGGGCATGGCGCTCGAACTTGGCGGTTGAAAGCAGCCAGAAGCCGCGGAGGACAGGAGGCGCCGGGACGCTCAGTGCTCGTCTTTCCCCGGCCGCAGCGTAAGGTTGCGGATGGCTTCACGCGGTCGGAATTTGGCGCGCTGCTGGGTTTTGCAATTTTGCATTGCTCTTGCCGAAAGAAATGACTGTGGATTATATTGGCAAGAATCTGTCGTGCCCCGAAGGCCAAAGCCTCCGCGGTGCAGTGCGAGTGCACACCGAGGCAGTCCCCGCCTCAAGAGAGTGAAAATGGAGCCAATCAACCGCGTGCGAAGCGCGAGAGGACTCCTCTTCCACGACGGATGGTTTTCAGCGGGCCTTGGCATCCCCAGACTTCGGACGTCGGGCCATCAAACAGGTTTAAACGTGGGCGTCGGCAGGCTGGATACGGCGAGATGAACGCTCGCCGCATCCCCACGGTTTCCTGAATTCGACTCCTTAGCCGCAGGAGGCCGGAACTCACTCAGCGCGCGTTGTTTCAAAAAACAACGCCCCAGTCAATATGAGCGCGAGGAGGCGCAGGATTATGGGAAATCCAGGCGGGTTACCTGACGGGTTTTTTCTTTGTTGTGTCAGTTGCTGTAAGGAGGTTCCGGCGGATGTGGAGGACATTCCATCCCGCCCAAAGGATGCCGGTACCTGCGGGACTTCGGTCCACACCAACGGATGCTTTTGCCTGCTGTTCTACCACCCCAAGGACGGGAGTCACAAGCACACTCGACATCTCGCCCTGCCGGACAAGAACGGCAACGTAAAGCGGGACAAGACAATGGAGTATGAGTATCGCTGTGTGTCGCCTGTGCTCGAGGACGGAGAGGGTGAGTTCCAGTCGCTTTGTGGAAATCCCGTTTTGAGGCCGGATAAAGGGGACCCGTCCTCAAACGCTCAGCTGATTGTCTGTCCGAAAGAGTGCTCAGGAAAGGACTGCAAGCTGTTCTACTCATCGGGTGGGAAGTGGAAGCCGGTGGAAGCTGGTAAAGACGGAACCGATAAGAAGTTTTCCGAGACACCGCAGCACCAGTTGAAAATCGATCCGGACGATCTCGACGAGCTCAGAAAGAAGATGATGTTCCTCTGCTTCTGCGTGTAGGCGGAAGGGCGTCCGGGATCTTCCAGCTTCAAGCCGGCGACCAGCTCTGGATCGCTTCGATACAACCTAGAGCTCGTCTTTTCCCGGCCGCAGCATCAGGTTGCGGATGGCTTCGCGCGGGTCCTTACCCTCGTTCAGGATCAGCTCCATCTGCTCGGTGATGGGCATCTCGATCGAGTGACGCCGGGCCAGTCCCAGCGCGGCGCGCGTGGTCAGCACGCCCTCGGCCACCTTTCCGCCCAGCCCGGCCAGGATCTCGGTCAGCTTGTGGCCTTTGCCCAGCGCCTCGCCCACGGTGCGGTTGCGGCTCAGGCTGCCGGTGCAGGTCAGCACCAGGTCGCCCGTGCCCGACAGGCCGGCCAGCGTCTCGCGCCGGCCTCCGCAGGCAACCGCCAGGCGCGTGATCTCGGCGATGCCGCGCGTGATGAGCGCGGCCGTGGAGTTATGGCCCAGGCCAACGCCGGCGGCGATGCCGGCCGCGATTGCGATCACGTTCTTGAGCGCGCCGCCGAGTTCAACACCCGTGACATCGTTTGAGGTATACAGGCGGACGGACTCCGAAGAAAACTCCCGCTGCACGCGCTCTGCAATGCTGCGCTCCTCGAAGGCAACCACCAGCGCCGTGGGCTGCTCCTGCGCCACTTCAAGCGCGAAGCTGGGACCTGAAAGCGCGCCGATCTGCAATGCCGGGCCGGCGCCTCCCAGGCAGTCGGCAATCACCTCGGTCATGCGCAAAAACGTGCGGTCCTCAACGCCCTTGGTCGCGCTCAACACAATCTGCCCGCCATGCAGGAAAGGCTTCATCCGGCCCATGGTGGCGCGCAAAAACTCCGACGGAACCACCGAGACGACGATCTCGGCATCGGTCACCGAAGCGCAGTCGCCGGTCACGGCAATCGTCTTCGGCAGCCGAAAGCCGGGCAGGAATTGCCGGTTTTCGCCCGCGTCGATAATCTCCCGGGCGAACTCAGGGCTGTGCGCCCACAGAGATATATCGTGGCCGCCGCGGCGGTCAAGTGCGAGGGCGATGGCGGTTCCCCATGCTCCGGAACCTAAAACGCTGATGCGGCTCATATCTTTTTTCCGGCTCCGAATCGGGATTCAGTGCCGCTCACGAGGCGGCGGATGTTCTGGTGATGCCTGGCGATGATGAGCAGAGCCACGGCGCACTGCACGGCGATGAAAAAGGGCGGCCGCTCGCCGGTGGTCATGAACCACGCAAAGATCGGGAAACAGGCCGCTCCGATGATGGAACTGAGCGAGACATAGCGGCTGATGGCAAACACCGCCGCGAAGACTCCGATCGCGGCCAGCGCTGCCCAGGGCGCCGCTACCAGGAAGACGCCGAAACCAGTAGCGACTCCCTTGCCGCCCTTGAAACCGAGCCAGGGGGTAAACATGTGGCCGAGAACTGCGAACAGAGCCGCCAGGGCCTGCGCATCGCGGTAAGGCATCATGGGAAGCAAAAGGCCGGCCAGCCACGCACCCAGCCAGACCGCCGTTGAGCCCTTCAGCACGTCGAGCAGGAAGGTTGCAGCGCCCAGGCCCTTGCCGCCGGCGCGCATGACATTGGTGGCGCCAATGTTGCCGCTGCCTACTGAGCGGATGTCCTGCTTGCGGAAGATGCGTACCAGCAGGTACCCGACGGGGATGGACCCGAACAGGAACGCGACTGCCGCGATGAGCGCTGCTGCGAGGAGCATAACGAGAGAGTTTAACAGGCGAGGGGCTTCCGGTTCAGAGTTCACCCTCGGCGGGCAACCTGCCCCGAATATTGCGCGGAACAATCAGCAGGATGGCAGACCCGCTCACGGCGTTTTAGGAAATAGTGTGAGGTTTTTGCCCAGGTGCAAGGTCGCCGCTCCCTGGTGGTCGCGCCGACCTTAGTGAAACGGCTTCGCCGTACTGTATTTCCTAGAACGCGTTAGCCGATGGCTCGGCGGGCCGACCTCACCTCGGCCGCCAGAACAGCCAGGATCTTGAGCGCTACCATGGGTTCACTCTGCATGAGGGCAATGAACTCGTCTCGAGGAATAAAGCCGATGACCGCGCCTGCCTCAGCCATCGCCGTGAGCGTGTACGGTTGGTTGGCCAGCACGCCGGGCAGCCCCAGAAGCGAACCTTCGGACGCTTTAACTGAAACAATCGGCTTGCCTTCCGCCGAATCCATCGTCAGCCGGGCTCCGCCATTCCGCAGGATGTAGAGGCCAAGCGGCTGATCGTCCTGCATGAACAGCACACGCTCCGAGGCACAGTCCACGGGCGTCGCTTTCTTCTCAAGTGTCGCGATCAACTCCGGATCGGCGACAAATGCAGTTGGGTCCAGTTGCACGGCTTCCCTTTCTTTTCGATCCCACCCTGCCCGGAGCGCACCGGTTCACATCATGCATAATCCGATGCGCCCTGATCGCTGGCTTATTGCTCCTGTTGATTTCGGAACAACGCAATCGGGGGCAATGTGGCTTTAATTCGCAGCCAAATGAGCGCTGAGTTCATCTTGTCACCGCGAAGAGGGATAGATTTGTGATTTGGGTCACGTTTTATTGTTCATCGGCCCGCTTGTGTGTGATCTATAACGATATCCGCCCGGTGGTCGCCCGTCTTCTTCACAAAATCTCCATCCGATTCGATGCAGAAGCAGATAACCGATGCCGGTGCTCGCCCGAGGCCTGTCAATATCCTGGCGCATTACATTAACATGACTGTAATCAAAGCACCGCTCACCATTTTCTACACTTCTTTGCATGTCCTTCGAGAGTCCCCTGACCTTTGAGCGAATCGATAACAAAACAAGCGGAACCAGCATCTTCCGGCTGGTGGGGCCGCTGACCATCCGCAACCTGTTCGAGATTCAAGCCGCTCTGCGCCCCGACCCCCTGCCGAAGGTGACGGTGGTGGACCTGAGCCAGGTGCCCTACATGGATTCGGCCGGCATGGGCGTCATTGTGAACGCTTATGTGCACTGCCGCAATCACGGCAGTGAGTTTTATGCCGTGGGCGTGAGCGATCGGGTGAGGGCGCTGTTCGAGCTGACCCGTGTGGACAAGCTGATCCCCATGCGCGAAACAGCCGACGGGCTCTGACATTCGAAGGGCCTGGATCGCATGCCCTGAGCGCTGGATCCGGGTTCAGCCGCGCCTGCCAGGCTCAATTAAACTTGAGCCTGGATGCGGGAATCCGGATGCCGGGAATCTTGACGAAAACACGGATCACCCTGGAGATGATCAAGTGGGAGCACTCGGTTTTTGCGCTCCCATTTGCCCTCACCGCGGTGCTGCTCGCCGCCAATGGACATCCCGGCTGGCGAACCATGGGCTGGATACTACTGGCGATGGTGGCCGCGCGCTCGGCTGCCATGGCCTTCAACCGCTGGGCCGATGCCGATCTTGATGCCGCCAACCCGCGCACCCGGATGAGGGCCATTCCCGCAGGGCTGCTCACGCGGCAGTTCGTGCTCGCCTTCACCTTTGTGGCGGCGTTGGTTTTCCTCATCGCCGCCGGCGAACTCAACCGGCTCTCGCTTTATCTTTCTCCCATCATCCTGCTGGTGCTCCTCGGCTACAGCTACATGAAGCGCATCACCCGCTGGTCGCACCTGGTGCTCGGGCTCTCGCTGGGACTGGCCCCTTCGGCTGCGTGGATCGCGGTGCGCGGCAGCCTCGATCCCCGGATTGTGGTGCTCACGGCGGCGGTCACGCTTTGGGCCGGCGGTTTCGACGTGCTCTACGCCTGCCAGGACTTTGAGCACGACCGCAGCGTGGGCCTGCACAGCCTGCCGCAGTCCAAAGGGGTAGCCGCAGCCTTCTGGGCCGCCCGCGTCATGCATCTGGCCATGCTGGCGCTGCTGGTCTGGTTTGCGCTGCTCTTCGATTTCCACCTTGCCGGATGGCTAGGCGTTGCTGCCGTGGCCCTGCTGCTGGGCTATGAGCACTCGCTGGTCTCCCCGCGCGACCTGCGCCGGCTCAACGCCGCCTTCTTCACCATGAACGGCGTCATTGCCATGGTCTTCCTGGTGTTTGTGGCGGCGGATCTGTGGCTGCGGTAAGCACGGCAGAGCAGATTGGGTTCAAATCAAGAGAACCGGACGATCCCGAAAGCTATTCCTTAAATGTGTTACAATAGTTACAGGAGCTACGATAGTGACATCAGCTTCAACCGTAATCAGCATGCGGCTGCCCGCCGAAAGCGGAAAGCGGCTGAAACGCATGGCGAGACGGCATGGCTGGACCGCCAGTGACGCCAGCGCCCGCCTTGTGGAAGAAGGCCTGCGCCGGGCGGAGTTTGCGTTCATCGACTTTCGCGATTCGGCGGCTGGCCGCCAGGCATACATCCAGGGCAGCTCCCTCGCGGTTTGGGAAATCATGGCTCTCGCAAGGAGCTATAAAGACGATTTCGAAGCCGTAGCGCGGCACCTGCGCTGGCCGGCTGTCAAAGTGGCCGCGGCCGTTCACTACGCACAGGCTTACCGCGAAGAGATCGGTGATGCGATCGCCGAAAACGAGGCGATGGACTTTGTGGAACTGAAACGCATGCTGCCGCAGGCAGCGGCATTCAAGGCAGGCCTCGCCCCCAGAGGCTGATGTGCTGAAACTCCTGCTCGACGAACACATCTCGCCCGCAGTTGCAACCGGGCTCAAGCGCGGCATGCCGAAGTTGACGGTCTATGCAATGACTGAGTGGGACGGCGGCGCCTTTCTGGGCTGCGACGATGCAAGCTGCCTGCAAGAGGCCGCCCGCCAGAAACTGACCCTGGTTACCTACGATCGGCGAACCATTCCGCTCCTGTTGAAGGCCTGGGCGGAATCAGGCATTCATCACGCCGGAGTTGTGTTTGTCGACGAGAAGACTATCGCACCGTCAAAAATTAGCGGACTGGTGCGGGCTCTGATCGAGTTAGCAAAAGCGGCAATGCCCTGGGATTGGACGGACAGAATCTGCTTCCTGCAGCGCGAAGAAGAGAGCAAGCGCTGAACGCGAAAGCGGCACGAGCCCTTATTGGGAACTCGTGCAGCCTGATCTGCCCGTACTCGATTTATGCGTAGGCGAGGTTGATGTTATCGAAGGCTTCGTCGATCTCCTGCGGGCTCTTGAAGCCAATCGTCACACAATCCACTCCGGCGTTCCGGAAAGCGAAGCGCACGGCCTTCTGGCGGTCGTCGCGCTGCGTGAAGGTGCCGTCACCGGCCAGCTTCATGCTGATCACGCCCATGCCTTCGTTCTTCACCTTCTTCACGTGCTCCACCACCTCGTTGATATTGCCGGGTGTCATGAAGTCCATGCCGTTGGGGCCGTCCATGCGCGTGCCGTTATGGTTCATGCGGATCATTGCCACTTCGAGCCAGGTGTCGCCGGGGACCAGGCGCAGTGCGGGCAGGCCGTGAACGGATACGCCGCGTACCCGGATGGTCCGCTTCGCCTGGGCTTCGTTGATGCCGTCCCGCCAGCGCGCGGTCTCGTTAATCCAGTCGCCGGTGTGCTGCCAGTGCAGCAGCATGATGTCGAAGTACTCAGTCTGCGAGATGCGCCGCATCTCGTCGAAGCGCTTGGCCGGATCGACGCCATGGTCGGTGGTCACCTTGTTCATCAGCACGTAGCTCTCGCGCGGATAGGGCTTGAGGGCCTCGGCGAGCATGGCCGGCGTTGCATACGACTCCGCGGTTTCAAAGAAGCGGATGCCGCGCTCGTAAGCGTGGCTGACCAGGCGGCTGAACTCCTGCTGGCCAAGCGCCTTTTGCACGTAGCCGTTGTTGCTGCCGGTGCCGAAAGCCAGGCGCGTTACCTGCAGGTTCGACTTGCCGAGGGTGACCTTCTCAGTTGCTTTCTGCGCGGCATCTGCGTGCAGGGGCATGTTGGCTGCGCCGGCCACGGTTCCGACGGCGATCGAAGTTTTCAGGAATTCGCGGCGAGAGACTGGGCTCATGAATGACCTCCTGGTTGGCTCGGATGGCCTGGGTTGGCCAATGCCGAGATGGTATCACGGCAACAACTGCGCCGAGAATTGCGAGTACCACAGCGCGGTCCCGGGTCGCAATCGTTTTTCCGGGCGCCCGCCCAAACCAGAGATTATGCTATGGTGCGAGAGGGACGCCAGTGAATATCCGCGCCCTTCGAAAACGGTGGAAGAACGAATGAAGATCGCAATCCAGGGTGAGCCGGGGTCTTTCAGCCACGAGGCGGCGCTGCGGCTGGTTCCCAATGCCGAGATCGTGCCCTGCGCGCTTTCTGCCGAGGTCTTCGCTGCGCTCACGGGACGATCGGTCGAGGCGGCGGTCATCCCCATCGAAAACAGCCTGGCCGGCTCGGTCTCGGAGCACTTCGACCTGCTGCTCGCCAACGATGTGCGCGTCGAGCGCGAGACGCTGCTCCGCATTCGCCACAATCTGATTGCCATCGCCGGCGCTGAGACCGCGGGCATCGATCGCGTCTTCTCGCATCCCGTGGCTCTGGCGCAGTGCCGGCAGTTTCTGGCCCGCCATCCCCGCATGGAAGCATTCGCCTTTTACGACACCGCCGGCAGCGTCAAGCAACTGGTTGAGCTGCGCGACCGTCACGCCGCCGCCATTGCCAGCCAGCAGGCTGCGGAGTACTACGGCGCCGCGATTCTCGAGTCGGGCATCGAAGACAATCCTGAGAACTTTACACGCTTCTTCCTGCTGCGGCGCACAGCCGAATCCAATCCCGACCCCGAGACCAACAAGATCAGCATAGCGTTTTCGCTCGAGCATCGCCCCGGCTCCCTGGTGGCTGCTCTCAGCGCTCTCTCTGCGCTCGGAACCAACCTCACCAAGATCGAGTCCCGCCCGGTGCACGGCAAGCCCTGGGAGTACGTCTTCTACGTCGACTGCCAGATCGGATCGGCAGACGAGGGCTCGCGGGCCATTGACGCCCTGCGCGCCCATTGCGGCATGGTGAAGGAGTTGGGACGCTATCGCGAGGCCGGGACGGCCATCAACGTTTAGAACGGTTCCAGAATTCTTGTGCGCTTTTGCCAATCGTGAAAGGTGGCATTTTCTTGAGGGAAATGCCACTCAGCAGCCGCGGCTCCGGGTTACAGCAATTCTGGAACCGCTGCAGGCGCGCCGGCGGGCCTGTTGCCACAAAAGCAAAAGGACCAGCCGAAGCCGGTCCTTTTTTGTGTCTCAGCTCCACTGTGGTGGATCTCGGGGAGTGTGCTTAGAATGCGGGTCTGGAGACCCGCACGACAGCCGGTCTGGAGACCAGCGCTACTTAGAAGTGATAGGCCACGCCGATCGCCGGGACCGAGATTATATACCAGCGGTTGGTGGTGAATTGCGAGTTGCCGAAGGTGGGAACTTTGGTTCCCCATCCGCGATACTCGGCGCGAATGTCGAAGCTGGGACTGATCTCGTACGCGAAACCTGCGCCGAACAGCCCGCCCACCTGAGTCTGCTGTTTCGTATCGAGGGTCGTGGTTCCTGAGTTGACGATAGGCAGGAAGATGAATGCGCCGGGACCGGCCTCGACAAATGGATTCAAGTTTTTGAACACAAACGACTTGACGAATGCGCCCGAAACTTCCTGGGTGCGGGTCAGCACCTTATAGTGATTCGGATTGACGTAGTATCCGATGCTGTTCTGATAGGTGATTCCATAATTGGCTTCGAGCGCCGTAGTGGGCGTCAGCATAAAACGGTAGCTGACCAGGCCGCCGTAAGCCGGGGTCGAATTCACCTGAACGGTTGTGGAGGATGACCGGAACGGCTCAATGAGACCTATTCCACTGATGCTGATATCCTGACGGCTTTCCTGGGCGCGGCCTGCGGCAACAGATGCGGCCAGCAGAATTGCTAACAAGGCGATCTTCTTCATTCGGTTCTGAACCTCACCCCTGCGCAGCCTGCCGGCCGGCAACGGGTATGTCGATTTGGGTGCGCCGTGTCCTCGGGCCCCACTCTCAGCATTGTAACTGCCCGGAGTGGCCCGGGTGACCCGTGCGCTTGCGGAATTGCCTGATGCATAGACGCATGCCACGCAATTCGGGTGTTTTGAGGAAAAGAAGAGCAGGCCAATAGCCAAATAGCCAGTAGACAGGTATCTGATAGCCGGGAGCCTGTAGCTTGCAGCTCGCGGCACCCGGCTCGTAGCTACTGGCTATTGGCTTCTGCTCCTGTCCCCGCGTTCATCCCCCAACCCGTTCCACGTGGTAGTAAAACGGTGGACCCTGTTCCCTGGCCAGCCCTCGCAGCGTGCGCAGAAACGCCTTGGCCGCATACGACAGCGTGGCCTGTCTTCGGTATATCAGCCTCAGGACCCGCTTGATCTCGAGCTCGTCCACCGGAATCCTGACCAGTTCGCCTATTTCAAGCTCGCGGGCCACCGATATATGCGGCACCAGGGCCACGCCGTTGCCCATGGCCACGAACCGCTTGATGGCCTCGATGGTGGGCAGCTCGATGCCCATATTCAGGGGCGTGCGATAGCGCTGAAAGGTCTCAATCACCCTGCGCCGCAGCGGCGAAGCCACATTATGGGCGATGAAGTTCTCGTTGCCCAGGTCATTGATGGAGACCCGCGGCGAACTCGCCAGGGGATGGTTCGGGCTGACGATGAAGTCGAGGCTGTCGCCATAAACCGCAATGGTGCGAAACTGCTCGGGATCGGGACGGAACGAGATGACGCCCAGCTCAAAGGTGCGCAGATTCAGCTCGTCGGGAATGCGCGAGGCCAACATGCGATTTACCGTGACGCTTACGTGCGGCGCCTCGCGCCGGAATGCGTCGATGGCGGCAAGCAGGTACATGCAGGTGTACTCGTTGGCGGCAAGCTGCAAACGGCCGCGCTCCAGGTTCTTGAGCTCGTCGAGCGCGCTCGAGGCCTCGCGCCGCAATGCCAGCAGGCGTTGCGCGTAGTCGCGCAGCAGAACCCCGGAGGCGGTCAGCGACCCGTCGCGCGCCGCGCGGTCAAAGAGCGTCTCGCCCACCGCCTCCTCGAGTTTGCGGATCACCTGGCTCACCGCCGGCTGGGTGCGGTGCAGCCGCACCGCCGCCCGGGAGAAGCTCTTCTCCTCGGCCACGGCAAGAAATGTTTCGAGCTGGTTGAGTTCCATGGGTTTCCCTCCGGGAAACAGGGATCAGGGATCAGAAAACAACGATCCGGGGCGAGGCGAAAGTGGCGGCGAGCTAGGTCAAATCCGGGACACTTCAATTCGAAAGAGTTTTCGAACGAATCACGCGATGCTCGCACTACAGAACTGACCCCTGACCCCTGACCCCTGAACCCTGCCTTCATAAGCAATTCTAATCGCAACTCCAAAAAGAATAACTTTGCCTTATGCGGCTCCGATACGAGACACTGGGAGTGTTCGATCAGTATCGGTTGGAACAGGGCCTTCCCCTGCCGGATTGCGGATATGAGCTCAAAGCACATTTTCTTTTTCGACACCACCCTGCGTGACGGCGAGCAATCGCCGGGCTGCAGCATGACTACGCAGGAAAAGCTGACCATGGCCCATGCCCTCGAAGATCTGGGCGTGGACATCATCGAGGCCGGCTTTGCCATGGCCTCGGAGGGGGACTTCGCCGCCATCGCCACCATTACCCAGGCCATCCGCAAGCCGCGCATCGCGTCATTGGCCCGGGCAAAGAGTGAAGACATCGAGATGGCCGCGCGCGCACTGCAGTTTGCCGATCGCGCCCGCATCCACGTCTTCCTCGCCTCGAGCGATCTGCACCTCGAGTACAAGTTGAAGCTGGGCCGCGCCGAGGCCCTGGACCAGTGCGGCGAGTCGGTGCGCCTCGCGCGCTCGCTTTGCGACGATGTTGAGTTTTCGCCCGAGGACGCGACCCGCTCCGATCGCAATTATCTCGTCGAGATGGTGCGCATCGCGGTTGAA
>Ga0326727_10006057_pt1 | contig 33614 bp, 22 predicted proteins | sample MB2enrmetagenome_FD_207643 | JGI IMG/M metagenome (GOLD analysis project Ga0326727, IMG submission 207643) | Lab enriched peat soil microbial communities from McLean, Ithaca, NY, United States - MB29MY | ecosystem: Environmental > Terrestrial > Soil > Wetlands > Peat | place: USA: New York...
CAACCAGCGCCGCGAATTCCGCCAATAGCGCCAACCAGGCCGCGGGCAACGCCATTGGCGCCCTGACGGGTCTTAACCAGGAGCTTGTTTCCCCCACCTACCCCTGCGGGTGCCACTGATCGGAATGCCCGATGTCGCGCACGCGGCGTCACGGGTAGTGGTGTCATTTGGAAGTGGCACGGGCGTCCCGCCCGTGAACGGTCACGGCCAGGATGGCCGTGCCACAGCAAACGACACCACTGCCCCGTCACCCCGGCTCTTGCCACCGGGGAGGTTTTAGTGTCATCCTTCTCCTGTTCGGTCGTAAGGGGTAAATCGTCCTCCCAGCCAAGCGCTGAAAATTTTGAAGATGGGCATTCTCACTCGGATCGCCAAAGCATTTTCACGCGCCTTCGATTTTACGAAACGGCACCGGGTTGGCCTGGGGATTAGCGTTTCGGTTTGCGTGATTTCCCTGGCGCTTTACACGTTCCTCTACGTCCTGCGGAATCACAACCCCATATTGGAATTTCTCGGTAACATCGAGCTCAAGACGCTCGATATGCGGTTCAAACTTCGCGGGCCTCGCTTGCCGGGACCGGCGGTGGTGATTGTGGCCATCGACCAGAAGAGCCAGGACATCCTCGGCCGCTGGCCGTTCCCGCGCAGCTACTTGGCCCAGGCGGTGGACTACCTTGGTGAATCGCAGGCGCGCGTCATCGCTTTCGATATCAACTTCCCCCAGCCTGACCAGAACTCCGCGCTTCGGGCGCTGGATCAGGTGCGGACGCAATACGACGAGCTCCGTAAACAGGGATTCCAGAACCGGCAATTCGATGCTCGCCTTAAAGGCTTGGAAGCGAGCGCCGACAATGACAAGCAGTTCGCCGATTCCATCCAACGTTTTCAAAATGCCATCCTGGGTTATTTTGCGATTCCGCAGGAGGAAGCGAGCAGCCAGAATCCGAAGCTGGTCAGCGACTTCGTGAACTACCTCTCTTTCCAGTGTTACCCCCAGATCATCCCTCCCGGGGCGGAAAAGAGATTTGACGGGCTGAAGGCGGCCAGTCTTTCCCCCAATTTGCCGGAATTCGCCCTCTATGCGAAAAACTTCGGCTACTTCAACGTCATCCCCGATCCCGACGGAACCGTGCGGCGCGAACCCGTGGTGATGGGCTACAAGGGAAGCCTCTACCCTTCGTTGGATATCGCCGCCTCCATGGCTTACACCAACTTATCTCTGGATCAAATCAGCGTCGTCTTCAACCCCAACGGCCTGGAACGGATTGACTTTGGCAAGAGGAGCATTCCCACCAATCCCGAGGGATATGTTCAGATTGATTTCATGGGACCCGTCGGTACCTTTCCCACTTACTCTTTCTCCGACGTGGTGCTGCACAAGTTGCCACCGCAGACCTTCAAGGAAAAGCTGGTTTTGATCGGCCCCACCGCAACAGGCATCGGTGACATGGCGGTGACGCCCTTCCAACAAATGGCTTATCCGGGGGTCGAGGTCCATGCCAGTTTCATTGATGACATTCTGTACGACCACTTCATTCGTCGGGAAATTCCCGAAAATCTCATCGACATCGCCTTCCTTCTGCTGTTCAGCCTGGTCGTCGGGCCGCTCATCAGCGCCGCCCCACCCGTGCGGACAACCATGATCCTCGTCGTAGTCTTGGGAATATTCATTTGGTTGACCTATTTCCTCTTCGCAGCCTACCGGATCTGGATTGTCGCCTTCCTGCCTACGGCGAGTCTCACCGTAAACTATGCCGGTATTATCAGCTATCGATTTTTTTTCGAAGAGCGGGAAAAGAGGAAAGCGCTCGCCGCGTTCACCCAATACCTGCACCCTGGTGTCATCAACCAGCTCATGCAGCACCCTGAGTTGCTGCGCCTGGGGGGCGAAGAAAAAGAACTTACGGCGCTGTTCAGCGACATCCGGGGATTTACCGCCATGTCCGAAGGCCTTACCCCCACCTCCCTCGTCGACATCCTCAATGATTACTTTTCGGAAATGACCGATGTGCTCATGAAGCATTGGGGAACACTGGACAAGTACATTGGGGACGCCATCATGGCTTTTTGGGGAGCGCCCTACCCCCAGGAGGACCACGCCCTGCGCGCCTGCCGCGCTGCCCTGGAATTGCAACAGACCCTGTTCAAACTCCAAGGCCGCTGGGAAGCGCAAGGGCGCCCCCGCATTGACATCGGCGTGGGCATCAACACCGGGGTCATGACGGTGGGCAACATGGGCTCGAAAAAGCGGTTCAATTACACCATCATGGGTGACAACGTCAACCTGGCGTCGCGGCTGGAAGGCATCAACAAGAACTATGGCACGCACCTGATTATCAGCGAAAACACTTACCAAGCCGTGCAAAAAGAAATGCTGGCGCGCGAACTCGACCTGATCCGCGTCAAGGGCAAGCTGAAGCCGGTGAAGATTTATGAGTTAGTAGGAACACTCACGGAAGTGGACCAACACCGCGACCGGATTGAACGATTCGAGCGCGGCCTGCAAGCTTATCGTGAGGGACTGTGGGCAACCGCGCTCGAGACTCTTGAGGGGTTGGCGCGCGATTACCCCCAGGACGGTCCCAGCCACGTCTTCATCAAGCGCTGCCACGATTACCTCCTCCAGCCCCCCGAAGGTGTTTGGGATGGCGTGTACGTTATGAAGACGAAATAAAGATTAAAGGAAAGTTTAAGGGTTGAATAAGCTACGAAATTCGTAGCCCTGCGGGCGAACCGGGGTGCTTGGCCATCCGCAGCAGCTCCGCAAATCCAACAGGACTAAGACAATGAAAAAACCACATCTCTTGCGTTTTGCACTATCGCTGCTGGCCGGACTGCTCATGGTGGCCGGCGCGCATTGGACCCAGGCTCAGCAAGCGAACAGCAAGGCCCCCGAAACTGCCGGGATTAAGCCAGAGGCGCTGGGCTTCTCGTCCGAGCGACTCGAGCGGCTCCACGCGGTGATGCAGCAGGAGGTGGACCAGAAGCAGCTTGCCGGTATCGTGACCATATTGGCGCGCCACGGCAAAGTGGTGGAGGAGAGGACATACGGCAAGAAGGACATCGCGAGCGGCGCACCGATGACGCGGGACACGATCTTCCGCATCTTCTCCATGACCAAGCCCGTCACCGGCGCGGCCATGATGATCCTCTACGAAGAGGGCAAATGGCATCCTTTGGATCCGGTCTCGAAGTACATTCCCGAGTTCGCGCATCTCAAGGTCTTCAAGGGGGTGGACGACAGCGGCAAGATGATTCTGGAAGATCCCGTCCATCCCCCCACCATGCACGAGCTGATGACCCACACGGCGGGCTTTACGTACGGGTTCTTCGGCAATACTTTGGTCGATAAGATGTACCTGGACGAGCACGTGTGGCAATCTCAATCCCTGCAAGAAATGATCGACAAGCTGGCGAAGATCCCGTTGCTCTACCAGCCGGGAACGCGCTGGGTCTACGGCGCGTCCATGGATATCCAGGGTTATATCGTGGAGAAACTGTCGGGGCAGTCCCTTCCCGATTTCATGCAGCAGCGCATTTTCGGGCCCCTCGGCATGAAGGACACCGGCTTCTTCGTTCCCCCAGAAAAGCGGAACCGCTTTGCCACGCTTTATGCATCAGGCCCGAATGGCGAGTTGGTCGTGAACCAGACGCCCACCGCACCCGCCGACGATTATGCAACTCAGCCATCGATGCCCTCGGGCGGCGGCGGAATGGTCTCAACCGCTGAGGACTATCTGCGCTTCGCCCAGATGCTTCTGAATGGCGGCGAGCTGGAGGGCGTGCGCATCCTGGCGCCGGCCACGGTCGGGCTCATGACCTCAAACCATCTCGCCCCCAACCTCATGACGGGCGAGTTCTCTATTGGTCCAGTGACCATTCGCCCCGGCTTGGGGTGGGGCTACGATTGCGCGGTCTATACAGACCCGCTCGAGGCCGATGAAGTGGTAGGCAAAGGCACTTTCTTCTGGCTGGGAGCGGCGGACACTTGGTTCTGGGTTGATCCCACGAACGATCTGATCTTTGTGGGCATGACCCAGCGAAGGATCGGTCCGGGGGAGCCCAACGTGGAGGCGCTGAGTCAACCCATGGTCTATCAGGCACTGGTGAAGCCGCGGATGTGAACCGCGCTCCCCGCTAACCACTCGCCACTATCCACTAACCACTGTTCTCGGCGGTCGCACCGCATAGATCGCGGCGGCCCCCAGGATACCTGCTGCGGTGATGATGCTCCAGGCGAGGTCATAACTATGCGTCGCTTCGAAGATTTTCCCCGCCAGCACGGGTCCAAAGAACTGCCCCAGGGAATCGGCCATGATGATCAGGCTGAGGAGCTTTCCCAGAGCCCCCAAGCCAAAGCACTCGGCCGTGACCAGAGGAATCAAAAGATAATCCGCTCCCATGGCAAATCCAAAGATCAGAGCGAATAGCCAAAGCGCGGCAGGCTTCTGGGCCAGAAACAGCAGGGGGATGGCTAACGCCAGGAGCAGATAAAACAGGGCCATGATGTTCTTCTTGTTGTAGCGATCCACCAGGTATCCCACCGCAACCCGCCCCGCCAATCCCGCGAAGAGCAATCCGCTGGAGACGTGGGAAGCCTGAACCGTGGTGTACCCCTTGTCGCGAAGGAATAAGACGAATTGTTGAATCACCGTTCCGATGGCGCCGATGGTGAGCGTGCTGCCCACGAGGATGAGCCAGAAATTTGCGGTTCGAACCGCCGCGCGCAAAGAGAATGACGGCGCCTGGCCCGCCCCCTCCGGCGCCCGTCCAGGTTCAACCCCGTCCGCGAGCAGTCCCATTTCTCCCGGAGCGGACCGCGTCAGCCACTGAGCCACGGGAAGGAGCACCACCGCGATGAGGGCGCCGATGATGACGAAAGCGCGCCGCCACCCCAACCCTCCGATCAGGTACGCCGCCAATACGGGCGCGGCCACACCGCCAAATCCCAAGCCCAAATACGCGTAGCCCATGGCGCGCCCACGCTTCGCCTGGAACCAATTTGCCACCAGAACCTGGTTGGCGATGGGGCCGGCCAGCACATATCCCACCACCTCCACAATGCAAAGTACGTAGTATTCCCACAGGTGCGTCATCCCGCCCATCAGGGCAATCGGCAAGGCAACCAGCAAAATGCCTACGCGCAGGACTCGCCGCGCGCCAATGCGGTCGATGAGCGCGCCCATGAACCCGGAAGCGGGCGACACAATGACGAAGCCAAGAAACAGCCCTTGCGCCACCTGGCTGCGCGTGAAATGAAGGGAATCGACCAGAGACGTGTAAAAAACCGGCAGTCCGTAAAAGACCAGTCCCACGGCGAAAAACAGGTCCAAGAATGCCGCCAGGACAATCCACCAGCCGTAGAAGACACGTGTCGATGTAGTTTGACTCATGGGAAGAGTTGTCAGCCAAACTCCGGTCCGAGAATTGCGCCCTGAAGTTCCGGCCGCCCGGGAAAATCATTGCGTCCACGATACATTCGCGTCAAAGATCGTGAGTATTGGAAGCCGCGCTCGCGCAATATTTTCATCGCCCACGGGCTGTTTTTCATGCCATCTACAAACACTCTCTCCCGGCGTGCGCGCAGAAGAAATTCATCCAGCATGCGGCGCGCGGAGGTTTCCTCCTGTGCCACCCAGGGTCCCAGGTGGTCAGCCAGTTCACCCCGGCGCCCAAAGCTGTACCCCGTGAGCTTGCCCTGGCTAAGGGTTTGCAACACGAACGCGGGATGCTCAAGCGCGATCGACCGCAACAAGGTGCTGCGGTCCGCGCCAAAAACCTCCCGGTCCTGATCGAGCATTTCTTGCGTCACCGAGTCGGCCTCAATCGAAACCTCCGGCGTCGGCGCGCGCGGCAACTGCCAGCGCTCGATTTCGTATTCGCTGACAAACCCCAGTTTCTCGTAAATCGGCTTGCCTTGCGGGGTCGCATCGAGTTTCATGCTGGGGATGCCGTAACCATCCAGATACTCGATGGCTTTCACCAGCAATTTTGTGCCAATCCCCTGGCCGCGCGTGGCAGGGTCCACGAGGACCATCCCGATCCACGCGAAACGGCCCTCATAGGAAATGGTCGCGGCGCTTCCCACTACTTCGCCATCGGTCTCGGCCACGAAGCATCCTTGGGGGCTCGCGCTAAGAAATCTTTCCCAATCACCACGGGTCTGATTCCATCCGGCAATCTCCTTCAGCCGCATCCCGGCGGGAATGTCGCGAGCGGTCATCACGCGGAGACGGAAATCCATTTTGCACGATCCTTGGGAAACTGAAGAGGTTTCTCTCACAGCGCCTCGGCCGGGTTGAATTATACACAATAGATTCTCGTCCGTTAGGAAGCAACTGCCTGCGCCGACCCGCGACCCGCAGGGGCTGGTTTTCACTTGACCGATTTTTTGGCCATGCCACGAGGGGGGTGCTGCCCTGGAACGTAGGGCCGCCATCTTGGCGGCTCAATGCCGGCTGGAAGCCGGCGCTACACCCGAAATCAGGGGGCAGCACCACGAGTGGCGGCACGAGCGGCGGCGCGTTGACGCCGGGGCGCTGCGGTGCTACAAATGAGGTGTTCGGGTTTGGGGAGCGGGCGGCGCTCCCGCGGCAGGGCGGTCCGTTCCCATGGGTGTTTATCGAGACTTTTTCTTGGCGCGGAGCCGGGTGTCAGCACTGCCTGAAATTCTGAAAGTGGGGGACATTCCCTCACCAGGAGGTAAACAATGCGACGAAGAGACTTTCTCCGAAAGGGAACGGCAGCCGCCGCGGGACTGGCGGCTTCAACGAAGCTTATGGATCCCCTCGCGAAGGCGAGCGAGACCTCAAAGTTGGGCCCCATTCCCAAACGCCGCTTGGGGAAGACCGGCGCTGATCTTTCCATCATCGCTTTGGGCGGAATCGTGGTGATGGATACCGAGCAGCCTTTTGCCAATAACATTGTGGCCGAAGCCTTCGACCGCGGCATCAATTACTTTGACGTGGCTCCGCAATATGGGAACGCGCAACAAAAGCTGGGACCGGCGCTGGAGCCCTATCGAAAGCGCTCGTTCCTGGCCTGCAAGACGCTGATGCGCGATAAAGACGGCGCGGCGAAAGATCTGGAGGATTCGCTGGCCAAGCTGCGCACGGACCACGTTGACCTCTACCAGTTCCATGCGGTGACCACGAAGGAAGATGTCGAAAAAATCTTTGGGCCGAACGGCGCCATGGAAACTTTCCAGGCGGCACGCCAGGCCGGCAAAGTCCGCTTTATCGGTTTCTCCGCGCACTCGGTGGAAAATGCGTTCTCCATGCTCGATCACTACGATTTCGATACCATCCTCTTCCCCATCAATTTCGTCCTTTTCTCGCAAGCCAACTTCGGGCCGCAAGTGCTGGCGAGGGCGCACGAAAAAGGCATGGGCATCCTGGCCTTGAAAAGCATGGCGAAGGGGATATGGCCTGCCGCCCAGAAAGAGCATCATCCCCATTCCAAGTGCTGGTATCAGCCCGCCGCGCTGCCGGATGAAGCCTCCCTGGGATTGCGTTGGACTCTCTCCCACCCCATCACCGCCGCCGTGCCTCCCGGCGACGAAAGTTACTTCCGGCTGGCCATGGACGTCGCCCAGAAGTTCGAGCCCATCAAGCCGGAAGAAGAGAAAGCGCTTCTCGCCGGCGCATCCGGCGCCGAGCCGCTTTTCCATTTGGCGAAGGCGTGATGAAACGAAATCGCTTTCCCGTAGGCTGGAATGAGCGGGACCTCGAAGAGGTCCAATGTCATTAGCCGTGGGTGAAACCCACGGAAAAATGCGCCCCGACGGTTTATCAACCCCGAAGGGGTTGAATTGGGATTGGCGCTGAGTTGGTGGCGAACGAGTTCGACCCCTCCGGGGTCGATAGCCGTTCTTGCCGGAGGGTCCCTGTCCGTGAGTTTTACCCACGGCTAATGATATTGTTCCGCGTCGGGGAACTCAACGAAAACCGGAGATGCCCATGCAGATCAGAGTAACGAGCGTACTGGTTGAAAACCAAGAGGACGCTCTCCGATTCTATACGGCGATCTTGGGCTTCGTGAAGATGAAGGACATACCCATGGGTCAATTCCGATGGTTGACCGTGGCATCGCCGGAGGGAGCGGAGGGCGTCGAGCTACTGCTCGAGCCTATGGGTTTCGCGCCTGCCCGGACGTATCAAAAAGCCTTGTTTGCGGCTGGCATACCAGCCACTGCGTTCATAACCGACGACATCGACTCTGAGTACCGGCGTCTCAAGGACCTTGGCGTCAGGTTCCGTGGCGAACCAAAGAGCATGGGCCCAATCACCGCCGTCCTGTTTGAAGACACCTGTGGCAACCTTATCAACCTGGTTCAACCCGCAGCCTAAGCGCTTGGTCCATAGGGACTCGCCGCGAGCGGTGCGGGCATCACCATGAGCATGGAGAAGCAAGGTCGCAAGACTTACCCAAAATGACTCCGACACACACTAACGAATTCCCCAAACTCCGCAGCCGTGATTGGTTTGGCAAGCGCGATCGCTGGGGCTTGGCGCACCGCGCCTGGCTTCGCTCCGAAGGCTTTACCGAGCGCGTTTTCGAGGGCAAGCCGGTCATTGGCATCTGTAATTCCTGGAGCGAACTCAACAACTGCAACGCCCACCTGCGCACCGTGGCGGAAGCCGTGAAGCGCGGCGTGTGGGCAGCGGGGGGATTCCCGTTGGAATTCAACACCATCTCGCTGGGCGAGATGCTGATGAAGCCCACCACCATGCTTTACCGGAATCTGATGGCCATGGAAGTGGAGGAGTGCATCCGCGCTTATCCGCTGGATGGAGTAGTGCTGTTGTGCGGGTGTGACAAGACCACGCCCGCGCAGTTGATGGGCGCCGCCAGCGTCGACGTGCCCGCGATCATGGTGCCGGGCGGGCCAATGCTGCGCGGCATGTGGCACGACCGCGAACTCGCCTTCGGTACGGACGTCCGCAAAATGTGGGAAGAGGTGCGCGCCGGCCGCCTGGGAGAAGAGGAGTGGTGCGAAATTGAGAGTTGCGTAGCGCGCAGCGTGGGCCACTGCGGGGTGATGGGCACGGCCTCAACCATGGCCAGCCTCGCCGAGGGTCTGGGCATTACGCTTCCCGGCGCGGCGGATATTCCCGCCGCCGACTCGCGCCGCCTGATGATTGCCGAGGAGAGCGGCAAGCGCATCGTCGATATGGTCCACGAAGGTTTGCGGCCTTCCCACATCATGACCGCGGCGGCGCTGGAGAACGCTACGCGGCTCCTCATGGCCCTGGGCGGGTCCACAAACGCCATCGTACACCTGGTGGCCATTGCCGGGCGATTGGGGATTGCCTTGCCCCTCACCTCGTTTGATGAAATCGCCGCCACTACACCCTTTATCGCCAATGTGAAGCCCTCGGGGAAATACCTGATGGAAGAATTCAGTTACGCCGGCGGCGTGCCTGCGGTGCTGAAGGAAATCAGCCCGCTACTGCACCTGGATGCGCTGACCGCCAGCGGCAAGACCCTGGGTGAAAACCTGAAGCGCGCGGCATGCTTTAATCGCGAGGTCATCCGACCACTGAGTGAGCCCCTGCTTCCCCAAGGTGGCGTCGTCGTCCTGAGCGGGAATCTTGCCCCGCTGGGCGCGGTCATCAAGCAATCGGCCGTTTCCCCGCACCTCGCGAAGCATCGCGGGCGCGCCGTGGTCTTCCAAAACAATCAGGATTTGCTGGCGCGCCTCGACGACCCCAATTTGCCCGTCGATGAGAACAGCGTGATGGTGCTGAAAAACGCCGGGCCCAAGGGCGCTCCGGGAATGCCGGAATGGGGCCACCTGCCCATCCCGGCGAAACTGCTCAAAGCCGGCGTGAAGGACATGGTGCGCTTGAGCGACGCGCGCATCAGCGGCACCAGCTTCGGAACGATCGTCGTCCACATTGCCCCGGAAGCCGCCGTGGGCGGGCCTTTGGCGATCGTTAAGGATGGGGATGAAATTGAGCTGGATGTGCCCGGGCGGCGTCTGGAATTACGTGTGCCCGACGCGGAAATCCAAACGCGCCTTGCGCAATGGAAAGCGCCTGCCCCGCACTACACGCGCGGTTACGGCAGACTTTTCCTGGACCACATCCTGCAAGCCAACGAAGGGTGCGATTTCGATTTCCTGCGCGGCGCCGACCGCGAGGACGGCGGGACGCCGCTCAAGCGCTATCCGAATCCCGCCGTTTGAAAGGTGCCGTGCACAAGCCGCGCGGCGGGGCAAGGCAAGACCTTGACGAACTTTGATGTACGTGCGCCAATCTAATAGATGTTTAGCCAGCTATACGCAACAAGCTAAAGGTGATGGTGTGGGCACTCCTCTTCGTCATGGGGTGCTTGGCTTGCGGTCTAGTGGTTGGCTATGCACAGCCTCACATCAGCGACTTTTGGAACGCTGTTTTGACGGCAATATCAGCTTTGGTGGTGATCATTTTCATTGCAAGGAATCGGAAACGCCACCGTCGAAATTACAGATTTACCGTCCCTCGACTTGGAGTAATTTGCAGTGCACGGGGATTTGAGGTGCGGATGTCCGAGTTCGGTTTGCAGTACGTCGAGGGGAACCATACGATGTCATGGCATTCATCCCCCGAGTCGGGTTCGGTAGCAACATTCAAGCTTTCTGAGGAAGAAATCAGAGAGTGGAATGAGCCTTTCGCAAGCGAGACCATAACTAGCAACAAGAAGCGGGAGATTTTCAAGGCCGTGGTGTCAGCGTTGTCGTACCTTCAAGTGGTCGAGCAGCGGGGACATTCATTCAAGCAGCCGTCTGAGTAATTGAAGCCCAAAAACCAGCTGAAGGGACAGAGGTGATGCGGAGTCAAGAACTGAGGACCATGTCATTCACTGATTTTCGAAGGTCCACCTCAGCAGTCATGGATCGTGTCGAGAGAGGCGAGAGCTTTTGCATTCTGCGCCGAAGCCGGCCCATCGCCAAGATCATTCCGGCCAAGGGAGACCCGCCTGAGCCTGCTTGGAAGCGCCCTGGTCCACGAATGGTCATACCGGGGGCGACGCTCAGTAGGGCTATTCTCGACGAAAGGCGATCTGGCTAAGCAGCCTACATCTCACCGAATCATCGAGCAGAAGCGTAGCGCGGACCTGTTTTGTAGGTCCGCGGCTCGTCCCTCATGGGTAAGGAAAAGCCGCGGACCTACAAAACAGGTCCGCGCTACAAGCTTATCATCCTGCGATAGAATTGGCGGATGTGATGCCCCTCAACTCCGAAGCCGTCAAGGGTGTCGCCCTTGCCTTTGTAGACGCGATAAATCGTCAGAGCGTCGAAGGGATCGCGGTCCTGATGACAGAGGATCACGTTTTCGTCGATTCACTTGGAACCAGAGTCGAGGGCAAGCAGCGGATGAAGGCAGGCTGGGAAGGTTACTTTCGCATGGTTCCTGACTACACCATCGTGATCGACGAGACGCTCGTGGCTGGAGCAGTGGTGGTCATGCTGGGGACGGTGCAAGGTACGTACCCTACGGACGGCGTCCTGCGGCCTGAAAACAAGTGGTCGACGCCTGCGACCTGGCGTGCGGTTATTCGCGGGTCATTCGTGGCCGAGTGGCGCATCTATGCTGACAACGAACCGATCCGCCAAATTATGGCACGCAATCGAAAGTAGCGAGGGAGGGTAGCGCTGTCCCTCACCGCAGCATGGAAAAGCTCATGGGCGAGAGAAACATGTTGGTAATGTTGCGCACAATCTCCCCGCCGTGCCGGATTGACTCATCGCGAATTTTGACCCAATCAGGGTCGTTGCGGAACGTCGCCCACGCCTTCTCGCGTTGATCTGCGTTCTCAAAGGGAATTAGATAAGCCATATTGGGCTGGTTGGGCCCAAAGACCGTGTCAGCGTAAAGGATGGGATGAATGCCGCTCTTGTGGAAGATGTCGATTTCTCCTCCTCCAAACCGGTCGTGCAGGTATCCGAGTTGGCGATTGGTGGGGGATTCATAGATCCGCAATTCGAAAAGCTTGTGGGCCGTGTCGCCGGCCGGGGTGGGCGTAAGCGGCGGGCAAAAGGAAGTCGAGCGGAGCAACACTGACTCCACGCGATAGAACGCCGGTTCATCTTTCTCAACTTCCGCCGCCGCCGCCGCGTAGTCGGGGTCGGCATTGAGCCTTCCCCACTGCGCCTCCATCTCGGCGAGGCTGGGGTAAGAAAAGACGATCAACGTCGAGGGAAGGTTGGGGCCTACATCCACGTTGAAGAATCCCATGGGGCCAAAACCGTGTTTTTGGCAGATCGGCATCAGCCGGGTTTCCAGCCACTTCGCCATGCGCGGCGGTTGGCTGCCGTTTTGCATGTGAATGTAGTAGAACTCGATGTAGAAAGAGCTCACGGGTTTGTCTCCCATTGGAATCGCCGCGAAAGAGGACTTCCAGGCTGCCGCCAACCCGATCGTCGCCGCGGGTATATCCCTCACCAGAAATGTTCGCCGGTCCATCATTTCACCACCCGAAACCGAAAGGTTAATTTGCAGCGCATAAGATGGCCTGCTTTAAAGAAAGTGTCAAGCCCACTTTGTCGTCAATGTCGTCGCAAGGCGGAGTGATTTGGGTTCACTGCCCTCCTCATTGCGAGGGTGATTCTTCGAATCGGCACTGTGACCAGACAGACCAACCATCCTCGGACCGGCCGGATGGGCCAGGGCCCGTCGCGAGCGTGATGCTCCGATCACGGGTGCTGTCAATGGCAATGCGGAAGGAGAATCGGCCACGGTCATCGGCGCGGGACAGAGGTTGCAGGAAACGGTCCAGGGCCTTTCGGTTTTGGCCGGACCGGCTCTGGAGCGCTATCGAGATCTCCACACCCTGCGTCCGGCCATCGCCGCTGTCAGCTTCCCCGGGGATGCCAAAGTAACCCGAGAACGACGACGCCTTCTCTGGGATTTCCACGACGATTTTGCTGGGGGCGCGCACCATCAAAGCAGGAGTTCCGTCGAAAATCATCAGCCGCGCGGGGCCCCCGCTTTCCACCGATTTCGGTTCGGGCCAGAAAACGCGGCCTTGCACGTCGGCGATCATGCGGGGAACTGGTTCCTGCCTCGCCGCCTTTGGAAAAGTTGACGCGGTATAGAGCCGCACGGTGAGTTGATCCCGGAATTCGAACGATCCCTGCGCGGGACGCTCGAAGGTGACACTTTCCAGCTCCTTACCGGGATAGGCAGCATAAAGATTCATAACATCATAATTGCTATTCAGCAGGGGGTTCACCAGAAACGGCCGCTCCGCCATGGATGGTACAATGCGGTATCGTCCCTCCCCCTGACCCGCTAAAATCCGCACGTAGAGTGGATGCTGTTGGTACAGGAAAGTAGCGGCCCGGCCCAGCAGGGTGGGAGCGATCCCAACTGACATGAACAAGGGTCCTTGCCTCCAGGGGCGCAGGTCCAATTTCTCGCCGAAGCGCACGCTTTCTTCATGCACAAGCTCGAACTTAAGGTCGTCCGCAGTCCGCTGCTGCAAAATCAGGAAGCGCCCATCCCGCGCCACCGGGGCGTAATTATTGAGCACGTAATTCAGCGCGGCAGAATCCTCCAGCGTGGGGAATCGGCCGTCCGTGGCTTGCTGGCAGAGCATCACAAAATGTGCCCGGGCGGCGCTTCGGAAGTATTCCTCGTTGAGGCTCTGAAGCGTCGTCGTGTACGCCACGAACCCTTGAATGACCGGGCGCGGCTGGTAGTTCATCTCATTAACCAGGGCCGCCAGCGGCAGGTAGTTCATCACGTCCACGGATTGGTTCCCGATCACGTCCTTCGCGTGGTCGAGAAGGAGCATGGGATCATTCTTGGAATCGCGACAGCCAGCATAGAGGTCGTCCCAGCGCCCCCCCAAGGTGGCAAAGATCGTCTCCGCGTTATGGGCAACGCGCCGCGGCCAATGGGTGACTTGCTGCCAGGCGAATCCCGGAACTTGGAAGTTCGCCGCGGCCAGGCAGAGCACCATGCTGGTGGCGAAGGCGCCATTCAACACCCATCGGTGAAAAGCCGTGGGTGCACTCGACAGGTTTACGACGAAACAAAAAGCCATGCCCAGCGGCAGAAACCACAGGAACACGAAGGTGTGCCAGTCCCCGGAACGCGTGAATCCCTCCTTCCACGCAAGGAAAACATATTCGGCCAGCGTGATCTGGACCGACCACGCGAGCAGGCTGCGACGGGCGCGCACAGCGGTCGTGACCAAGGCGACTACAAACAGCGCCAGCGCGGCCAGCGCAGCGCAGAGAACTGGAGTCTTGGGAACTAGGTTCATGGCCGCACTGTAGCCTGACTCCAACTCCAGGCCGTGCCGGAACCATGGGGCAAGATGCGAGGGCGACTGCCCTAAGGCCGCCCAGCAAGCGATGAATCCTGCCGGCACCGCCAGCGCCAGAAGGATCGCCTTCAGGATTTTACGCTGGTGAAGCCAATAGCCGGCAACCAGCGCAAGGCTTCCCAACCCCGCGGTCAGGAAGGAGAGTTTGATAAGTGACAGGACAATAAAAGCGAAGACGAAGAGGGGCGCTTGCCAGCGCTGCTTGGGGTTGTCGACGAGCAGGAACCATGCGCCGTATGCCATCACGAAGAAGGCGGTTTGGTCCAATCCCTCGGAAAGAGTGAAAACCACCAACCAGGTGAGAAACGCGTAGCGGACCCATCCCGTCAACCGTTTGGCCAGCGCCGTGGCCGCCAGAGCGACGATCGCGCTCCAGAAGAAAGCGAAGGCGATCCGTGCGCCCGCGAGATGTCCCAGGCTGGTCCGCGCGCTCAGGAATCCCAAAGGCCCGAAGGTGAAAACAATCTGGGTGCCGAATTGCAAATGGTGCAGGGTGGCGTATTCGAGCGCTACGTGCCAGGAGGGGTCAAGTTCGAGCGGCGGTGGCTGCGTTCCGCTCAGGAAAAACGCCGACACAAAAACCAGGGTGAAACAGGCAGGCCAACCGATCCATCGAGCTGTCGGTAATAGCATGGAGACTCATCCTAAGGCTTTCGCGCAATCACCAGGAACTGCTTTCCCCACAGTCGCTGCGCCAGGGGAAGCAGCAGGTACAGGCGAACCAGGAACGCCCGGTGAGGAACTCGGTCGCTCATGGTAAAAGGAAGGAAGCGCGGCAGGACGAGTTCCTTTCGAAAGCCGGCAATTTCCAACGCTTCCACCATCGAGCGGTCGCTGAGAGGCAAATGGTGATCCACAAAATCCCAGTAGACATCGAAGCAAAAACGGATGTTCGGCCCCAAAGCGATCAGCAACCCCCTTGGGCGCAGCACCCGGTACGCCTCGGCGAGACAGTGGGCGAAATCCTGTTTGGTCGGGAGGTGTTCAAAAAAGTTGCTGCTGAATACCACATTGACGGACTCCGAGGACATGCACCACGGCTGGGTGGCGTCCTGACAAAGCACTGTAACCTCGGGGGCGGCTTTATCCCGAGTGGCAGGGTTTGAATCCAGCGCATACTTGTGGGCGGCGGAGACGCTGTTGATGAACTCGCAGTATCCGGCGCCCACATCCAGGACGCTGTCCGCCGGATTCACCCATCGATGAAAGTAATGGCGGGCGAGGCTCCGCCACACCTCCGCCCGGCGCTGCTCGATCCCGGCAAAGCGGCGGCTATACACGGCCTGTTGATGCTCCTCGTGGATCATGCCCTTATCATTCTACATCCTCGTGGAGTCCAAAAGCGCCGACATATCCATTACTGTATCGATCAATGAAATCATGCTCCTTTGTACAATACTCTGGCGTATCTAGGCGCGGCTCCCCACCTGTGCTAATATCCGTCCGATCATGGCTTCTCAATCGATTTGTCCTAACTGCGGCTCGTCCCGGATTGGCCCCTCGCCGAGCGGCTTTCACCTCTTTTGCTCCGATTGCCAGCGCATCATGATTCAGGAACGTACTCGAAAGCCGCGGGGAAGGAAATCCCGCAGCACGTACGTGCGGCCTGACTCATTGCCGATGCCGGCAAGCAAGAAAGGGTGAAGTCCGCAACGCCGCTCTCTTCAGCGTCCGCACCCACGGAAAATCTAGGGCGCCGCGGGTGGGCGTTTGCCTTCCTCCGCTCGATATGCCACGTTGAACGGCCATGCGGCGCAACTCGGTAGCGTTTCAACTCTATCAAGTCTGTGGAAGTCTAGCCATCCTTCTTGCCGCGCTTGCCGGGGGGGGAAGACCTACACCCAGCAGCGATTGCCCTGCAACTTTCGGTTGACCCCGACCCGGTTGCGTCAAGCGAACATTTCGAGCTCATTTACCCGGCCTCCCAGGAACCCTGGGTGAAACAAACGCTCGATACGCTCGAACAATGGCGGAAGGCACTGGACGCGCACGCGGAGATTCTGCCGCCGCGCGTGCACGTCGAAACCTCGGCCTCCGTGGCAGAGTTCATCCACGCCACGGGGCAACCGGGATGGATGGCGGCCGCGAGCAATGGCCAGTCCATCCTCCTGCAACCGCTCGAGCTGATGGCGCGAAAACGCATCCTGAGCCAAACTCTGCGGCATGAGTTGACCCATCTCGTCGTGCATCGGCTTCGCGCGAAAGAAGTGCCCAGGTGGTTTGAGGAAGGATTGGTGCTCTACTTGACGGAAGAAAGAATCGAAGCGCCAGCCGCCGCGCCAAGAACTGCGGGCGAACTTGAGGAGGCCATTTCCAAGCCGCGCTCGGAAGCGGAAATGAAAACCGCTTACGCCCAAGCGCTCGAGCGCGTGCGCCGCTTGGCGCGCCGCCAGGGTGATACCGCTCTCTGGCGAACCCTCGAGCATCCTACCGCCGACGATCTTCGCTGGCTGCACACTATGCTTTGACCGCGGGCCGAATCGTGGGCGATCCCACCGCAGATTTCAATTCCAGATCGCTGTGGATAACCTCCATTACTTTTTTGGCCATTTGACTATCGATTTCCGTCTCCTGGTGGAGCACCACGGGATATCGCACAACCAGATACAAGCCGTTTTCCACCAACTGAAGCCGCGCTTGCGGGCTGGGAACCACGGGGGTGACGTTCATCAAACCTTTGTTAGCCTGATGCTGCTCCTCGATGCTGTCACGATATTGGGAATAAACAGAATTGACCGCTTCCAACAATTTACTTTCGGCCAGTGCGTAATCGCTGTCCCGCTCCAACTTCATCACCACTTCGTGCCAGGCATAAGCGGTCCCTGGGATTTGCTTTAACATGGGTGTGCCCTGGAAAAGCACCGAGTTCGAAATCACCGCGACGCGTCCCGTGGGGTGCAGATCGGAGCCTGCCCCCGCCAATTCCGTCAAGTAAAGACGGAGCATCCCGACATCGATGACATCTCCCGTGACGCCGGAAACGCTGATGCGATCACCCACCATGACGCCATGCCGCCCAATCAGAAGGAAATAGCCCGCCACCGAAACGAGGATGGTTTGCATCGCTACGGCAATTCCCGCGGCAAGGAAGCCGGCGAAGGTGGCCAGGGAACTGAACTCGCTCACCAATCCCAGAGTAAGGACAATGGCCAGAAGGAGGCCGGTGATGAGGTAGCGCACAAGCAGAAACTGATGCCGCATCCGCGCTTCATGAACGTATCGGAAGGTCGCTCTTCGCCAAAGCTCGGAAATAGCCACCACCACACCTATTCCCAGCAGGAGGACCGCCAAGTGGGTCAGGAACGTTCTAAGGCTCTGAATGTATTCCCGGTGCGCCGAGTCTTCCCACTGCTGCAAGCTCGCCTGGCTTTCATCCAGCAAGATCATTTCCTGGGCGAGAGGAATGGTGGCGGCCGAAATCTGCTTGAATTGCGCGGTGAGTGAAATTATTTTTTCCCGGGTTGCTTCCATACTTGCCGGGTCTTGCGGTGCGGGCCGGTTGGCCAAACTTTGTCCCTGCTGAATCGTGGCGCGGAGCCTGGTGCGTAGCGGCGATTGCACCTGGCGGGCCAATTCACTGACCTTGCTGGCGCCCTGGATCAACTGCTTGATGGCGCGCAGGTCTCCCGATCGCGCGAACATAAGCGACGCTTGACTGATCAGCCCTGTTCCTCCGGAAGAGTTGGGTGGCGGGCTGGAAGGGGCAGGTGAAGCCTCCTTTCCCGGGGCTTCGGCAAAGAGAGCGGGCACCGATTTCTTCAGGTCATCGATTTCTTCTTGCAACCCCCCCGATTTTCGCGCGCTGCCGCTCATGAACGTCGACAACTTTTGAAGTGCTTCCTGAAGCGCCTTGTCGAAATCCAATTGCTCTTGCAGGTTGTCCCGCTTCGCAATCAATTCCTGGCGCTTCTTCCCGGAAACCTTGGGGATCTGGCCGTCCAACATCTCGATCTGGGTTTGGGTTTGGCGGATCTGCGCGGCGGTGGTGGCAGCAGAATTGGCGATGTTGTGTTGCTCGCCGGAGGTTTGGGAGGAGAGTTCGGAGCCCCCACCAGCCGATGCACTCCCTCTTTCCGCGAGCAGTAGCGCGCCTTCGGTCTCCGCGGATTGGAAAGCGAGTTGCACCGCCTGCTTGGCGAGGCTGCGGGCATTGTCCAGGTAGAATTGATCGCTCGGCTGGCCCGCCGATTCATTGGCACGCGTGATCTGCCCGTACCAGGTGATGGCAGCATTGAGATGCTGGATGACGGCAGCGTCTTCAAGGTGGGCGCCTTGTGCCGAAGTTGCCTGAGGCGCGGCCAGACACGGGAGAATAGTTGCCGCAGCCACGGCCACACCGAGAAGGGTTGCCGGGACCCTGAACCTTCGCATCATTAACTTATCCTCTTCAGCCATTGTTAGCACGATTGGTTAACCACCGCAACATTGCGGGGTGTGTCGATTTGACGTAGCGGCGAGTTTACCTCGCCAAATGGCGGCGTCCCGATAAGATCGGGACAGGTTCCGCCGCCGCTACATCCGATTGACCCGACAGCGGGTACGCGACATCGAAGTGAAAAGCTGATCACGCGGAGGTAGCGCGGGCGTCCCGCCCGCTGTGGCACGGGCGTCCCGCCCGTGCGCCGTCACGGCCAAGATGGCCGTGCCACGACCGCGGGTGTTCCCCCGCGTGGAGTCATGGCCAGGATGGCCATGCCACAGGGACGGGATTCTCGCCTGTGATATGCTTTTACGGCTCGACCGCTCGACGCCGTCCGGCATTCCGGACGCGAGGACAGGAGGGAAAACAGTGGCATTCCAGACAGCGCGTCCCGACGGAGATCCTGCTGCCGGCGCCAGGGGAACGATCAGGAAAGCGATCGACCGTGTCTACCTATTGACCTTGCTTGCGCCAATACTCGGCGTCCTTTTGTTTATGGACCTGGCGGCGGCTCAGACCGTCGCGCCCAAGTACCCCGACTTCCCGAGCGAAACGCCGGCCAAATTCGCGCCGGTTACGGACAGCTTCGACTATATCAAGCGCGATGTGATGATCCCCATGCGCGACGGCGTGAAGCTGCACACCGTAATCCTTGTGCCAAGGGGCGCCAAACATGCACCAATCCTCCTGACGCGCACGCCCTACGACGCCACGAAGCTCACCAGCCATGCCGAAAGCGCTCACCTGGGCCCGATCCTGAACGGCTACGACAACGCGATGGAGGTGATCGTGGAAGGTGGCTACATCCGCGTTGTCCAGGACGTGCGTGGCAAGTACGGCTCCGAGGGCGACTACGTGATGAGCCGCCCCTTGCACGGGCCGCAGAACCCGACCCCGGTCGATCACTCGACGGACACCTACGACACCATTGACTGGCTGGTGAAAAACGTTCCCGAAACGAACGGCAAGGTCGGCATCATCGGTATTTCCTATGACGGGTTTCTGCCCTTGATGCCGCTCGTTAACCCTCACCCGGCGCTCAAAGTATCCGTGCCCATGAATCCCATGGTCGACGGCTGGATGGGCGACGACTGGTTTCACTATGGCGCCTTCCGCCAGCAGAACATGGTTTACATCTACGAGCAGGAGGCGACGCGCTCCTCGGAAGCGAAATGGTGGACGAGCACCTTCGACGACTACGACATGTACATGCGCGCCGGATCGGCGGGTGAGCTCGGGCGGCAGCGCGGACTGGAGCAAGTGGGCTTCTGGCGCAAGATTTTGGCGCATCCCAGCTACGACGCCTTCTGGCGCGATCAGGCCGTGGACCGGGTCCTGGCGGCCCAACCGCTGAAAGTGCCGGTGATGCTGGTGGCCAGTCTCTGGGACCAGGAGGATATTTATGGCGCCATGGCCGTCTACAAAGCGATCAAGCCCAAGGACACCCACAATGACATGGTCTTCCTGGTCATGGGGCCCTGGAACCACGGCCAGGAGATCGATGACGGAAGCACTCTCGGCCCCCTGCGATTCAATAGCGATACCGGCCTCTATTTCCGCCGCGAAATCCTGCGGCCATTCCTCGACCATTACCTCAAGGACGACGCGCCCCAAACTGCCACCGCACCCGTGATGATTTATGAAACCGGGACGAATACCTGGGAACGCCTGCCGCGCTGGCCGGCGGGTTGCGCGAGCGGCTGCACGGTCCGCCCGACGCCGCTTTATCTCACGGCCGGACTGAAGCTGAGCTTTGCGGCGCCCCAGCCGGGCGCCCCGGCGTTCGACGAATATGTTTCCGACCCCGCCAAACCCGTGCCCTACCTCCCACGGCCCATTCGGCCCATGGGCTACGACGAAGAACATCCTTGGCCCCATTGGCTGTTGGAAGACCAACGCGAAGCCTCCGGCCGCCCCGATGTGGCGGCGTTCGTGAGCGACGTTTTCACCGCGCCGATGAAAATCAGCGGCCAACCGGTGGCCAATTTGATCGCCTCCACCAGCGGCACGGACTCCGATTGGGTGGTCAAGCTGATCGATGTTTATCCGGACGAGGTGGCGAGCGAGCCGATCCTGGGCGGGTATCAACTGATGGTATCGGCCGATATTTTCCGTGGCCGCTATCGCCAGAGCTTCGAAACACCTAAGCCCATTGCCGCCGATCAACCCCTGCTCTACCGCTTCGCCCTTCCCACGGCCAACCACGTCTTCCTGCCCGGTCATCGGATTATGGTGCAGGTCCAGTCGAGTTGGTTCCCCCTCTACGACCGCAATCCGCAGACGTTTGTGCCCAATATTTTCTGGGCGAAGCCCGGAGATTATCGCCAGGCTACGCAGCGGATCTACCACGTGCCTGACCACGCGAGTTTCATTGAACTGCCTCTCGTTACCACACCCTGAGGCGAGGTGGCGACGGGATGGAGACCGGTTGGGTAGTTTAGGTTTTCAGCGGGTAGCCACGGTCAGTGCAGTTCTGACCGTGGGTTCTTGCCTTTAGAAAAGCCCACGGTCAGAACTGCACTGACCGTGGCTACCCGCTGATGCTGATCCGTTACGCCTCCGACTTCCCAGAGCCACCTAATCAGGGAAACCATTGCGCCATCCGGGGCGTGGATGATCCCCAGCACTTGTCCGAGTTGGCGACACGGCAAAGTGACGTAGAATCGGTAAACACTGCGCCGTCAGGGAGGAATAATACGTTAGGCTCGCCGCCCCCAGGGCTGTCAGGGGCTACGTCCCGTTATTGTTTACCAATATCTGTCGATGACGGCCTTTACCAGAATGAAACTGCGGATTCCCCTGCCCAAAAACCCTGCCATCCCGCTCACCCCAAGCGATTGATTCTCAAGGGCCGGTTTGAGCAGATTTCGCTGCCCGGAACCAGACGTTTGTGGGCAGAGACCCCGCAGCCCTTCTAGAATCTGGTGGAATATGCCGCCAAGCCCCTCCCCCTGTTAGCGCCGCGAATGGGCGATCAGGTGCTTTTCCGGCCCCGCACCAAATGCCTACCGAATCCCTAAAGGCCTGAACTTCAAGGACCGCCCTTGGCAGTTTGCACGTATTCTGGGTAAATCCAACCTGATTCCAAGCTACCTGAAAGCAACCGGGTTTTTGAACCCGATTTGTTCACCAACAAAGGAAGGCATCCGCATTACACCCACTGCACTTCAATCCGCGTAACTCCTTCCTTTAAATTTGGCTAAAGTTTTCCCGCCCTGAGCCGATTTCTATTACCAGCAGGCGCTTCGAGCAACTGGTGAATAGGCATGGCAACCTCCAACATTCCGAGTTGTGTGCTCAATCAGGTGCAGCAGTTCCAGCAGGTTTTCCAGCAATTTGGCCAGGATTTGCAGTCCGGCAGGATCTCCGCCGCGCAGTCCGATCTGGTGACTCTCCAGAAGGAGGTGCCGCAGTTTAACTGCCCGCAAACTGTGCAATGCGACAGTCAGTTTGCCCAGGCTTCCAATCAACTTGCCTTGAGTGCTAACCGGGGATCTGACACAACGGGCCGGGACCAAGATTCCACCCCCCAGCAAGGTTACTCGGGCCAAGTCTCAGCGGGGCAACGCATTGACCGCGCGTTAGGGGGCGGGCAGTCCAATCCGGTTTCCCTTTGGCCGGTCGAGTTGGTTCAGCCTTTGCAAGCTGGCAATCCTTCCCATGCCCAGTTGAACTACGCGTCGCTCCAGCAGATTTTTCAGGATGCGGGCAGTGTGACCTCGTCCTCCGGCTCCACCCATGGCAGCCTTTCGATCCCGGCCTGACCTGCGAATCAGCAGCGTGCGGGGGGAGCCTGGTGGGTTGCACAGTCTGCTCGCAGAGAATGGGTGAGCCTTGGGCTTCTCCGCGCATCCTGGGCCAATTGTTGGGGTAGTGTCCTAAATGCGTCTTGACGAGCAATTGGTTAGGGATGGGTTGTTTGAAGATCGCTAGAAACTTAGAGATTTCGGAGCCAGACAATGGGAGCCCTTACGGCAAGCCTGCGCGACTTGACCTAGCCGTCGTTTGAGCTAGCAGTTTTGGCAGACCGCCACGTTTATCGGCAGTACCTTAGTTAGCGATGCCGGCTAATCGGCAGGTGTTCTTAGAAGACAACGACCTCAAGGAGGATCAACACTGCCGCCATCGGCACCGGGTCGTGGGGAGCCAGCAGTAGTCTAGGATCACCGGCTGGACGGGTACAGGGTTTGCCGCAGACGCCGATCCGCCATTCGTTGACTGTGGAGGCTTGCCCTGTCGGAACAAGACCCAAATGGCTGATAAACGCCCTAACAACCCTTGTGCCCGGCGTCGCTGGCGATGCTGAGGTTTTGTCGCCTTCGCTGCCGAGCCTTGCGGCCCATTTCCTGCCGGTAGGAATCCAAGGCGGGAAGGCTAAGATTTCTTCCTACCCGTAGGAAATTCCGCCAGAATCTTCTTGACAGGAATTCTTGCCTATGTGCTAGCCTAAAGGGGAGCAGGCATGCCGCCGCGGGAGGAAGCCGGATCGCGGGCCGGCAGGCAGCGGCGGTAGACGGTTAGAGAGGAGACGGCAAACGGTATGTGGCGGCACGCCTTGAGCAGCACGCAAACTCCTGATTTCAGAGCGCGACAAACCACGAACCTCCAGGTAATCTCTATGGACTGTCCATTGCCCTTAACGGGGGCGCTGACCCTTAGAGATGTTAAAAATGAAGATCGATCCGGCTATGTGTATGAAAACACGTAAGACATTGACAATTTGTCGACCAAAATACCGGTTTATTACACGAAAATGCACGAATCTCACGATCATCGACAGCAATCGGCCGGGTTTATGGGCAGAAAATACCAAGGTTGTACGTTAAAGCGAGCGGCTAAACGGCAAGGGGTGCGACTCCTGATTTCGTTGGGGTTCAAGAAATAGGTGGCAGTGGTATCGTTTGTTGTTGTAGCGGCGAGTTTACCTCGCCAAATGGCGGCGTAAAGCCGCCTCCACAGCAAATTGACCCATTACCCAAACTCCCGCGCGAATTAATTTGAACTGGCCAAGAGGACCGGCAATAATAACGGAATCCCACACGGGGACAAGGAGAAGAAATGTTTAAGAGAAAAGTGTGGTGGATTACGCTGGCAGGGGCGCTTCTCCTGCTCAGCGTGCCGCTTTGGGGGGCAGAGATTTCGATCGAGGGCGGCCCCATGGAAACCGGGTTTAACAGCGGCACCCTGGCATACATTCACGCCACCGTGCACGGGCTCACGGGGCAGCCGAAACGTTACGTGGTCTTCGCTGAAATCCAATACTACGGGACGACCGCAAACACGAGCGTGGAAATGGATCGCCTGCCGGAAACCAAACCGGGCGTGGAGGAATTCCAAGTGGGGTGGCCGATTCCCCCGCAGGCGCCCACCGGCCTTTATACCCTCACCCTCCACGTCGAAGACCGCATCCAGCACCTTCCCGAGGTTGCGCAGAAAGTGCGCGGGTTCGTGGTGTACAAGAAACTGGTGAAGATCACGCGTGCGAATCTCGACAAATCCATTTACAACGTGGGCGATCCGATCAAGTGTGAGGTCGGACTCGAGAATCTGTCGGATACCGATTTGAAAGGTCTGCGCGTCGAGTTCTCCAACGCGAATTATCCCTGGATCGCGCTGTTCGGCCAGGGAGGGCACGACAACCCCGACCTGGCGGTCAAGACGCTGCGCGAGCATCTGGATATTCCGGCCGGAAGCGCCGTGACCATACCCATGATGACCGGCGGAACCGCAACCTTCCTGCAAGGCAAGCAGCGAGAGGTGATGGGTTCCGGCATATCCATCGGCAACGGAACGGTCCCCTCCCCTGAAATCGATACCTACACCGTGGCGTTGTGGAATGCTGACCGGACCAAGCTATACGATATGCAATTTACCCCGCAGGCGATAGTGCGTCCGTGGGACCGCGACTTGCCCAAGCCTTACACCCGCAACTTCACGCATCCGTACAATTCGTATATGAACTTTACCAAATACCGGGAATTCTACGCGCCGGGGCAGATTTCGGCAACTCTGCGCGTGGACCCGGCGCATACGCTCTATCGCCCCGGCGACACGGTGAAGATCGCTGCCACCTTGAAGAACACCGGGGACGAAGCGTGGAGCGGTGTATCCCTCCAGGCGCGCATCACGGATTCGATGGGCAAGGAAGTTTACTCCGGCACACTCGCTTCCGGGATTAACGCTGCTACGGGCGCCACGCATACACTGAACGCAGACGCGTGGGCAATTCCTTCCGCACAGGCCCCCGGCACTTACCTCGTGCAACTGACGCTCGCCGGGAGCGGCGGAAAACCTCTGGCTCGCACCACCACGGAGATTGCCGTGAATGAGCTTCCCGCATCGCTGATGGTGATTTGCGCGCATGAGGACGATGAGCAGGCTTATGCCGGACTGATGCGCGCGGCCGTCGAAGCCAAGATTCCCGTGCAAGTTCTGATCCTCACCGCCGGCGACGTGGGCGAGTGCGAACGCTACTTCGATAAGCCCTGCGGCCCCAACGAGGCGCGCGAATTTGGCACGGTGCGGATGGCCGAATCTGCAGACGCGCTCGGGCACCTGGGCATTCCGCGCGATCAGTTCATCGATTTGGGCTTGCCGGACGGAGGCTCAGGGGCCATCTGGTTTGAGCACAAAGACTCTTCCAACCCCTTCCTCTCGATTTACCTTGCCGTTGATCACGCCCCGTACGCAAATGTTTATAAGCCCAACTTGCCCTTTGCGCGCGACGCGGTAGTGGAGGCGATCCGGCAAATCATCACCACCTATCACCCGGCGATGCTCGCGCTGACCGGTCCCGATGAGCGGCATGTGGACCACCGTACGGCGAACTGGTTCGCCATCAAAGCCTGCCAGGGGTTGCTGAAGCAAAAGGCGATCGATCCCCAGACCATCGTGCTGGCCGACCAGGTCTACGGCTCGGGGGGTTTTAAGCCCGCCCCTTACAAATATGAAAACTTCGTGGTCCACCTGAGCGGCGAAGCCGCCGCGCTGAAACAGGAAATGTCCTGGCTTTATCAATCCCAGGATGGAAACCTGGACGAGGGCGATAAGAAAACATTCGCCGAACTCCCCCGCGAAGAGAAACACCTCCGCATCATGGATTGGCAGGAACACGAAGGATGGAATGAAGAGGGGCGAAACTAAGCGGCTCTTTTGACCAAGCCAAGGTATTCTCATCAAGGGGTCGGAAGGGCTTTACGGACCTCAACACCACCATAGGATCGACCTAAGTCGCCCGACGCGGTTGACGGTAATTCCCATTTGTGCTACATGTTTGCCATATGAGTCATACAATGAGTATTCGTCTTACACCGGAACTCGCCGAGTGGCTCCAGGAGACGAGCCGGCGGACGGGTTTACCCGCCGGCCGAATCATCCGTCAGCAACTAGAGCGCGCCCGGTCCGAAGCGGGCAACCAGCGCTTCCTTCGCCACGCGGGAAAGATCAGCGGCCCCCAGGATCTCTCCTCCCGAAAGGGATTTGCGCGTTCATGAAGGCTATTGCCGATACCGGCCTGATCGTTGCCTTTGGCAACGGCACCGACCGTTTTCATTCTTGGGCGGTGGAAATCGCCAGAAACATGACCGAGCCGCTGCTGACTTGCGAAGCGGTCCTGGCGGAGGCCGCTTTCCATCTTCGCTCGGTATCGTACGTTCTCTCCCTGATCGAGGATGGAATGTTGCACGTCTCGTTCGAGATACCCAAGCATCAAAAACGCCTGGCAGAACTGGCGGTACGATACCGAGACCGCCAACCCGACCTGGCTGATCTGTGCCTCATCCGCATGAGCGAACTTTTTCCCCGGCACACCGTAATTACCGTGGACGAGGAAGATTTCCGTATCTATCGCCGGAACAACCGTGAGACGATCCCGCTTCTCTGCCCGCCCCGGAGTTCGCGGCGGTAGCGCCCCTTCTCTCCCGACCGCAAATTGCCGATTGCGGATTGCCGATTTTGGAATGAGGGACCCAGCACGGGATGCGGCAATTTTTCAATCGACAATCGTCCATCGAAAATCGCCAATCATTCGTATCGCAGCGCCACAATGGGATCGACTCTTGTCGCCCGCCGCGCCGGAAAGTAGCAGGCCAACAGCGCCACACCGGTCAGGATTAGGGAGACAGCGATAAAGGTGAACGGATCGGTCGGCTTGACGCCATACAGCAAACTTGACAAAAAGCGCGTCAATGCCAAAGCACCCACAATGCCCGTGCCCAGGCCCGCCAGGATCAATTTGATTCCCTGCCCAACCACCATCTTCAATACATCCGCTCGTTGTGCTCCTAATGCCATCCGCACTCCGATCTCGTGCGTCCGCTGCGCCACTGAATACGAAATCACACCGTAGATTCCGATAGCCGCAATGAAAAGGGCCAACCCTCCGAACACCCCGAGCAGGATTGTACGGAAGCGCCAGCCAGTGACGGAATCGGAAAGGACCTGGTCCATCGTCTTCATCTGGGCAAGGGGTAAATCGGAGTCCACCTGATACATCGCTTTGAGAATCTGGGGGGCCGCTGCCGAAGGACTCTGCCGCGTGCGGATCACAAAATACGCCTGGACAATCGGCCTCTGCGCATAAGGAAGGTACATCGTGGGATCGGGGGCGCTGGCCAAGCTCTCCCCATGAATATCGCCCACCACGCCCACGATCTCCCGCGGAGCGGGCTCGGTCCATTCCGGTCCCATGGGCTTACCGATCCAGATATGCTGGCCGATCGGGTCCTGGTTTGGCCAGAACATCCTGGCCATCGTTTGATTAATGATGACGACCGGCTGGCCGCGGGCGTTATCGGACGCGGAGAACCCACGACCCCGCAGGTGCGGGATGCGCATGGTCAGGAAAAACTCCGGACTAACCGCGCGAAAGTCCGCATCCAACGCCTTCGCAGCCGTCTCCCGTCCGGAACCTCCCTCGATCGTGAACAAAAGATCGTTCCCCTCCTGGAGCGGAAGAGTATCGATGAGTGCGACCTGCTCAACGTCGGGCAAGGCCCGGAGGCGCGCCATTGCCCGATCATAAAACGTCAATCGGTTCTCGATCCCGCCTTTATCCTTCGGCCGCACTGAGATGTTGAAGGTGAGTAGATTCCCCGGGTCGAATCCTGGCCGCACATGCATAAGCAGCGCAAAGCTTTCCAGCGCCAAGGCCGCGCCAATCAAAAGCACGAGCGAGATGCTCACTTCGCTTGCCGCCAACACGCTGCGCAAATGGCCACGCCCGCCTAAACCAGCGCGCGGGTTTGACTCGTTGAGTGCGCCACCCAGGTCCGCACGGGAAACGGCCAGGGTGGGAGCGATACCAAAAACTATCCCGGTGAAAACGCTTAAGAACAGGGCAAAGAGAAGCACCATCCAATCCATTCGGAATGCGCCGACGTGGGGCAGGTTGACGGGGACGAGCGCCAGAATCAAGTTGAAGCTGGCGTAACACACCAGCACGCCGCAGACCCCGCCGAGCAGCGCCAACACGACGCTCTCCGTCAGGAGCTGCCGCACCACTCGAGTGCGGCCCGCGCCAATGGCCGCGCGGATGGCAATTTCTCTCCGGCGGTTGGTGGAACGGGCCAGGGTCAAATTGGCAACGTTCGCACAGGCAAGCAGCAGTACAAGTCCCACCGCGCCAAACAGCAGCAAAGGCGCAGGTCCAGCCCCATTGGCCAGGAAGCTGCGAAGTGGCGTCAGATGCGCCCTTTCCGTTGAACTGAACATCTTCGGGAACTCGCGCCGCAAATCAGACAGAGGCGGGGTAAGGGCGGCTTCGGCTTGCGCCGGAGTCACATTCCTCTTGAGCAACCCCAGGCAGCGCAAGGTGCCGTTGGCGGCATTATCGCTTGTCGCCGGGACACGAATAGGCAGCCAGAGTTCCGCGTTACGCATTCCCGGAATGGGAACCTGGAAATCTTGCGGGAGGACACCCACGATGGTGTGGGATTCACCGTCAACCATGATCGTTCTTCCGATGACATTTCGATCCGCCCCGAACCGGCTTCGCCACAAGCCATTGCTCAGAATAACCACGTTGGGGCCGCCCAGCCGGCCCTCGTCGGGAAGGAAGTCCCGACCGATCGCTGGATGCACACCGAGAACCGAGAATAACTCGCTGGAAGCGCCAGCGAGCGGAACCCGCTCCGACTCGCCCTTGCCACTTAGAGTCGCATCTCCCCACCCTGCGAGCAGCGCAAGGTGGTCGAAAAGGCTATCCCCTCTTTTCTGCCACGCAAGAAAAATTGGGAAGGAGATCGAGGACCCACCCACTTGGTTGCCCACGCGATCCACTATATAGATTCGGTCCGCCTGCGGGAAAGGCAGTGGCCGCAGAAAGACCGCGTTGACGATGGAGAAGATGGCTGTGTTGGCCCCGATTCCGAGGGCCAGCGTCAGCATTGCCACGGCGGTGAAGCCGGGGTTCTTCGCCAACATGCGCAGGGCGTAGCGAAGGTCCTGCCAGAGTGTCTCGAGAGAATTCCATCCCCACATCTCCCTGCTCCTCTCTTGCGCCAAGGTCACGTTCCCGAAGCGACGCAGCGCGGCATAGTGAGCTTCCTCCGGCGTCATGCCGGATTCCCGGTTCTCCTGCTCTTCCATTTCGAGATGCGCGCGAATCTCTTCCGCGAGATCGTCCACCCGCTTCGACCGGCGAAACAGCGCAGCGAATTTAGCAACCTCGCGACGCCAGATCATGCTAAGCCCTCAGCTCTCAGCTTTCAGCCATCAGCTTTCAGCATTCAGCTACCGCCCGCCGGTTCGTGCTACGCGCTTTGTCGCGGCGGTGCGAAGCGCGGGAGGTAGCGCAGGGCTCGCTCTCCAGCCCTGCGGCTCTTCCACCGCGACGTGGTTTGGGCGGCGCGGCCTGCAACATGCGGATTGGATGTATCGCTTAAGCTATCAAGAAAGTTTCCCATTTTGCGGCGTAGAAAGAACCCACGCCGCTGGAAAAGCCGCAGGGCCGGACTGCGGGCCCTGCGCTACCTCGTTCGTCGTGCTCGAGATTTACGCTTCCTCCGTCCAATTTCCCTCTTCGGCATTCGGCAATCAAAAATCGAAAATCGCCCATCACTCATACCGCAACGCCACCATGGGATCGACCTTGGTTGCCCGGCGAGCGGGGAGATAGCATGCCATTAGCGACACGCTCACCAACAGGAAAGAAACGGCTGCAAACGTAATAGAATCGGTCTGGGCTACTCCAAAAAGCAGGCTCGCCAGCAATCGAGCCAATCTCGCGGCCGCAACCAACCCCACTGCCAGTCCGGAAAGTGCCAGTAGAAACCCCTTGCGGAGAACCATCCGCAGGACATCACGCGGTCGCGCGCCGAGCGCCATGCGAATGCCAAATTCATGCATCGAGCGTTCGGTTGTGTAGGAAACCAAACCATACACGCCGGCGGCAGATAAGATTGTGGCGAGAAAAGCAAACGCCAGCAGTAACCGCGCCAGGAAGCGTTCTTCTGCGAAGGTTGAGGCCACCTGTTGCCGCAAAGTGCGTACATGGAAAATTGGCAGGTTGGGATTTACGCTGGAAACTGCCGCTCGGATCGATGGCACCAGAGACCGTGGGTCAGCTTTGGCCCGTGCCAGCAAGGTGATGTCTGGCTGCCTTGGGAACATCAGGTATGTCTGGGCCAACGGAAAGTAGACGACCCGCTCAGGCTCCTTGCGAAGATCCCGGGGCGCAATGTCGCCCACAACGCCGACTACTTCAAATGTCGCATTGCGCAGACCCACATCCTCAATATGCTTTCCGAGCGGGTTTTGGTCCGGCCAATAGCGTTTAACCATCGCCTCACTTACGATGGCAACGCCTGGTGCCTTCTCCCCGTCGGATTGAGTGAAATCGCGGCCGACCAACAGAGGTATCCCGAGCGTGGCGAAATAACCTGGGCTGGTCCTGTTCAGGCTCACCCAGTCTTCTTCGCTTTTGGAGGCGTGGTGTCCGTCCAGCGTTACGGTTGTATCCATCCAGGGTTGAAGAGGAAGGCTCCCGAGCGCTGCCGATTGGACGCCCGGCTGGGCGCGCAATGCATCGAGAAGAGGATCTATTAAGGCCGCCGCGCCGGCCTTGTCATATCCCTGGCGGATGGGGTCTGTGGACGCGGCAACGGTATGATCAGGATCGAATCCGAGTCGGACATGGGAGGCTTGCCGCAGCGTCCGAATCATGAGGCCCGCGCCTACGAGAAGAATAACCGATGCCGCCAACTGGAAAACGACGAACAGGTTCTGCAATGAGAGTTTATACGAGAACGTGGGGGTCGAGCCGAACTCCCCTTTCATGGCGAGGACGCTACCGGAGCGCGAGTATCTAAGCGCCGGTGCCATGCTGCTCGCCACCCCCGCCAGAACCGCCGCAAGCATTGTGAACGTCAAAACTCGGATGTCGAGAATGGACGCAGAACGCTCCAAAGGAATGGGGAGAATTGGCGGCGCGGAGGCTGCGAGTAACCAAGTTCCCCAGGTAGCGAGCGCACATCCCGCTGCCGCTCCAAGGGTGGAGATGAGCAGCCCTTCAATGAGGTGAAGCCGGATAATACGGAATCGGGTTGCGCCGAGGGCCATGCGCACCGCAAATTCTTTCTGCCGGCCCTCGGCGCGGACCAGCAGCAGCCCCGCCGCATCGGAACAGGCGATCAATAGCACCAGCAGGACGATGCCCAATACCAGGAAAGAATAGTGTGTCCGGTCGGCCCTCGCCACTTCCGTCGCAGAAGCTAAGGCTGGCCACGGACGTGCAAAATCCGCATCCTCCCCAGGTTCTGGTTTGCCCGCGCCAAACCGGTCACCGAGGATGTTGAGATGTGCCTGGGCTTGTGCCATCGTGACGCCCGGCTTCAGCCGTCCAATGATCCCAAACGGGCTGAAGGACCTGCTTCCTAAGGGGATTTGACTCTTCAGAAGTGGATCAAGCTGCAACCCGTAGGACATGGGGAGCCACACTTCCGGGAGGTTTTCGAAACTGACACCTCCAAAGCCCGCCGGGGTGACCCCCACCACGCGGAATAGCTGTCCGTCAATGAGCACGGTCATTCCGAGGACGCTCGCGTCAGAGGAAAAATGCCGATGGCAGAAATCGTGACTGAGCATGGCGACGGGCGGCGCTCCGAGGTGATCATCTTCGGGGGCGATCGTGCGGCCACGCGTGGCTTCGACGCCCAGCGTTGGAAAGTAGTTCCCCGTGACCATACCTGCCACGGCGCGTTCCGTGCCAAGTTTTCCCGCCGATATATTTACGGGAAAACGATCGATGTAGGCGGCTAAGCCGGTGAAGATATCTGTGTTGTCGCGGTACTCCAGGTAGTCGGGATAGGAATTGGTCCTCCAATACGCTTCACCCCTCGTCTTGCCCCCACAAATTCGCACGACTTCGCTGGGTCGCCTGATGGGAAGAGGTCGAAAGAGTACAACATCAACCAGGCTGAAGATTGCGGTGTTGGCGCCAATGCCGAAAGCGAGGGTGAGAACGGCGACAGCGGCGAAGCCGGGATTCTTGGCCAACATGCGCAGGCCGAAGCGAAGGTCCTGCCAGAGTGTCTCGATGGAATCCCATCCCCACATTTCACGGCTCCTCTCTTGTGCCAAGATCACATTGCCGAATCGGCGCAGCGCCGCATAGTGAGCTTCCTCGGGCGTCATGCCGGATTCCCGGTTCTCCTGCTCTTCCATTTCAAGATGCGAGCGAATCTCTTCCGCGAGATCGTCCACCGGCTTCGACCGGCGAATCAAAGCACCGAGTTTGGCAAGTTCACGTCGCCAGGTCATACTTAGCTCTCAGCCTTCAGCTTTCAGCTATCAGCTTGCGTAGCGCGGACCTGTTCTCTAGGTCCGCGGCTTTTTACGGTCATTGGGGAACAAACCGCGGACCTAGAGAACAGGTCCGCGCTACATGCTTTCACTTTTGCCTTTTGACATTTGCCCTTTGCCTTTTGATTTTCTTGTGCGATCCCGCCACGCTACACCATCCGCTATTCCACAATCGACAATCGGCAATCACTTATTGTCCTTCCCTCGGACCGCGGCCATCTAGGCCGTATGCGGGCTGGAAGCCCGCGCTCCTCACTGCCCTTCCTCGGGCTCGGCGGGCCGTAGAACGCCGGTGATGGCGCGCACAAAGCGCTCCCAACGCGAGGTCTCGGCCACCAATTGCCGCCGACCCGCCGCGGTCAGGCGGTAGTATTTGGCCCGCTGATGGTTTTGGGAAACGCCCCATTCGGCCGAAATCCAACCTTCCTGTTGCAGGCGCTGGAGGGCGGGGTAGAGCGACCCGTGTTCCACCCTGAGGGTCTCTTCCGACAGGCGCTCGATGGACTTGGCAATGCCATGTCCGTGCGTGGGTCCCCAGCGCAAGGTGCGAAGAATCAACATGTCGAGCGAGCCATATACGAGTTCGATGCGGTCTCCGGAGGGTTGCTTGGCCATAGTGGCAGCTAATCTACCACATGGGGCGGTAGATTGTCTACCAAACAAAACGGTGAGCAGTGATTCAGTTTGTGCTTGTAGCGGCGAGTTTACCTCGCCATTGGGCGGCGTAAAGCCGCCTCCTGGACTTTGGCTCTTCCGGCGTCAGGCATTGGCATAGCAGACGGCGGAGGCGAGAGGGAAAGAGGATTTCTCCGGCTTCGTGGCAGGGGGGAGGGTAGTCGCGAAGCCGGAGAAATTGTCGAGACCGAGGCCGTGGCCCCAGACTTCGGCGCGCAGTTGGTGGAGGGCCTGTTGGGTGGAGAGGGGGTGGAGGGAGAAGCCGGCATCCACTTAGCCCAACTTTCGCAATTGAGGGGTTATTCAGCGGGTAAGTAGTTTATTTTCATCAAAGCGATCTCCAAGGTCTACACTACATTTTCATCTGCACCGGATGGTCGGTGACGGTCTCCGCCGGCTT
>Ga0326727_10006058_pt1 | contig 33613 bp, 29 predicted proteins | sample MB2enrmetagenome_FD_207643 | JGI IMG/M metagenome (GOLD analysis project Ga0326727, IMG submission 207643) | Lab enriched peat soil microbial communities from McLean, Ithaca, NY, United States - MB29MY | ecosystem: Environmental > Terrestrial > Soil > Wetlands > Peat | place: USA: New York...
GGCTGGAGCCGGGTTGGGCTTGGGCGGGGTCTTCGAATTTGGTGATGTGGATGGTGGCCTGGGTTTCTGGGACTGTTCCGTCGTTGACCTGGACTTCGGTGGGCTTGCCGAGGATGAGTATGCGGACGGAGATTTTGTCGTGAGCGGGGACGTGAACGCGCTGGGTGACAAAGCGAGCGTCTTCGCCTGAGCCGGAGCGGACGGTTACGGGTACATCGGCGGCGGCATAGCCGGCGTTGGCAATGTTGACGGCGACCAGGTAGTTGCCGGACGCGGCGGGATTAGGGAAGACGCCGTCGATGGTGAGGTCGGGCAGGCCCTTGTCGGCATCGACCCAGTCGGCGAAGAACCAGACGAGGTCGGGGTGGGAGTCGGAGGCTTCGAGGAGTTTTTCGAAGGGACTGGGGGTTTTATTGGCCGGAGAAATCGAATTTTCCGAAATTCCTCCATCCGGGGCTAAAGCCCGCGTTGAATTTGTTGGCATTATGCGGGGGTTGAACCCCCCGCCTCCCTCCGGATGGACGCCTCCCTCAGGGGCTAAAGCCCCGGTTGATTCCTTGTCATTTATGTACGGGCTAAAGCCCGTACCCTTCAGGGCTGCGGAGAGGGCGGGGTCGCCGGCGAGGTCGCGGAGCATCCAGAGGACGTAGGCGGCCTTGGTGCGGTAGTAGACGGGCGAAATGGCTGAGGCGAGGGGTTGGCCGGGACTCAGGCCGGGGCTGGCGGGCTCGGCGAGGGCGAGGGCGGGGCGGTCGGCCTCCAAGATGCGCAGGGCAGAGTCGCGGCCGTGCTGATGTTCTTCCCAGAGAGTGCCGAGGAATTGGGCTACGCCTTCGTTGAGCCATGCGGGAGGCGGGGGCGGCGAGTTGGGCGATGTAGGCGAATTTGGAAAGGCAGGCGATGTAGGCGAATTTGGAAAGGCAATATAGGCGTGGGTGAGGGCGTGGACCAGGACGCTGTCCAACGCGCCGGGTTTGGTCCTGGGGCCGGGCTCGCGCAGGGGCGCGGCGAGCATGGCGCCGGTTTCAAAGGGGGCGTCGTCGGGGTCGGGCAGGTCAAGGAGGGTGAGTTGGGAGCGGGGTTGCGGGCCGAGCCAACGTTCGAGAAAGGGGGTGACGGCGGTGGCGGCGGTGGTCCAGAATTCGACGGAGACATTGTCTTCGGGGAGGGCGAAAGCGGTGAGGTTGGGGCCGGGGTGGGACGCGCGGTTGGCGACAAAGAGGCTGGGGGCTTCGAAGCCGAGGATGGAGGGGCCGGAGTCAGCGGTGGCGATGGAGGAGACCTCCTGGGTCTGATCTAGAGAGCCGGAGGACTCGGTGATGGCCAGCGGGACGGAGTGGCCGTTGATGAGGGCGACGGTGGGGGCCTGGCCGTGGGGGAATTCGACGGTGAGGCGCAGGCGGAAGCGCGCGCCGCTGAGGCGTAGCTTGTGGGAGCCGATTTCGTCGAAGAGCCGCGCGCCGTCGCCGAGCAGGACGGGGGCGCTCACGACGGGGTACCAGACGACGTTGCCAAAGCCGCGCAGGCCGGTGAAGGGAAGACTGATCTGGTCCCAATCGGAGTGGAGGGCGAGCGAGTCGGGCGCGCCGATGGATTGCAGGCGCTGGGCGGAGAGGGCGATGACGCCGGAGTAGGTGACGTCGAGCTGGAAGGATTGGCCGGGCGGGAGCGGGGCGGCGAGGGGGATGATGGCTTCGTGCAACTGGCCGGTGTGGTCGGCGTCGGAGTTGATGGTGGCGAGCTGGAGTGGGATGTCGTGAGTCTGGCCGTCGGGGGTGGTGACGCGAATGCGCTCCCAGTTGAGCGAGGAAGAGATTTGGAGAGGGATGCGCGCGAGCGGGGTGGCGCCGTCGTTGCGAAGGGTGATGAGGGCGCGGACGGCGATCTGCTGGGCGGCAGGGAGAAGATGGACGTCGAGGTCGAGGGCGGTAAAACTGACGGGCACCTGCTGTGCAGGCACCTCCGATGCGGCCACCTGCGGTGCGGCCAACTCGCCTTCGGCGTTGGGCGATGGGACTGGCGCAGCTTCGTTCACTGGCGACTGAATGGGTTGAGTTGTCGATTGGCCGGATTCGTCGGTGGAGCGGGAGAAGATGACTGTTCCGTGGTGGGGCTGTGCTGGCTGAGTTGGCTGGGCAGTTGGGGTCGCGGGCTGATGAGCTGGCGGTGTGGATTGCGCGGGGCAGGAAATCGCCGCGAAGTTGAGTGCGGCGATTGCCACGATGCGGTGAAGAGAGAGCTTCATGAGCCCAGGCCTTTCTGTTTCTTTGGTTGACTACCTTCGGTGGCACCTGCGGTGCGGCCAACAGCGCGGCGCTGTCGAGAGGCTTCAAAGAGCACCACTGCGGCGGCGGTGGAGACGTTGAGGGAAGTGACGCCGCCGCTCATGGGAATGCGCAGCAGGTGGTCGCAGGTGCGGCGGACGAGATCGTGGAGGCCGGCGCCCTCGCGGCCCAGAACGAGAACGCAGTTGCCGGTGAGGTCGAAGTGGTCGTAGTCGGTTTGACCATGTTCGTCGAGGCCGATGATCCAGAGGTTCTGGCGCTTGAGGTCTTCGAGGGCGCGGACGAGATTGACGACGCGGGCGATGCGCAGGTGTTCGGCTGCTCCGGCGCTGGCCTTCACGGCGGCGGGACTCAAGGGAGCTGAGCGGCGGTCGGTGAGGACGACGCCGTCTACTCCGGCTCCGTCAGCCACGCGCAACAGAGCGCCCAGGTTTTGCGGGTCTTCCACGCCATCGAGAGCGAGGAGAAGGCGGGGCGTTTCGGGACGGATTGGCGCGAAGAGGTCTTCGATGGATAGAAACTCCTGCGGACGGACGAGGGCCACAACGCCTTGGTGAGCGGGAGTCTGGGCGAGCTGGGTCAACTGCTCACGGGATTCCTGGCGGACGCGCACGCCGGAGGCGCGGCAGAGGGCGACGAGGCTCTCGATGCGGGCATCTCCGCGCTCGCGGGCCACCAGAATGTGATCGAAGCGGCGGCGGCCGGCCTTGAGGGCTTCTTCGACCGGATGCAAGCCGTAGAGAACTTCCATAGTTTTAGTGTAGAAGATGGGCGAAGGCTCTCATCCTAGAGACAAAATTACAAATGCAGGTCCTTCGACTCCGTTTGGCTCATAATAACGCGCCAAACTTCGCTCAGGATGACAGCAGGGTTGGGACACAGAGCCGTTATACTGTTTTCCATGCAAGCAGACCCAATGGCAGAGTGGCAGAGGCTCACCCAGCTCTACCGGGAGATGGGCGACGGCGAACTAGAGGCCCTGGATGCCGACAAAGGCGACCTGACCGAAGTTGCGCGACAGGTTCTCAGCGACGAGATAAGGAAGCGCGGGCTGGACAAACCGGACAAGCCAGGCGGGCCAAACAACGAGGCCGATGCGGCCAAGCGCTTTGGGATTTCCCCGCGGGGTCGCGATGGCGATTTGCCCGCGGGCGAGGATGCGGCAGAGGAGAGCAATCCACTAGTCGAATACACCTGGAAGACGCCGTTGTGCGAGTGCGATGACCCGGAAAAGGCATGGCAGATTCAGGAAGTGTTGCGGCAGGCGGGAATCGAGAGCTGGCTTGATCGCTGGGCTTACAACGAGGCATCCGTGTTTGGCGATCAACGGATTATGGTGGCCGCCGATCAGCTTGAAAAAGCTCACGAGGTCATTTCACAGCCGATTCCGCAGGAGATTGTCGAGCAATCCAAGATGCCCATCGAGGAGTACGTGCCGCCGGTTTGCCCGAGCTGCGGCGCGGCGGACCCGATTCTCGAAAGCGCCGAACCGGTCAACTCGTGGCGATGCGAAAGCTGCGGAAGGCAATGGAGCGAGCAGGCGGAAGACTCGAAGGAGTGTTTGAAGCAGCAGCCGTAGGATCTTTTTACCTACGCAAGACAGGAGTGACCAAGATGAAAATGACTTCGGCGCTACTCGCCGCGCTTTCGGCCACGCTGGTAGTGGCTACGATTCACGCCCAGGTCCAGACTCAAGTGAAGGAGCGTCCGCTGCCGCGCCTGGCGCATAAGGACGGACGCTACGCTCTGATGGTGGACGATGCGCCTTACCTGGTGCTGGCAGCGCAGGTGAGAAACTCCAGCGCCTGGCCGTCGCGGCTGCCGAAGCTGTGGCCGGTGCTGGAATACATGCACGTCAATACGGTGGAAACGCCGGTCTACTGGGAGCAGACGGAGCCGAAGCCCGGCCAGTACGACTTCACGCTGGTGGATATGCTGCTGAACGAGGCTCGCCAGCATAAGGTTCATCTGGTGCTGCTGTGGTTCGCGACGTGGAAAAACGGCAGCCAGCACTACATGCCGGAGTGGATGAAGCTGGCCCCGGAGCGCTATCCGCACATGATCGGCCAGAACGGGGAAGCCGTCGACTCGCCCTCGCCGCACGCGTCGGCATCGCTGGAAGCGGACAAGAGCGCCTTCGCGGCCTTGATGCGTCACCTGAAGGAAGCCGATCCGCAGCGCACCGTGATTATGGTGCAGGTTGAGAACGAGCCGGGCTCCTGGGGCAGCGTGCGCGATTTTTCTCCGGCCGCGCAGAAGCTCTTTGAAGCGCCGGCGCCGTCCGAGCTGCTGAAAGCTCTGCATGTGCAGACGGCGACCGCGTCTCCTAACTGGCAGGAAGCCTTTGGTGCGGACGCGGATGAGTACTTCCACGCCTGGTCGGTGGCGAAATATGTGGGGCAGGTAGCGGCCGCGGGAAAAGCCGTTTATCCGCTGCCGATGTATGCCAACGCGGCTCTGCGCGACCCGCTCCATCCGGGCGCTCCCGGCAGGCCCGGCGTGCCCGACAACTACGAGAGCGGCGGCCCCACCGACAATGTGCTTTCCATCTGGAAGGTTGCCGCGCCGGCGCTGGATCTGCTTGCGCCCGACAATTACCAGACCGATCCAGACGCGTACCTGAAGGTGCTGGAACTCTATCACCGCGACGACAATGCGCTCTTTTTGCCGGAGACCGGCCGCCCATTCAATGCCCGCTTCTTTTTCTCGGTGCTTGGCTATCAGGCGATAGGCTTCTCGCCTTCAGGAGGCAATACCGAGGGCGAGTTTCCGCTGACGGAGGCTTCCAAGGCGCGCGAGGAGTTTCTGGAGCCGTGGGCGAAGAATTACCGGCTGATCGGCCCAATGCAGCGTGAGATTGCCCGCCTCAACTTTGAAGGCAAGCTGCAGGCCGTGGCCGAAGAGAAGGGCAAGGCGATGCAGACGATGCCTTTCGGAAGCTGGAAGGCTGAGGTGTCGTATGGGCCGCGCCGGGGAGGGGCTTCAGCGGCAGAGGTGAAAGCGGAGCCAAGAGGGCGCGCTCTGGTGGCACAACTTTCGGAGAATCAATTTTTGGTGACCGGATACTATTGCCGAGTGGACTTTCGCCCGGCGGGAACCGAGCAGCAACGGAAGTCCGGGCAGATTGTGGAAGGAAGCGGACAGAATCCCTCCGCTCTGATCGACGGCAAATGGCAGCACCGGCTCTTCCTGCGCGTTGAAGAGGGAAGGTACGAGAACGGCGTCTTCAAGTTTCTTCGCATCTGGAATGGCGATGAGACAGACTGGGGCCTGAGGTTCGATGAAGAGCCGGTGGTGCTGCGCGTGACGCTGGCCACGTATTAGTAACCATCTTCTGGCAGCCGGGCTGAGTGGAGGCTCATGAGCCTACCGACCACAAAATCCTTTACTGCCGCGCTGGAACCGCTGCGGAATGGCCTGGGATGGGTGATTGCGAGAGTTCCCTTCGATCCCATCAAAACGTGGCCGAAGCGCAGAGGGTTGCGGGTGCGCGGGGAGATAGAGGATTTCGCTTTTCGCACGTCGCTCTTTGCCGCTTCAGACGGCCAAGGCCACTTTCTGCTGGTGAATAAAAAGATGCAGGCGGGGGCGAAGGCGGCGGTTGGCGAACGGGTGAGGATTCGGCTGGAGCCGGACCTGGAGGAGCGCGCGGTGGTGACGCCGCCGGAGCTGGAGCGGGCGCTGAAGGGAGACCGGCGGCTGCCGAAGTGGTTTGAGAAGTTGTCTTATTCGATGCGTTACGAAATTGGCAAGTGGGTCACGGAGCCGAAGAGCGCCGCATCCCGCCAAAAGCGCGCAGAACAAATGGCCGTGCGGCTGCTGCTTGCTTTGGAGGGGGAGACGGAGCCGCCGCCGATCTTGCAGGCGGCCTTTCTGCGGCAGCCGCTGGCGCGCAGGGGTTGGGAGGCGATGACGCCGTTGCAACGGCGCAGACAACTGCTATTCGTTTTTTACTGTGAGACGGCGGAGGCCAGGGAACGGCGTGCGGCAAGGGCGGTGGAGGAGGCGTTGCGCGTGGCGCGACGCACTCCTCGCGCCTCCAAGTGAGCAATCCGGACCATCTGCCTCTTGATTCCCGCCGAATGATAAGATTTGTTAAGGAGTTCGTTTTTCCGCGGATTCGGGAAGATTTTGTCGTCTAATTGAATGAGATGAGTACAGCCGCGTCCATTCGCCCATTTTTCAGTTCGAGTTCCGCCAGCGTTGCCAACGAACAGGTGCGGGAGGAGAGCCTTGCCGTATCGGCGGGGCTGAAGCGCCAGGACGCCGGGCTGCTGGACGAGCTGATCGTCCGCTACCAGCACCGGCTGATGCGCTATCTGCTTTATCTGACGGGCAATCGCGAGCAGGCCGAAGACCTCTTTCAGGAGGTCTGGATGCGGGTTCTGGTGCGGGGGGCGCAGTTCAACGGCAAGGCGCGGTTTGACACGTGGCTGTTTACCATTGCGCGCAACCTGGTGATCGACCAGAAACGCAAGCGGACGATGGCCAGCCTGGACGAGATGATTGAAGGCGGCGGCGAGGACGACCGGCCGATGGCCTTCGAGATCGCCGACGGTGAGCCAACGCCGTTTGAGCGCTTTGCCAACCTGGAAGACCGGGAGCGGCTGGCGGCGGCGCTGCTCGGGCTGGACACAATCTACCGCGAGGTGCTGGTGCTCAGATTCCACGAGGAGTTGTCGCTGGAAGAGATCGCCAAGGTGACCAAGTCTCCTTTATCCACCGTAAAATCAAGGCTTTATCGAGGTTTGGCTGCAATCAAGCCCAAGCTGATATATGCGATGGCGCCTGCGGCGCAAAATCCGATCTTTTGGGCGAGGGTATGAGGGCGGTATGAAGTCTATTGAAAGCGCCAATGCGGACCGCGAACTTGTTTCGGCTCTGGCCGGCAACCAGGCGGATCGGGAACGCGCCGTGGCCTGGCGCACTCGCCGCGTGGTGAGCGCCTCGCAGGGCGTGATGCAGGAGCAGAAGGCCGACGGGCAGCGGTGCCGCTCCGTGGCTCTGGCGGCCACGCTGGTGATATTATTTGTGCTTGGCCCGCTGGTGTGGTGGATCGCCGACATCCTGATTGAAGAAGAGCACCTGACCGGCGTGGCGGGGCAGTTAAGCTTGTTGATCTTCTTCCTCAGCGCGGCGCTGCTGGCCTCGGTGGTGCTGGCGGGCTGGCTGCGGCGTAGGCCGTGAGCACTTGCGGTGGGGGACTCGCCCCTTCGATTTCGTTCAGGGCAGGCTTACGACAGAATGACATATACGAAGATAAGCATTCAGGTTATCGCAACTTCCCGAATCACTTCTCCGTCCATACAAAATGAGGTCAAGCCGGGCTTGATCTGGTTCAAGGCCCTCTGAGAGATGGGCTGCCTATGCGAGAACCCGAATCCATTTCGGTCAATCAAGACGCGCGCCTGATTCCGGTGTGGTCCGTTGTGGCAGCCGTGGCGGCCTTTGCGCTGGTGGAGTACTATGTCTGGCTGGTGATGCCGGCCGGGCGCCATACGCCGCCTCTCGGCTTCCGCATCTACCTCAATCTCTCCTGGGGATTGCTGGCCGCGCTCTACGTCCTGATGTTTGGCTACATCAGCAAGGACGCGCCGCGGCGTGCGATGAGCTCGCGCTTCTGGATTGTCATTTGCCTGGTGATGCCGGGGGGAATCGGCGCGGTGCTGTACTTTTTGCTGCGCCAGCCGGAGGTCACGCGTTGCCCGTCCTGCTCGACGCACGTGCAGAATGATTTCCACTTCTGCCCGCAGTGCAACTATCAGCTCACCGCCAGTTGCGGACATTGCTTCCGCACGGTGCGGGCGAGCGATCAGTATTGCACGCGGTGCGGCCATGAGCTGGCCGCGGACCACATGCCGGCGCGGCTACGGGCGCTGAGCGAGTAAGTCGAGCCCTTTCATAGCAACCTGATTTTTAACCCCGACAGAAGCCCCTCTGCACGGCTGAGCGGTGCGCGGTGTAAACTTCTGTTTCGCGCGGAAGCTGTCGATTTGCTGCGCGAACAGGAAAATCCAATGCGAAAAATCACGGTTGTTCTCTCACTGGCGATGGCTTTTGTACTGGCGCCGGTTGCTTTCGCTCAAAACGCACAGAGTGCGGCGCCGACGGCTACCGCAAAGCGCCCCATGACCTTTGAGGACATGATGAAGATGAAGCGGCTGGGGGAGACTGCTGTTTCGCCGGATGGGAAGTGGCTGGCCTACAGCGTTACAACCGTGGACCTGGAGCAGAACACCAAGACGCCGGAGCTGTGGTTGCAGGCGATTGCCGGAGGTGAGCCGCAAAAGATTGCCGTGGCGCAGCCGGGAGATTCTGGGATTCAGTTTGCGCCGGAGGGGAAGCGGATTTTGTTTTTGAGCGGGCGGGGAGGGTCGGAGCAGGTGTGGATTGCGGATTTTGATGCGGCGACGGGAGCGACGAGCAACGCCAGGAGGCTGACCGGCATTCTGACTGAAACCGATAATGCGATCTGGTCGCCTGACGGGAATTCGATATTGTTTACTTCGGCGGTGTACCCGGATTGCCCGGCGATTACGGCGGCGGACGGCGTGACGGGCGATAAGTGCAACGCAGAGCGCGACAAGGCTCTGGCCGACAGCAAAGTCAAGGCGCAGATTTTTACGCATCTGTTGTATCGCCATTGGGACCACTTTACCGGCGATAAACGCACGCATCTGTTTTTGGCGGCGGTGGGGACGGGCGCGGTGAGGGATTTGACGCCCAACGATCCTCATGACGTTCCGCCATTTTCGCTGGAGGGCGGAGGATGCGGCTGCGCCTTTGCGCCGGATGGGAAGGAGCTGGCTTTTACCGAGAATTTGGATGCGGAGCCGGCGATCTCGACCAGTACCAGCATTTTTACGCTCGACTTGACCGATGCGGCGACGAAGCCGGTGAAGGTGAGCACCTCGAAAGGCGGCAATTTCAATCCGGCCTACTCGCCGGATGGGAAGTGGCTGGCGTGGCGGTCGCAGGAACGGGCGGGGTACGAGGCGGACAGATTCCGGCTGGTGGTTTATGACCGGACGGCGAAGACGATCAAGGATTTGCTGCCGAAGTTTGACAGATGGGTGGATGAGTTCGCGTGGTCACCGGATTCCGGAGCCATTTACTTTACTTCCGGCTTGGCTGGGGAAGAGCCAATTTACCGAGTGGGCGTAGGGCTCGCCGGATTGAAATTCGGCGCGTTTCCAACTCAACTCACAACAACTGGAGGGCTCGGTGACATACATGTTCTTCCCGATCTTAAGAGCCTGATTGCGGTGGAACAATTTGTTGATCGTCCGGGTGAGGCCGTTCAATTCGACGAATTTGACCGAATCGTTGGCACAATCACGACATGTGATCCCATTATCGGCAAAGAGAAAACAGCGAAATGCGGGCCTGGGGCGGAATGGCACCACGAAGCATCCGGTCCGTATGCGGTTACACATCTTAATTATTCTCTTCTCGCTCAGCTCGATTTGCCGAAGATGGAAGACTTCTGGTTCACGGCGAAGGATGGGACGAAGCTGCAAGGGTTTCTTATCCGGCCGCCGGGATTTGATGCCAAGAAAAAATATCCGGTGAAGTTTCTGATTCATGGCGGGCCGCAGGATGCTTGGGGCGATGACTGGAGTTATCGCTGGAATGCGGAGCTGTTTGCGGCAAATGGCTACGTGGTGGTGATGATCAATCCGCGCGGCTCGACGGGGTACGGGCAGGCGATTGTGGACGGCGTGAACGGCGACTGGGGCGGCAAGCCGTTCAGCGATTTGATGGAGGGGCTGGACGCTGCCGAGCAGAAATATCCTTTTATTGATAAGACGCGGGAGTGCGCGCTGGGCGCGAGCTACGGCGGATACATGGCCAACTGGGTGGAGGGGCACACGGACCGCTTCAAGTGCATTGTGAGCCACGACGGAATGTTCTCGCCGGAGTCGGCCTACGGGACGACGGAGGAGTTGTGATTCAACGAGTGGGAGTTCAAGGGCAGGCCGTGGGATTACTATGGCAAGCCGGACGCGGAGAATCCCTATCGCAAGTGGTCGCCGGCGCTGGCGGCGAAGAACTTCAAGACGCCGATGCTGGTGGTTCATGGGCAGCTTGACTACCGGCTGGATGTGAGCGAGGGGTACCAGATGTTTACCACGCTGCAGCGGCTGAAGGTGCCGAGCAAGATGCTGTACTTTCCGGATGAGGGGCACTGGGTGCTGAAGCCGCAGAACGCGCGGCTGTGGTGGAAGACGGTGAACGATTGGGTGGATGAGTGGACGGGAAAAGCAGCTATCAGCCATTAGCTTTTAGCTGTTAGCTTGTTTGTGCGATGATGAGCGCATCAAACCGAATCCAGGCTTAGCATGATGAGCTAAAGGCTGGAAGCCAGGAGCTAGAAGCTGCCCTTTCAACGCAAATCCGCGAAGCCGCGTGCGTTCTTGAATGAAGGCGGGCTGTACGAGTACGGCGTGAGAGCGCTGGGCCGGCAGATGCGTTCGGAGGCCGAACTGCGGCGGCTGATGGAGAGGCGCGCGGAGCCGGGTGAGCGGGGAGAGGCGGCAATTGCGGCGGCGATGAAGCGGCTGAGGGAGCATGGCTACCTGGACGATGCAGCCTTTGCCGAGACCTATGCACGGCTGCGCCAGCAGAATGAGAAGCTGGGTGAGCGGCGGGTGCGGCAGGATTTGCGGCAGAAGGGCGTGGATGGCGGGCTGATTACCGAGACTCTCGATGCGCGCTACGGGCAGACCAATGAAGAGGCGCTGGCGCGCGAGCATCTGGCGCGCAGGCGCCTGCGCAAGCCGGAGAACGAAAAGGAGACCGCGCGGATTATGCGGCGGCTGGTGGCGGCAGGGTTTTCGACGGGCGTGATCTACAAGATTCTGCGCCAGTGGGATGTGCCGGACGAGGCTCTTGCGGCGCTGGAGAACCTGGAAGAAGAGACGCATGAGGAGTAGAACTGGCCGTTCAGGCGGGCGGCGCTTGCGCGCCAAAAAATTCTTGGTCACCCGGGTATCAAAGGCGAGAGTTAGGTACTCGTCAATCAAGCCGGGGATTTCTACCACACTAGATATGAAACCCAAAGAACCGCAGTCCTGCATCGGAATTGCCATTTTTCAGAGGGTATTTGTTCGGGAAATACCAGCCCAACAGTTCCTGAATGCTGGAGGTTCCAAAAAACCGAAGCTCTGAATTGCACTTATCAATTCTGTCCTGTTCTGATTCCTTCCCATGCAACAGCCGCCTCCAAGACTTCCGAATGGAATCAATCGAATTGTTCTGCGGCTGTAGAAACTTGAACTTGTTCAGTTGCCGCGCATTCATCGCGTTGATGCAATCGGCTACTTTTCGTACATCCTCTCGGGTGAGATTTCCGATGGATCCTTCACTAAGGAGGTTTTGAATTATTGAGATATGCTTCGCGCGCCAGCGCATCTTCTCCCGGACATTCGGCCAGTCGGCGAATTTCACAGCCCATTTGCCGATATCCGTGGATCGCTCCTTCTTCGTCAGCTCTCGAGTCTTGTTCTTGTAATAGAACTCATATGACGGAGTTCCTTCAGCGGTGTGGTATAGAAAATCCAGGAATGCGTCGACTTCCATAAAGAGAGGGCCATCCGGCCAGAGACGCTGGACGGATTGGTATTCGGCCGCAAGTTCCCCATAGCTCTTCAGAAAAGCTTGATAGCGAGAAAACGCTCCCTTTGCACCACCTTTGTCTTCAAACTCGCTTTCGTCTGGCGCATCGGGAAGATCCCAAAGCTTAGGCAGGGCTTCTCCTTCGGACTCAGGAGCGTTTGCCGAACCCTTCTTCTTCGTGTCGCAGAACTGATCTTCATCGATCGGTAAGGAATCGTCGTTCCACCACGTGACGAATAGTTTGATTGCATCTTTCGCCTCTGCTTCATCTAGCAAAACACCAATCTCACGGCGCTTTGTGAACGCGGTCTCAGTGAGGTTCGCCGAGGTGATGATTGCTCTGTTGTCAAATATATAAATCTTTGCATGGACCCCGGAAATGCTTCTTACAGCTCCACGGCTCACCAACTTGCTTAATGTTCCCCTATTGACATTGGTCGCGCATGACACGTCTGTAATTACTTGAAGCTGCAATGAACTCCCTTTCCACCAGGAAGACCCTAAAAGTGACTTAACTGCAGGCCACCTACCGATATACGGCGACACTATCCATGCTCTATCTTTTGCAGATTCAGAAAGTTCCCTGAGTCGTTTACCGAGTGTACATCCATGCAATGTTTTCATAATCCATCCATCATCTTTCTTGGTCATGCGAAAGATGTCCTTGAGTTCTGAGCGGATCACCGGCAAGCCGAAAATTATCTTTCATTCTCACCCCTTGCGGCGGTAGAGGACCTGGAAGTCATAGCCGGAATTGGCGGGGAAGAGGGAGGCGACGTGGCGGAGGCGCTCGGCTAAAGCGGGGGCGGCGAGGAGGGGGTAGTCGCGTTCGCGGAGATCGTGGTAGTCGAAGTCCACGGCGAGAGAGAGCATGTAGATGGCCAGGGCGTCGGAGAAGGCGGACTCGAAGAAACTGCTGCGGGCGCGCTCGTCGATGGGGATCTGGGCGGTTTTGCTTTCCGGATTGCGCACGGCCGGATTGGGAATGTTTTGGGCACGGCGGCGGGTCTCCCAGGCGTCCTGACTGGTTTCTCCGCGGACCTGGGCCTCGGCCTGCTGCCAGGCGAGCGTGGAAAAACTTTCGGGAACGCCGGCGGCATCGACGAAGTTGTGGGCCACGTTGATGAAGAATTCGAAGGCCAGTCCGAAGCGGTCCTCGACCAGGCGGGTGGAGAGAAAGACGGCCTCAGTGGATCCGAAGACGGCGTTGCGATGGCAGATGGCGCGGTCGCCCAGATCGACGGTGTAGCCGGGGGCGACCATGGTGTCGTCGGTGTCGGCGATGGCCAGAGGGACAAAGTAGTAGGCGCGCTGCTGGAGAGCGGGCGCGAGCATGGCAGGTACGGCGCTGACCAGGCGCTCGAGGTCGGCGTCGGAGATGCGCGTCTCGCCCCACATGGCGTAGTGAATTCCGTTGGGGGCTTCAATGACGGCCACCTGCGTGGCGACTTTTTCCGCCGGCCAAAGATCGATTTGTGCGCTGCTCGCCATGAACTTGTATTCTAGAACACACGGGGGCGGCGAGGGTGACGCAAACGAAGCAAAGAGAAGGCGGAACGGTCTTCGGATTTCCGCTGAAGGGATTCGGGCTGTTTACGAGTTTGCTGCTGGCCTTTGCGGCGGCGTTCTTCACGTTTTTCGCGACGACAACGGTTGCCATCTTTGTGCTGCTGGCGTGGAATGCGTTTGGACACCACGCGGTGAGCTACGCCGACAGCTACAGGTACGTTGGATTTCCGGCGGGAGTGGTGGTGCTGGTGGTGGCGCTGCCGGTGTTTGCCGTGTTGTGGGTTAAAGGAAAGGGAATAGGGAGTAGGGAATAGGGAATAGCCACCTGCGGTGGGGCATACGCCTTCGGCTCAGCGCACATCAGGGTCTTTGAAATCCCTACAATAAAACAGTGAACAGACCCGGGCCTAAAGGCCGCTATACATTCGATCTCCTTCAGGGGGCTGAAGCCCCCTGCTCCCTCCTTGCTGTCTCTCACCCATTCATCACCCCAGAGAGTACAAATCACTCGCTGGGGACCCCGATTTCGCAAAAAACGCGAATGGATGGGGCACAATGGCTCAGCAAATATTGACCGGATCAATATTGTTCTGACGGATTGGGTTGTGCGATGTTGAATTTGGCTACGTGGATTTTGCGGGCCAGGCCGATTTTGGAGAGCAGCCAGATGCCCCAGTAGTTGGGATCGATCTCGTACCATGCGAGGCCATGGCGGGCCGAGACAGGGTTGGCGTGGTGGTTGTTGTGCCAGCCTTCGCCACCGGTGAGCAGGGCGACCCACCAGTTGTTGCGCGAATCGTCGCGGGTGTTAAAACGGCGTGAGCCCCAGAGGTGGGTGGCGGAGTTGACCAGCCAGGTGGAGTGCAGGCCTAGGGTGACGCGCAGAAAGCCGCCCCAGAGCAACATTCCAACGGCGCTTTTCCAGCCGCCCGCGAGCCAACCGAGGCCGAAGAGCAGCACGCCGCTGACGGTGATAGGCATCCAGTGGTACTTGCTGAGCCAGACATAAAAGCGGTTGCGCTCGAGGTCGGGGACATAGCGGGCAAGGAGCTGGGTCTGCGCGTGCATGGCATTGCCCCAGACGATCCATCCGACGTGAGCCCACCATCCGCCTTCGCGGGGAGTGTGCGGGTCGCCCACGCGGTCGCTGAGCTGATGATGCACGCGATGGGTGGCCACCCAGAAGATGGGCCCGCCCTCGAGGGAGAGCGTGGCGCAGACGGACATCACATATTCCAGCCACCTGGGCGCCTGGTAACCGCGGTGGGTCAGCAGCCGGTGATAGCACATGCCGATGCCGACATTGATGGCCAGAACAGAGAGCACCAGCATCACCGTGAGCCGCTGCCAGGTGAAGAAGAAGAGCGCGGCCAGCGCGCCGAGATGAAAGACGACGATCACGCTCAGCGTGAGCCAGTTGATGCCCGCGGCGACGCTTACGGCACGGCCCATGTGAACCTGAGGCCGAGCGGATGGGGCTGCGGAAATATGCATGGTTGACCCCACTGCGGAAACATGAGGGGCCAGTTCGTGAGAAGGCGCAGTTGCGACGGATGCCATAGGGGGGAAGTCCCTGGAGAGTGGCGACGCGCCCACCCATCCAGGGCCATTGTATCGGAGGGAGCGGCCGGAAAAATGTCCGGAAGTGCACAAAGACAGGGAACAGCGTTTCAATATTCGTGAAGGACAGCAAGGTTCGTAGTCTCCCACCCTTGCCGCGATTGTTAAACGCTGATACTTCGACTGTTCTCAGAAGCGGCAAGGATGGGTACCCGGCAATGTACGATGACATTTACCAGTCCATTCGGAAATAATCGAATCGGATGGACCCATTTGGCTGTCTATTCAACATACGAGGTGCTTCCCCATGGAACTCAACAAGAAGGTCGCCAACTTTACCCTGCAAACGGACGAGGAGAAGACGGTGAACCTGATCGACTATGCCGGACGGCCGGTTATCCTCTTCTTTTACCCCAAAGCGGACACTCCCGGGTGCACGATCGAGGCTTGCGGCTTCCGCGATACGTTCAAAAAACTCCAGGCTGCGGGGGCGGTGGTTCTGGGCATCAGCCGCGATACGCCGAAGGAGCAGGCCAAATTTCGCGCCAAATACGAGCTGCCCTACACGCTGCTTGCCGATGTGGACGAAAAGGTGTGCAAGCAGTTTGGCGTGCTGAAGGAAAAGAACATGTACGGCAAGATGGTTTGGGGCATCGAACGGACGACTTTTGTGATTGGGCCGGACCAGACGCTGCTGCATGTTTTTCCCAAGGTTACGCCCGCGGGCCATGCGGAAGAGGTGCTCGAATTGCTGAAGGAATGGAAGAAGGCAAACAAATAAGGCGCATGGGCAGGATACGAAGAATGAGGAAAGGAATAACTGTGAAGAAAGAAAAGACAGAATTTCGGATTTACTCAGTTGTTAACCCCGCATCCCCATGGAAACTGCCCATTTTGTTTCGCGGATTTCCGAAGTACCCGGCGAAAATGTCGGCCGCCGAATGGAAGAACCTGCTTGTCAAGGCGAAGACGGGCGATGCCGAGTCGGAATGGAAGGTCGCGGAATGTTATTCCGATGGATGTAAAGACCGGCGCGGCCGGATCCTGGTACGGACTTCCAACCGAAAGGCTGTTGCGTGGTTACGCCGCTCCGCAGTGCACGGCTGCGGTAGTGCGCAGAATACTCTTGGCGTCATTCTGGGGGGTAATTACGGTGTGAAGAAGAATGTACGCGAAGCTCTACGTTGGCTCAAAAGAGCTTTCCGTGGCGGAGACACTGGTTGCGCGCCGCACAATATTGCAATCACCTACCGCGAAAACGGGAATTTTCAGCAGGCTATGCGATGGTTCAGGAGGGTCGACGCTTCACGAGATGATGCCGTCCTCATCCAAATCGGAATCCATTCCTATTGGGGCAAAGGCATCCGGACCAATCATCAGGCGGCAGTTCGTTGTTTTCGAAAGGCGATCCGGGGAAAGAACCTGTCGGAATGCGACCGAGACGATGCGAATTTCTACCTCGGAATTGCGTACCTGGAGGGCAAGGGGATCAAAAAGTCACCCATAATCGCACAAAAGCATTTTGAGCATGCTAACAGGGACAACGATCATCTGGCGGCACAACGGCTTTTGCAGCAACTCAGAAAGGTCGTCTAGCCGCCCATGGGAACAATTATCCTTCCTGGGCGTATGCTTCCGCGCGCATTTTTTGAGGCTTCGCCGGAGCTGGTGGCGCGGCTGCTGCTGGGCAAGGTGCTGGCGCATAAAACAGCGAACGGTGTGCTGGCGGGACGGATTGTGGAGGTAGAGGCTTACCTTGGGCCGCATAACGATCCTCCGGACCCGGCGGCGCACACCTTTCGCGGCCCCACGGCGCGGAACCAGGTTCTCTTTGGCCCCGCGGGTCATGCGTATGTTTATGCCATCTACGGACGGTACTTCTGCATGAACATCAGTTGCGAGACAGAAGGGCGGGCGGGCTGCGTGCTGCTGCGCGCGTTGGAGCCGCTGGCGGGAGTGGAGCAGATGGCCGTGAATCGCGGACTTGTGCCCGGGGCGAAATTACGGCTGCTGACCTCCGGTCCAAGCAGACTTTGCCAGGCGATGGGCATTACGCGGGCGGCGCACAACGGTTGCGATCTGCTCGATCCGGCTTCGCCGCTTCAGGCGCGCGACGATGGCTACACGGTTGGCAAGGTGTTAGTGACGCCGCGCATCGGCATCCACGAGGCCGTGGATTGGCCGCTGCGCTTTGCCCTGTCGGGGCACAAGTGCGTTTCCGGAGGGAAGAGTTTGAGGGGCAGCGCGTGCAGAGTGGAGTAAGCATGCGCGGGAAAAATCAGAACTTGTGGAGGGAATGTCCGAAAAGCATACCTCAGTGGCTAAAGCCACAGTTGATTCCGTTGGCTTTATGCCAGGGATAAATCCCCGGCATACCGTCCGAATGAGTTTTTCCGCAGCCTGTACCCCCCTCCTCCCTCCGAATCGAAGCCTTCTTCATGGGCCACCATAGACACCAAGGGCGCTTCCGGCAACCGGGAGCGCCCTTGGCAGTAGAGCAGGAAGCGCGCCGACTATTTAGGCGCCTTGACGCCGGCAGCCTGGGCCAGAATACCCTTTACTTCCGCGGCAAACTGGCCTGTGGGGGCCAACTGCAGGTACATCTGGTAGGCTTCAGCGCAACCGGGAGGCAGATTGTACTTTCCCGTCTTGGGGTCGATGGTGGCCTTCTGAACGAGTCCCTGGCCCTTGAGATAGTAAAGAATCGGCTGGCTTTTGGGATCAATCTTGATGCCTTCATCGGCAGCAGCTACCTGAGCGTCCGCATTGCCCGTCTGGAAGAAGATTACGGATTCGTTTTTGAGGTAGAGGCCAGCCTGTGCTGGATTGATCTTGACGGCAGCATCATAGGCCGCGGTCGCCTCGGGAACCTTGCCGGTGCGGGCATAGATCTCACCCAGCCCGGCATTGGCAGCGCCCTGAGCCTGAGGATTGGGCTTTTTCGCCGCGGCTTCCAGATCAACCACCTTCTTGTAGGTGACTATGGCATCGTCATATTTCTTCAGGCCAAGTTGCGCCTGACCCAACTGAGCCCAGAGAACGGAGGCGTCGGGCTTGGCCGCGGTGTCCTTGAGCATGAGGGTTTCAACATCGGTGTATTTAGCGGTCCTGATCTCGGCTTCCTTGGCTTCGATATCCGCTCTGGGAGCGTTGGCGCCGAGGGCCTGGGCTGCTGCCGCGCGAGCATTGTCGGCATCCCTGAAGTCCTGGCTGACGAGCTTCAGGTCGTCGTTGAGGTGCTTGATGACCTCGTTTGTCTTCATGGCTTCAGCGTTGTGCTGCCTGAGCTCCGCCAACTGCTTTTGCTGATCGGCGGGCAGCTTGTCTACGAATGCCTTGCGGGACATATCGATGTCCTGAAGCGTATCCTGTCCTGCCACGATCTTGACGTTATCAAAGGAATCGACGCACTTGTCGGGCGCGGTATCAGGCTGACGGTAGAGCACCATGTATGTGCCGGGTGTTGCCGTGCCTTCATAGTCGCCGGTGGAAGTGACCTGGAAGGTGAACTTATTAGTGCGGCCCTCGTCGGTCGATAAACTTACCGATCCTGAGGTTCTTGAGGCTCCTTCGGGTCCGGTGACGTGGCCGTGGATGGTGCCCGTGGGCCCTTTGGGCGCGGTGGGCGTCGTTTGGGCAAACGCGGGCAAAAGGGCGAAAGCCAGCAGGCCCAACCAAAGCGGAATCGTGCGTTTCATCTGCTTCTCCTTGTGAGCGGCTCGAGCCCAGAGAGTTCGCGCGCTCAAAAAATCAAATTTTACCGGCCCATGATCTTATAGAATCCTGAGCCCAGCCACAGATAGCGTCTGTCTGCCGCTTAATATCCTACGATGACTCACGCTATCGTGTCATGGTAGACCGTTCTGAGAGACTCTGCTTGTGGCCTGTATCACACTCTAGAATATAAGTATGGCAACCACAATTCGCCCCGCAATCCGCGCGGACATTCCGCAAATTCTGACCTACATTCGAGCGCTAGCGGCTTACGAACGCGCGCCGGAGTCGGTGACAGCGACCGAAGCAGGGCTGGAGCGGGACGGGTTTGGGCCTAACCCCATTTATTTCTGTCTGATGGCTGAAAATGACGGCAGGGCTGCGGGTTTTGCGCTGTATTTCTTCAACTACTCGACCTGGCTGGGACGGCCGGGGATATACCTGGAGGATTTGTTCGTTGAGCCGGAGTTGCGCGGCCTTGGGATCGGCAGGGCATTGCTGGAGCGAGTGGCAGCCATCGCTGTGGAAAAGAGCTGTGAGCGCCTTGAGTGGGCGGTTCTGGACTGGAACACGCCAGCTATCGAGTTCTACCGGGCGATGGGTGCGGAGTTTATGGACGAGTGGCGGATCGTGCGGATGACGGGCGAAGCGCTGAAGGGACTGGCGGGGGCGGAATGACAGCAACCATGAACTTGCGCCGCGATAATCGCGAGGGCGAGCCACTTCCTACGTTCGCCGAGCAGAAGGCGGCTGCCCCACCGCAGGTGATTCGCGTAATCGGGGGCGGATTGGCGGGGCCGGAAGCGGCGCTGACGGCGGCGCGGCTGGGCTGTGAAGTGGAGCTTTATGAGATGCGGGCGGTGGTGGACGGGAAGCCGCGGCTGACCCCGGCCCACCAGACGACGGAGTTCGGCGAACTGGTCTGTTCTAACTCGTTGAAGAGCGAATCGCCCAACACCGCGCCGTGGCTGCTGAAGCAGGAGATGCGGCTGGCGGGTTCGGCGCTGATGCGCATCGCAGACGAGACCGCCGTGCCTGCCGGTCATGCGCTGGCCGTGGATCGCGTGGAGTTTTCGCGGCGGGTTGGCGAGGCGATTGAGAATGAACCGCGGATTCGCGTGCTGCGCGAGGAAATCACAACTCTGTACCAAAACGAGGACGGCACGAAGTGCACGATTGTGGCGACAGGACCGCTGACTTCGGATGCGCTGAGCGCGGAGATCGAACGCATCACCGGAAAAGGACATCTGGCGTTTTATGACTCGATTTCGCCGATTGTGGAGACGGATTCCATCGACATGGAGCGTATCTACATGGGCGCGCGCTGGGATAAAGGGACGGCTGACTACATCAATTGCCCGATGGACCGCGTGGAGTATGACCGCTTTTATGATGCGCTGATGGGGGCCGAGGCGGCGGAGACGAAAGAGTGGGAAACGGCGGATTATTTTCCACCCCATGCGCCAAGTGCGGGCGCATGGGGGCCCCGGTACTTCGAGGGCTGCCTGCCCATTGAGGTACTCGCCCGGCGGGGACGCGATACGCTGCGCTTTGGCCCGATGAAGCCGGTGGGATTGCGCGACCCGCGTACCGGGCGGACGCCGTGGGCGGTGGTGCAACTGCGCAAGGAAAATCTGCGCGCCGACAGCTACAACCTGGTGGGCTTCCAGAATCATCTGAAGTTTGGGGAGCAGGCGCGGGTGCTGCGGCTGATACCGGGACTGGAGAATGCGCGCTTTTTGCGCTATGGTCAGATTCATCGCAATACGTACATCTGCGCGCCGGCATTATTGGATGAAACACTGCGGCTGAAATGCGCGCCGAGGATTTTTGTCGCGGGACAACTGTCGGGAGTGGAGGGGTACACGGAATCGATTGCGACAGGATTGCTAGCGGGGATTTATGCGGCGGCACTGGCGCGCGGCGAAGAACCGAAGCCCGCGCCGCGCGCAAGCGCCCATGGTTCGCTGGTGCATTACATTACGCATGCCGACCAAAAGAACTTTCAGCCGGCGAACATGACCTTCGATCTGCTGGAACCGCTGGAAGAAGAGGTGCGCAAGAAGGTGCGGGACAAGAAGGAGCGGCACCGGTTGCAATGCGAGCGGGCGCTCAAGGCGTTTGATGTGTGGCGGGCGGCGGTGTGATAGGCTGTGCGGGTAGGAGTATGCCTGATGATAGCCCTGTCTGCCACGCAAGCAATCTCTCCCGCCATTGACCGGACCAAGAACTATCTGTTTCGTCCCTTCAAGTTGAGCACGTACCTGAAACTGGCAACGGTTGCCTGCCTCACCGAAGGAGGCTCTTCCGGCTTCAACTCCAACTTTCCGTCGGGCAATCACGGATCATCCATTCCAAGCTCGTTTCCGTCATTTAATCTGTCCAGCGAGGTGATCGCGCTGATTGTGATTGGCGTTTTGGTTTGCATCGCCATCGGCCTCTATCTCTCCTACCTGATCTGCCGGTTGCGCTTTGCCTACTTTCATTGCTTGGCTCACCAGATCAAGGAGATTCGGCCGGGGTGGAGACTGTATCGCACCCAGGGAATGCGCTACTTTATCGCGAGCATAATTATCGGACTGAGTTTTCTCTTCGTTTTGGTTTTGGTGGCGCTGCCGTTCGTTTTCGGCTTTATCAGACTTTATCAGTCGTCCCAGTCCGGCGAGCCATACAGTGTCGGCGGATTTTTCCTGCTGCTTTTACCTTGTATTGGAATTGTTATTTGCTTGTGTCTTGTAGCCTATGCGGTGAATGCCGTGCTGCACGACTTTATCCTGCCGCATATGGCGCTTGAGAATCTTACTGTCCTCCAATCCTGGGCAGCGGCCTGGCCTCGTATCAGGGTGGAAAAGGGATCGTTCGCTTTGTACTTGCTGATGCGCGCGATTCTCCCGTTTGCTGCCTATATCGGCCTAGTCATCGTCATGATAATCCCCATGGTAATCGTCATTGGCATTCTGGTGCTCACCGGGGTCGGCTTCCATGCCGCGTTCGAGGGCGCGACCGGGGTGATTGCATTTATCGGCATATTCATCGAAGTAGTGCTTGGCATTATAGGCCTCTCCTTCATGCTTATTCTGGGCTTTGGCCTTGGCGGTCCGATTGCAACCTGGATTCGCAACTATGCTCTGTTGTTCTACGGCGGGCGCTATCAGGTTCTTGGCAACATTCTGTCTCCGCCGCCACCTGCCCCGGAAGTTGCCTAAGCATCGCCGCGCTGAGAATGTTCCAGGAACCTTTCCTGCGCTCTCAGTGTCCAAGTAGAGAGGGGATGCTTTCCGCGTCAGCGGCCCCAGGAACGTAAACTGAAGACTGGAGTCTCTTGATGCGTTGGATGGCAATGGTGGTTTGTTCGGCGGTGCTGGCGGGGGGAGCAAGCGCCGGCCGGGCGCAAGTTGTGCCGGCTAAAGCTGCGCCGGCAAAAGCGCCTGCAAAGCAGGGCGTGACGCACCCGGTGCTTCCTCCTGTGCCCAAGGCGCTACTGCCGGAGGTGTTTGCCGGCTGGGTGGCAACGGGCGCGCCGAAGAAGATAAGCGATGCGGCGCTGGCCGACCCGGTGAACGCGGCGGCTCTGAAGGAGTACGACTTTACGGGAGCCGTGCTGGCCAAGTACAAGCGGAGCGGGGAGACGCTGAACGTGCTTGCGCTGAGCTTTCACGACGCCAGCGGCGCATTTGGCGCGTATTCGTTCTACCGGCAGAATGGATGGCCGAAGGAGCAGATCGGAACAGGCGCGACATCCAACAATAACCGGGTGATCTTCTGGGTGGGGAACGTCGTTGTCGATGCGAGCTTTTCGCAGATTGGGCCGATGAGCGGGGCGGAGTTGCGCGAGTTGGCGGGGCAATTGCCGCAACCGGAGGGCGGCAAGTCGCAGGCGCCTCTGATTCTGGCCAATCTGCCGAAGGCCCAATTGGACAGGCAGACGACGCACTATGCGGTGGGACCGGCGGGCTATGCCGGAGCGGGGGGCGTGCTGCCGCCGGAGCTGGTGGGCTTTGATCGCGACGCGGAGGCTGTGACCGCCAACTACACGCTGCGCACGGGGCCGGCCACGCTGACCATCATCGACTATCCCACGCCGCAGTTGGCGGCGGCTCAAGAGAAGACGATTCGCGCTTTCGTTGAAGCATGCAAACGGGCGGACAAGCAGACGCAGGCGGGGTGGCCCAAGCCGCTGCAAGACTCCGGCCTGGCAGCGCTGGAGGTGCGGCGCAGCGGGCCGCTGGTGGCAGTGGTGAGCGGGAACGCCTTTACCGACGATAGCCACAAGCTGCTGGCCACGGTGCATTATGAATCGGAGCTGACACCGCTCCAGCAGGAGGGCGAGTCCGAGGTATTGAAGACCGGGAAGCTGCTTTTGGGGATCACGATCCTGGTGCTCATGGGCTGCAGCGCGGCGCTTTTGTTGGCTTTTTTCCTGGGAGGCTTCCGGGCGCTCTACCGCCTGGCGCGCGGCAGACCTATTTCCTCGGTCTACGACATCGAGTTCATCAGCCTGAATCTGCGGGAGTGAGCGGGGGAGAAAATCAGGCAAAAATCAAGGGGCGGCATCCGAAGGGTAAATGCGGAGGAAAACCGGAGGATAACCCCCATGAAACCCTAGAAAACACGCAGAAAAGGCGGGATAATGCGGAATTGAAAAGGAGAAGACAAGTCGAAGAGAGCTGCTGTGCATTTCCCAGAAAATATTTATTAAGTGATTGATATATATACACTTATTTCTTTCTAGATTTGTCCTTGACACTCCCATCCCCCGCCCCTACTATGCAGCCAGAAAGTTCTGATGGTTTTGCCTCCGTTGGAACTATTCTCCCTGAGGAGAGAGCTGCCCTGTTGCCGGGCGGCTCTTTCCGTTTTGGCCACCTGCGGCCACCTGCGGTGGGGGGACTTGCCGTCCAGGCGGGCGCGCTTCGCGGCACCTGCGGTACGGCAGCCGCGCTTCGCGCACGAGGTTCGTGGATTACCAGATGCAAACAGGCCCACGGCTGACCGTGGGCCTGTTGATTTGGGGTGAGCGCTGCGCTATTTGTGTTTAGGCTCATTCCCGGGTGCTGGTACGGCATGTTGCTGCTGTGGGGCAGGAGCAGGATGCGATTGTGGCTGCGGGGCAGGATGTGACTGCTGCTGCGGGGCAGGACGCGACTGTTGCTGCGGGGCAGGATGCGACTGCTGTTGTGGGGCAGGATGCGACTGCTGTTGTGGGGCAGGATGTGATTGCTGCTGCGGTGCAGGATGAGACTGCTGCTGCGGAGCAGGGTGTGATTGCTGTTGCGGGGCAGGATGCGACTGCTGTTGTGGGGCAGGATGCGACTGCTGTTGTGGGGCAGGATGTGATTGCTGCTGCGGTGCAGGGTGCAGTGCGGAAGCAGTGTGCTGCGCGGGAGCAGTGTGTTGCGCAGGTATGGTATGTTGTGCCGGTGCATTGTGCTGTGCCGGAGCAGTGTGCTGTGCGGGAGCAGTGTGCTGCGCAGGAGTAGTGTGCTGCGCAGGAGTAGTGTGCTGTGCGGGAGTGGCATGTGATTGAGGCCCTGCCTTTGCTCCAGCCTTCGCCCCCGGCGCCGGGGTGCTCTTTACCGGGGCCAGCGGCTTGGCGGCTGCCACGTTCTGGGGGTGGCCGCCATTGGCTTTGGCAAACGAGGACTTGTCGGTCCTGGCCGCCGCCGCGTGTTGCGTCTGGACGCTGGTTGGGGCCGTGTGCTTGTCGCGCGCGGCTACCTGCTCAGAGGCGGTGGCGGTGTGCTGAATGCCGCCTGGACCGCCGTTATAGGAGACATGGCTGTTGTTGACGATAGTGTTTCTCTCCACAATCGTCCGGTCGATGTAGGTGGTGTGGATGACGGTCTCATTGACTCGCGTGATCGCGGTGTTGTAGCGGAAGTTGTTGCCTTGCCACTCGCCGCCGGCGTAGCCGATGCCCCCGTAGCCGTAGCCGTAGTTCACGCCGCCGTAGTAGCCCACGTGGCGGCCCCAGTAGCCGCGATGGAACCTGTAATGGCCGCCGTACCAGCCCCAGTAGGGAGGCGTCCAGAGAGCGCCGTCATAGGGAGCCGGAACCCAGGCGCCGGGCACCCAGTAGTAGTCGCCCTGATCCTGATCGTAGGCCCAGTAGCCGGGCATCCACATGAGGTTGGGCTCGGGGCAGTACGGCTGCTCGTAGCTGGGCATTTCCGGCGGAGCGAATCCGACAGAGATGACGACTTGCGCGTGGATTGTTGCGGGTATCAGAGCGAGAAGCAGCGTCAGCAAGAGCCAACGCGCGTGGCGGAAGATGTGCATGAGAAGAGCCTCCTGGAACTCAAGTGCCTGCTCCGCGGAGGGAATCGATTTACCCGGCGCGGGGCGAGGGCGTGGGTACTTCGCAGCAAGCGTACCCTGAGCCCTCTCCCCCGCTCTGGTCAATACTGGACAGGAAGCTAGTTTTGCTTCAGTCCTCTTGAAATACAACCTCAGTAGCGGTAGCTGAGCCCCGTGCCGACGACATGGCGGGCCTGTAGATTGACCGGGTACAGAACCATAATTGGATCTGTGAATCCGATCTGCCCAGCAATCTGGCCCACGCCGATATCGAAGGAGAAGTGTGGATGCTCGCGCTGCGTTACCCGCACCGCGTAGTCCAACGTGGTGGGAATATGCGCCGGGCTTGGGTTAGCATACGTATTGGGATTGATCAGAATAGCGCTCAGGTTCACCACCTGCGGCGGTTCCTGCGTGAATCCCGCCGAAGGCACGGCCACGATGCTCTTGCCGATGGGCAGCGGAATGCCCAGGCCGCCATAGAAGCGGCCGATAAAGCGCGTGCTCTGCCCGCCGAGGCCGAAGATCTCGGCATTGGTCATCTTCCAACCCAGATTCACCAGGAAGGGAACCGGCTTCTTGGCCCAGGTCTTGGTCACTGATATGTAGGCATCACCGTTGGTATAGGCCTTGGCAGGCACGGTGCCTGCCGAAAGCGCGTAACCAATATACCCCGACACAAATTTGTCGCCTGTGCGGACCACGCCTCCGACGGCGATACCCGGCGTCCATGGGCCGAACTGCCCGTCCTTAATGCCCACGACCTTGCCGTGAAAGATGTTCATGCCGTTGAAGTTCCAGAGCTGGCTATAAGGCAGCAAGCCCGTGGAATCGTTGCCGAGCTGGTGGACGCTGCGGGTGTAGCCGGCCTCGGCGCGGTTGGCGAATCCCTCGGTGATGCTGAAGGTCTCGACATTGCCGATGACCGCGGCGGCATCGACGAAGTGGAAGCCGACGGCGGGGTGGGAGAAGAACTGGCCCTTGCCCGATTCAACAACGTAGGCGGTGGGGGTGATAAAGCCGCCGGTTTGGCCCTCCAGCGTTAACTGTTGCGCGCTGAGTTGCCGGGTGGTGAGCAAAGCGACCGCGAGAAAGCCGCAGACGGAGAGTTTGTGAACGATGCGAAGATTCACTTGTATTAACTCCTGTGGAGGTCAGTCGCCTGCCTCCGGGGACATTAGGAAATTCTTCTACTTTTAACACAATGGAAGCAGAGTCGTCTGCAATTAAATTCAGGTGGTAGACTCAGGCCATGCGACGCGGCTTTTTTATCACCTTCGAAGGGCTGGATGGCTCCGGTAAAACCACGCAAATCAATCATCTGGCGGCATGGCTGAAGAAACGCGGCCATAGCGTGATCATCACCCGCCAGCCGGGCGGCACGGCGACCGGCGACCGTATCCGCGCTTTGGTGCTGGACTCGCGCTCCAAGGGCCTGACGCCGATGTGCGAGATGGCGCTGATGTTTGCCGATCGCGCCCAGGCCATCGCCGAGGTGATCAAGCCAACCCTGGATAAGGGCAAGATCGTTCTCTGCGACCGTTTTACGGATTCAACGGAAGCCTACCAGGGCGGCGGCCGGGAGCTGGGCTCGAAAGTTGTTCTCGAACTCCACCGGCTTGTATGCGGCAACCTGCAGCCCGACCTGACGCTGCTGCTGCTGCCCGGGCTGGAGCCATCGCTGGCCCGCGCGCGGCGCCGCAACCAGCGCACCGCGAAAAAGAGCAGCGGGGACGAAAACCGCTTTGAGCAGGAACAGGACGCCTTTTATCGCCGCGTGCGGCAAAAGTATCTGGAAATCGCCACCCGTGAATCGGCCCGCGTGGTGCTGATCGAGGGCGACCATAGCATCAAAGAGGTTCACGAACAGATTGTAGCGGTTGTTGCCGAGCGGCTGGCCACCTGCGGTGGGGGGACTGGCCGTCCAGGCGGGCGGCGCTAGCGCGCCATAAGTCTTGTTGAAGCCCCGCGCAATTACACTTTATAGAAGTGAGCAGAGAAGACCCATACGCGCCACAGCTCGGCCTCAGCTTTGAGGGGCCGCGTGACAGCCGCCGCATCTGGCCGGTGCGCGAGCTGGTGGGCCAGGTGCGCGAGCTTATCGAGCAGGAGTTCGGGGACGTTTGGGTGGAGGGCGAAATCTCCAACTACCGCCCCGCGCCGAGCGGTCACGTTTACTTCACGCTGAAGGACGCGGAGGCGCAATTGCCGGTGGTGCTCTTCCGGCGGCAGGCAATGCTGCTGCGCTTCCGTCCGGAAGACGGGCTGCACGTGATGGCGCGGGGCCGGGTGAGCGTGTATGAGCAGCGCGGGCAGATGCAGCTGGTGGCCGAGACGATGGAGCCGGTGGGCGCGGGCTCGCTGCAACTGGCCTTTGAGCAGTTGAAGGCGCGGCTCAAAGCCGAGGGCCTGTTCGAGGCGGAGCGCAAGCGTCCGCTGCCCGCGTTTCCGCGGACGGTGGGGATCATCACCTCGCCGACCGGCGCCGTGATTCGCGACTTTTTGAATATTGTTGCCCGACGCCATTCCGGGTTGAACGTGCTGATCTGCCCGGTCAGCGTGCAGGGGGATTCAGCGCCCGCGGAGATTGAAGCTGCGCTCGAGGGACTGAACGCGGCGAGTCTCGGAGATTCCGGGCTGGTGGACGTGATCGTCGTGGCGCGCGGCGGAGGGTCGCTGGAAGACCTGGCGGCTTTCAACAGCGAGCAAGTGGCGCGGGCGATTGCGGCATCGCGGCTGCCGGTGGTTTCGGCCATTGGCCACGAAACGGACTTCACGATTGCGGATTTTATCGCCGACCTGCGCGCACCCACGCCATCCGCCGCCGCCGAGCTGATTACCGAGGCGCAGCACAAGATTGCCGAGCACCTGGCCATGCAGGAACAAAGGCTGGCTCGGGCCGCGCGTTTCCAACTGCTGCAAGCGCGGCAGCGGCTTACGCGGCTGCCGGTGAGCCGCGCCGAGGGACGCGTGAATACGCTGCTGCACCGGCTTGCCCAGCGCCTGGATGAGCTGAGCTTGCGCGTGGAAACAGCTGTCAGCGCACAACTCCGGCGGCAACAGCGCACTGTGGCCGACCTGACCGCCGCGGTTCTGCGCCACGATCCGCGGCAGCAGCTTGGCCAGGCGCGGGAACGGCTGGCCACCTGCAGGACGCATCTTGACCGTGCTTTGGAGCGGAGGATGCATGAATCCGTAGCGCACCTCAGCGCGCTGGATGCGCGGCTCCATTCCTTGTCTCCGCTGGCTGTATTGGAGCGCGGCTATGCTTTGGTGCTGGACGCGGCTGGCGGGGTGGTGCGGTCGACGGCGCAGGTCGCGACCGGTGACAAGGTTACGACGCGGCTGAGCGACGGCGCATTTATCAGCCGCGTGGAATCGGCGGCAAGAACTAACGCGGCAAAAACCAAGAAGTGAGACTATGACAACCAACGCACGCAAACTCTTCGGGACCGACGGCATACGCGCCGTGGCGGGCGAATATCCGCTTGACGCAACTACCATTTTTGCTTGCGGGCTGGCGCTGGGCCACTCGCTGCGCAAGGCTGCGGCTGAAGCACACGCCCCGTCCGTTGAGCCCAAAGTGATTCTGGGCCGCGACACACGCGAGTCGAGCGAGTGGATTGCGGCTATGCTGGCCGCGGGGTTGCGCGAGACGGGAGCGTGCGTGGAGAGCGCGGGCGTTGTGCCCACGCCGGCGGTGGCGTATTTGGCGCGGAGGCACGGATTTCAGGCGGGCGTAGTGATTTCAGCCTCGCACAATCCCTGGCAGGACAACGGCATCAAGCTCTTCGGCGCGGACGGCTTCAAGCTGGCCGATGCGGTGGAACTGGCCATGGAGGAGGAAATCCTGCATCATGCCTCGCGTTCGGCTGCGCCCGACCGGGCAACGTTGCCCACTGTGGAAGACAACGCGGCGTTTCAGGCAGACTATATTCAGTTCCTCCTCGGCTGCGTGCCGGGACTCAGATTGAAAAGCCTGCGCATTGTGGCCGACTGCGCCAACGGGGCGGCGGCGGCGATTGCGCCAGAGCTTTTCCGTCGCCTGGGCGGCGATGTGATTCTGCTGAACATCACACCCGACGGGCGCAATATCAATTTGGACTGCGGGGCGTTGCACCCGGCCTATGTGGCTGCTGAAGTGAAAGTGCGCGGAGCGGACCTGGGCCTTACCTTTGACGGCGACGCCGACCGCTGCATGCTGGCCGGCAGCCACAACAACGTCATCAACGGCGACGCGATTCTGCTGATGGCCGCGCGCGACCTGAAGGACCGCGACCTGCTGACGGGAGATTTGGTCATCGCGACGACGATGTCGAATATGGGCCTGGAAGCGGCGCTCAAGCGCAGCGACATTCGTATGCTGCGCGCTCCGGTGGGCGACCGCTATGTGCTGGAAGAGATGCAGAAGACCAACGCAGCGCTGGGAGGCGAGCAGTCCGGGCACATTCTGCTGCCGCACCTGGCGACCACGGGCGACGGGCTGCTGACAGCGCTGGTAGTGCTGGACCTGATATCGCGGACAAAAAAGGGCATCGACGAGCTGACCGAGGATATGAAGGTGTTTCCGCAGGTGATTGTGAACGTGAAGGTGCGGGAGAAGAGGCCGCTGGAGGGGATTCCGGCGGTGGCCGCTGCGATTCGCGCGGCGGAAGAGGAGTTGAAGGATTCGGGGCGGGTGGTGATTCGCTACTCGGGAACCGAGGCTCTGGCGCGCGTGATGATCGAAGCGGAAAGCGAAGAGGCGATGAAGAGGCACGCGGAGGCGATTGCGGGGGCGATACGGGCGGAACTTGGCGTGTAGTTTCACCTTCTATTCTAGACAGGCGAAAATCCCTCGCGTATTCTAGCTGCTATGAACGATACGAACGAGATCACCACAACATCTGAAACCAGTGCATCCATTCCTCCGCCGCGTTTGCATTGGGGATGGGTGTTCGGTCTCAACGCGATTACAGCCGGGCTATTTTATGGCGTGTGGCTGATTGTGCAGAGCAACTGGTCGCGCAGGGTGCGGGGGAAGAGCGTTGCTTTTCCGATGTCCATCGTCCTGCTGGGGGCGCAGCTGATTTTTTGGTGTACGATTGCCCAAGGTTCTCGCCAGATTTTCATGCTTTTTGGCTTTGTCATCGGCGACGAAGCCGAATGGCTAGCGGGATTTCTTTGGCTGAGCGCTATCATTTTCCGTATCGCCAACTTGTATGTGCTTCGCTACGAGCTTGAGGGCAAGCCGGTCTCCCTCACTTTGTCCGCAATTATGACCTTCTTTTTCGGGCCTATCTACTTTCAATATCATTTGCGGGACTTCCAGGGCGATGTGGTGTCTGAACTACAGGAACTCAATCGCTGCGACGGATGCAAAGTCGTTTATCATGACTTCTATGGCCTCTCCAAGGTCGAAGGGAAGGGCTATCTCTGCGAGAAATGCCGTCTGGAGCTGGCTTAATCTTCACCATCCGGTGAGTAATTACACTTGATGATCGAAGCGGAAAGCGAAGAGGCGATGAAGAGGCACGCGGAGGCGATTGCAGGGGCGATACGGAAGGATCTGGGCGTTTAATTTCGGAGTTTAACTTACTTCATGTCGCGCCAGTTGGAGCCGAAGGCGAGGTCGGCTACCAGCGGAACTTTGAGCTGGATGACGCCTTCCATCTCCGCGCGGACCAGGGCTTCGACCTCGGCGGCCTCGCTGGCGGGGACTTCGAAGAGCAATTCGTCATGGACTTGCAAAACCATGCGGGTTTTGAGCTTGCGCTCGGCTAGCTTGCGGTCGAGGGCGATCATGGCCAGCTTGATGAGGTCGGCGGCGGTGCCTTGCAACGGCGTGTTGATGGCGGTGCGCTCGGCGAAGCCGCGCTGGTTGGGGTTGCGGCTCTCGATGTCGGGAATGGGACGGAGGCGGCCGAAGATGGTGCGCACCGAGCCGCTCTTGCGCGTGGCTTCAAGAGTTGTTTCGATGAAGGCCTTGACGCCGGTGTAGCGAGCGAAGTAGCGATCAATGTAAGCGCGGGCTTCGGCTTGCGGAATGCCTAACTGCGCGGCCAGGCCGAAGGGCGAGATGCCGTAGACGATGCCGAAGTTGACGGCCTTGGCGCGGTTGCGGGTCTGCTTGTCCATGCCGGCGGCGGGCACGCCGAAGACTTCGCTGGCGGTGAGGGTGTGAATGTCCTCGTTGTTCTGGTAGGCGCGGAGCAGGAGCGGATCGCCCGAGAAATCAGCGAGCAGGCGCAGTTCGATCTGAGAATAATCGGCAGAGAGCAGTTGCGTTCCGGGAGCGGCGGTGAAGGCGGCGCGAATCTCGCGGCCCAGCTCGGTGCGGATGGGAATGTTCTGCAAGTTGGGATTGATGGAGGAGAGGCGGCCGGTGGCGGTCGCGGCCTCCTGAAAAGTGGTGTGGACGCGCGAGTCGGCGTCGGCGAGCAGAGGCAGCGCGTCGATGTACGTCGATTTCAACTTGGATAAATGGCGGTATTCGAGAACCAGGCGGGGAACTTCGTGCTTCTCCGCCAGAAACTCCAGAACATCCTGGGCGGTGGAGACGGACTTGCTTTTGCCGCGGGCAGCGGGGGCGGGGAGCTTGAGATCCGTGAAGAGCACCTCGCCGAGCTGCTTGGGAGAGTTGATGTTGAAGCGGCGGCCGGAAATAGAAAAGATTTGTTCGCCGACGCGGGTCAACTCGTCGGCGAAGCGATGAGAGAGGCCGTCGAGGACGCCGAGATCGATGCGCACGCCGGCCTGCTCCATGCGGAAGAGAACGGGCGCGAGCGGCAGGTCGATTTCCGCGTAGACGCGCTGGAGACCGGCTTTTTCGACTTCGGATTTCAATGCGGGGATCAGAGCGCGAATGGCTGCGGCGGCGGCGGGCAAAGAGGAGGGCGCGGGCTGCGAGTGGCGCGCGGCTACATCGGCCAGCGACTGCGTGGAGTGAGTGGGGTTGAGCGCGTAGGAGAGCAGCATGGTGTCGTCTACTGCTCCGCGAAGAGAAATGCCCTGCACGGTGAGCAGGTGAAGCGCCGTCTTCCAATCGTGGGTCTGCTTGGGGATGGCGGCGTCTTCGAGCAGGGAGCGGATTTCGGCGGTGAGCGGGAGGAGTAGCGCGGTTGATGGATCGGCGCAGAGGCCAACTTTGAAGATAGCCTGTTTTTCGGCGGCTTCGGCCACGTCTAGGAGCGAACGCGACGGCGGGGGCTCGTCTTCTGACTCTTGAGGAGGCGCGGCGGCATCGAGGGCGAAGGCAAAACCATGCGAACACGCGGCGACGCAGAAGGAATCGATCTGGTCGGCGGTTGGCTCCTCGTGCAGCTTGACGGCGGGCGCGGATTCAGAAGGCGCGAGGTCACGCAGCATGGAGGTGAACTCCAGCTCGGTGAAGAGCTCGCGGCAGGCCTCGAGGTCGGGCGGCTGCGTCTGCATGGCGGCCAGATCGAGCGGGAGCGGGACGTGCGAGTCGATGGTGACCAGCTCTTTGGAGAGCAGAACGGCTTCGCGATTCTGCTCCAGAGATTCGCGATAACTTTTGCGCTTGACCTCGCTGGCGCGGTCGAGGACTGATTCGACGGAGCCGAATTCCTGAATCAGCTCCACACTGCCCTTGTCGCCGATGCCGGGCGCGCCGGGAATGTTATCGACGGAGTCGCCGCGCAGGGCCATCACATCGACGACCTTTTCCGGCGGGACACCGAGGACTTCAACGACCTTGGCGGGGTCGAGGATGAGATTGTCCTTTTGCGGGTTGAGGATTTTGACGGTGGGCGTGACGAGCTGCATCATGTCCTTGTCGCCACTGACGATGAAGACCTCGTGTTGCTGCTCGGCGGCCTCACGGGCCAGGGTGCCGATGACGTCGTCTGCCTCAAAGCCCTCGGCCTGGAGGATGGGAATGCGCAGGGCCTCGAGGGCGCGGCGGATGTAGGGAATCTGACGCTTGAGGTCTTCTGGCGTAGCCGCGCGATTGGCCTTGTAGCCTTCGTAGCTGACCTCATCGAAGCTCTGGGTCTTGCTGTTCCACTTGCGCAGGGGCTTCATGGAGCGGGCGCGCTCGTCGCGGAAGACCTCGCCGCTCACGTCAAAGACGGCTGCAAAGTACCGTGGATGAAAGTCCTGGCGCAGCTTTTTGATCATATTGACGAAGACATAGGTGGCCGCCGTGGGCAGGCCTGCGCGGGTGCTCATGGGCCGGGAGCGCTGCATGGCGTGGTAGGCGCGAAAGATGAACGACATGGCGTCGAGCAGGAAGACGGGCGGCTTGGATTGGTCGGTCACGAAATGAGTGTAGCAGGGAAAAGAGATCGGGGGGCAGTGATCATGATCATTGCGCAACAAATACCACAGGAATGCAGAATTTTGTAGAAATGCTTAACTGATTTGTAGTAAAGAATGAATGAGGTACAGTTATGGCCGAAAGAACGAGACCCAGCACCCGAAGAGGTAAATATCCTGATTCCTCTCGACGCCGGAAGATAAACAAAAACGCTTGTCTGGATAAATGCGTCGACAGAAGTACATACAAGGTTAGGGATGTCAATCCAATCGATGTTCACATGACTGCTGATGACGTAGCGTGGGCGAGGTTGCATGACGCCGGCCGGTTGTTATGGTGCAGTGCTTGCGGTCGAGTCTGGGAAAGATAC
>Ga0326727_10006060_pt1 | contig 33608 bp, 25 predicted proteins | sample MB2enrmetagenome_FD_207643 | JGI IMG/M metagenome (GOLD analysis project Ga0326727, IMG submission 207643) | Lab enriched peat soil microbial communities from McLean, Ithaca, NY, United States - MB29MY | ecosystem: Environmental > Terrestrial > Soil > Wetlands > Peat | place: USA: New York...
CTGATCTACGCCATGGAATCTGAGGAGGGCCAACAGCGTTCCTTCGATTCCACTTGCAAGAAGCTCCGCCGGTTCCTCAACAAATCACCCCGCTGAATTCACCCACAGATTCCCCCGACGAGGCAATGAAAGAGGCCGACTCATACAAGGACGAGCTGATATTCGAAGACCGCCAGGAGCGGTATCAGCGGTTGGATGCCGATGGAGTAACAGCCGATAACGCCCCGATCCAAAACAAAGGCATCCGGGCCCGCAACGAATTCGGTTCTCTGCTGCGTGGCCTCTTTGAACCCAATGTCGGCGCATCCTACCGTTGGGCGGGCCGCTCGATGGCCCTGGGTGTGCTCTGCCAGGTCTTCGAGTTCGAAGTCTCCAGAGCCAAATCCAACTTTGTCCTGCATTACAACAACGCGGTTGAAGCAGCGGCCTATACAGGGCGCGTTTTCATCGACGAGGAAACGGGAATGGTGCGCAGGCTCACGATTCAGGGAACCGGTTTGTCGAAGGACTTTCCCCTGCAATCGCCCTCTCTTTCACTCGACTATGGCATGGTGAAGATCGGCGAAAACGATTATCTGCTGCCGCTTCGCTCCACTCTGCAATTACGGCAGGCCAAGGTGTTTGTCCGCAACGAAGCCGTTTTCCGCGATTACCGCAAGTTTCAGGCGCAGTCGCAGATCGAGTTTGAAAGGTGAGAGGGACCGGGTCCGTATGGGCGTTCACGCCGGCCTCACGAAGGGACGGGTGTCGTTTCGTCTCTCTTTGAAAGGGCGCCCCCCAAGCCGGTTATAATGGCTGGGAAATAGGGGTTCAAAGTGCAATTCCCGGATTTGGCGGCGTCCTCCCGGAAGCCCGCCCGAATATTCACCGTCTGTCTTCTGGGCGCCGGAATTGCCGGTGTGGGTTCGTTCATCCTGCTCGGAGGGGCCGCACCCCAGGCATCGCCGGGCCGGCTGGCAGTCATCACCGTCGATTACCCCGCGGAGGGTTCCGTCTTTCCTCCCGAGATCACGCCTCCCACCTTTCTCTGGCGCGACGCCGCGGCCAACGTAACTTCGTGGACTATCGACATCGCTTTTTCGGACAGCGCTCCCGCCATACACGCGAGATCTTCCGGCGAACCGCTGCGCATCGGAGAAATCGATCCGGAAGCCGTGTCGGCCAACAACGAGCTTCCCAAGCTAACCCCGGAGCAGGCGGCCGCGCATACCTGGATCCCCGATGCCAGCACCTGGGAGGCGATCAAGAGACGTTCCGTTGGGTCTCCGGCAACCATCGCGATCACCGGGTTTCGCGGCGAGGACCTGAAGCAGCCGGTCTCCGGCGGCCAGGTGAGAATCGAGACCTCCGGAGACCCAGCCGGAGCGCCGATCTTCTATCGCGACGTGCCGCTGATGCCCAATCAGGGCAGCAAAGGAGTGATCCGGCCGCTGGCGCCGGAGGCGATCGGGCTGATCGAATGGAGGCTGCGCTATTTGGACGAGCCGCGCGGCCGGGTGGTCATGCAGAAGATCGCGACGTGCGCCAACTGCCATTCCTTCTCCGCCGACGGCAAGACACTGGGCCTCGACGTGGACGGCCCACAAGACGACCGCGGTCTGTATGCCCTGATCCCGGTGGCCCGGCAAACCTCGATTCGCACTCGGGATGTGATCAAGTGGCCCACCGTCCGCGATCCCGCCGTCCCCCGGCTGAGAGCCGCTTTCATGTCGCAGGTCTCCCCGGACGGACGCTACGTTCTATCGACGATTGACGATCGGGATGCCGTCCGGCGCGCGGGGGGGCGCACGCTGGAAGATAAGTATTACGTTGCCAACTTCCTGGACTACCGGTTCCTGCAAGTGTTTTACCCGACGCGCGGCATTCTGGCATGGTACGGCCGCGACACAAAGCGTTTGCAGCCGCTGCCGGGCGCCGACGACCCGCGATACGTACAGACCGGCGGTGTTTGGAGCCCCGACGGAAAGTACGTCGTGTTCGCCCGGGCCGAAGCGAAAACTCCCTATCCGCCGGGATTCCCGATGGCCCGCTACGCCAACGACCCAAAGGAAACCCAGATCCAATATGACCTTTACAGGATCCCCTTCAACCAGGGAAAGGGTGGCCAGGCGGAGCCTATCCGCGGCGCCTCCGCGAACGGGATGAGCAACAGCTTTCCGAAGGTTTCGCCGGATGGCCGCTGGATCGTGTTTGTCGAATGCCGGAATGGAATGGTCATGCGGCCGGACGGCAAACTCTACATGGTGCCCTTCGATGGCGGCGAAGCCCGGCTCATGCAGTGCAACACGCCGCTGATGAACTCGTGGCACACCTTCTCGCCCAACGGCCGCTGGATGGCCTTCTCGTCGAAGAGCCGCTCGCCGTACACGCAGTTGTACCTGACGCACCTGGACGCGAACGGAAACGATACCCCGCCTATCCTGGTCGATAACGCCACGGCTGCCAACCGCGCGGTGAACCTGCCGGAGTTCGCCAACATCCCGAAGGGAGGCCTGGAGAAGATCGACCCGCTGGCAACCGAGTTCTACCGGATGGAGAATCAGGCCATCGAACTGATGACTAAGAACCAGTTTGGCGAGGCGATTACGGTGTGGCGCAATGCTCTGGAGATGGATCCTGGCGACGGCAAGGCGCACCTCAACCTGGGCTATTCGCTGGGCCAGACCGGCCGCTTGCGCGAGGCACTGGCGGAGTACCGCAAAGCTTGCGAGCTCAGTCGGGACGATCCGATAGCCTTCGCCGATCTTGCGCTGGCGCTGAGGCTGGATGGCAAGCCGGACGAAGCCATCTCCAATTACCGGAAGTCCCTGGCACTCGATGCCGCCAACGCCGGAGTGCAGGCCGACTTGGGTGCGATGTTGTCCGAGAAGGGTGAAACCACCGAGGGACTCGAACACCTGGAGAAGGCTGTGGCCTTGAAACCCGAGTCGGCTGCCGTGCAGAATGCGTTTGCGTCCGCGCTCTTGAAGATCGGCCGGATCGCCGAAGCCACCGCGCACCTGGAGAAGGCTGTGGAGCTGGCCCCGGATTCGACGGAGTTCCGCTTGAGCCTCGCCCAGGCGCTAGCGCAGGCGGGGCGCTTCACCGATGCCATATCGCAATTGCAGAAATCCATCGAGATCGGCGGTGGCCGGGACTGGCAATGCTACGACATGCTGGGCGCCGTCTACAGCAAGATGGGCCGCCCCGATGAGGCGATCCGGGCCGGGCGCCGGGCCCTCGAACTGGCCCTCGCCGGCCAAGACGGGGAACTGGTCCGGAACTTGCGCGCCAAGTTGGCAGGCTACGAGCAAACCCGGCAGCGCTAGCCCGGATATCCCACCAGGTCTCGTCGCGAGGCGCACGAGAAGGCCGTGGATACGAGGCGCGCGCTGCTCAGCGCGCGGAGGCGTACTTGAACAGTACGTCGAGCACGGTGAGCAAGCGCAACGAAGTAGACGCGGCCTTATCGCGCGCCGCAGCGGAAAGCTGGTGAGAAATGCGGGCTGGAATCGGCGGGCGGCACGCGCTCAGCGAGGTGCGGGGTTACGCGCATCGGCATAGCGGACGCCGCGGCGTGCGTGGTCGAGTGCGGGCTGGGCGAGCGGCATACCTGCTCCTGGGCATGGGCCGGACCGGGCTCACAGCGGCCGGAACGCCGAACGGTCCCGGCGCGCCACCCGCCGGTCCAGGCAAAAAAAAAGGGGGCGGCCAGCCGCCCCCTTTTTGGAATTCCAGCCTCGCGGACGAAGCTTAGAACATGTACTTCAACGCGAACTCAATCACGCGCGGCACGTTGTTCTTGTACAACGGTTTACCGGTGGTGACGGTGTTGAGGTTGCTATAGCTCAAGCCACATGGCGCCGGGTTGTCGCCACAGGAGCTGGCAGTTGGACCCGAGAAGTTCAGGTTGAGATCCTGAGCGCCTCCCTGGCCGAACTGCCAAAGCGCATGGTTCATGAAGTTAAACGCCGACATCCGGAACTCGACCTTGTGGTGCTCCTTGAAAACAAAGTCCTTGTAAATCGCAAGGTCGCTGTTGAAGAAAGCGGGCCCCTTGATGTACGGCCAGATAAGATCGCCGTCCACTCCGCCCACCGGAGCCGTGAAACAGCTCGGGTTGAAGTGCTGCCCGGAACTCAGACCCTTTCGCGGATCGCAGGTCAGCAGGGGCATGGTGGTGTTAGGCGCGTTCGTACCCAGGAAGTCCGTCGGCTGCATATCGGTTGGCCACGCGACATTGAGCGACCCGCCGGCGTTGGGCTGAAGAGGCGGTCCGCTCTGCCACTGTGTGACTCCCGAGAGGATCCAGCCGTTTGCCACTCCGCCCAGGAACTTGTTGCCCCCCTTGCCCACGGCATTGGGCAGGTTGATGACGTAGGCTGCATTAAATATATGCGTGCGGTCGTACGCCAAGACGCCGTAGTTCGCCGGAATGCTGAATGGGTACACGTCTTGACCGTCACCGTTGCCATTAGAGGTTTGGCCGTCGCGAATACCCATGTTCTTGCTGAACGAGTAGTTCGTAGTGAAAGTAATGCGTCCCGCTTGTTTCTGCCACGTCGCTATAAACGAATTGTAGTTCGAATAGCTGAGGTGGCCGATCAAGTCGATGCTGGTGTAGTTGTGGTACGGGAGGAAGTCGGTCAGGCTTGGAAAGTCGCTGGGCAGCAACGTGCCCGGCTTATAGAGGGTCTGGCCGGTTAACGGATCCTTCCCGAAGTAGGCGCCGAGCGGGGGGAAGTCGATGGAACCCGGTCCGTTGCCGTTCGAGCCGTTGGTCAGAAGATCGCGCGACCTGCTGCCCGCATACTGGAATTCGGCAACCGATCGCCAGGGTCCGCGTTGCGAAACCGTGATATTGTAGCTCCACGTATTGGGCGTCTTTTCGTCGCCCATGGTAAGCGTGCTGAGGCCTGTACCCAGTCCGGGGAGACCCAGCGCATTACTGTATTGCGGGAAGGAATTCCAGCCCACGCAGCACAGATTGGTATTGACGCTTACGCTTTCGTAGCCCAGAGGCTGGTTGTAACCGGCGCTGGCATCGTTGTAGGAAATCTGGAACCGGAACAGTCCGGCGCCACCGCGTATCACGGTCTTACCATCGCCGAACAGGTCGTAAGCGAAGCCGAAGCGCGGCTCGATATAGAACGACTTGTTGGGGAAGCCCGATAGCGGAATGGAGGAATTGATCGAGTTCCATTGCAGCCCCGTCCAGGCTTTCGCCGCCGAAGTGTCGACATATGTGGCGGGATCCCAAACCGTGTCGCCAAAAGCGTCGTTCGGGACCCAATTGCCCATGTGCTCGAACCTGAGACCGCCGGTAAGCGTCAGCCTGCGGCTGGCTTTCCACTGGTCGTTGACGAAGAACGAGTATTGTTTATACTTCATGTCGGACACGATTTCGCTGTTGTCCTGGGCAAAGCCGTTCGAGCGTGCCGTAATGAAGTTGGCAAGGTAGTTGCCCGTGGAGATGGATGACGGACCCCAAACATCGAAACTCGCAGCGCCGTTGGTCCCGTTGGACAACCCGCCGCCAGTCTGATAATTGCGGGCATAGTCCCAATAAATGCCGGCCTTGATGGTGTGGGCGCCCTGGATCTTGGTCACGTTGTCGCTGATCTGAGGGGTCTGCGACAGCTTGCCGAAGGAGTTCTTGCCGCCCGGCGTGAATGGCTCGCCGTACTGATACGTGCCGAAACCGACGACGCCGTTGGCCGTGCCGCCCCAGCCGTAAGTATTAGGAATCTGTGGCGTGTACGGGTTCGCGAACAGGCCGGTCATATGGAATCCCAATGCGCCGGGATCCACCGCGGCGGGGTTGCCGAGGACGATCGGGTTCAGGAAGGTGGCATCCGCGAAGACGAACTCGTTGGTCAGCGTGGGGCTGAACACATGGACCAGGTTCGCGCTGTACACGTTGGAATCCTCGTTGGCATTTTGAGACGATGGATACGGCAAAGAGCCATTGAGGGCCCACCAGATGCTGACTGGGTTCTGATCGTGCTCGATCTGGCGGTTCCAGGAGAAGAACAGCTTGGTGCTGTTGCTGATGTTGTAATCGCCGCGCAGCCGGAGTTCCCAGCGATCCACGGGCGGGCCGTTAAACCACTCATAGTTGAGACCCGTCGGATTCGTCACCGGATTCACGTTCGGCTGAGGCATCAGGTTCAGGATCTTCATGGAGTTCGGATCGATCTGACTGGCCGGGATCATGCCGTTCGGAAAGAGGGCCGAGTTCAGCGTGGCCGAGTCCAGATATACTCCGGAATTAAACGCGGGCCCCAGGGACGTAAGGTACGAAGGGCTGAAGTTCCCCGCCAGCATTTGCGAGGTAGGCACGAAATACTGCTGCAAACCACCCGCCGGATGCTGCACCATGTATTCGTACGCCCCATAGAAGAACAACTTGTCGTGGTTCTTGTTGAAGTGGGTACCCGGAATAATCACCGGACCGCCAAAGTCGCCGCCGGGGTAGTAGAAACTGTTGGCCGGCGCGGTCACGCTCTCTGCGTTGTTGTACCATCCGTTGCTGTTGAACACGCCATTGCGCGCGTAAAAATAAGCCTGTCCATGGAAGTGGGAGCCGCCGCTTTTGCCGATCGCCTGGAAGGTAACCGGGCCTTTGGCAAAGTCCGCGCCGTACGCGTTGGTCAGAACCGTAACCTCTTGCACCTGGTTCTGATTAATGTTGGCGGTTTGCGTCCCCTGATTGCCGGGGTCGAGCAGGTTTGCGCCGTCCGACGTCATCGTCATGCCGCCGTAAAGGGTATTCCCTTGGACGGAGAAGTTGCCGATCGGCCCATTATTGCTATAGGTCGGCGTCGATCCCTGGCCCCACATGCTCTGGCTCAGTCCCGAAACGATTGCCGTGCCAGGCATAATCTTGATGAGCTCCGCGGCGTCGCGCCCGGACAGGGAAATATTCTCGACCATGCCCCGGTTCAGCGTCTGGCTGGATTGTCCGGAATCGACCGGCACGGGCACCTCTCCCGCTCCAATCACCTCTACTTCCTGCGTTAGAGATTGAACTTGAAGGACGATCGTCGGGAGACGCAAAGTCGCTCCCTGCGTCACGACGATACCCGTCTGTTCAACGGTCCTAAGGCCCTTCGAGGCGATCGTGACAGTGTAGGTTCCCGGCGGAATCGACGGAAAATCGAAATATCCGGCGCTGTTCGTGACCGTGTTCCGGGTTACGGCTGTCGCCTCATTCTTCAGGACAACCTTCGCCGCCGGAACGATGCCGCCGGCCGCGTCGGTCACAGTCGCACCGATCGAACCGCTCGCGAACTGGGCGAACGCGGGCAGTTGAGTGAACGCAAGGATGGCGGACAATAGCACCAGGAAGCAGAAGAACCGTCTCGGCTCGGTATACCGTTTCGGACTAGAGATCCGCCTGCGATATGCTGTCTTCATCTATTTGACCCTTCCTCAAAGAAGCAAGCTCTGAACTCGTTACCACGCGGGGCCAATGCCCCGTTCCCACACCTACACACAAACCAAACGGTCGTGTGCCTGGAGAACAAGAATAAACCGGCGCGCGGCCTGTGTCAATAGATAATGTTTTTCCACTAGTAGAGCAACCGTTCCGAGCGACTGTTAACCTTAGATAACATCCCCTGGTGGTACACGCATCCCTTTAAAAATGAATGGATTAGAAGGAATGTAATCTCAGACCCGACATGCTACGGTAACGCGATCTTCATGCCATTCGGGTGTGATTTGCCCCAGTCATGAACGAGGCCAAGTCTCGTCTTTGCCCTTCCGTTTTTCATATCGTCTATACGCGCCTTGGTATCGGCCCGGGCAAACGGCTGGAGTGCCGAGATCGATGTGACCCCGGCGGTCCACCCTATCCCGGGCGCCGGAACTTTGGTCTCGGCGGGGGGGCAATACCTGGAAGGATCGCGGCCCAAACGGCTCCTTTCCCGTCCCTGGACGTGCTGGTGGACTGCGGGAGCGTCTCCCACAGGCGGTCCAGGTTGCCGCGAGTGTCCCCCAGGACGGGTGGTCAATGGCGTTTCCTTACTTGGGCACCCTCGCTCCCGGCAGTCTCGCTACGGTTCAGGGCAGCAAACTGGCGGATGCCGAACACCCGATTGCCGCCTCCGCCGCCTTCCGGCATCGGTTGCGGGAGCTTCCGTTCCGGTTCACGCTGGTCAAGAACGGGAATCCGGCCCAATCCTCACTTCACCGGAAAGGTTACGGAACCGACCGCGTTGGTGTTCTGATCGAGGACGATGACGCGGACCTGCCGCACGGCGTCGCTGGTAGGGTGGTCTTGCGAGAGGGGAAGACCCTCCTTCATCACTGTTTTGTACTCCTCCGCGGTCAATTCGGGTGTGATCTCCAATACGGCCGGCTCACCGAGCGGGGCAGCGCCACTGCGATCGGAGATCAGTAAATACAGCGCGCCCGAATACTTCCCACCCTGCTCGCGCAGCAGGAGGTCCGAGGGATCCACGCGGATCTCCAGGTGCACACCCGGCTTGTCGGTTCCCAGGGACGAGATTTTCGTGCGCAGGCCGATTTCGGCAAAGTCGGTGGGACTCTGATAAGCCTGCATCAGAACCGCTTTCATTCTTTCCACGGGCGGCCGCGAATCCACGAGCGCGTAGTAGCGCTCCCGATACTCCAGGTTGACCCCCGGCCGTGAACATGCCACGCGGACCACGTGGAACTTGCTGTCCCAATTGTCCGCGGATGGAGCATAGGCAAGCTCATAAGTTGCCGTGGCGTTGGTGGCCACCTGTTTCAGGACGGCACGAATATCCTGCCGGAGATAGATATGGCCCCCGGTCAGGCGGGCCATTTGCGCCAAGTCGAGGGTGGGATCCGCACCCCCGGCGCTCTGCATGCCATGAACTGCCGTAGTGCCCTGGCGGTCCTGAACGCTGTTTAGCTGGTCATGGCCGGGATTCAACTTGGTATCCATGGTCATCATGGGGGCGATTCCCGTACTGAGGTCCCGGCTGTAGGAAACCGGATTCACGGCGACGTTGGCCGCCGCCAGCGTCACCGCCAGATGAGGCACGTAAAGAGCGCAATCCACCCAATCCCCGCTGCACGGGAGCTTGCTGTTGTAGGCATTCTGCAGGCCGGCCGTGATCCAGAGGATGTCCCTCCGGCCTGGAAACAGCGCCATTTGGGTAGCCAGAACTTCGAGCTGGTGGAAGGTCCGCTTGGCCTGGTCTTCCTGGCCAAGCTGCACCGGCCGGCCATGGCTGGCGGCTTTCATGGCTTTGTCGAGAATCGGAACACTGTCCTTCGGCCAGGTGGCATCGGCGGCCGACGGGGGTCCCATGGCGTGAATCGGAACCAGTTCGCCCTCGAGGGTGAGCAGGTAGAAGTACAAGGAATCGCCCGATTCCAGTTGCGGGAGCGACTTATCCAGAGCGTGCCACGTATCCAGCCGGTCCGGCTGGCTCTGGTTCATCAGGTCGAACAGTATCACCGTGATGTGCGGCGTCACAGCGGATCTCCGATTGGAGAACTCCAGGCTATCGAGCGGAACGGCCGGCTCGTTCCTGGGTTTGTGGAAAGCGAAAACCGGCTGTGCCTTGTTTTGATCGACGATTTTGAAATCGTCGGCGGTCAGGTCGGTGACCGGCTGGCCGCTGGCGTCGAGCGCTGCCGGATAGAGGCGGATGAGAGGGCCCGGCGTGGGAGCTTGCGCCAAGAGCCCGGACGCTGCCAATGCGAGGGTGTAAATGATTTTTGCCATACTGAAGGCGCAGTGTATCACACCTAGAAGTCCGGCAAACGGACGGAACGGGGCGCCCCTACTGCGCTGCCGCCAGGTAGGCGATATGTTCGGTGGCGGATTCGTTGCCCTGTAGCGCAGTGATCTGCAACTCACAGTTGCCCGGCCGGGTGGCCGCCGCCACGAACATGGCGATGGCGCCCCCTTCATCCGGCTCCGGCAGGGCCATCGTCCGATCCGCGAATACCTCGCCGCCATTCTTGAATTCCACCCGGATCTTGGGCTTCTCCGGGTTCGATTTGTCCCCGTAAACCACAAAATAGATCCAGCGCTTCGTACCCGGATTGACCGTAGCCTGCACCATGGGAATGACGTGCTTGTCCTTGATGGTGAACGGATCGGCGCTGTCCGGCTGGGCGCCGGCCGGGTCGATGTGTTCCACCATTGCCAGGCTGCTGATCGCGATGCCTTTGGCCGGTTCGGGGATTTCGAAACTCCCGGTTTCGGCGGTAGCCTGGGTGCCCTCGCGATCGACCACGGCGGCGTCCACGGTGTAACGGCCCGGCGGCAGGTCGAGCAGATGCGTGTAGGTCAGCGCGTCGGCCCGCACGGCTGCCAGGTTGGCATCCGCGATGTAGTAAGGCTTGTCGAGGCTGTACTTGTCGACGACATCTCCATCGGCATCGCGGACCAACGCAAGCATGCTGATTTCAAACTTGTGGAGCTTGCGAGCCGGGTCGGCGGTGGCGCCCAGCTTCGCGCTTGGCAATTCGAAAGCCAGCGCGGCGCTCTGATTCGCGCCGTTTTTCTGAAAGTGGTAGGCCGTGACGTGAAAATCGAAAGAGTGCGGCCGGGGCTCGGTGGCCAATACCGCCATAGCCGTAAACTCCTGCGGCGTCAGCGGGCCCACGCCCTTGAGATCCGGCATGGCGAAATACCCGGTGCGGCTCTCCACCTGCAAGTCGTTACGCGCCAGCTTCACCTCGATCTTCCTTAGCCGCCCGTCGTACCTGGGCGACGTGGGACGATAGACAACTTCATAGTGCGTGTCCAGATTCTGCACTAGCTGTTGAAACGACTTACGGAAATCGTTGGTGTTGGCGATCAGGAATCCGCCCGTGCCTTCAGCCAGCGCCCGCATGCTGGACTGCGTATCCGAGGTCCGCACCGCGGCAATCGTGTCGTCGCCCTGCCGGCTGTTCTGGCGCATGACGCCGGCGCTGGCGTTCAATTGGGACTGTTTCTGGCTCTGCGATGCCACCTGTCCCAGCGCCAATTTCCCGGCTAGCGCGGTGTCTGACGAGTCGCTATTCTCCGTAGTGTCGAGCGAATAAAACGTAATGCCATGGTTGTTGGCTTTAGTCAATATCTTCTGGAATATGTCCGGGTCCCCGCTGAGAACCACGCCGGTCGTCACCAGCAGAACCGTCTTCCTGCCCGGCAGCGTGCCGAGCGCGTCAATCATGGTGTTGAGCCTGTCACTCTCCTCCAGGCCCGTGATATTGCCGAAATCGCCGCGCTCGCGCACCTGGTCGCCGCGTACGCGATTCGCCGCGGTGCTGTTGGAAACGTCCGCGCCCACGATCGCCAGATTGCTGACCTCACCTCCCGTGGTATCCACCGTCACCGTGGCGCTGTGCGTGGCGGCATTTACCTGGGCAGTCACCGTGACGATGTTTGGACTGGCGGTGAGCAGAGCTTCCGAGGCCCTGGAGAAATCCAGCGCCTTTCCGGTGAACGTGGAGGCGAGCAGCTCCTCCCGGTTCTTGGTGAACGCATGCAGCGGGATCAACTTCTCGTTGAGGTTGAAGATCCCGATATAACTCTCCGGCGGCAGATTAGACTTGATGAATTCCTTGACAATTGCCACGGCATGCGGCCAGGTCACCGGATCGATATTGTGAAAAACGATGCAGACCGTGTTCAATTCCCGCAGAGGCAGGAACGTCCCGGAAGCCGTCTGCGGCGTGGCCTGGCTGTCTTCGCGACGCTCCTGCTCGCGGCCCGCTACCATGCGGAAGCTGAGAAGTTGCTGCCGCACGCCGTCCTCGTAAACCTCCACGTCGGCTGGCTTAAGGTTCTTCACCTGGCGGCCCTTCTTGTCGCGCACCACCAGATCGAGCGCGACCTCCGTGGCGGTGACGCGAATCGTGGGTTCAGCCGGCGGAGCAGTCGCAACCTGCGCCAGACCGGGAATGTTGGCTGCCGCAGCGAGCAGCACGAACGACGCAACACCAGCCTTTGGCATAGGCCGATTATACCTCGATCCGCAGCGGCCAACAGGCGCCGCAACCAAATCGGACGGCGGCCTGGGAGCCCGTTACAGGCGGCAGGACCGCCCCCGGCCATCGAGCATCGCAGGCGTCACAACCATGTATAATCGTTTTACGGAAGTCATGAAACTGCTACGCGCACTTGGACTGTCTGCCGGGTTGGTTTTCATGGGAGGAGTCGCCGCTGCGGCAAGCGGCAGCGCGGCTCACGCTACTCCGAAGGACGCCGCACCGATCCTCATCGACTTCCCGGAGCCGGGCTCCATCTTTCCACCGGATATTACGCCGCCCACGTTTTTGTGGCGCGAGACAACCGGGGGGGCGATCGCCTGGCGGGTCGAAGTGCTTTTTGGCGAGCGGGGAGGGCGAGTCAAAGAGAACTCGCCGGGCGAGAAGCCGCGCGTGGGAGAGATCGACGCCTCGCTGGTGGGCTACGTGCCTCCCACGCTCACGGCGGAACAGGAAGCGCAGCACACCTGGAAACCGGGCCGGGATCTCTGGGAGAAGATTAAGAAGCAGTCTCAGAAACACCCGGCAACCCTGGTGATCACCGGGTTTCGGGATGCGCGGCTGACGCAGCCGGTTTCCAGCGGGCGATCCACCTTCGAGACTTCCATGGATCCGGTGGGCGCTCCCATCTTCTATCGCGACGTGCCGTTGATTCCGCCCGATCCCTCGGAGCGGGAGCGCGGCATCATCCACCCGCTGTCGGATTCGGTGCTTCCGAAGATCCAATGGCGGATCCGCTATATAAACGAAACGAGCAGCAAGACGGTGATGGAGAACCTGCCCACCTGCGCCAACTGCCATTCCATCTCGCGCGACGGTAGTACGCTCGGCATCGACGTGGACGGGCCGCAGAACGACAAGGGGCTTTACGCCCTGATCCCCATAAAGAAGGTCAGCTCCATCGGCAACGATTACGTGATCCATTGGAGCGCCTATACCGAGCAGGGATCGCCCAAACGGTTCGGCTTTATGTCGCAGGTTTCTCCCGACGGACAGTACGTGATCACTTCGATCGAAGTGCCCGGCACCCGCGGGCAGCGTGTCATCGACCGGATCTACCAGGGGCTTTACGACTTCTGGGGCTTCGGCCAGGTGTTCTATCCGACCCGCGGCATACTGGCCTGGTACAGCAAGGCGACGCAGAAACTGCAGCCGCTCGCGGGCGCCGACGATCCCGAATATGTGCAAACGTGCGCTTTCTGGAGTCCGGACCAAAGTTTCATCGTGTTCGCCCGCGCCAAAGCGCGCGACCCGTACCCGCCCGGCGAGCCGCCCTCGCGATTTGCCAACGATCCCAACGAGACCCAGATCCAATACGACCTGTATCGCATCCCGTTCAACGAAGGCAGGGGCGGCAAGCCGGAGAGAATCGTGGGCGCTTCGGAAAACGGGATGAGCAACGATTTCCCGAAAGTATCGCCCGACGGCAGGTGGATCGTGTGGGTGCAGAACAAGAACGGACTGCTGATGCGGCCGGACAGCAAGCTCTACATCGTTTCTTCGAGCGGAGGCGAAGCGCGGCCACTGCGCAGCAATCAGAAAACCATGAACTCCTGGCACAGCTTCTCGCCCAACGGACGCTGGCTGGTGTTCTCGTCCAAGACGCCGACGCCTTACACTCGCCTTTACCTGACGCACATCGACCAGGATGGGAACAGCAGCCCGGCGATTCCGATCGATGACGCCACGGCCGCCAACCGCGCGGTGAATATTCCCGAGTTCATGAATCTGGGGCCGGAGGGTCTGGACCGGATCGACGCACCCGCCACGGATTTCTATAAGGAGTTCAACATGGCGGCGGACCTGTCGGAGAAGCATGACTTCGTGGCGGCCGTGCCGGCTTGGAAGAAGGCGGTGGAACTCAATCCCGAGGACGCCCGGGCGCATAACAACCTGGGAACCGCGCTGATGGAGACCGGAAAGCCGGAAGAGGCGCTGATGGAGTACCGAAGATCGCTGGAGCTCAATGACCAGAGCTCCCAGGCGCACAATAATCTCGGCAGCATTCTGGCGCAACAGGGCAAACTCGACGAGGCTTTGGAGCAATTCGAAAGGGCGGTGGAGCTGAATCCCGATAACGGCCGCGCGCAGAGCAACCTGGGCGGTGCTCTGTCGGAAAAGGGGCGAACGGAAGCGGCGCTGGAGCATCTCCGCAAGGGCGTGGCGCTGGATCCCAAATTTGCCGATGGGCAGAACAATCTGGGCGCCGCGCTGGCTCGGGCCGGAGAGCTGGATGAAGCCATCCCGCACATGGCGACGGCGGTGGATCTGGCGCCGCAATCGGCAGGGAACCGTTACAACTATGGGCGCGTGCTGGCCGCCAAAGGGCGATTCGCGGATGCCGCCGCCCAATTCGAGCAGGCAGCCAATCTGACGGGCATGCGGGAGCCCGCCATACTCGATATCCTCGCCGCTATGTATGCCGAAACGGGCCGCTACCCGGAAGCGGTCGCCACGGCGAGAAAGGCCCTCGACCTGGCGGGTGAGCAGCGGGATGCCGAACTGGCTGCGTCGCTGAGGTCCAGCTTGGAGCGTTACGAAGCTTTGGCGCGGGGCGCTGGCGGCGGTGCGGTTGGGCCGCGGCGGTAGCCCGGAGGCGGCGCGCTCGTCCCCGCACGGTCACTGTTTCTGCTGTTCCGCCGTGAGGCGGTCGAAAACGGCGCGCTCTCTTTCTCCATCCTCCTGCCGGTTCAGGCGGAAATAAAGAGCGGCCAACTCGATGTGCGGCTGGGCCCAGGTGGGATCGTCGTGGACGACCTTTTCGAAGTCCCGCGCGGCCGCTTCCGCTTGTCCCTCGGTGCGCTCCAGGCGCGCCCATTCGTAGCGCGCGACCGTATCGTTGGGTTTGAGCTGCAAGGCGCGCTGCAAATGCTGGCGGGCCCCGTCCAGATCGCGCTCGGTGTGCAGAACGGCGCCCAATCCAAGCTGCGCTTCAAAATCCTTGGGGTCGGCCTCCACGGCCTTTCGCAGCGCGGCGGCGGCGCCCTCGGTATCTCCCAAGTAGCTCAGAACGGTACCGCGTAATGTATCCACGCCGGGTAGTCGCGGATTCAGGCGCGCAGCCGCGGCGGCGTAATCGCGGGCCCGCTCGAACTCGTTCATCTTGAGAGCGGTCCGGCCGGCCAGCAGGTAAGCCTCGGGACTTTTGCCCTCGCGGGCCACGCGGTCGACGCGGTCCAGGCCTTCGCGCCGATGGCCTGCCCGGATTAGCGCCGACCCCAGAAGCCACTCGACCGACAGATCGTCGGGGTGCGCGGATGCCACGGGCTTGAGGATGGCGATCACCTTCTCATCCTGGCCGAGGCTGGTATAGCAATCGGCTAGCAGGGTGGCGAGGCGCGCGTCATTGGGTTGCGCGGCCCGCAGCGTGTCGAGTTGCTCGACCGCGAGGCGCATCGCGCCCTTCTTGTAGTACGCCAACGCTAGGTTGAGCCGGAGACCGGCGTTCTCTTTCTTCGTGAGCGCCGCGCGGTACTGCTCGATGGCTTCGTCGTAGCGGTTCAACTTCGCGAGTGCCGCTCCCAGATTGGCGCGCACCTCGAGGGAGTCCGGGTAGAGCTTGAGGAGTTCCCGATACTTGCGCACGGCCAGCGCATCGTCCCCGCGCTGCTGCGCGGCCAGAGCGTCGTGGAAGAGTTGTTCGGGTTGAGGGGTTTGCGCGCAAGCAGCGCCGGCGGCGATGAGGAGTGCCACGATGCGCATCGATTTCAGGATAACGGATTTGCGTTATCGTAGGGAGGGAGTATGTGGGGTCGATCATCTGGAGCGCGGGCTGTGGGCCTGCTCGTGCTCTTCGCAGCGCCGTGGCTGCGCGCGCAAGCGCCCGTCAAAGAGCAATTCGAGGATTTGTCGCGCCGGGCGGAGGCTGCCCTGGACAGCCGTCCCGAGGAGGCCATCCAATTGTTCAAGCAGGCGCTCGGGATTCGTCCGGACTGGCCCGAGGGCTGGCTCTACATGGGGGGCGCCCTGTATCAGACAGGCCGCTATGCCGAAGCCACCGACGCTCTGCGGAAGGGAATCGGGCTGGCGCCGATATTCGCGAACGGGTGGGCTCTTCTCGGCCTCGCCGAATCCCAACTCGACGATGAAGAGCAGGCCCTGGCCGATATCCGCAAAGGCGAGGAATTGGGTCTGGGCGGCAATCCCCAGTTCGAAACAGCCGTGCGCGTGCGTGCCGCGCAGCTTCTGATCCGGACCTCGGCTTTCGATGAAGCTCTCGCCCAGCTTCAGCCACTGACAAAGTATCCCGACGATCCCCCGCCGGTGTTGGAAGCCATGGGACTCTGCGCGCTGGCCAGTCTGGAGGACATCGCGCGGATTACGCCGCAGCGGCGCGCGGCAGTGGATCTGGCGGGGAAGGCCGCCTGGGCATTGGCCAGCCAGCATCCGGACGCGGCGGCGGCCGGCTACCGCCAATTGCTGGCGCAGTATCCCGGTGAGCCGGGCGTGCACTACGCTTATGGCCTCTACCTGATGGAGACCGACAGTAAGGCGGCGCTGGCTGAATTCCAAAACGAAGTGCACAACAACCCGAAGCACTGGCCGTCTCTTGTCGGGATCGCGTCCATTCAGATCCGGCAGGGCGCGCCGGGGCAGGCCATCGAGGCTTTGCACGCGGCCATGAAATCCGTGCCCACCAGTTACCGCTGGCTCTGCCACGCGAATCTGGGACGCGCCAATCTGGACGCAAACAACCTGGCCGCCGCCATTTCCGAACTCGAGGATGCCGTCCGGCAGATGCCCTCCAGCGCTAGTGCGCACTCCTTCCTGGCGGAAGCCTACCGCCGGGCCGGGCGCGAGGCGGACGCCGGGAGAGAACAGGCGGAATTCGAAAAGGCGAAGGCCCAGCAGGATTCTCCGGGAGTGACGGCACTGCGCCGGTTGGGGATCCCGGGGAAGAACTGACCATCCTGACCGTAGGCCCCGGAAGACAACGAACTTCCCCGCCTTGCGGGGACGAAGACGGCTCCCGGAGGAAGAACCGGGACTCGCAAGACCAAGGGATTACGGTTTGGTTTATACTCAATTGGATCTGAAAATCCAAAAAGGAAATTCCGGATCGTTCTCCACTGGAGGCTGACCCGGACGAGGTTCAAATCGAACCTCGCAGTAGACAATACATCATAGGAGAGTCAATGTCGAAGGAGAGCATTGATCGTAGAGCATTCCTGAAGGGCGCGGCGTTGACCGGTGTGGCACCCGCTGCCCAGGCCGCCCAGGCTGGGCGCAAGTGGGATCAAGAAGCCGACGTCGTGGTGATCGGATCCGGCGCCGCCGGGCTGCCCGCCGCCATTATTGCCAGGGAGAACAACGCGTCGGTAATCCTGGTCGAGGCCAACCGCGACATCGGCGGCCACGCCGCCGTCTCCACCGGCAACATCCCGCTGGGCGGCGGCACCGCGGCCCAGAAAGCGGCCGGAATCGTGGATTCGCCCGATATCCTCTTCAGGGACCTCTGCGACTGGTCCGTGGTGGGAGGCAACGGCGCCGCCGAGTACCGCTTCAACGACCGCGACATCGTTCGCGCCTTCGCCGACAACAACGTTTTCGCCTACGACTTTCTCGTGGCCCATGGACTGACATGGACGAAACCGGTACCCGACCGTGGCGGCATGACCCAGGCGGGCAAGTCGGCTCCCAGGGCCATGCACGCGGCCATCATGCAGTACGAGCGGATTCAGACCGGCGTAGTCGAGCCCCCCGAAGTCGGGAGAACCACTTCCGGGGGCATCGGCATCGTGCGCCCGCTGGAGGCAGCCGCGCGGAAGGCGGGCGTGAAAATCCTCCTTCAGCACAGAATGACTGGTCTGGTCCGCGAGGACAACGCCGCGGCCCGCGTGGTCGGGATCACCGTGGAGGCCAAGGGCGCAAAGCTCAATATCCGCGCCCGCAAAGGCGTCATCATTTGCACCGGCGGCAGCAGCGGCAACGTGAATTTCCGCCGCATATTCGATCCTCGCCTCACCGAGGAATACTGCAGCAACGCGGGCGAACCCTATACTACCCAGGATGCCAGCGGAGAAATCGCCGCCATGGAGGTCGGGGCATCGCTTTGGGGCACCGCCAACCAGACTGCGGAATACGGCGCCCACATCTCTAAGCCAGGGTATATCGGGTGCCAGCACGGATACCCGGCCATGTTTCCCACGTGGCAGCCGACCAGCAAGTATTTCCACCTGGCCCGCGCCATAGGCCTGCAGGTCCACGATTTTCAGGACGTGATCTGCGTCAACCAGGCCGGCGTGAGGTTTTATGACGAAACGAAGGGCGCGTTCGGCAACGCCGCCGCTACCCTCGAGGCCGGCCAGAACTACGAACAGAACAATTGGCGCAACGCGGCCAATACTAAGTGGGATCCCATGGGCTACCTTCCGGCAGCCATGGGCCTGAACGGCGGCGCCGGCCCCGGCGGCGGGCCGATTTGGAGCATCTTCGACGCCGCGGCGGTCGAGCGCGAGAAATGGACCGTCGCCCCGCCCTGGGTGGATAGGGATGCCGGCTTCTTCTTTTCCGCCGACACGATTGCCGGTTTGGCTGCCGCCATCAAAAACAAGTATCAAAAGAACCCGATGCCTGCCCAGGCGCTCCGGAATACCGTTACCCGCTACAACTCTTTTGTGGACGCGGGCGCGGATGCGGATTTCGACAAGCCCGCTCCCAAGCACAAAATCGAGACGCCTCCGTTCTACGCCGCCTGGGCCACGCCGGTTACTCATGATTCCCGCACCGGCCTGCGCGTCAACGCGAACTTCCAGGTGCAGGACCTCAAGGGCAAGGTGATACCGGGCCTCTACTGCGCGGGCGAGTCCGCCGGTGGATTCGGCGAGCACGGCATCGCCCGCTGCGTCGTCGGAGGCCTGATCGCCGGCAGACACGCCGCCGCGGAGAAGGTGTAAAGCGCTTCAATTCTTGGCACGAGGAGAAGGTACGGTGACCCGACATTCCACGAGCTTCATATTTGCATTTCTCGTCGCAACTTGTGGGTTCGCTCAGCCCGTCATTACGTCAACCGACGTGGAGAACTCCGCAAGCTTTCTCGTCCAGGGGCTGCCCGGCTCCGGGATCGCACAGGGCTCCATCTTCACGATATTCGGTACCGGTGTAGGACCCGCCACGCTGGTCCAGGCCGGTTCGTTGCCGCTTCAGACGTCGCTCGGCGGCACTTCCGTCACCGTCACGGTTGGCGGGCAAACCGTGAAGGCTTATATTCTGGCGGCTGTCAGCTATCAGGTGAACGCTCTCCTGCCATCCACGACACCCACTGGCAGCGGAACCGTCACCGTCACGTTCAACAACCAGACCAGCGCGCCCGAGCCCGTTCAAATCGTCACCGCCTCGTTCGGCACGTATACGTTCTATTCGAGCGGCGGGCAGGCAGTCGCCACCGACCTGAACTACGTGTCCAATAGCATTATCAATACATTCCACCCGGGCGACTGGGTTATCTTATGGGGTACCGGCCTCGGACCCATCAATGGAGACGACTCGAAGGCGCCGCCCGTCGGCAATATAGGGAGCCCGACGGTATACATCGGGAATACCTCGTTGACTCCTTATTATGCGGGACGGTCGGCCAGCTTTCCCGGGTTAGACCAGGTCGCTTTTCAGATCCCGTCCGGGATACAGGGCTGTTATGTGCCGGTCGCGGTCGGAACCAATGGCGTAGTCAGCCACACCTCAACCATTGCCGTATCGGCATCCGGTCAGACCTGCTCGGATTCCCTTCTGGGCCAGGACTTGATCGCCAAGCTCGCCTCCGGAGGCACGGTCGACTTCGGGTTCATCCAGTTGTTCGCCATCGTTCTCCGCAACCAGACCCTTCCCACCGGAATAGCCGCTCCCGATTTTGGGCAGGCGACCTTCAGCGAATTCACGCCGCAAACCGCCGGTCTGGCCTCTTATGGCGTGTCCCAAGGTTATTGCATTACCAATAATGACCCCGATATGAGTCCCGGCCAACTCGATGCCGGCCCTGGGGTCACCTTGCGAGGTCTCGCGACCGCGACGCTTCCCCAGCTATCCCCTGGATGGGGATACTACTATTCGCTGTTCAATACTGGTGCACAGTTCTTTTGGAGCGGTCTCAACTATACGGTTTCCGCCGCGGGTGGCGCAAAAGTCGGCGCGTTCTCCGTCAGCGACACCACCAGCGTCCCCAGCGCTTATTTCTCCGGCATTATCGCCGGTCAGACGCTCTCCCGTTCGAGCAATCTCACAGTTACCTGGACGGGCGGCGACCCCACCTTAGAGAACGGCTTGGTGACCATCGCGGGGGCCTCGAACGGGACGTCGAGCGGGAGCCTATTCGGGGGCTTCATGTGCATCGCTCCGCTTTCCGCGAAATCGTTCGCAATTCCCCAGTGGGTGCTTTCTACGTTGCCGCCGACCGCAACCGCTTATATTGGTATCGCCCCGTACCCGATAGGCTACATCTGGATCGGACAGGCCAACAACCCGGTGGTTTTCCAGGCCAAAGGCCTCGACAGGGGCGTCCTCATGGACGAGTTTTACAACGGATACCCAGTCTACTTCCAGTAACGGCCGGCGCCGTTTTGAGTAGTCGTCCTAATACGCCTCCCCGGATGAACGCATCCGCAAGCCGGCGCAAGAAGAAATGGCGTCTGACCCCTTTTTTCTGGAGGCGCGGGTCGGAATCGAACCGACGAATAAGGGTTTTGCAGACCCTTGCCTTACCACTTGGCTACCGCGCCTGGAGATGGGCTCTACATGCAAAATAGCGCGTTGCGAGGGAACAAGTCAAACCGCAAGCGGCATTCCAACGTGCTAGAGTCGAGAATGGAGCGTATCCGGGCGGTTAGCTCAGCCGGTTAGAGCGCCTGCCTTACAAGCAGGAGGTCCGCGGTTCGAGCCCGCGACCGCCCACCATTTTAGAATCAGTCGATTACAGGGGTTTTTGGTACCACGGAAAGACGCGATTTTCGGGCTACTTTGGCGTTCCCTTTGGCGTCCGCGTTTGGGTTTCCCCCGTTCACCGCCTTCGGAAGCGCCAGGGCCGCGACCGCCTCACGTTTCGCAGCCATCCGAATGTGCGAATACCGCTCCAGCATCTTTTCGTGAACGTGCCCCGCTAACGCCTTCATGGTGGAATCGGGAACGCCTTGTTCCGCGAGTTTGGTTATCGCCGTATGGCGCAAGTCATGAAATCTGCAAGTCACCCTCGCCGCGGTTCGCACGCCTTCCCACGCGCTCTTGATTGTCGTTACCGGCCGTGTTGGATCGTTCGGACGCCGCGCATCCCCAAACGTCGGGAATAAGTACCACTGGGGTTGAACTGGGCCGAACTTCTCTTCCAACCACGCTACCTGTGCGGCCAGGAGTTCGCCAAGGTCGCCGTCTGTCGGAATCACGCGCCCGGTACTGCGCTTCGATTTGGAGCGCCCTACGGTGAGGGTGCAATCCGCGAAATTCACCCGACCCACCTGGAGGGTGCGAATCTCGCCGGCCCGCATTGCAGAGGTCAAGGCAATACGGATGAATCGGTTGATGAACGGCGAACTGTTGGCCGCCGCCGCGGCGAGTAGGACCGATTCCTCTTCGGGTGCCAGTGCGCGGCCGATATCTTCGCGCTCTTCAAGTCGTGGAACACCCGACCAGAGTTCCCGCCAAGTGTGGCCGATGGCCCGCGAAAGGCATAGCAGTTCCATGTTGACGGTTCGGTTTCCAACGCCCTCCGCAAGCCGCGCCGCCATGTAACCGCGGATTCGGGTTTCCGTGAGGTCCGGAAGGATCGCGCCACCTAGTAGCCGTTCAACATGCGCCGCGCGTTCCTTGACCCAAGAGACAGACTTTTCGCGGTGTCCGGTCTGATACCCCAACTGGTACGCCTTCAGTGCCTCTGACACCGTCCTGATGCGATGCATGGGCGTTTCTGAAGGCAAGCCCGCGTACGCGCGCTCGATTTTCAGACGTTCGCCCTTCTCGAAATCGAGTGCGAGCGTCTTTCGGGTTTCTTTCGTCGGACCCCGATGCCGCTTGCCCGCAAACCCGAAGTCATACCACCAGACTGGACACTCTAGGAGTTCCCCGGTCTTCGGGTCCCGGTACTTCGGCCTGTAGACTGCCATCGCTACGCCTTCCGTTTCCTTGCGGCCTTGCTTCGCACCTTGGCGCTTGCCGCCGCGGCCTTCTTCGCTCGCGCCGTGCGCGCCTCGGGCGTCATGGTTTCGAGGCTGCGCTTGCCGCCGATCTTGCCGCCCTTTGCGCCGCCTTTGCGCCCCGCATCCTGAAAGAACTTCAGCACAGCAGGGGGAAGTTTGCCTCGTTTCATCACCACTACCTTATACCCCCGTTTAGCAGAATGCAAGCGCCCCGCTCCAAGCCTGACCCCACCGCGCAGCCTTCAGCCCTGTTGACGGGCGTTCGGATGCTTCAAGGCGTTTTGCAGGCTGATGGCGTGCTTGACGGCAAGCGCTCGCACTTCCACCAGCGCTCCGGTATCCGCCGCGGAAATCGCCCGGTCCAACCGCGGGATCAAGTAGCGCAGCGCATCACGGGCGTCGGCACACGCACCAGCCAGGCGCAGCCAAGTGTCGAGTTGGAGTGACTTTTTCAAGTGACCGCCGTTAGGTCAAGTAGTACGGGATCTTATAACTCGTGACGCCGCCTCCTTGTGTTCTTAAGGCGTAGTCAGCCAGGCCCGCACGGCCAGCGTGCAACCGGGATCGATGGAAAGCACGTTCACGCGGAGGCGCGCGTTCAGAACGCCGATATAGTCATTGCCCGCAAGTTCGTACTTGCGAACCGAGCAGACCTTGTCCGCCTCCTTCGATACCGCGCCGGCGGTATCCACTTCCAAAACCGGCTGAGAAGTGGTGAAGCCGTCTATCGACTGTTCAATCTGAAAGTGCGCGTTCATGCCAGCGGTGAGAGACACCACCTCGGAAAACGCCGTCCAATCGCCGCTAATTTGCGAAACGCTTACCGAGGCAAGCGGCCCCGCGGCTGATACCGTCTGAACTCCGTTGCTGATGTCGAGCATAAAATCCTCCTTGGGAAATACTCGCGTCAATGAAAAACAATGGGCGCCGGCAAAGGAGAAACCGGCGCCCGTCACCACCCCACCTTCACCGCGAGGCAGGGCGAACTCGATCAAAGACCGAAGGGCAGACGATTCGAGAGCAGGTCGCCCATGCACTCCTGCTGCATGAACCTCTGATCCTCGGGCGTCCACTTTCCGGCGCTCATCCCCATCAATTTCTGGAAACGGGCGCGCTTCTCGGCGGTCTCTTGGTCCTGAGTCTTCTGTTGCGGGCCGGCGGCCGATCCGCGGGCCTGCCTGATAAGTTGAATTTCCGCATCCGTAAGTGAACCTAGTTCGGGATGTTGCATGTCTGACTCCTTAAGCTGCATCTGTTGCAGTTCTTTCTTCATCCGGTCTATCTCCGCGAGAGCTAACTCGCGGTCGCGGTCGCTGGTTATCCGCTGTCGCGTTTCGGCGATCTCTGTCCGCAACGCCTCCATTTCCGCCGTGATTGCGGGGTCAGCCACAGGCCGCGGCGCGGGTTCGCGGTTCAGTTTGATAGGCATCGGAACCTCACGCCTCGCCAAGCTCGCGGAGTCGGTCGCGGTCTACCAGCACCACGCGGCTTTCTTTCTGCTGGCGCAACGACTCCTCGACCCGTAGCGCCTCCGCTCTCTGCTTCTGTGCCTCTCTATACGCCTTGACCTCCTCGGGCGTCGAGAGGCGATGCGTCTGATCCACAAGCCGCATTGCGGCATTCCGCCTTGCGCATTCGAAGGTGACGCCGACGCGATGGCCGGGCATCAAGGGCTTGTCAATCGAAGTGATAAAGACCACCTCGCCTGCGGGCAAAGTGGCTTCGATCTTTCCGACTGCCTGCCAATACGGCAAGACGTTCAGTGCTCCGTTGGTTGCCATGATAAATTCCTTTCTTCTCTAACTGACTTTGCCCCGCGCGGAGCGGAGCGCTTCATACAGCGTGTTCATGTGCGCGGCGTTTTCGCGCAACGCGGTTGCATCGGCGCGGTACCGGTCCGCGATCCGTCCTTCCTCTTCGAAGCGCCGGGAACGCAATTCGACTTCGCCTTCGGATGCGGCAAGCTCATCCATTGCCGCCTGGTGCGTTTCGAGCCGTCCGTATCGCTCCGCGTCAATCAGGCTGGCTGCGCAGTCTTTCAGGTCCGCTTGCGCCCCGAGTAGTGCGATATTCTCGGCCAGCGCCATTTCATCGTTCAGCGAAAGCGCCAGGCCCGCCACTTCCACGCTCATGCTGGCATCGGCCAGCCTTTTGGTAAGCGACCCTATATCGTGAACTTTGATTGACTCGCCGCACGCCCGCTGTACTTCCATTTCGGCGGTCTCTTCGAGCAGTTCGGCGCGGTTGAGCCTCGCGTCCGATAGCAGACGTTCGAGCGCTTCGCGGGCGCCTTTGTGAATTCCAAAGCGGCGCTCCGCTTCTTTGACCGCCACGCGAGCCGAAGCGTGCGCGGTCTTTGCAGCCTCCATATCGGGCGGCGCGACCATTCGAACCGCCGCGCCTCCGGGCGTCAACACTTCGTTCATGCTTTTCTCCAATCTTCGCCGGCTTCAGAACTGGCGGCCGGCGCCCAACAGAAAGTTAGTAACCCGATCACCGCCGGGCCGCGGGGCAACCCAGCCAGCTTGGGGTTGGTGTCCGGCTTCCCACGCCAGCATCGTAGCTATCACCAGATCGTCATGCCCGCCGGGCGCCGCCGCGAACCGTGTCATCCCGTTTGGTAGCGGTGTTCCCTCGAATGCCATCAACTCAGCCAGTAACGCGGGCCGATTCTCGATATCCGGTATCCGTATCTTTTCGCCCTCGAATGCAAGGGCCAGTTGCTCAACCAATCGCGCCTTCGTGGCGTTCGTCATCGTGAAGGTTTGAACGCTCAACCCGTCGCGCCGAAGAGCCTCTATCTGCGGTTGCCCAATGGAGTTTCCCTCGCACAGCACAGCCGCGGGCCGGAATCGTTCGCATAGCCCGCGAAGGCGCGCTCGCTGCATCTCATAACTGGCCTTAAACCGATCCACGTGGCAAAGCGTCCCATCGGATGAGAACACCACAAAAGCAGTGAAATCCCCACCCGCCCTTCTCCCCGCGCCCGCCCAGTCGCAGCCGATGAAAAAGTCATACGGCTTCGTGGCCCATGGCGCCGGGCGCGCCCAAGCAGCGTACTGGGGCTGCAACGGCGCGTCTATGATGGCGCGCTCCAAATTCGTGAACACCGCACCGCTAAACGAGACCGCATCGCCTAAGAACTCTTGAGCGAACGCAGCCGCGGGCATGTCGGCACGCGCCGCCTCGATTTCCGCGGGCATGATAAAGGGATTTTCAGCCGTTCCGAGTTGCCATGACTTCCAATCGGGCCGTTCACCCTGCCCGTATGCAAACAACGTGTTGAAATAGCTGCTTGCCGCTTTGCTTGTGCTCAGAAACCAGGCGCCGCCCTGCAAATCCGCCAGTGTGGGCCTGATGCTCCGCGTCCACAGCCGCTCCAAGTCCGCGCCCATCATGGCGCATTCATCGAACACCACCAGACCATACTTGCGGCCCTCGCCAGGCATCCCACCATCGGCGCTCCAGAAGTCGATTTCGCCGCCGCCGGCAATGCACAGGTGCTTTTCCTCTTCGCTCTTGCTTGATATCACGGGCGCCAACGTCTCGCAAACCTCACGCCAATTCGGCAGTAGGTACTTGTAACTCGGGGCGATCCATGCCGCGGGCCTGAACTTCAACGCTTCGTGCATCAGGACGTGGCGGCCCAGCGTCGATTTGCCGAAGCGGCGGCCCGCACGGAGCACCCCAAACCTCCGCGCTTCGTTCAACACTCGCTGCTGGCCCGGATGCAGAGCCGGGAGCCGCAATGTTACGGTGTTCGACATACAGCACCCTCACAGTCAAATCGTCGCTTCGCTCGATGCGCCCCACGGGCAAGCCATCCACGTACCCGAGGATCAGCCGCATAGCTCCAAGCTGTGTACCGGCCTCGATACCTTCTCCGCCCATGGCAAGCTCGATGAGCTTCTGGACAAAAACCTCTTTGTCGAGCTTCGCTTCTAGGGCGGCCGTTATGGTCCGCTCGCCTTTCGGGCGGCCCGCGGGATTGCCCGACTTCCCTTTCTGCCACATTACCGCCGCCCTCCAGAATGGCCGCCGCTTGCGCCAGCGCTTGCCAGGACAGCGCCGCGGGCCTCGGGTAAGGGTATCGGCGCGCAACATGGGCAGCACGCGCCACAGAACACGCCCGCCGCGCGCAACGGAACGTGTAGGATCGCCGGCTTCTCGCCGCATCGGTCGCACTTCCGGCCCGTGGTGCGACTCCGCATACAATCGCGCGGACCGGGTAGCAGGCCGCCATCAGGCTGCGGTTGCCCGTGATGCCTCTCTTTCATCGTTCCCCCAAATGAAAAGGGCCGCCCCGAAGGGTGGCCCCGTCTGTAATCTCGACTTGCTGCGAACCGCGCGGAAACCTACTTCACGATGCGGTACGCAGTCGCTACGCTCAATCCCATCTCTCCGGCAATCTTCCGCACGCTCCAGCCTTGCTCATGCAGGCGGCGCGCCTTGTTCCGGTCCACTACCAGCCGCGGGCGCCCCAGGTGTTCCGTGTGGCCCTGGCGCCGCAACCTGGCAACGGCCGCCGCGGCGCGCTCGCTTCGCCGGACGCGCTCTTGCTTGGCAATCGTGGCGAGAATGGAGAGCACAGCGTCCCGGAAGATACCGCACGAATCCAGGTACTCTTCGGTGTAGCTCCGCCAGTTCACCCCGGCCGCCGTCAACCGTTCCAGGTGGTTTAGCGTGGCCGATACGCCCTCGCGGGAAAGGCGGTCAAGCGACCAAAACATCACCAGGTCAAATTTGCGCGCCCGCGCATCGGCAAACATGCGCTGGAAATGCGGACGTTTCGAGGTTCCGCCGGTCTCATGGTCTACATACTCGCCGGCAATCTCCCAGCCCTGCTTTCCGCAGTAGTCCCGAAGGGCAATCAACTGGTTTTCTGTGTCCTGGCGCCCGTCCTTCGTCGAAACACGGGCATAGAGCGCAACGCGCTCGATACTGGCGACTCGCTGTTTCATAGCTGCTACCAGTGTATCATAAAGTGAGCCTTTTGCAACAGAAGTTTCTGACATCCAAGTGTCCTATTTTCAGTCGCCGGATGCGCCATCCGAGAAATGCTTTTTGAAACACCCGGTTCATGCCGCGCTTGCCGCCTTTTCCCGGTCGCGCATTGCCGCGGTTCGGCACGCGCCGGAGCAGTACCTCCTGGTGCGCCGGCGCGCGTCTAGCCCGCCGCCACAGTACGCGCAATGCTCCGGCATTTCGGCCAGCCGCCCCGCTAATCGGCGTTTCCGCTGCGTCTCTGCGCGCGCGCGTTGATCGCAAGCCTTACACCCGCCGCGGTATCCTTCGTAGCAAGCAAATTCCGCCCCGCAAGCGCAGCGATGCAGGGTAACCTCCAATTCGCTGTCGCTTCTCCAGGAATCCTCCGCCACACAGGCACGGCCCGTGTCGCCTTTCCGCGCGATCAGGCGAACACGAATCCAGCGCGGAAACCAACAGTAGCCCCACATTGTCTGGTTTCGATAGTCCAGCGTGACGCTATCTGAAGTGTTCCGTGTGGTAGTCATTCAGTTACCGTTACTCGCCCTCGTCTTCACGCCGCCTGCCGGAATAACGGCCCGGCTTCCCAGTCCGCGGGTGGCGCCTCAACCCGCGAGATGAACAGGCGCGCCCACTGCACCAACCCGGCAGTTTCACCGCCGTACCGCTCCGGGTCCGCCAGCACAACGGTTGCAACCTCCAGGTTGCCAGCCCGGTAATGGTCCGCTGCCCTCTTCGCTGTCATCGTTGCCTATCCCTCGCCCGCCGCGCCTGCCGCAAAAGAGCCAGCCATCGCATCAGTGAAAACCGCCCTTTCACGTCCTTAACCCGTTTGCTCTGTTACCGCCCTGTTCCGTGCGAGAACAGACCTGATGCACGCTTGCTTTTCAGGTTGCGCCTGTGACGGGTTAGCCCCTGTGACGGGTTGTGACGACTTCCCCCAGGAAGTCCCCATATAGCGCCACAAAAAAAGTTTCTAGGAAAAGCCGTCACAACCCGTCACACCGTCACAACCCGTCACGCTCCAAGTCGGCCACAAGCCCAATACGGGAGTAAACCGCGCCGTTCCGCGTGTGGGCTTTACTGAAACCGCGCTCTTGGAGAGCAGCAGCGAAAGCGGTTTCTGTGACAGCGTGTTCGCCGGCCTGTTCGCCCCACGCCCGGTATGCCGAATACAGCGCCCGCGCTCTCGCCTGTGCGAAATCCCCAGTAATACAGCACTCCGCAATGAACCGCCCCAGCCGATCTGACTGTGCGCGCCAAGCATCGCCGGCCACTTCCACGTCGGACGGTTTTCCAAGTCCTTCGCAATACCAGCGAACCGCGCCGGCCGCGGCCCACGCGAGAATTCCTTCCGCTTCGGCTGCCAATTTCGCCGGGAGTTCTTTGTCCTGTTCGGCTTTCGGAATGGTGGTATCGAACGGAACGGGGTGAAGCCGGTTCCAGATCGCGTCATCCGTCCCGCGGACTACGGGTAAGTGGTTCGCGTCAACCCAGAGCTTGTGAGTTTCGGGGAATTCCACGGGATTTTCGTACTTCCGCGTGGCCTTAATCCGCCCCAGGCCCTGAGTAATGCGCTTGAGCTTGCCCTCCGCGAGTCGCTGCCCCTCCTCGGTTTCGGAGGTCATGACGAACCGGGCGCCGCGGAGGTCCGCGAGATCGGATTGAGTGTTGTTATCCTCGCGGCCCAGCATCAAGGTATTGATCTGCAAGAGCACACCGTACTCTTCCAGAATCTGCAGAAACAGCACAAGCAGGGTAGACTTTCCGTTGTCGCCGGAGCCGTGCAACAAGAACACGGCCTTTTCGATGGTGTGGCCCGTCAGGCTGTAGCCGAAGGCCCGCTGGAGATACCCTACAAGGCCCGGATGATTCGCCGTGACTCGGCCCAGGAACGCAAGGAACGTCGGACACCTCGCGGCGGGGCGGTAATCGTGATGCACCAGTTTGGTGATGAAATCTTCGCGCCGATGTTCGCGCAGCCGTCCGGTTTTCAGATCCAGGGTTCCATTCGCACAGTTCAATAGATCCGCGTCCGTGTCGAGTTCCGCGGGCCGGATCGCCAGGTGCGGTTGTGCTTCCCGCAAGGCGTTTGAGATCCGCTGGGAATTCAGGCAGCCGGCCGCGAATTTCGCCGCGCTCTCGTTCTTCGCAGCCAGGGCCTGTCGCGCAAATTCCAAGATGGTGCCTTGACAGAGATCGCGGGCGCGCTCGCCGTCATCCACGGCCCAGCGCAGCGCGTCCCAGCAGAGCCATTTGCTCATGGCGTGGCAATAGCGAAGATCCGCACCATGAAGCGCTATCACGCGCTGCGAGTTTCCAAAATCACTAAAGTGCTGGCTCAGGAGTTCGGGCGCGCCCTCCGCGGCCGGCGCCGGCATCTGAGCCTCGGGGCGCTTGCCCGATTCCAGCGTGGCTGCCCAGTCCGCCAATTCCCGCAGTACAGAATCGGGCTTCGGAGGGGTACACCGCTGTCGGTTGATGGCCGCGAGCGCCGCGTAGATTTCCTCGCGGTCCATCCCCCTTGCGCGGTACTGAGCCGCCGTTGATTGCAAGTACTCGTAACGCCCGCCCTCTGGAACCGTTTTCTGTGCCCTCAAGTCGGCCTTCGCTCTCGCCCGGTCAGTTGTCCGGCCCGAAATTAGCGTGTACAGCTTGTCAATGTCCCGCTGGTGCTCCTCTATCTGAAGCGGCGCGCCGTTCAGGACGTGCCCGGTAAGGGTAAAGAACCGGCCCCGATCATAAACCTCAATCGCGCCGTCCTGGTACGCCGCGCGGCGGCCCGGCCCCGCAAGCCGCGCCTTAGCCCACACCTTCACACCACGGCCAGAAGGGGAAACCTCCATGTAGGTATCTGCGAACCGTGAGATTATAGGCTGCGCCCACGGCGTGAGCACGCCGTCCTGGAGACAATCATCAAAATCAACGCCAGTGAAAGGGTCTTGCGGTGAGAAGACGAACCCGAGGCCCTGGTACCGCTGGGGCGCTTTCCTCCAAGCATCGGCCACAGCTTCAAACGTGTTCCAAGTCTGCGGGTCGTCGGACTTCGCCCGGACGCCGTTCACCTGATATGGAACCTTGGTGGGCTTACCGTTGCGCTCCTCGAAGCACCACAGTACCCACTGATCGCGTTCCGCAAGGTCATCTGGCACGCGGATGCCAGGAGCCGTGGGATACGTTGCCGCGCTCATGCCGCCTGCCCTCCGCCGCCCGGTTGCGCCTTCACCCATCCGTCGAACTGGTCAACCGAGTAGCGCACGTTCCCGCATAGTTTTCGCCATGGCGGCCCCTTGCCGCGGAATCGCCAGCCCTGGACCGTCTTCATTGACACCCCCAGCACGCCCGCGAGGTCGCGTTCGGAGTAGAAGCACTGAGACACGAGTCCTCCACATGCGGGCGAAGCCCGGATTACACGGCGTGACTGAATGTTAGGTGACACTTGAGTTACTAACTGAAAGAACCGCTATGCTCGGCGCGACTCGAATAGTGGCGCAAATTCAGGATTTTGTGTCACAAGCCGCGCTATGGCGAGCTTTGACGCCACTCGCCTGAGTTCGCCTCGGCGTACAGCATGTGGGACGCTTGGATTTCTGGCGAGAAAAGCCGTCAGATCCTCCTCTGCGATCCGAATCTGACCCCCCACCTTTACGGCGGAAATCTTTCCGCTCCAAACTAAGCGGCGGACGGTGATCGCCGATACGTTAAGTCGCTTCGCAACGCCCGGAATTGTATGCATCGCTGTTTGCCTCCAAAAACCGTTGTCTCGCTGGCACATGAATGCCTATCGTCCGCCACTTTGCCGCCAGGCCATTAGGCCGCACGGCGTCATGGCAGTCCGGTTGATGCTGGCCCGCTATAAGCGGGTCGCAGATTGCCAGGCGGCGCGCGTGCTGGAACGCGGGCGCCCTCTTCGGTGGACGCTGAAAACGTACCCGCCCGTGATCCGCCGCCGAAAGACCACCGCCTCCGCGTCCGTGCTTGTCGGTAGGGGGATTCGGTCCAAAGAGCCGTAGTGCCTGCGCAATACGATCCGTATCGAACGCCGGTGTGTAATCGAATTCCCAGGATTGCGCCAGCGCCGCCGCCGCAACATTCCTTGGGTGAGAGAGATTCAACCGAAGTTGATCCGGCCCGGCCCATTCAGCCCGGCCCTCACGCACGTAATGGTCGGCATCCACGCGCCTGATGATTCCTCGCCCGTTCGATACCGGGTTCAGAACTTTGACCTTCGAAGACACACCGCTCCCCTTTGCAGCCTGCCTGTAGGAGGTCAACCCCCGCACGGTGATTCAGGCTTGCTCAACTAGTCAGTCTGAAAGTAGCGCACTTTTGAATCGAACAAAACTCAACCGATTTGCGGGTGATGGTTTAGTTCCGGTGAGGTGATGACGATGGTTGTGAGGCTTTGGAATGCGGCCCTCTGCTACCACCGCGGAGCGTTATGTTATGCTCCTTGGCTTCCTTCTTGATCGCCTTTTTGATGGCTTGCTCTGTGAATTGCGGGCCGTCTGTATCGTTCTCGCGGATACGTGCAGTACTCCAACCGCCTTGCCAGAGATCCAGCCAACGGCGGTCACGGGTTTGAGGGAGCAGTCCTTTCCGCGTCTGCTCGTCGTAGAAGCGGCCGGCAAGTTCCTCGGTCTTTACCACAATACGCGCGACAAACTCTTCCCTCGATTCGTAGGTTTCGATTGGCTCTGCCCACTGCGCCGCCCTTTGGCGATCATCCCTCCGGCAGGATTTCGGCGGGGAGTGTAAAGCCTGTCGCCGCGCCCCCAGTAAAGCCTTCTTGAAGTCCGGATCCTCGATCCAGTCTTTGATGGCCTGTTGAGAAACGCCGGTCTTCTTCGCGGCCTCTTCGATTTGAGTTCCAACGCTGGAGGCGTGCTTTCGGATCATGCATTCGATAACTGCCTGCTTCTTCTCCTGGACGGAGGGAGGCGCGGGCCTAAGACCGCGCCACTTGAGGATGGGGAAAGGTTGAGGGATGTAGGGCCTAAACTCATCCCGCGCCATCATTCCCCCTTCGGCGTCGGCTTCTGGCCCAACGCCCAATCGAGCAGCCACTTGACCGCCGCGGCGCGCGATCCGAAGCGGTGTTTGAACCTGAAATCGTCAACTCGCTTCAAGAGTTCGGGTTCGATGATGAAGTTTAAGATGGGCTTGTCCGTCGATGCCATACAGGCAATATACCATATGTTGTCTACATGGCTTTCACTTTGGCGTTCCCTTTGGCGTGAAGATCCAAAAAACCTAAGTAAAATTGGGGAAACGATAGGAAGAGTCCAGGAGGATAACCTTTTGTGGCTCAATGTGATAGCGCGTGTTTTCAGGTATTTACAAAGGCCCTCTGCCCTGCCTTACAAGCAGGAGGTCCGCGGTTCGAGCCCGCGACCGCCCACCAGTTCCCTCACGACAGCAGCAACTCCAGGTCTTCGCGCTTCAGGTCGCGGATGAGGCTGTTGTCCTCGCCCAGGATGGCGTCGGCCAGCGAGCGCTTGGTCTTCTGCAATTCGAGCACCTTCTCCTCGACCGTGTCGCGGGCAATCAGGCGGTAGGCGAATACCGGGCGGGTCTGGCCGATGCGGTGGGCGCGGTCGACGGCCTGCGCTTCCACGGCCGGGTTCCACCAGGGATCCAGCAGGAAGACGTATTCCGCCGCCGTCAGATTGAGGCCCAGGCCGCCGGCCTTGAGGCTGATCAGGAAGAGGCCGCAATCCGGGTCGTTTTGAAAAGCCTCGACGCGGGCCTGACGGTCGCGGGTGGCGCCGTCGAGGTACTCGTAACGCCAGCCAGCGGCATCCAGGTGGCCGCGCAGGATGGCCAGCAGGCTGGTGAACTGCGAGAATACCAGGGCCTTGTGGTCTTCCTCGCGGAGCTCCGAAAGCTGGGCCAGGAGGGTGCCGATCTTGGCGCCGGGCTCGTGAATGCGCCTGGCGTCCAGCAAGCCCGGGTGGCAGGCGGCCTGGCGCAGGCGGAGCAGCGCTTCGAGCACGTGCATCTTCGAGCGGCCCAGTCCCTGCCGATCGACGCGCGAGAGCAAGGCGGCGCGATAGTGCTTGCGCAGCTCGTCGTAGTGCTTTTTCTGCGAGCCCTCGAGTTCGCAGAAGATGGTCTGCTCGGTTTTGGCGGGCAACTCGCGGGCCACCTGCTGCTTGGTGCGGCGCAGAATGAAGGGGCGGAGCGCCTGGGCCAGCAGGCGGCGCGCCTCCTCGCCCGGATTTCTGGCGAGGCCGCCGGCCAGTTTCAGCACCTTCGCCTCGCCGAGCATGCCGGGGTTGAGGAACTCGAACAGGCTCCACAACTCGCCCAGGTGGTTCTCGACGGGGGTGCCGCTGAGCGCCAGGCGGTGCCGGCCGCGCAGCAGCCTGACGGCCTTGGCGGTGGCGGTGGAGGCGTTCTTGACGGCCTGGGCTTCGTCGAGCACCACGTAATCGAACTCGATTTGGGCGAGGGTGGGCGCATCGCGGAGCAGGGTACCGTAGGTGGTCAGCACCAGGTCGTGTTGGGAGATGGACGACTCGTCGCGGGCGATGC
>Ga0326727_10006063_pt1 | contig 33589 bp, 15 predicted proteins | sample MB2enrmetagenome_FD_207643 | JGI IMG/M metagenome (GOLD analysis project Ga0326727, IMG submission 207643) | Lab enriched peat soil microbial communities from McLean, Ithaca, NY, United States - MB29MY | ecosystem: Environmental > Terrestrial > Soil > Wetlands > Peat | place: USA: New York...
GCGGGTTTCCTCTCCGCACCCTCCCAGTATGTTGGCCTATCCGGGGCGGGCACCTTCACGCAGTCCGGCGGCACCAACACGGTCTCCACCGCCCTTTACCTCGGTTGCAGTCCCGGCAGCAGCGGGACCTACAATCTCGATGGCGGAACGCTTATCGTCTCGGCAATCAGCGGAGGCCCGGGGACCGCCGTATTCAACTTCAACGGCGGAACGCTCCAGGCCGGCGCGGCGTTCTCCACGACCCAGCCGGTCGCGCTGGCCACCAGCGGCGGCAACGCCACCATCGATACCGCCGGCTATGCCGTGACCCTCGCGGGCCCACTTTCCGGTCCCGGCGGCCTCGTCAAGGTCGACAGCGGTACGCTGACGCTCACCGGCAGCAACAGCTACACCGGCGGTACGACGATCTCCGGCGGCACCCTGCAAGTCGATGCCGGCGGCGCCAGCGGCTCGATCCCCGGCGGCGCCGTGCTCGACAACGGCGCCCTGGCTTTCAACCGCTCGGACAACTACAGCGTTTCCAGCCCGATCAGCGGCAGCGGCAGCGTGACGCAGATCGGCCCCGGCACGCTCACGTTCGCCGCCGCGAACAACTACAGCGGCACGACGCTCGTCAGTGGCGGCACGCTCGCCCTGGCCAATTCGGCGGCCCTGCAGCAGAGCACGTTGGACACCAGCGGCGCCGGCACCGTAAGTTTTGGCTCGCTGACTGCCGCGACGCTAGGCGGGTTGACCGGCAGCGGTGCGCTCGCGCTAACCAATTCAGCCTCGGCGCCCCTCGCGCTCAGGGTAGGCAACAACGGCATCAGCACGACCTACTCCGGTGTGCTCAGCGGCAGCGGCAGCCTGAGCAAAGTCGGCACCGGCACGCTGACGCTGACCGCCAGCAACAACTACAGCGGCGGGACGTCGGTCATGAGCGGGGTGTTGGCGGTCCAAGGGCGCGCGGCGATCCCGAGCGGGTCGCTGCTGTCGATTGGCGCCAACGGCTCGGTGGTGCTGGGCGACCCCGCGTACCCGGAGCCGCTCGGGCTGCTCTCGGGCGGCGGCTCCGCCGGTCCGTTGGGCTCGCAGTCGTCGGGTATCGGCTGCCCTGCGGCGGCGAGTGACGGTCAGATGGCGCCGGCCCTGGGCGGCGGCGTCAGCGCGGTGCCGGAGCCCGCCACGACGGCCCTCTTGGCGGCCGCGGCCGCTTGCGGGCTGGCCGCCGCCTGGCGGAAGAGGCGGAGGGAATAAGAACCCGCTGCTAACGTAGTCGTCCCAGCAGCCCCAGGCTCAGTTTCTTTCTGCGCAAGCTTCTGCGTGCGATCTCGTGCCGCAGGATGGCGGCTTTCTGCCTATACTCCTGCGATTTCTCCACGAGCCGGGAATTGACCGGCGACTGCAATTCGACCGCCCGCCGGCATTGGACCGACGCCTTGCGAAAGCACCTGAATGCGCTGGCCAGCTCGGAGAGCAGGACGTATTCCGTTGCGGCGGCCCCATAGAGCTCACCCGCATTGGCCCAATATGCCGCAATCGCGCCGTCGCTGAGTTCTTCCGGCGCGGTCCGGCCGGGATCTTCCCGGAAGAGGCTCTTTCGCGCCAGCATGCTGCTGACGGCCTCCTGCTCGCTCAAGTGCGCTTTGCTCAAGCAATCGAAAACACTGGCGGAAGTCGGGACGTAAACGCCGGACAACGGCGCCAGACTTCTTAGCAATTCCCGGTAAGCCCGCGACTTCTTCTCGCGCTCGGCCTTCTTCCCGATGTCTTCCATGGCTCGTCAGCTTGGCGACTCAGCGGTTGCACTAGGCCACCGCAAACACAACTCTCCCCATATCTTACCTCACCGCATAGATGAAATGCCATAACCCGCAAGGGTGGGTTGTGCGGGGAACATATGGCTGTCGGAGCGTATCCGGGCGGAGCCGAAAGCGCACGCTCCGGGCGCACCGGGGGCCCGCGTTCTCAGCCGGCCTTGCCTGCCAAGCGGCGGTATTCCTGCCGCTCCAAGGGGTGCAATTGCTCCGGCTTCAGGTCCCGTTTGCGGGCCTCTTGGAAGGCGTCCGCCGCGGCTTTCTCCTCGCCGAGTTGCCAGCATGCCTGTGCTTGATGGAAGAACCGGCCCGCCTGCGGGTCCTCGCGGATCGCCCTGTCAAAGTCGGCCAACGCCTTTTGCGGCTGCCCCATCGCCAGGCGCACGAGCCCTTGGGAATCGATGAGTGCGGGCAGCGGGCCGGCAAGCTCGATGGCTTGCTGGACCAACTGCAGCGATCTTTCCAGCTCTTTCTTCTGGAAGGCGAACAATAAGGCCAGATTGTTCAACGCGACGTAGTTCGCCTTATCCTGCGAAAGGACCTCCTGGTAGGTCCTTTCCGCGTCCTCGAACCGCTCTTGCTTGACGTAGACGTCTGCCAGGAGCGAGAGCTTGTCCACCGCTGTGCGCGCGATTTTCTCCAGCCTCCGCAAATCTGCCGGCGCCGTCGCGGCGGCCTTCGCGAGTTTTATGCTGGCCCGGGCCGTGGCGACCTGATCGGCCTGCGGCCAGGCCCGTTCGGCCACAGTGAGGGCCTCGTCCGTCCGGCCCTGACGGGCCAGGAACCCCGCCAGCAGCAGTTCCCGCTCGGGGTCTTCCTTCACCAGCGCGCGGTACAAGCGCTCCGCCTCGGCCGCGAGCTTCGCCGCGGCCGGCTTGTCCTCGGGCTTGCCGAGCGTCCGCAATTCCCGCTCGCAGAAGGAGGCCGCGATGCCCAGCCGCATGCCTGCATCCAAACCCCGCGCCGGCGGCTTGGCCAGACATGCCTGGAGCGCCTGAATCGCCTCGTCGACCTGGCCGCGGTGGATCATCGCCGCCGCCTTGAGCTGGATTGTGGGAAACTCGTTCGGCGCGAGCTGTTCCAGCCGTTCCAGCCAGAGATCGGCCTCTTGGGTCTCGTCGTGATCCAGCAGCCAGGTCACGAACGTCGCCACATACCGCGGCTCCTTGCCCTGGTTGGACAGCAGCGCCAGCATCTGCTTCCTGGCCCGCGGCCAGTCCCCTTCGGCCAGGCAGAGTGGGGCCAGGGCCAAGCGGGCTTGGGGCAGCGCCGCGGGCTGCGCCTGCACCAGTTCCTCCAGGATCTTAATAGCCTTTTGTCGCTCGGCACGCTCGGGCAGTCCGGCCAAGACGAGGGCCTGCTCCTGCCGGTCCTCCACGGATTGCGCCACGGCCAGGTTCTGTTCCACCAGCGCCAAGGCCTGACGCAAGTTCTGGTAGCCGCCGCGGGCTCTCAGGATGGCCGCCTGCGTCCGCCTCGCCCAAACGGCATCTTCCGCCTTGGCGGTTCTCTGGTCTCCCATGAGAGTCCGCAGGTGGGATTCGGCCTCTTCAGGGTGACCCGCCCGCAGGTGGAATTCGACCAGGCGGCGCAGGGCGGCCGGGTCCTTGGGGTCTTTTGCCAGCGACTCGTAGTATTTGGCCGCTTCCACCAGGTTGCCCAGGGCTTCCTGGCAAGGGCCCAAAGCCAATGCCGCCTGGTCCGCGGGGAGCTTGCGCTGGGCCTCGCGGAGCGCCTCTTCCGCGGCCGGTTTTTGCTCCGTCGCGCTGAGGAACTGGATCCGGGCTACCCAGGTCTCGGGGACTTCCGGCGCCAACTCAGCGGCCTGGCGGAACGATTTCTCCGCCTCGGCGTAACGGGCCTTGCACTCCTCCGACTTCTGGGCGAGCTCGGCCCGCCGGCCTAGAAACCCGGCCAGTCGCCCCAGCGACACGTAGTCGCGCCACTGCTTGGACTGCTCCGCCACCTGCCGGGCGAGCTCCAACGCACGGTCCATGTTGTCCAACCGCGCGGAGACTTCCGACGCCATCCGCCCCAGTCCCGCCGAAAACGTTCCTTGCTCCTGGGCAAGGCCGCGGAGCAATTGATCGGCCTCGGCGTAGCGGCGCTGCCCGCTGAGAATCTCGAACGCCCGGCGAGCTGCAACCTGGCCGCGATCCCCCAGCTTGATCGCATCGAGGTAATCGGCCAGGGCCGCCTCCGTGTCGCCCTGCTCGTCGTGCAAGCCGGCGGCCGCCAACGGCACGGCGGCCCAGGCCGGGCGCAGCTCCCGGGCTGTAGCCAGGTGCTGCAGGGCCTGCTGGCACAGCTTCTTGCCTCCCTTGGCGGCCAGCAGGCCCAGCCGCGCGGCCTCGCCGTAGTGCCAGAGCGGCCCGTCGCCCTCGATCTTGCGCACGTCCTTGAGCGCTCGCTCGATTTCCGCCGGGTCCCCCGCGCGCATGGCCATTCCCAGTTGCAGCAAGCGGAGATCGTGGTTGGTCGGATCGGCCGCACACGCCAGCCGGCACACCCGTTGCCCTTGTTCGTGATCGCCGGCATCCCAGGACAAAGTGGCCAACTCGCCGTAGAGCCGCGGCAGATCGGCCGCATCCAGCGTCTCGGCGCCCTTGGCCAGGTCCTGGAGCTTGGCCGCCGCATCCTTGCCGAACCTTCGCAGCAGGTACTGTCCTTCGGCAACGCGGAGCCACGCCCGGTCGCCGAATTTCTTCTTGGCCTCGCCGAGAAGTTGGTTGGCGCGGTCCCACTGTTTCTCGTGCCCGGCCAGCGCCAGCAGCGCCCCCCAGAGCGCCTGCTGGTCGGGCATCTTGTCCCGCGCGGCCAAAAGGACCTTCTCCGCCTCGGCCGCGCGGTCCTGCCCCACCAGGACCTCGGCGCGGAGGATCAGCGGCCCGGTGGCCTTAGGGTCGGCTTGCATCAGCCGGTCCAAGAGCGCATTGGCCTCGGTCCAATCCCGCTGAGCAGGTGCCAACCCCAGGTTCTTCAGGACCAGCAGCCCCGCCATGTCGCTCATGACTCGGGTCCCTTCGGCCAGCAGCCCCGCCATTTCGCCCTGCACTCGGGTCGTTTCGACCGAGCTTTCCCGGGCTCCCCCGGCGAGTTGGGCGATCTGCCGCCGGTCCTGCTCCAGGGCCCCGTCGAGCTTTTTGAGGATCGGCCGGTACTGTGCCAGGGCCTCGTCGGGCTTTCCCAGCGCGCGGAGCGCGACCGCGATCCCCACCTGGGCAGGCCACCATTGCGGATCGACCCGGGCCGCTTCCCGATAGGCGGCCAGTTCTTGTTCCCGGTTTCCCAATCGCTCGTAGCACACCGCCCGGCGGTAGTGGACTTCCCTGAGCAAATCCGGCAAATTGACAACCTTGCCAACCAAGTGGTCGAATCCGCGGGCCGCCTCCTGCCAATGGCCGCGAGCAACCTCGAGTTGGGCCTGGAGGTAATCGGCCAACGGGTCCGCCTGACTCTCGGCGCGGAGCTGGTCGAGCGTCTTCTGGGCCGCGGCCAAGTTGCCTTCTTCCATCTGCAGCCTTCCCAACGTAAAAAGCAGGTCGTTGTGCCGCGATGCCTTTTCCAGCCCGCGCTGCAGGCAAGCGATCGCTTCCTTGCGATGGTTGGTGCGAAGCTCGGTGTGGGCCAGGAGGGAATACCCGGCCGCCCGCTTCGGGTCCAGCTCGATGGCCCGCTGAGCGTGCGCGCGGGCCTGATCGTGCCGGCCCTGGGTCGAGGCCAAGCGTGCCGCCAGCACACAAGCATCCACGTCGTCGGGAGCCAGCTTGAGAACCTGTTCCGCGTGCTCCAGAGCCTGCTTCTCCTGGGCGGCGCTTTCCAGGTAGGCCGCGGCCAGAAGCTGGGCCCGCGCAGACTTCGGGTTCGCGGCAACGAGTTTCTCCACCCATTGGTCCGCCTCCTGGGGCTTGTCCAACCGCCGCCGCAAGACATCGGCCAGGCCGGTGTATGCCTCCAACTGCTGCGGGTCGAGCTTGATCGCTTTGCCGAATGCGCCGGCCGCCGCCTGGTACTCCGCACCCGCCGCCAGACAGATGCCCATCTGCTCCCACAGCGAGCCGTCGTTAGGCGACGTGTCCAGTAAGTACTGCAGGTGCTCCTTGGCGTCGGGGAAGCGGCCCCGTTCCATCTCCACCCGCACCAGCCGGCGCCGCACGTCCTCGCGATCCGGCTGGCTGCGAAGCACCTTTTCCAGCTTTGCGGACGCCTGTTTCCTCTGACCAAGATCGGCCAGCAACAGCCCGAAGTCGGCCAGGGCCTCCGTGTCGCCGGGCTCCAGGCTGGTATACTGCTGAAAACGGGCGACGGCCAGGGGGTATTCCTTGTCCTCTTGGGCCCGCCGCGCCTGCGCGAGCAGGAAACCGGCGTGATGGCGAAGCTGCAACACGTGCAGCCCGTGGACGGCCGCACCTGTGACCGCCACCGCCAGGAGCAGGGCGGCCAGAAAACGGAAGTTTACAGAGGTTTTCATCGCTGAATCCTATCCACAATCCCCACTATCGGGGGCAAGAGGGGACGCCGCGTGCGTTAACTCTTATTGTCGTTTGAGGTGGGCCTTCACGCAAGTAGCGGCCCGAGAAAATCTGGCCAGCGAAAATCCCCCCGCAAGCGGACATGATCCGGCAAGCCGGATCAAGTCTTGGGCCGGCTCAAGGGCCGCGATCGGCCCGACGAACTCCCCGTCAAACGCAAAAAACCCTACCGGAAAAAGCCGGTAGGGTTCTCTTGTCTGCAAAACCGTGTGCGATGAAGCTACGCCCGGCGGCGGCGCCAAACCAGGCCGCACAAGCCCATCCCGGCGAGGCCCGCGAGAGCGACGATCATGCCAGGCTCTGGAACGGGTGGAGTGGCAGTGCACTCGGTATCCACAAATACCTCGCCCACTTGCGCGGTACCTGAGACGGACACAATCTCCACCGGTGGGTTGTTCGGCAGTAGCGTCAACCAGGCAGCGTGGTACCAGCCATTAGCTAACACCTGGAAATCTTCCTCGGTGCCTCCGTAGACCCCGTCGCCATCATGCACCACGACGGTAGGCGTTGGCCCCCCACCGGGCACGGTCCCCGGCAGCCAAGTCACCTGCGTAAACACCTCCTTGTACCCCACAGTCAGAGAATCGGGGACCGTCACGTTGATGGAAGAGTCGGGATTGAGGACCCAAACGCCAATGTGGCTGTTATAACCGAGGGGCAACCAAGCCACTGGGTCAGTAATGCTCGCCGACGGGATTCCATACGGGTTATAAAACCCCTCGTCCGGATAGCTGGGGTTGGAAGGGCTGCTGAAAGTCCAACCCTCCCAGGTCGTTCCGGCTCCGTACCTGGTCCATGGAGGGCTCGCAATATCATCGGCCCACGCCGGGGCCAGCGAACCGCAGAACACAGCCGCCGCGATCAGGACAAACCACACGTACTTCATCGGAGTTCTCCTTTGTTGCCGCACCACGGAACACCCGGGCGTGAGACGTCAATCACAGTTTTCGACTTCGCCAAACGCCCGCACAACCCGCACCAAGACCAGCCGTTCCGGCCCATACTTCCAAAGCAGCCTTACAGATCGGGTACGCCCCGTGCCGCCCCGGCCACCGGTCTCGATGTTGTGAGTATAGCCACCTCGACCATGCTGTCAATCGTCTGGCGGGCGTTTTTCGCCGTTTTTCGATGCTCGCAATCCAACTGCGCAAAACACGTAATCACCGGGGGAGGTCCGCAAAACAAGCAACACCGAGGGGCGGTCCCCCTGCGTCCCGCCAGGGTGCAAAGCCCCCCGTTCAGAACCTTTTGTCCGCCAAGATGTTGCTCTGAAACACAACCTATCCACTACCCAATGGGACCACGACATCATTTTCAAATGAACCACTAAGGCCAGGTCCGCCGTTTCGCAATCTCGCAATGTTATTGCGCATTGCGCGAGGTTCTTTCGTTCAGCATAGGCTGGTCCGCACAATGGCCAATACGGGGCCGGTCTTGCCCGCAAATGAATGTGGAAGCCCCGGCAGCACTCCACTTCGAGGCCGTCTCACAGCACCATCACGGCTTGCCTGGCGCCGCACCCGATGTGCGGGGCATCCGGGTCATGCGCGGCGATGGAGAATCGCATTAGTTCCAGCGGAGAGCCGAGCTCGAGTTTCTCGATCAGGCGACGGCGGCGTAGTTCGACCGCCCTGGCACAGAGTCCCAGCGCGGTGGACATGGCCTTGACGGACTTGCCCTGGGCGATCAGTTGCAGCACCTGCCGGTCTTTCCAGGTCAGGCAGGCAATCCGCTCCCGCAAGGCCCGTTGCTGCTCGGCGGCCCGGCGACGGTCTTGATTGACGGCGAGCGCTTCTTGGATTGCCCCGACCAGGTCGATCGGGCGCACCGGCTTTTCGAGCACGTGCAGCGCGCCGCTACGCATCAGTTCTACGGCTGTCGAAACGTCGGTGCGGGAGGCGACGAAGACCAACGGCAGCAAGCAGTCAATCGCCGCCAGCCGCCGTTGGATCTGAAGCCCTCCCATGTCGGGGATCATGGTCTCCAGCACCAGGCAACCCGGCTGCGTCTCGTGGCCGCCGGCGAAGAACTCCCGCGCCGAACAGAACATCTGGCAGCACAGGTTCGTGCCCTCCCTGAGCATCCGGCCCAGGGCCGGATCCGGGTCGATTACGAAGACGGTGGCGGAATCGGCGGAACAGCTAGCGCGTGGCATCGGCCTAAAACTCCATGTTGCAGACCAGGGTGCGTGTGGCGGCCATTTCTGGTAACCGTTAGGTAACCTGAGTCCCGGAGGGAAATGGTAGGGGGAAAAATTAAACGATACGCAGTTGCTCACTTATCTACTTGAGGTGAGGCAACTTACGGGGCCTCGCTCGCGGAAGACCGTTCGTCTCTAAAGAGGGGGATGACCGCCCCGCAAGCCCAAACAACCTCGTACGCACCGAGGTATGTAGCGCGGGCAGCGGTTCACAACCCAACGGTTAGGATAGGGAGTGGCAGTTTAGGGGTTGTGAACGTGCCAAGGCATTTGCGCTAAATGCGCGCGTGTTTCGCCGCAAGACTCTAACGTCGCACTTACGGAACCACCCGTAGGGGCGAATTTCCTGTCACAGGCCACTGCCCTTTTCAGATTCCGTACCGGAAACCAGCATTTTGGGCCTACCGTTTTCCGCTCTGACCCCTGTATTATATCGAACAAACATTTTCGTAATGGGGCTGGTGACCAATGTGGCGGGCACGGCGCGAAGCGTTCTGTCGCGAAGGGTTGCCCTTGGTCGCAGGGTTGTGTAATCTTACATTGCCCCCGCTTGTGTCTAGTCCCCGGGAGGGGCGTGCTGCGCGCCGCAGGGGACGTCACCCGTTACCAGAACCCGCTGGACACAGCGCCCACCGGCCGGAAGCCCCGTCAGAACAAGTCAAGTATGGCGTCTGCCCCCGAAACCCCGGGCCGCGATTTGTTGCTTTCGCTATTGGCAACTTGCCGCCGCCCGGTGTTCGTGTACGTGATGTCGTTGCTGCACAACGCGGCGGACGCTGAAGAGGTGCTGCAGGAGACCGAGATCGTTCTTTGGCAGAAGTTCGACCAATACCAGCCGGGCACGGATTTCATCCGCTGGGCGTGCGCGATTGCACGGTTCGAGGCCATGAAGGCCCGTGCGAGACGTTCGCGGGAAGCCAAGCTCTTCTCCGACAGTTTCGTGGAAAGTCTGGCGTCGGACGCGGAAAAATCGGTCGAATTGCTGGAGGCTCGGCGCGAGGCGCTGGAGCGGTGTTTGGCGAAACTGGATGAATCGGCTCGGAACCTGGTGCTGCGGCGTTACGCCGATGGCGGCAGGACGCGGACCGTGGCGGCGGCGCTGCGGCGGAGTGTGCAGGGCACCCGCAAGGCCCTGCACCGCATTCGCGAGACGTTGGCGGAGTGCGTGCGGCGGAGTCTGGCCCAAGAGGAGAATCCGTGAGGCGGCCCAACGACGAATTCGACGAGCTGGGCGAGCTCACCGCCGCGTTGTGCGACGGCGAGTTGACGCCGCAGCGCGCTGCCCGCCTGGAGGAGTTGATCGGCGCCTCCGCTGCCGCCCGGGAGTATTTTCGCGACTACGTGCTATTGCACGCCGAGCTGTGCTGGGAATGTGCGGTGGAGAAGCCGGCGGCCGGGCGGGAGCTTGGCGGGACATCGCTTCTCCCTCCGCGGCGATGGTTCCCCTTGACGCGGAAGACGTTAGTCCCTGCCGCGGTTGCCGCCGCGGTGGTGTTAGCCGTGGGAATTGGCCTGTGGGGGCTCTTCGCTGGCAAGGGTCATGGCCCCCCCGCCGCTCCCGTTGCGGTTGCGCCGCCTTCTCAGCCCAAGGCCGCCGGGTCGCTATCACCTCCCGCCGAGGTCGCTCGGCTGGGCGGAACCGCAGCGGCCCGTTGGGCCGACGGCGGCGGCCCGGCGGAAACCGGCGGATGTGGCGCCGGCCGCACGGTTTCGCTGCGCGAGGGGTTGGCCGAGGTGCTGTTCCGCAGTGGCGTCCGTGTGCTCATCCAGGCCCCTGCCGTCTTGGAAACGCAATCGCCCACCTGCACGCGGCTGGTACAAGGAACCATCCACGTCCGCGTCCCCCACACCGCTGCGGGATTCACGGTTCGCACACCGCTGGCAACGGTTGTCGATCAGGGCACCGAATTCAGCGTGTCGGTCGAGCCGGGAGGAGCCAGCGAAGTCGAAGTCTTCGCCGGCAGCGTGGCGATTTCAAGCCGGGCGGGTGCCGGCGGAGAGGACCTCAAGCAGGTGACGCAAGCGGGAGAGGCGGTGCGCGTCCTGCCGGTCAACCGCAACGGCTCGTCACGGCTTGAGCACATCCCCGCCGGCACGCGGCAGTATGCTCAGTCTCTGGCCGGCTCTGCGGCGGGCCTGCAATCCTTGGTCGCAGCGGACCCCCACTTGATCCACTACTATCCCTTCGAGGGGGCCACGGCCCAAGAGAAACGCCGCGATCGGCGGGGCCAGCTTCCTTTGTTCGAAGTCCCCATGAGCAATGGCAGCCGTGGCGGGGCCGTGGATTACTCGGCTTACGGGTATCGCGGCAGCAGGCTGGGGATTCGTCCGTTCCGAGCCGCGCAGCAGGGCAATTCCTGTGGCGTCGGCCTGCAGTCGGAAGACGTGTTCCATCCGCCCAAGGCCATGACGGTCGAGTTATTGCTCCGCTGCGACTGTGCGGAGCGAAGTGAGAACGGGATGATCTCGGCGGCGCTTGCCACGCGGCAGGACCACCGCAATTGCAGTTTCTTCGTGGCCTCGCTGGACCACGGCAGGCTGGTTCAGCTATTGGACGGCCAGGCCGGCTGGCTGGAAAGCGGTTTTCGCTTCGCCCAGGGGCACTGGTACTACCTGGCCAGCAGCTTCGACGCGCAGCAGCAAGAAACCGTAGTTAACACTTATGTTGCGGACTTAACCACCTCCAAGAGTCATTTTTATTGGCTGGTCCGGAACCGCTCAATTCCCGGTACACCGGCGCCGGGCCGTCTGGGGGTCGGCAACGGGTTTGACGGCGACCTTGCTAACGCCTACCCCTGGTTGGGCACCGTGGGTGAAATCGCTATTTACGATACGATCCTCAGCCAAGTCACCGTCCAAGCCCACCTGGACGCACTGACGCGTGCCGCCCCGGCCGGCGATCAGTCAAGTTACCATCCAAGCTCACCTGGACGCACTGACGCGTCCCGCCCGGGCCGGTAATATGCGGCGGTAAGAGGGCGATCTCTGCCCTTGTTGTTTGGCTCCCGCCGGCTTCCTGCATATACTTGGTTGTGCCGGTTGCCGTTTGGCGACCTATTCTTGTCGGGGCAGCCTGGTTTCCAGCACAACGATCGGGGCGGGGCGTTGTGTCGCGCGGGAATCTGCTCCACGGCCGGAAGGAATCGAACGGCCGGGACACCTTGAAGCGTCTCTTCCAAGGAAGGGGGCCGGGCACGTGAGGATGTGGGCGCGACTGCGAGTTGCTGGGGCGGGCCTGCTGGCGGCTTTCGCTCTGAGCCGGTATGCCGCCGCGGACTGCCCGCCGTCGCCGAGGCCGGCGTTGGCCCCCCTGCGGTCCGCGGAAGGGTTGTCCGCCCCCATCTGCTGTGTGGCCTTTTCCGCCGGCGGCAAATTCCTGGCCGCGGGCATGTCGGACGGTGCCCAGAGAATCTGGGACGTGGCGGGATTCGAGGAGATCGCCACACTTCCCCCCCGCCCGCAGAGCAAAGAAATGTCCGACCCCGGTTGGGGCGGCGAGGTTGCCTGCCTGGCGTTTGCCAACCCTGGCACGCTGGCGGCGGCCGAATCGGACGCGACGATCAGGCTGTGGGAGTTTGCAGCGGCCAAGCAAGCCCGCAAGGCGACCGGCACACGCCGCGTCTTTTGCATCGCCGTGGCCCGCAGCGGAAGGCTCGTGGCCTTGACCGCAGGCGCGCGGGGACTCGAGTTGTTGGAACTGGGCACGGGCGCGGAAGCCGGTGCCGGCATGGCCTTGGATGGCCCCGGGTCCGCCGCGCAGTGCGCGGCGTACAGCCCTGCGGGCAAGGTCATTGCCGCCGATGCCGACGACCGGGTTTGGATCGGCGAGGCCGCCCCCGGCAGGGCCCTGATCGGTTTCCCGCTGGGACTGGGCGTGGTGTCGGTCGCCTGTTCGCCGGACGGCAAGTCGCTGGCGGCCGGGCACGTCGGCGGGCCGATCACACTCTGGAACGGCGACTCCCAACGACCTCGCCGAATCCTCGCGGGACACGCCGGGAGCGTCGCGGCGATGGCGTTCTCGCCGGACGGCAAGACCCTGGCTTCGGCCGCCGCCGACGGGACGATACAGCTCTGGGACGTCGCCACGGGCTGCCGATTCTCCTGCGTCGCCGCGCACAGCGGGAGAATCGATTGCGTAGTTTTCTCCGACGACGGCCTGCTGCTGGCTTCGGGAGGCGAGGACCGGCGCGTGCGGCTATGGAGGGTCCGCAGGATGGAGCCGCCGGGCGCCGCGTCCGCCCAAGCGGGCGGCGACCCGCCGCGCCCCGCGCAGCCGCAGCCCGGCGAGACCGCCGCGGTCGCCGCGATCAAGCGGCTGGGTGGCCGCTGGCTGGCGGCCGGCGGCAAGTGCAGTTGGGCCCCGGACGGTACGCGCTTGGTATGCGAGGATGCCGGCGGATTGAAGGTCTTCGACCTGAACCGGGCGGTGGCCGCCCCCTTGGTGAAGCCGGCAAGGGACCCCGCCTGGTCGCCCGGCGAGGGGCGTGAGATCGCCTACGTGGTCGGCGCAGGAAGCACGGCCGAGATCCGGCTCATCAGCCCGGCCGGCGGGCTTGCACGGAAACTCACCTCGGGAACCTGCCCGGCCTGGTCCGCGGACGGCCGCACGCTGTTGTTCTACTCGCCGTCCGACTCCAAGTTGCGCTCGATTTGCGTGGACGCCAAGGACGGTCGCACCGCGGACCTCTTCCCCGCGGCATGCCCGGACTGTGCCATGATGAGCGCCGACGGTGCCCGCGTCGCCTACTGTTCCGGCAGCCGGATCGTCGTCGCCGATCCCAAGAGCGGTGCCCCGTTGCGCACCTGGCCGGTGTTCGGCGCGGAATCCACGTGTGAATTGGAGTGGTCGCCCGACGGCAAGCAACTTGGCGTTGGCGTGCCGGGCGACGGTTGTGCGGCGGGCCTCTGGCTGCTGGACGTCGAGACGGGGCACGCGCTGCACGCGGTCGGGGGCCCGGCCACGGCGCCGGCATGGTCCGTGGACGCGGCGCGGTTGGCCTTCGACCTGCGCCTGCCCGATGGTCCCGAGATCTGGACGCTCGAGAGCCGTCGTCTCGGCGGCCTGCCCCCGCTGGCCCCCGCCACGCCGCGCTGCAGCGTGCCGGAGGCGGCGGCCCAACTTCTCGGCGTCCTGCACGAGCCGCAAGGAGAGCTGAACTGCGTAGACCTCCGCCGCTGCGCAAATTGGAAACTGTCCGAGGCGGCGGGACGCGTCGTGGGCAACGATCTGGGGGAACTGCCCCAAGGCGAGCAGGTGTTTGCGGGCGTGCGATTCCACATCGCCGAGGGCGCGGTGCAGTTGGGCAGCAGCCGTCTGCCCGACTTCGTGCGCAGTGCCAAAGGAATCCCGCTGCACGCCCGCGCCGTGCGGCTCTACGTCTTGCACGCGGTGCAATGGGGTGGCGCGATGTTCGGCGTCGGCGACGGCACGACCGTGGGGCAGTTCCGCGTGCATTATGCGGACGGCAGCGCGAGCACGCTGCCGATCGTCTATGGCGAAGACGTCCGCGATTGGTGGTGCCACGACCGGGGAAAGCCCGTAACGCGTGCCCAGGTGGCCTGGGCCGGCCGCAACGCGGCCACCCGGCAGGGCGAGATCTACCTGCGCTTGTACCTGAGCGTGTGGGAGAACCCGCACCCGGAGCGGGAGATCGCGGCGATCGATTACAGCTCGCGCGCAACGCCCGCTGCGCCGTTCTGCGTTGCCATCACCGCCGAGGCGCCCGCGCTGGCCGTCACGCAGAACTAGGCGGGTTCCGGCAGGGCAACGAGGTTGCCATGCGGCCAGGCCGGCGCCTGCGGGCCCAATCGCCAGCCGTCCTGCTTGGGGTGTTCCAAGAGAATCTGGCGGACACCGACCGCGAACCGCATGAGTTCCAGCGGCGACTCCAGTTGGAGCTTCGCCGTCAGGCTGCGGCGACGCAGCTCGATCGCCCGCACGCACACGCCCAGTTCAGAGGCCATGGCCTTGACCGATTTTCCTTCGCCCACCAGTTGCAGCACCTGGCGTTCTTTGCGAGTCAAGCCCGCCACGCGGAGTCGCATCTTCTGCCGCTCGCCATGCTGGCGGCGGCGCTCCGCATCCAGCGCGATCGCCTCGTGAATCGCGCCGTGCAGGTCCACCGGGCGCACCGGCTTCTCCAACACGTGGACGACTCCTTCGCGCATCAGCTCCACCGCCGTCGACACGTCCATGCGCGAGGCCACGAAAATCAGGGGCAACAGCGACTTGCCGGCCGCCAAACGCCTGTGGATCTGCAGGCCGCTCATGTCCGGGATCAGCGTCTCCAGCACCAGGCAGCCAGGTTGCCCCTCCTGGTACGCCGCAAGAAACTCTCTCCCCGAGCCGAACGTCTGGCAGGGCAAGGTCGTTTCCTGCAGAAACCCCTTGATCATGCGGCCGGTCGCGGGATCCGGATCAATGACGAACACCGTGGGGATACGGACGGGCACTCTTACTCGCATGGCTGCTGACTCCTGCTGTCACACTGGCGACTTGCGTCGGGCGTGCTCTTCGGCGAACTTCTACACGCAGACACACATCCTAGACCACGCCGCTTACAGTGTCGGGCCGCCGGCCGTGACGGTCCCACACCCTCAAATAGAAAGGCGAATCGTCCGCACAGGATGCACTCTTACAGGTGGGATGGCCGTGGTACTGTTAGAATATGGCTCAATGGGGGGTAATGGTTCTAATTATTGCAAGCAGCAGGGGAGTTTGTCAACAAGGGCAACAGTTTTAATCGTCCCCGGTCGCCACGCCCCGCGGGCAAGAATAAGGCCGCCGGTCGAAAGTCGTTTATTGGCATAAGGTTGGGTGCAAGTCCAACCAACACCACCACGAGCCGCGATATATGATACGATGGTGTGCAAGCCCTAGCCTGTTGGAACCACGATGACCATGAAAGTCCTGACCGGAACCCTGATTTTCGCTAGCCTGTTGGCCGGCGCAGCGGTCGCGGCCGATCCGGTGCGCGCGTCGACTCCGGCAACGGAGGATGATTTGGAACAGGCTTTCCGCACGCCCCCCGCGGAGGCGCGGCCGTGGGTCTATTGGATGTTCATGGACGGCAATCTCACGCGCGAGGGCATGACCGCGGATCTGGAGGCCATGAACCGGGCCGGCATCGGCGGCGCGATCATCATGGAAGTCGATCTCGGCATCCCGCGCGGACCGGTCAGATTCATGAGTGAACCGTGGCAAGCGTTGATCAAGCACGCCGTCCAGGAAGCCGACCGCCTCGGACTGCAAATCGCGCTCAGTGCGGGACCAGGTTGGTGCGGCACCGGGGGACCCTGGGTCAAACCGGAGCAGTCCATGCAGCATCTGGTCGCCAGCGAAACGAAGGTAGCTGGGCCGAAGCGCTTCGATGCGTCGCTGCCGCGGCCCCAGCCGCGTATGCCGTTCTTTGGCGAGGCAACGCTCACGCCGGAGTTGCACAAGCTCTGGAAGGATTTCTACCGCGACGTGGCCGTGTTGGCCTTCCCCACGCCCGCCGGCGACTACCGCATCCCGGACGTCGGCGAGAAAGCGCTGTACTTCCGCGCACCCTATTCATCGCAGCCGGGAGTGAAACCGTATCTTACCGCCGACCGCACCGTCTTGCCGGCCGGGCAGTGTATCGTCGCCAGCCAAGTCGTCGACTTGACCGGCAAGCTGTCCAGCGACGGCCGGTTGATTTGGGACGTGCCGGCGGGAAACTGGACGATCCTGCGCTTCGGCCGCACCGTCACCGGGCAGACCACGCGCCCGGCGCCGGCCGCAGGATTGGGGTTCGAGTCCGACAAGTTCGACAAAGCGGCCCTCGATGCGCATTTCCAGGCATTTATCGAAAAGTTGCTGAAAACCGTGGGCGAGCCGCCCCACCAAGATCGCGGATTGACCACCATTCATTTCGATAGTTGGGAGATGAGCTCGCAGAACTGGTCGGAACACTTCCGCGAAGAGTTCCGCCAACGACGCGGCTACGACCCGCTGCGGCTGCTGCCGGCAATGCTCGGGCACGTCGTGGAGAGCGTCGCCGTGTCGGAGCGCTTCCTGTGGGACTTGCGGCGGACGGCGCAGGAGCTGACGGTGGAAAACCACGCCATGCGGCTCGAGGAGCTGGCGCGACGGCACGGGCTCATGCTGTCGATCGAGCCCTACGACCTGAACCCTGCCGGCGATCTCGCCCTGGGCGGCGCGGCGGACGTGCCGATGTGCGAGTTCTGGTCCAGGGGCTTCAATACGTACTTCAGCGCCTTCGAGGCCGTATCCGTTGCGCACACGCTCGGACGCCCGCTCGTGGCGGCGGAGTCTTTCACTTCCAGCGGCGACGCCTGGCAACTCTATCCCGCCGCGCTGAAGGCACAGGGCGACTGGGCGCTGTGCGCCGGCGTGCAGCGGTTCGTCTTTCATCGTTATGCACATCAACCTTGGCTGGACCGCTACCCCGGCATGACCTTCGGCCCCTACGGCGTTCACTGGGACAGGACTGAGACATGGTGGGAGATGGCGTCCGGCTATCACACCTACCTGGCACGCTGCCAGACGATGCTGAAGCGCGGCCTGCCGGTAGCCGACGTGCTCTACCTTGACGCCGAGGGCGCACCCAACGTCTTTCGTGCCCCCGCCTCGGCCACGCTCGACGGCCTGCCGGACCGGCGGGGCTACAACTTCGACGCTTGTGCTCCCGCCGCGCTCGTCCAGCGGGCCTCCGTGAAGAATGGACGGATCGCTCTCCCGGACGGCATGAGTTACCGGCTGCTGGTCCTGCCGCGGCTGCAGACGATGACCCCGGCGGTGCTGCGGAAGATCAAACTGTTGGTGGACGCCGGGGCCACGCTGGTCGGTTCGCCGCCGCAGAGGTCCCCCAGCCTGGAGAACTACCCAAACTGCGACGCGGAAGTGCAAACGCTCGCGGCGGAAATCTGGCGGAGCGGGCGCGTCATTGGCGATCTTCCCGCGACGGCCCCGGCCGCCGGCGCCCCGCCGACCGCCGCCAAGCGGAACCTGGCTGCGCCTGCGCCGTGTCCCGAGCTGTACCCGGCTTATGCGGCGACCGCGCAAGTGCTGGCGAAATTGAATGTCCCGCCCGATTTCGAGGCGGACGGCGACTTGCGCTACACGCACCGCACCCAGAGCGGCCTGGAAATCTACTTCGTCGGCAACCGGGCGTCCGCGGTCGTATCCGCCAAGTGCCGCTTCCGCGTGACGGAACTACGGCCGGAAGTCTGGGATCCGCTGACCGGCCAGCGGCGCGCGCTGCCGGAATTCCGCGAGGAGAGCGACCGGACGACCGTGCCGCTGCGGTTCGAGCCCGGACAGACGTACTTCGTCGTGTTTCGCCACGGCCCGCGGACGCCGGGCACGAACTTCCCCGAGTTGCGGCAGGCGAGCGTGCTTTCCGGGCCTTGGCAGGTAACGTTCGATCCGAAGTGGGGCGGTCCTGAAGGGCCAGTAAACTTCGAGGCTTTGCAAGACTGGACGCGGCGCACGGAGGACTCCATTCGCTATTACTCGGGCACCGCGGCCTACCGCAAGACTTTCGACGCGCCCCCGGCCTTGTCGCCGTTTGCTCGGTTGTATCTCGATCTCGGTGAGGTCAAGAACCTTGCAACAGTACGGATCAATGGACAGGATCTGGGGGTTGTCTGGTGTGCGCCTTGGCGGGTGATTGTGCCCGCAGAGCTGCTCAAGCCCGCCGGCAATCAACTGGAAATCAAAGTGGCCAACCTTTGGTGCAACCGCCTGATCAAAGATGCGAGCCTGCCCGAGAACCGGCGGCTGACCCGAACCAATTGGAATCCCTACCAGCCGACGGATCCGCTGTTCCCCGCGGGGCTGCTCGGCCCGGTGCAAGTCCTCAAGGAGCAACCTTGACGAGCAGTCTCACCTTTGCAGGAACTATTCGCCGATGCAATAGAGGTATCCGGGCGTGCGGTAGTACATCCGCGTCCCTTCGAAGATCGGCGTTGATACGTTCTGCACTTGGGTCTTGCCGTCGCCGGACTCCTCGATGACGTTGTGCGCCACCTCGACGTAGCGCTTGCCCGGCTTGATGACGATTGTCGTCCCCTGGTTGTCCATCAGGTAGACGTAATTGCCGGCCAGGGTGGGGCTGGCCGAGGCGCCGGCCCAGCCCCAGTACTCGGTGCGCGGCCTCATGGCGAGCACCTTGCGGTAGAGCGGCTCGCCCGTGGCGGCGTCGTGCACGCTGAGCCCGCCCCCCTGGGTCATCTGGTAGATCAGGCCGTCGACGCACAGCGGCGAGGCGGTGTAGGAGCGCTCGAAAGGGCGTTTCTTGTCCTCGGGGAGTTGATCGCTCGCCCAGTCGACAGGGAACGCGTAAGCCGCCGCCGGCCACTTGCCCGCGGTGCTCGCGGGGACCCTGTAGGCCTTGAATCCCAGCTTCTCGCTGTTACGCGGGTAGCCGACCCATGCGAAGACGGAATGCTCCTGGACGATGGGGGTCGCCACGGCATCGCCGAAGACCCGCTCACCCCAGATCGGCTTCCCGTCGCTGATGCGCGTGAAGTACCCCGACTGGAAGGCGGCCACCTGCTCGTTGCCCGCACGAATGCGAAACAACGATCCGTAGGTGTTGCCGGCTTCGGCGGGGTTGGTCCAGACCAGCTTGCCCGTCTGGCTATCGTAGCCGCGCATCTCGGCAGCCCAGACCACCAGGCGGTTCTCGCCGAGCAACGGGCTGGCAAAGTTCCCGTGCTCACTCATGCCGGTGCCGCCGCGGTTGATCCACTTGCGGTTGCCCTCCAAGTCGTAACAGGCCACAACCCCCGTGGTAAAGAAGACGTAGACGTGCTGGCCGTCGCTGCTGGGCGTCGGGCCGCTGAAGCCGAACACCTCCTGGGCCCAGTTGCGATCGAACCGCTTCCGGTCGGCAGACCGCTCGAGTTTATAGATCTGCTTGTCGAGCTCTCGCTTCCGCACCAGCGTGGGCGCGGGCGGACCAGTGGGACGAGCGGCTGCCGTGGGCCGCAGGGCGTTGAGTGTCTCGACCGCGTCGGCGTTGGCCTTGACCAACTGCGGCACGAGCGGATCGAGCGTCCGCGTGTAGGCCGGATTGGCCTTTCGATCGGCGGGCGGCACTCCCTCGAACTCCGGATTGGAGCGGATCCAGAGGACCCGGCCGGTCCGTTTGTCCAGGCAAACCAGGTCCGAGACCTCGGCGGTGACGAAGATCCGCTCGCCGACGATGATCGGCGAGGAGACGCCGGTGTTCGGCAGGGGCGTCATCCAGACGATGCCCTTGGTTGTGTAGTCCGCGCCCACTTGCTTCCGTTGCCAGGCAATCGGCGGCGTCGCGGCAGGGAAGCGGCCCGTCCCGTCCCCGCGCCAGCCGACGGGTCGGTTGGGCGACGGCGTGAAGTCCGCTGAGCCTAACCGCGGGCCGGTCGCGGCCGGCGTGGCGACCCGACGGATCGGCAAAGCGGTTTGCCCCGAAACCGTTCCAAGTGCGCCCCCTAACACGGCCGGCAGGATGCACGACATTACCAGGACCGTGCGAACGCTCCTTGTTCCCATTTGGGATCTCCTTTGCGATCGGATTAGCCCGCATTTCTCACCACGGTGTGCCACGACCATGCTGCGCATGGTGCCCGGGAACAAGCAGTGCATGGGCATTCCTTTACGCCTTTACACTGCTTGTTCCAAGCAGTGGCACACTGTCGTGACACGTGCCTTCGTGGTCAGAAACGCGGATCAGTTGCTTGCTTCCTTGCCGGCGGCGATGCAATAGAGCAGCTTGCCGCCGCGAAGGAACATCCGTGCGCCGCTGAAAACAGGCGTTCCGGAGGCCCCAGCCGGCAGCGTGCCGATGGCCACCACGCCCGGCTTGTCCCCCGGCTCCAGCACCGTCGCATTGCCTTGGTTATTGACCAACAGTAAGTGTTTTCCGGCGAGGCAGACGCTGGCGGGGACGCTGGGGCCGTCGGCCCGCCCGGCGGGAGGCATCTCCAGCACTTTGGAGAACAGGGTCTTGCCGCTGGCCGCGTCGATCACGTAGCAAGTGGCCGTGCGGTCGACCGCATAGATGCGACCCTCGTGAAACAACGGCGAGGCATAGAACTCGCCTTCCAGGTCTTCGGACCACAATTCCCACACGTCGATCTGCTCGCCGGCCTCGGCGGGAAGCTGCACCGCGGTCATGCCGTGGTCGATGAAATAGACCACCCGGCCCTGCACGATCGGGCTGGGGAAGCTGCACCTGCCCAGATCGGCCGCCAGGATCTTGCCGTCGCTGGCGCGGACGACCTGGCCTTTGGGAGTGACGATCACGTCGACGTTGCCGATGCGGGCCACCGCCGGCGTGCCATACGTCGCCTTGGCGTCGTCGTTCTTCCAGAGCAGCTTGCCGGTGGCTGCTTCCAGGCACACCAACGGCCCGAAGTGCAGCAAGAGCCGCTCGCCCACCAGCAGCGGCGAGGCGGTCCGCCCGTAGCCGGTCGTCCTGCGAAAATCGTACCATTGCAGCCAGCGACGGTGACCATCCAGGTCGTAGCAGGCAACGACGCCGGAGTCGAGAAAGATCCAGAGCCACTTCCCGTCGCTGACCGGCGTGGGGGCTGTCTGGCCCGCCGAATCTTTCGGCGGCTGGGGCTCGAAGGCGTGCCACTCGGCCGGCAAATCGGCGATGGCATGGGTCCTGCGCCAGAGTTCCTTGCCGCTGGCCGCATCGAGGCAGATGACCGCGTTGGGCTCGGCCATGACGAACACTCGCCGGCCGACGACGATCGGCGACGAGTGGCTTTCGCCCACCTCGGCGGCCCAAGCCACGTTGCTTTTCGCCGACCAGGTGCGGACTGGAGTCGCCGCCGGATATCGTCCGCTGCCGTCGCCGCGCCACCCAACGGGGTGCTGCGGCGACGGGCGGAAGTCCGCGTCCCCCAGCGGCCGCGCGTCTTGGCGACTGTTCTCCGCCGCGCCCGCCGAGCGGCCTGACACGGCAAGCGCCAGGCTCGACGCCAGGATCGACAACCCCGCTGTGCGCAGAAGACCATTCCTGTTCATTCACAGATCATAAGCGGCGGCAGCGCCGGCGTCGAGAGGCTGCCGCGGATTCTTAAGAAGCACGTCCCCTTCTCATTGCCGCCGGCGACGGCGGCGAATTATAATGAGCGTTCGCAACCTTCCAACGGAGATCACGTCATGAGCCTCGCCGCCGGCCTCGCGTCGGCCCTTCTGGCCGCAACCCTGACCGCGCTGACGGCCGCCGCTGCGGCGCCGGCTGCCCCGCGCGACAACGCGGAGGCCGCCGCGCCGCTGGGCTCAGCCGATTTCCGCCCCACGCCCGACCATCCGATCGGCTGGCGCGGCGACGGCACCGGCCGCTATCCGGCAGCGGATCCGCCGCTGGAGTGGTTTCGCCGGCCGAAGGGCGCGTTCCCGTCCATTCGCGTGCAAGCCGTGCGGCCCAAGACGGACGCGCCTGGGGGCCAGCCGCTCAACATGGGCACCATCCGCGAGTGGCTCGTCGCCGGGCCGCTGGATGCCAAAGACTACGGCACGGCCCTGGAAGACGCCGGCGGAATCGACGAGGCGGCTCTGCGGCCCACGCTGGGCGACCAGACCCGCGGCAAGCCTTGGAAACCCATGCACGTCTCGGTCGCCAAGCAAAGCCAAAGTTGGAGCCGCCTCGTCCTGGACCTTGCCCTGGCCTACGGCAAAGAGGACAAGCAGGCGTGGCAGAATCACGCGGGCACGCTCGAGCCGCTCGTCGCCTACGCGTGCGCTTATCTCTATGCGGCCGAAGAGGGCCAGGTCCGGCTGCGGATCGAGGCTTCAAAGGCCAAGACCTGGCTCAACGGCCGCCCCCTGAAAATACCCGCCAATCCCTACGAAGCCGCGCCCGCCGCCGAGCTGCGGCAGGGCTGGAACCGCCTGCTCGTGAAGGTGGCCTCCAGCCAAGAGAACTGGCACGTGTCCGCGCTGATCTCTCCGCCGCCTGAAACCGGCTACGAGACCAAGAACATCCTCTGGATGACGCCCATGCCGGGGCCGAGCTGGGGTTCGCCGATCATCGTGGGACCACGGGTTTTCATCAACGCCGACGAAGGCACGCTGCTCTGCGTGGACAAGCAAGACGGGCGGGTGCTCTGGACGCGCAGCACGACCTTCTATCACGCCCTGCCGGCCAAGGACCGCGGCAAGTTCTCGGCCGTTGCAGCCAAGGCCCGCCAGCTCGACGAATTGATGGACGCGCTGCCCGCCGATCTCAATGCCGCCGTCAGCATGGACGGCGCGAAGGCGGAAGCCGACGCCGCCCTGCAGGCCAAGATCAAGCGGAAGATCGAGCTGGAGCGCGACATCCGCGAGACCATGGGCAAGACCGACAGGGCGTTCAAGACCTGGAACAACGACCGCGGCTGGACCACCCCCACGCCCGTTTCCGACGGCCAGCATGTCTACGTCGCCTTCTATGGCGGCATCAAGGGCATCGGGGCCAACGTGCTGGCCTGCTACGCCCTGGACGGAAAATGCCGCTGGAGCCGCTTCACGGGGCAAACCGAGATCGGAGAACACGGCCAGCACGCCACGCCCGCACTGAGCGGCGATCGCCTGGTACACCTCTCGGGCTCCACGCTCTTCGCGTATGAGAAGGCGACGGGAAAAATCGCCTGGCAGCAGCCGACCCGGCCCTTCGTCGTCACGGGCGCGAGCCCGTTGGCCTTGAAGGCCGGAGGCGTGGACGTCGTGTTGCTCCCGCAACTGGGCATTTTCCGCACCACGGACGGCGCGCAGCTCTGGAAGTCCAGCGTAACGAACGAGATCAACACGCCCGCGCCCGTCGGCAACATCGTGTGTGGCATCTCCGACGCCACCGCGGCTGCGCTCTACGCGATGGAGATTCTGCCACCCGCCGGGGACGTCCTGAAACCCGCATTCCTTTTCCACACCCCCTGGCAAGACGTGGGCTTGAAGCTGCCGGGCACCTTCAGCAACGGCATGATCGGCTCGCCGCTGTACCACGAGGGGTTGCTGTATCTGGTCAGCCAGGGCGGCGTGTTGACCGTCGTGGACGCGCGGACCGGCAAGGCCGTCTACAATCAACTGCTCGAATCGCTGGAACCGCGGCTGACGTGGGTCTTTCACGTCGGCATCTGCACGGGCCCCACGCTGGCCGGCAAGTACATTCACATCCGCGACGACCAGTCGCAAACTCTCGTGATCGCGCCCGGCCGGCAATACGCGGAGCTCGCCAAGAACGTGCTCTGGGAACTGCGCGACGGCAGCCAACAGGAGGCCCAGAGCAACCCGTGCTACGAGGGCGGCCGGATGTACTACCGCACGCAGGGCTACCTGTACTGCATCGGCTCGACCGCCCCGCGCTGATCGGCAGGCTCCGCTGCTCCCCCAGACTCGAGTCGAATGGCGGCGTCCGCCGCCGGTGCGGGATGGGCCGCCCCTCCTTTCCCCATACTTCAGCCCGATTGCCCCGCTGACATTTGCCTCCATCTCGCTAACCCGGGGGGGGTTGACATGTTCGTCGACCCTAATTAGAGTTGGGGAAGCTGTCGGCATCGCCCGCATCTACCGATCCAAGGCGTATCGATCGCCCGGAGGCAGCGTTACCGAACCCACTCGATGCTCCGCGTGCAAGGCCAGGCATTGACCGCGGGCTGTTCTGGACTGGGTTTTCCGGTGTTTGTGATCCGTCTCGTGCTGCGCGCAAGGCACGCGGTGGTTGCTGTTCTTCGTTGGTTTTCCCACAGAGGAGTCCTGCAATGAGTTTTACGAACTTGTGGAAACGCCACCGCTGGGGCACTCGGCGGCCGGCCGACGGTTCGCGCCGTTCGGGCCGTGCCCAGTCCACCAAGCTCCGCCTGGAATGCCTGGAAGACCGCAGCCTGCTGTCGATCCTCACCCCCACCACCTTCCTGGACAATAATACGACCTTTACACCCGCGCCGGGCAACACCACCACCCCGACCTTGCGCGACGCCGTCATCCAGGCCAATTTCGACGGCGGCGGCGACATCATCAAGTTGAGGGCGGGCACCTACAACCTGACGATCCCCAACACGGCCGGCCAGGAAAACGCGTCCGCCACCGGCGACCTGGACATCACGGCCCCGGTCACGATCCAGGGGGCCGGGCCGGCGACCGTCATCAACCAGACGCAAGTGGATCGCGTCCTGCAGGTCCTCACCTCCGGCAATGTGACCCTGCAGAACCTGGTGATCCAAGGCGGCCGGGCCGTCGACGAAGGCGTTTCCGGCGATACGCCGGGCAGCACGCCGGCCGCGGGCGGCGGCATCTTCAACAGCGGCGGCGCCAACCTCACGCTCACGGGAGTGACCGTCCGCAACAACTCCGCCATCGGCGGCAACGGCACCGCCGCCGGAGCCGACGGGCAGCCGGCCGTGGGCGGAGGCGTGTACAGCTTGGGCGGCACGCTCACCCTCATCAATTGCGCCATCAACAACAACACCGCGACCGGCGGCAACGGCGGGTACGGCACGGGCGTCACCAACGCCGGCAAGGGCGGCCAAGCCCAGGGCGGCGGGCTCTTCGCCGTTAACACGACGGTAACGCTCGGCCAGTCGTCCGGCGTGACGCTGGATAACTTCCTGGGCAACCGCGCGGTCGCTGGCAAGGGAGGCCTCGGCGGCACGGGCCCCACCGCGGCTGGCGGCCCCGGGGGGAGTGCCATAGGCGGCGGCCTGTTGCTCGACGGCGGCTCGCTCAGCTTGGGTAACAACTTCGTGCTGCTCACGGTCCAAGGCAACTCCGCCACGGGCGGCGCCGGCGGCCACGGCGGCACCGGAGCGAACGATAGTCCCGGCGGCGGCGGCGACGGCTCGGGAGGCGGCATCTACGCTATCAACTCCGCAACGGTTACCCTCACGGCCCTCACCGGCGCGCTGGTCACCGGCAACCGGGCGGTCGGCGGCGCCGGCGGCGCCGGCGGCCTCGTCACCGGGGCAGGAACCGGCGGCGAAGCCGATGGTGGCGGCATTAATGCAGAAAGCAGCACGCTTGTTGTGAGGGGCGGCTCGCTCGTCGGCAACCAGGCCGACGGCGGCCCCGGCGGCGCCGCCTCGGGCAGCCAGAGCGGCGGTACAGGCGGCCCGGGCAAGGGCGGCGGCCTGTGGTCCGATGGCGGCTCGCTCTCGCTCAACTCCGTGGCCGTCGTGGCAAACCGGGCCGTGGGCGGCAGCGGCGCCAACGCCGTTGCCACAGGCACGGCCGGCGCCGGGGGAAATGCGAACGGCGGCGGCGTCTACAACTCCGGCACGACTTCAACCCTAACCAACGTCGTACTCACCGGCAACGTGGCCCAAGGGGGCAGCGGCGGCGCCGGCATCGCCGGCGGCAACGGGGTCATGGGGGGTTCCGCCTATGGAGCTGGACTCGACGTAACCTCGATCGCCCTTAGCGGCGGGGCGGTCACCGGCAATTGGGCCATCGGCGGCAGCGGCGGCGCCGGCGGCAGCGGCATCACCCCCGGCAGGGGCGGCCCCGGCGGCTACGCCTTCGGCGGCGCCCTGGCCAGCCTCGGTGGTGGAACCGTCTCGCTCAGCGGCGGTGCGGTGATCGACGCGAACGCCGCCACCGCCGGCAGCGGCGGCGCCGGCGGCAAAGCCACCGGTACCACCGGCGCCGGCAACGGCAATGCCGGCGGCCCAGGCGGCATGGGAGGCTTCGGGTTTGGAGGCGCCTTGTACCTCGACGGCGCCACGGCCACGATCAGTCTGCCGGCGATGGCCGGCAATGTCGCCCAAGGCGGCAGCGGCGGCGCCGGCGGCCGCGGTTCCAACGCCATCGGCAACGGTACCGGCGGCCGGGGTGGCACCGGTGGCGGCGGCGGAGGGGGCCAAGGCGGCGCGGTGTTCGACACCGACTTCGGCACGGTTACGCTCGACAGCAGCCCGCTGCTGGGCAACACGGCCCGGGGCGGCAACGGCGGCTGGGGTGGGCTGGGCGGGCTGGGCCTCCGCCTCGGCGCCCTGGGCGCCGGCGGCAGCAGCAACGACGGTCACGGCGGCGGCGCCTGTGTCGAGCCCACGGCGGTGCTGAACCTCAACAGCACCCTCGTCACCGGCAACTTCGCCGGCGGCGGCCTGCTGGGCATCGGGCACCCCAACGGCACCTTCGGCGCCGGCTCCGGCGGCGGCGTGTACTCCGCCGGCGCCACGCTGAACCAGTCCGGTTCCACCACCATCGCCGGCAACTCCCCCAACAACACCACCCCCTAAGGTAAGAAAGAATCCCACAATGAGAATAAGTTTGACGAACTTGTGGAAACGCCATCGATCGAGCACGCGGCGGCGGGCCGGCGGTTCACGCCGCTCGGGCTGCCCTCAGTCCACCAAGCTCCGCCTCGAATGTCTGGAAGACCGCAGCTTGCTGTCGATCCTGACCCCCACCACCTTCGCGGACAATAATACGACCTTTACGCCTACGCCGGGCAATACTACGACCCCGACCTTGCGGGATGCGGTCATCCAGGCCAATTTCGACGGCGGCGGCGACACCATCAAGTTGAAGGCGGGCACCTACAACCTGGCGATCCCCAATACGGAGGGCCAGGAAAACGCGTCCGCCACGGGCGACCTGGACATCACGGCCTCGGTCACCATCCAAGGCGCCGGGGCGTCGACCGTAATCAACCAGACGCAGGTGGATCGCGTCCTGCAGATCGTCGCCGCCACGGAATCGCCCATCCGGCACACTCCCATCCGCCACGGCCCCAACGACCCCATCACCGTCACGCTCAAGAACCTGGTGATCCAGGGGGGCCAGGCCGTCGACAACGGCAGCAGCGGCGTGGGGCCGGGCAGCACGCCGGCCTTGGGGGGCGGCATCTTCAACGGTGGCGGCAACCTCACGCTCAACGGAGTGACCGTCCGCAACAACTCCGCCGTCGGCGGCAACGGCACCGCCGCCGGGAGCAGTGGGCTCTCGGCGGAGGGAGGGGGCGTATACAGCAACGGCGGCTCGCTCATCCTCATCAGTTCCACGATCAGCAATAACACCGTGACCGGCGGCAAGGGCGCGGCCGCGGGCGCCGCCACCCCCGCCGGCCCCGGCGGCACCGCTCAGGGCGGCGGACTCTATGCCAGCGACACGACGGTAACACTCGGCCAAGCGTCGGGCGCGACCTCCGACACCTTCCAGAGCAACCATGCGGTGGGTGGCAAGGGAGGCGCCGGCGGCGCAGGCGCCTCCGCGGGCGCGGGCGGGGGCGGCGAGGCCGACGGCGGGGGCCTGTACCTCGACGGGGGCTCGCTCAGCCTGGGCAACAACTCCGCGGTGCTTACCGTCAAGAGCGACTCCGCCACCGGCGGCGCGGGCGGCGCCGGCGGCAGTGGAGCGAACGATGGTCCCGGCGTCGGCGGCGTCGGCTCGGGAGGCGGCATCTACGCTGCCGACTCCGCAATGCTTGCCCTCACGGGCGGCTCGATCACCGGCAACCAGGCCGTTGGCGGCGCCGGCGGGGCCCCCTCGGGCAGCCAGACCGGCGGTACGGGCGGCCTCGCCGAGGGCGGCGGCCTGTGGGCCACTGCCAGCTCGCTCAGCTTGACCTCCGTGGCTCTCACGAACAACAAAGCCGCGGGCGGCGGCGGCGCCCACGGCGCTGCCACCAACGCCTACACTCCCGGCGACGGCGGCACCGGCGGCAACGCAGACGGCGGCGGCGTCTACAGTATCCTCCCGAGCGCTACTCCGACCCTCACCAGCATCGTGCTCACCGGCAACTCCGCCAGCGGCGGCAGCGGCGGCACCGGTGGCACTTCCACCCTGCCCGGCGTTCCCTATAGAGAGGGCACCGGCGGCAGCGGCGGCGGCGCTGCGGGAGGCGGACTGGACGTGGATTCGGTCACCCTTAGCGGCGGGACGATCGAGATCAATCAGGCCAGCGGCGGCGCCGGCGGCACGGGTGGCAGCGGCCTCAACGCCGGCGCCGGCGGCAGCGGTGGCGACGCGGAGGGCGGCGCCCTGGCCGGCTCGGGGACCGTCTCGCTGACTGGCGGTTTCGTGCTCACCATCGGGAACTCCGCCACCGGCGGCGCGGGTGGCGCCGGCGGCAATGCCACCGGCGCGACCAACACCGGCGGCCAAGGCGGCAGCGGCGGCTTCGGCGGCAAGGGCGGCGGCGGTGGCCAAGGCGGCGGCGGCCAAGGCGGCGGGCTGTTCATCACCGGCGGCGGCACGGCCACGCTGACCGGCGTCGTGCCGACGGGCAACGTCGCCTCAGGCGGCAACGGCGGCAGCGGCGGGCCGGGCGGCCTGCAATTGAAGTACGCCCAGCGATACGGCGGCCCGGTCTTTGCCACCCAGGGCCCCGGCGGCAACGGCGGCAACGGACAGGGCGGCGGCGCCTTTCTCGACACCGGCTCGACGCTGAATCTCAACAACGGCTTCGCCATGGCCAACATTGCGGGCATCGGCCTGGGGGGGGCGGGGTCCAGCCGCGGCGCCAACGGCACCGACAACGGCGGTGGAGTGCACGTCGTCGCCGGCGGTACGCTGCACCTGTCCGGCTTTACCGTCATCGTCAACGTTCCCAACAACATCGGCTGAGGCAGACCGCCCGAGATGACAGTCGGCCAAATCGAGTGCTACGCACCCGTTGACCTTAACCCTACGGGGGACGAAGACATGACTGGCAAGCGACGCAGCAACTGCCGGCACGATGGTAATCGCAGGATGCTCGCCGTGGAGGCACTCGAGCCGCGACACTTGCTCTCGACCGGCCTTCCCACCGCGGGGGTCCTCAGCACCGATCCGAAGGATCCTTCGATCGCGCGAATCGGCGTCGATCTGGCGGCACTCTGGGATCAGTATCAGGCCGGCCTGGCGCAGGGCGCCCAGCCCGCCGCCATGAGCGCGCTCGCCTCGGCTGGCGTTGCCTCGCAGATGCCGCTGGTGGGCAACAGTGTCGTCATCGACGCCGTTGCTTCCGGCAGCGCGGCGACGCTGGCCAGCGACTTGACGCGCTTGGGCGCCGTCGTCACCGGCGTGGCGGGCCAAATGGTCTCGGCCCTGCTGCCGGTGAGTGAGATTTACGCCGCCAATGCCTTGACCAGCCTGGCTTTCGCCACACCCGCGGAATCGGGCGGCGGCATCGGGGCCGTGACGAGCCAGGGCGACCAGGCGATGGGGTCGGACGTCGCGCGGAGCACTCTCGGTTACGACGGCGCCGGCGTGACCGTGGGCGTGCTCTCCGACAGTTATGACAACCTGGGCGGCGCCGCCAAGGACGTTTCCACGGGGGATCTTCCCGGCGTGGGGAACCCGGATGGATTCACGACCCCGGTGAACGTGATCGAGGACGAACCCATTCTCTCCCTCAACGGCAACGGCAGCGACGAAGGCCGCGCCATGCTGCAGATCGTCCACGACGTGGCGCCCGGCGCCAACCTGGCGTTCGCCACCGCGGCGGAGGGCCAGGCCAGCTATGCCGACAACATCGAGGCCCTGCAAGCCGCGGGCTGCAAGGTGATCGTGGACGACTATTACTACGACGAGGAGCCGTTTTTCCAGAACGGTCCAATCGCCCAGGCCGTGGAGAAGGTGGCCGCGGCAGGCGTGGACTACTTTGCCGCGGCGCAGAACGACGCCGGCAACTCCTACCAGGCCGCCTTCAACCCGGGCGCCACCTACCCCGCGGACTATTTTACCGCCGGTTCTTATTACGGGCTCCCGCAGGTGTTCTTTGGCGGGGTCGCCCAAAACTTCGCTACCAGCGGCCCGGAGAGTGATTTCCAGAGCATCACGATTCAAAACCAGGCCACCGTGAAAATCTGCCTGCAGTGGGACTCGCCGTACAGGTCACTGGACCCGACCGGCACGCCCAACGACCTGGACCTCTACCTGATCGATCCTGTTACCAACTCGGTGGTGGTCAGTGCCGCGGACGACGTTCTGGGACAGGATCCGATCCAGTACTTCAAATACACGAACACCACCGGGTCCGCCCAGACCTTGGACCTGATGATCGTCAAGTACGGTGGCGGCCCGAACCCGGGGACCATCAAGTACATCTCCCGCGGCAATCCCTACGCCGACGTGACGGTCAACGACTTCAATACGCAGAGCAGCACGGTGATGGGCCATGCCAACCTGCCGCCGACGGTTGAAACGACGGTCGGCGCGGCCGATTATGCCGACACGCCGGCCTTCGGCGTGAGCCCTCCGGTCCCGGAGTTTTTCTCGTCGCTGGGCGGCACCCCCATCTTCTTCGATCAGAGCGGCAACAGGCTGGCCAGCCCGCTCATCCTGCAACAGCCCAATATCGTGGGGCCTGACGACGTCAGCACCACGTTCTTCGACACTCCCAACGGGACCAGTTTCCTCTTCCGCGGCACGTCGGCCGCCGCGCCGCACGTCGCGGCGGTGGCCGCGCTCATGCTCGAGGCGGATCCCAGCCTGACGCAGGCGGAAATCCAGTCCGCCATGGATTCGACCGCGACGAGTTTCGGAACGGCCGCGCCCAACTACCTGACGGGCTACGGGTTGATCAACGCCCAAGCGGCCTTGAACTCCCTGCACGTGGCGGTGCGGCCCTCGGGCGACCTTGCGGTCAACCTCAGCGTCTCCCCGCTGACCGTGTTTCCCGGCGCCACCCTGACCTACACGGTGACCGTGACCAACAACGGCCCGGGCGATGCCCAGACGGTTACCCTGACGGACCCCTTGCCCGCCAATACGGGGTTCGTCTCCGCTTCGGCCGTCGCCGGTTGGACCAGCGTCAATCCGCTGCCAGGCTCGCCGGGAACGGTCAGCTACGCGGTTGCCGCGCTGGCGCCCGGGGCGTCGGGCAGCTTCACGATTCGGGTGCAGGTCAACGGCAACGCCCCCGCCGGACCGATCAGCGATACGGCCACGGTCAGCGGCAGTCCGCCGGACCTCAATCTGGCCAACAATTCCAAGACCGCCCTGGCGACGTTGGTCCTCTCCGGTGCAGCCCTGTTCCCCGACCCCGTCAACCCGGCCCTGACCGATCTGGTCGTCAGCGGCACGGCTGCCTCCGATTCCATACTTTTCGTGCCGGGCGTCGGCGGCACCGTCTCCGCCTACCTGAATGGAGTCCTGCTGGGCAACTTCGCTCCCACGGGCCGGATCGTGGCCTACGGCCAGGCGGGAAACGACTTTATCTGCGTCAGTCCGCTGATCACCTTGCCCGCCTTCCTTTACGGCGGCCCGGGTAACAACATTCTGGTCGCCGGCGGGGGCAACAGCGTGCTGGTGGGCGGCACCGGCAACGACACGCTCCGCAGCGGGCGCGGGCGCAACATCCTCATCGGCGGCGCCGGCAGCAACAGCCTCAACGGCATTTTCGGCGACAACATCGAAATCGGCGGCTACACCGACTACGACAACAACGACATCGCCCTTGCCAATTTGCTGGCCGAGTGGAGTCGCCAGGACCTGCCCGCCGCCACCAGCTACAGCACGCGCCTGGCGCACCTGCGAGGTGCGATCGCCGGCGGACTGAACGGGCCCTACTTCCTCAACGCCGTGCCGACGGCCTTGTCGGCGGCGGCGACCGTCCACGGCAACGCCGCGGTGGACTTCCTCTACGGCGGCATGGGCACGAACTGGTACTTCGCCCACACCAGCGGCGCCGCTCCCCTGGATCATGTCTTCTTCCGCAAGCCCGCCGAAGTGATCGATGCCATCCCTTGAAGGTGCGTGAACGGTTCGACGGAAACGGGCGGCGGCTTGAGAACAAGCTGGGTGCCATGCCCACGCTTGCCGTGGGCATGATTCGGCGGCGAACATGCTTGCTGTCTCGCCGCGCTCGGCTGGTTGACGGCCCGGGGGCAGCGAACTATGCTGGTGGTCATGCTCCCCCCTTGCTTCTGACCAGGAAAGGGTTGGGCCATGAGCCGAGGTCTTCGCGCTTCGAATTGGGCCGGACGATCTCGACGGCGCATCGCCAAACCGCGCCGCAGGGTCCTCGGACTCTCGCTGAATCGCCGCCGGCTGCTGGTTGAACCCTTGGAGCAGCGCGACATGCTCTCCAGCGGGCCGGGTCCGCTCAGCCATACCGCCGCGGCGAGCGGTGCCGGCGATGGCGCCCGGGCCGCCGTCGCGGCCCAGCACCAAACCCTAGCCGATCTACCCGCCGCGGCCGAGCGCGCCATCTCCTCGGCCATCGGGCAGGACCAGTCCGCCTATCATGCGGCCTCCGCTGCGGCGGGCGTGAGCCTGGCCAACCCGGCGAACGGCTTCACCGCCCAGGTGCAGTCGGGGGCTTTGCTGGTCTCCGCCGGGCCGGACACCTGCGACTTGTCGCTCGTGGGGCTGGGCTACGGCGGGGCGGTGCAGCCGGTCGGAACCGCACAGACCTCGGCCAACGGCAACCGCGTGGACTGCAACTATGGCACGATCGACGAGTGGTACGTCAACGGCCCGGGCGGATTGGAGCAGGGCTTTACTGTAAACGTGGCCCCGCAGTGTGCCACTGGCTCGGCGGGTGCCACTGGCTCCGCCAGTGCCCTGCTGACCGTGGAGTTGGCCTTGGGTGGCGACCTGCGCGGGACGGTGAACGGGGCCGGCGACGGACTGACGTTGTCCCGGCCGGATGGCTCGGCCGCGTTGAGCTACACCGGGCTGGTGGCATACGACGCAACGGGCAGGACGTTGCCGGCCGCGCTGGAGCTGCGGGCCGAGGGCGGGCGTCAGGACCTGTTGATCCAGGTCCACGCCGCCGGCGCCCGGGGCCCGATTACCATCGACCCCTTCGTCCAGCAGGCCGAGCTCATGGCGTCCGGCGGCGTGACCGGCGACGGGTTCGGCTACTCGGTTGCGATCAGCGGCAACACGCTGGTGGTCGGAGCGCCGGGGGTCCCGGTCGGCGGCCACGCCGGCCAGGGGGCGGCCTACGTGTTCACTGCCTCCGGCTCCGGTTGGGCGAACATGACTCAGACCGCCGAACTCACCGCGTCCGACGGTGTGGCGGGCGACTGGTTCGGCTACTCGGTTGCGATCAGCGGCAACACGGTAGTGGTCGGAGCGCCCGACGCCATGGTCGGCACCAACAGCGACCAGGGGGCGGCCTACGTCTTCACGGAGCCCCTTTCCGGTCGGGCGAACATGACTGAGACCG